>Ga0209680_1000222_pt1:0-7500 | contig 14742 bp, 10 predicted proteins | sample WorMetLIZISLAND1_FD_187413 | JGI IMG/M metagenome (GOLD analysis project Ga0209680, IMG submission 187413) | Marine gutless worms symbiont microbial communities from Max Planck institute for Marine Microbiology, Germany - Olavius loisae LIZARD... ... | reverse complement strand
CCAATCATCGGGATAGAATACCCCGTCAACAGGCTTCGAGTTGTAGCCTTCCGATTCTCATCGGAGGACAAGCCGAGTCCCGGCGCCGGAGTCGTCGTGGCTTGGGGCCTGGTCGGTAAGCCCGCAACCGGTTCACCAAGCTCGGCAACGGAGGGCAGCTGCGATTGACGGCAGGTTGGTTCGGAGGGAAGCTAGAGGCGACTATAGGTCCATAATATATGCTTGAATAAATAATGTTTAGTATCGATCATCAGCCAGCCGTTGTCTACTTTCAGGGTAACGCTCTTGCTGCTCTCCAGGACGGAATTTCTCCCGACATATCAGGAAGACCGAGCCCTGACCACTCCTTCGCGGTTGCCTTTGACGGTGGCCTTACTGGTCCTCACCGATTTCTCCGTGGCGGCGCTGCTTTATGATCTGGACCTTGCGGTCGCCCCCGATGAGCTGCATGGAGTACAGGCCAACTTTCTCCAACTTGGTCCCGCCGACAGTGGTATTCATGACCGCCCCCACACTCAGCTTATAGGCAGCGCTGATAGTCTCCGCCTTGACAATGGCGACGGTCTCTGTTTTATCGGCACCGACGGCCTCGGTACGATTGGCGCCCACGGAGAGGGTATCGTTGTTGCCGACCCCACTCCTTGTGGTTTCGCCCAATGTGGATGATCTCTTTGTCGGCAAGGGTCTCGCTACGGTTGCGGCTGATATTGGTGGCCCCGTCCTGGTCGACGGTCTTGGTCCGGTTCTGATAGATGGTGATGGTTTCATCCTGGTCCACAGTTTCGGTCCATGCCCCGTGGATGGTGATAGTCTCGTCCTTGTTGACAATTTCAGTACGCTCGCCGTGAATCACGATCCTTTCGTCATGATCGACCGTCTCGGTGCGGTTGTGCTTGATGTGGTTGGTCTCGTCGTGGCCGATAGTCCTAGAACGATCCTTCCTGATTTGGATCGGTCTCATTGTTGGTAACATCCCGGCTGCGATCGTGCAACACCTGCTCGCGCAGGTCATGTTCGATGGTTCTGTTTTTGTTTAATTGACCATGCTCACGGCTGAGCTCGTTGCCTTTGGTGTTGTCCATGATGTATTCGTTGTAGCCACCGCCGCCCTTGGTGCTGTCGGATTTGAGTCCGCTCGTGGCGGCGCTGTCGGGGAGGCCGTAGGGAGGCATGTTGTCGCCGTTGTAAACCCGGCCGGTGATGGTGGGCCGATCGAGGTCACCTTCCAGGAAGTCGACGATGACTTCCTAGCCAATGCGGGGAATGTCAGTGGTACCCCAGCATTTGCTGGCCCAGGGGTGGGATACGCGCACCCAGCAGAAGCTGGGTTCGTCGGATTTGCCGTAGCGGTCCCAGTGGGACTGAGCCTTGACCCGGCCGTACTGATCGGTCCAGATCTCCTGGCTAGCATAGCCGATGACGACGGCGGTTTGGGGACCCTGGACCCGGGTCTTGGGGGTATTCTGGGCGGTAGGGGGTGGCATCCAGGGTGGTAAACCAGCACTCAAAGATTGGACCGGTGCTGGTCGCACCGGATGAGCCGAAGGCGTCAGACTGCAATTCGTAGTTGGCAGAGACGAGGGGGATATTTGGTCAGCGTAAAGAGCGGTCCGGTAGCAAGCCCACGGGCATTGCCGGTACCCTGTACAGTCTCGCTGTCCACATGCAATTCTTCGATGCGTGCCCATACCCACCCGTCACCGTGGTCGCGCCGGGTGTATCCACCCGGATAATCGCAGAGCCCCAGATCCGCCCGAGCGTGCTCATGGGGTGTTCCCGTCCGCTCGTCATCAGTGGCTCCCTGGATGCCACATCGTCAAAGTCAGTCTGGACGAAGGCCTCCGATTGAACCGCTCTGGCTACGGACTAGTCGAAGATATGATCCTGCCCCCGCAGTGCGGTCTCGATGGTCGGCAATGGCGTGGTAGGCGTCATAGTCGTCGGCCAGGACCAGGGTGTGCCGATTGTTCTCGTGCCGGAAGAAGTAGTAGATACCTTCCTGTTCCAGCAACCGGCTGGTGAAATCGAAATCAGTCTTCCGATACTGCACGCAGTAATTCCGGCAATGGTGCGGCTTGACCAGGAATTCCTGGAAGTCGGTGTAGCCGTGTTCGCGGAAGATGTCTTCGACGATGTCCGGAGCGGTCCGGCCCTGGAAAATGCAGCAGTCGCTGGTGCGAGTAAGAAACCAGAACCAGGGGACCAGGGTGGCTTGGTAGAAGGCAAGCGCCCCGTCGAAGCTGATATGGGAAAACAGCTGACGATGCCGTCGAAAGAGTGGGTCTGGTAATCCGGCAGCTCCAGCTGCACGGTGGCGGGTTGGCCAAGCAGATCCTCGTGCCTGATGGGTTGGCGGGACTCGCTGATGGGTTCGAGCTGGCACTCGAACAGGGTGCTTAGGTACTCGGTCGCCTTCGTGGTACGCAGCAGTAGGATGTCTTCGCCGAGGGAGATGTGACTGAGGGGATCCGGGCTTGTTGACTGAGGGACATGGTTGGCCTTTAGAGAAAGGCAAATACCGGGGAACGGATTATGCCAGTTGTCAGGGCTGGGCTTCAAATGAAGCTGAGACGATTAGCCGTGGAATACATCTGTTTCACCGGTTGCCATCCCTAGCTCTGGAGCCCGGCAATCCCTGCCGGAATGGCGGGGTAGTGAAGTTGGGCACGGCGCGAATATAGGCCGTCGGCTCGCTTGTCGGCTTGGCAGAACGGGCCTTTGCCTACCTACTCCCGACACGGGTCACACGCGTGCAAGCCGCGCGGGCGGTAATGTGTGAGTGTAAGTTGCGTTAAGACGCCGGTACGGACTTGGCAGACGATCACGAGCCTTGGTGAGTCGAACGCAATACGTCAAACTTGTCCCGACGTAGGAGGGATCTTTCCCTCCGGACAATGCCAAATAATTCAGGATCACATCCGTAGCCAATTATTCTGATGGCCGAAAAGCGAACCGGAAGGATTCCCGCAACAATGCAAGCCATGATCCTGGCCGCAGGACGCGGCGAGCGTATGCGCCCGCTCACGGACCACACGCCGAAGCCTCTGCTGGAGGCGGGGGGCAAGTCGCTCATCGTCCACCACGTCGAACGCCTGGTCGCAGCCGGTCTGCGCCGGATCGTCATCAACCACGCCTATCTGGGTCATCGCATTGAGGCCACGTTGGGCGACGGTTCTCGTTGGGGGGCCGAGATCCGCTACTCGCCGGAAAGCGAAGCGCTGGAGACCGGCGGCGGTATCTTCAAGGCGCTGCCGTTGTTTGGCCACGGACCCTTTCTCGTGGTCAACGGCGACATCTGGACCGACCTGGAATTTGCCTGCTTGCGCCTCTCGGACGACCTGCTTGCGCATCTGGTGTTGGTGGACAATCCCCCTTATCATTCGACAGGCGATTTTGCGCTCGCTGACGGCCGGTTATCGACGCACGGCAGGCCACGCTATACCTATAGTGGGGTCGGCGTTTACCACCCGGACCTGTTTCGCAGTTGCTTGGCTGGGGCCTTTCCCTTGGCACCACTGCTGCGAGCTATGATAGAGCGCGCCTTGGTCAGCGGCGAGTACTATCCAGGCCGCTGGCTCGACATCGGTACGCCAGAGCGTTTACAAGCACTCGATCAAATGCTGAAACGCGGATAATCACAATTCCGGACCCTTGGTCCGGATGCTTTCAATTACTGAATAACATCGAGTGAGCCAATCTCTACGGAGGAGTTAGCCGCAAATGGACGCAAATAAAGCGAGGCGATTCCAACCGATTTACGCTCATTTGCGACAAATAAAGAATCCCCAATGAAAGAACCAAACCGGTATTATCGGTACTTCGATACCACTGTACTAGCCTTCGAGTAGCACCATGGACCAGAAAATCCATACCTCCCGTTTCACGCAAGCTAACTTCAAGACTTTTCAGACACTCCTGTGCCAGGAGACGGAGCTGCTGAAGACTTGGTTCCAGAACGGCACCTTTGCCTCCACCCACGAGATCGGGGGCTTCGAGCTAGAAACCTACTTGGTCGCGGCAGATATGAGTCCCGCTCCAATCGCTGGGGCCTTTCTGAAACGCTTGGAGGCCCTGCTGGTCAGACCCGAGGCCACCTTTCAACGCCGAGATAAACGCCTCGCCACAGGGGCTGCGGGGGGATGCCTTGAGAGCTGCCTGGCATCATCAGATGCCCGCCTAGCCATGATCGACATCCTACCGGCCGTTGCGACCGGAGTAGCTGGGCATGGCGCACATGAGTCCACTCAATCGTTCGTTGCCGGGCGCTGAACGAGCAAATCCTCCATCTACATCAAGAACATCCGACTCTCCTGGACATCCAGGGTAGAGACCGCCTGTTCCTGAAACCGAAGAACGTGATGATGGACCCAGCCGCTACCTGCCTCCAAATCCACCTGCAGATATGCCCGGAAGCAGCAACCCGCATCTACAACTGGTCTAAAATCCTGATCACTCCCATGGTAGCCGTCAGCGCCAACTCCCCCTTCCTGTTCGTTTGTCGGCTCTGGGGAGAAAACAGTATCCACCTGTTCGAGCAGGCATTTTCTGTTGGCAGACCCTTCTTCCGCAAACGGGGCACCTTCGGGCTGAGCTATGTAGAAGAATCGGTATTCAAATGCTTCCGCGCCAACCTGAACCGTTTCCCCGTGCTACTGCCGGAAATCGTGGACGAACCTCCCGGACGGCTTGCCTACCTGCGCCTGCACAATAGAGCCATCTGGCGCTGGAACCGCCCCCTGATCGGCTTCGACGGCCCCCATCTACGCATCGAACACCGCGTCATGCCTGCTGGTCCTACCATCGTGGATGTCATCGCCTACGCCACCCCCTACTTCGGCACCGTTCAGTCCTTCGCCAAAGAGCTCACGCCTCCTCGGCAGTGCCTACCCTTCACCGTCAAGAATAACTTCTACCAGGCCGCAGAAGGGGTGCTCGACGCCGAAATAGAGTGGTTTGACGGGCACCCCTCCACCTTGCGGCAAGTGTTGACCGACGACCTGCTCCCCCGGGGGAGATCGGGCCTAGCCGAACTTGGCATCAACGCATCCGAAATAAACCACTGGCTGGGCATCATCGCAGACCGACTGGAAACTGGACAAACCGGGGCCGCTCGGCAACGGGCCTGGTGGGTCCGACATTACGGACCGGACCTGACCGCCCTCACCGCAGCCTACCTGCGAACGCCAAGAGACCGGGATGCCGGTCTACCAATGGTCGATCTATTAAGGAAGCTCAGAACAAATTCATTCCGGAGCTTATTCCGGGCTTTCCTTAGGAACACAACACCATGGGCCAGGAAATTTATACTTCCCGCTTTACGCAAGCCGATTTCGAGACTTTCCGGACACGCCTGTACCAGGAGACGGAACTGCTGGAAGGCTGGTTCCGGGATGGTGCCTTTGCCTCGACCCCCAAAGTCGGGGGCTTCGAGCTCGAGGCCTATCTGGTGGCGGCCGACCTGTCTCCCGCCCCGATCGCCGGATCTTTTCTGGAACGCTTGGCCGACCCGCTGGTCGGTCCGGAGCTGGCCACCTTCAACGCCGAGATAAACGGCACTCCCCAGCGTCTGCAAGGGGACGCCCTGAGCCAACTGGCGGCAGAGCTGGAGACCACCTGGGAACGCTGCGCACAGGCTGCAGCCGGGCTCCAGGCCCGGGTGGCTATGATTGGCATCTTGCCGACGGCACAGCCAGAACACCTCGGCATGGCGCACATGAGTCTGCTCAAACGCTACCGGGCACTCAACGAGCAGACCCTCCAGCTACGCCGAGGGCGTCCCTTCACCCTGGAGATTCAGGGCAGAGACCGTCTGTCCCTGGAGCGGCAGGATGTGATGATGGAATCGGTTGCTACCTCCTTCCAGATCCATCTGCAGGTAGGTCCAGAGGAAGCGGCCCGGGTCTACAACTGGTCAAAGGTCTTGGCCGCCCCCATGGTAGCCATCAGCGCTAATTCTCCCTTCCTGTTCGGCTGCGACCTGTGGCAGGAAAGTCGTATCCCACTGTTCGAACAGGCGATCTCGGTCGGCGGTCCCTTTTTCCGCGAGCGGGTCACCTTCGGGCTGCGCTATGTGGAAGACTCAGTGCTCGAGTGCTTCCGCGCCAACCTGGATCGCTTCCCGGTATTGCTGCCACAGGTCATGGACGAACCTCCCGAGCGGCTCGCTCATTTGCGTTTGCACAACGGGACCATCTGGCGTTGGAACCGACCGCTGATCGGTTTCGACGCCGCCGGCACCTCCCATCTGCGGATCGAGCACCGAGTTATGCCTGCCGGTCCTACCATCGCAGACGCCATCGCCAATGCAGCCCTCTATTTCGGTGCTGTCCAGTCTTTCGCCGGGGAAATTGCACACCCTCGTCAACGTCTACCCTTCAGCGTCGCCAAAGGCAATTTCTATCAGGCCGCTCGTGAGGGACTCGACGCCGAAGTGGAATGGCTCGACCGGCATCCATCGACCCTGCGTCAAGTGTTGGCGGACGACCTTCTCCCCCGGGCGAGCCAGGGCCTGACCGAGCTTGGCATCGCTGCCGCGGAGACGGAACAGTGGCTGGGGATCATCGCCGATAGGCTACGGACCGGACAAACCGGGTCTGCCTGGCAGCGGGCCTGGATCGCTCAACATGGACATGACCTGAGAGCCCTGACCGCCGCCTATCTGGAGCGCCAGGAATCCGGTCTCCCTGTCCACCAATGGTCGCTTTAATACCCTACCGGAATGACGCGGTGAGAATCGAACGAATCAGCCTCATAAATCTTAAGTTAATGGCATTGAGCACCAACCCTCGTATTATGAGTTTGCCGACCCTCGGGGGTGTTTTCAATCAACAACCTGGATCCGTGAGGCCACTTCCAGGGGTAGGGGTTAAATTTTAAAGTGGCATGGTTGTGCGACCTAGTGATTCAAACCCCCACTATTTTGCCACCCCTGGCGTCTGGATTCCGACACCCCTTGCCAGAATAATGAAGTAAGGGTTGGCAGATTTGACCACTTAATGTTTACCACTACCCAGACGCAACATGCTGCAGGAACTCCACACACTCCCCGCTGGCCTTCTGGAAACCGGCCCCTGCGACCTCGAGGCCGTGCTCGGTGGCCCGGCCCTGATCCATCTTTCCGGAGACCGTGAGCCACCCCTGTTCGTATCCGTGCTCCTGCACGGCAACGAACCTGTAGGATGGAACGCCCTGCGCTCCTTGCTCGCCGACCATCGGAAACGCTTCGGCGCATTACGCCTGCCGCGAACTCTGAGCCTGTTCATCGGCAATGTCTCCGCCGCTGCCTCAGGAGTACGCCGTCTTCCAGGCCAACCCGACTACAATCGGATCTGGCCCGGCTGCGAAGCCTCCCCCACGCCGGCACACGTCATGATGCAACAGGTCGTCGCTATCATGCGACGACGGAACATCCTCGCTAGCGTGGATATCCATAGCAATACTGGTTGCAACCCCCACTATGGTTGCATCAATGTCCTGGACTACCGCTATCTGCACCTGGCA
>Ga0209680_1000220_pt1 | contig 14761 bp, 9 predicted proteins | sample WorMetLIZISLAND1_FD_187413 | JGI IMG/M metagenome (GOLD analysis project Ga0209680, IMG submission 187413) | Marine gutless worms symbiont microbial communities from Max Planck institute for Marine Microbiology, Germany - Olavius loisae LIZARD... ... | reverse complement strand
TCTAAAGGACTACGAATAGGAAATGGCCTATGGGGAATCGAATGGTTATGTAACCAATGACGTCACGTAACCTTGAAAGGTCAAACTCATGACCCCAGTACGCCTAGAGCGCAATATCTCGAAAACAACTGGAGATACTACTTAGCAACAATCGCTAATTACTACCTAGTCTGCTGTGAGGCAGTACGGTCGGCTATCCTAGCGACAGCTTGGCCTCTTGTTTAATTTTCAGGCTATTGTTATTAATCATTCAAGGGCATTTAAAGTCACATAGCTGTTAATAAATAGCTCTCAATCTTACTGGACCCACTCACCATGTTTCAATAATATGACATGCATGCAAAGGACGGATGGATGGTCCGGGAACCAGGACGGATTGCTGGATGGTTAAACTATTAGGGTATAATGGTTTAGCCGGCATTCTAAGCAGGCAAATAGCAGCTATATCATGTCTAAGACTTAAAGTTTTAGCAAGGGGAATGGCGTGTATAAAAGGAAATTATTCGTTAACAGGAAGATTTTGAAACTCAGTACTGCATGGACGATTGTCAAGGGAACTGTTGATCTCTAGGCAACCACGGAGGAAAAAAAAGACTTGGGAATATGGACTGTCCTTTTTAAAATTTTCTATTCACATTGCTTATGATGTAAAGAAAGCTCATCAGATTTTGGCATTAATCAGATCGTTTATTTTTCTTGTCAATTCTTGGCGTCAGTTTGATGAAACAATTATATTCTGTCATGTCCGTCCTCTTTCAGAATACCGTACGGTAATGTTGTCTGGCACCTCTTCAGTTCAAAAAGGATTTGGAATTATAGTAAGCAATTCAGCATCGAGCAACTACGATGGTTCCAGGTTTGTATAAACCCAGTTATGAAGAAAGACTACATTGTATGGACTGCTACATCGTCAGTTACGTGGTGATAAAACAGATACCAGATAAGTCAATTCAGAGGCAACCTTCACACTTCTCAGCCAATCTCTTGGCCGATACTGACAAAACTAAACATAAGTACAACCAACAACACAAAACACCTAAACAACCACCAAAAAACAAATATATGCACAAACTAAAGCAAATAAAACTATAACATGGTTTACAGCCTTTGATGCCATCCAGCCAGGAAAGGAGCAGGTCTCTACAGCCAGAGACCATATGGGACAATTGTCCAGATACAGTATTACCCTGTTTGCACAAATCCTCCAGAAGCAGCTGAGCAGCAACAGCCGTCAATGCACAGAATAAGAACTTCCATGTAAGAAAGATTTTATGTAAAATGTATCACGTGCACCAATAATACTGGTATTCAACGTTACGTCAATATCACTGTCATGACATTCAACGGAAGCGCAACGCTACTAAACAAGGATTCATAATTACCAGACAAGTTATTACAATCATAAATAATAACGTAGCAACGTAACTTGTCTGAGAACTGTGAACCCTCATCAGAACAAGTAGCCAAAGTAATCTGGCAAACTGCAACATCGCTTGGCTCATAATGACATTGACATAGCACTGCCTTCTATCATATTCGCCAGGTGGCAGCATGCGTAGCAAAGTTGGGGGTGCATTCATAACCATCATTTGGGGAAAGGGAGGTCGTAGGGGGTCATCAATGGTACCATTTCAAAGGTTCCCTATAAGCTCTCCCTTGTGACCATTGCGCCACCTCTAAACAATCGGCCACAATTTGCCACTGAATGTCTCTGGACACTCAAATCAACAGGGGTGTAGGTCACATTGGGCCAAAATTTGGGGAGGAAGGGGTTGACTGATGTAAGCCAAATTTTAATGTGATCTGGGAGAGACACGGGGCTGTCGTCCTGCCGTTTGAACACAATGCATGGATCCAACATACAGACCACGGAATGGTAACATCGATACCAATAGGCGAAATCGCTTTCAGTGATGTCGCCTAACAATGAACAGTGGAGCTATCACATACAATAGCACATCATCAAAGATCGGATACAAAGCACACTCACAGCAAACACTCGATGAACAGTTCAGCACCATGTCAATCAGCAGACTACAACAAACTGTTGGTGACGGGCTGACGATTTCATTACACTTCACATCAACAGCTTACAGTAATAAATGTAAACACTAACTGAACACATCTGTTAATGGCAATGAACAATTATGTCTTCAAGATTAACTGTCAACCCAAACTTGGTGCAAATCTGTCCACTGGACGTCTTGGTAAATGTGCGAAGTATAACATTTTGTGACATATTTTGACTTAGTTTCAGAGTACATGGAATAACGCATGCCTTTGGGGTCAGAATTTGACAAACAGCTGTAAAACATAACTTCTATTTTCCCAACTATCCCAGAAATTTTGGCCCCAAATGGGATTTAGACAATTTTCGATTGAATATGGCTTGCAGACTCGTAACAGCCAAACATATAACAGATAAATAGCAAACATGGGGGTAAGTAAGTCGTGAATTTATACAGTGCATAAAGTGTGATACCTCTAATGCGCTGGTGGATAAAATATTGATGAGTGTAGTTTATTTTGACTCTCTACAGGTCACATTATTAAGGGTTTTGATCCTGTTGGAGTCATAATTAACTATTCCCACTGACTCAAGGTATTGCCATTAATACAGGGCTGTGCTACTACACTGCCCACAGTTCACGCTGCATATTAACAATAATCTGCCAGTATTAACAGAACAGTTTTATCACTGATTCACTCAACTTATTCATCCACAATGATGTTCCTATCACAGAAAGATCTCATCTACTAACAATCACGAGGACAAGAACAAGCTCAGCTAGCATTAACAACCAGCAGCAATGATCAACATGAGGACACTCGGCAGGCTTACAGACAAACATAATGAACACTGGTGGACTGTGAAATGACAAGTTCTAGAGATCCAATGACGAAGTATAATGTCTAGAAGAAAATGCTTTGTATGACATACAAGATTGTATCTAGGCCTACCCTACAACATGCAGCATCACCATCATTTCTGGCACGCACCACTAGGAGTGCACAGCGCCAAACGTAGACAACAGTGGCCGATTCTGAGCCACGTCAGATGCTTCAGTCAGGGAGAGGTTATTGTAACAGAACTTAACATAGATTACTTTAAACTAAAGGCAGACAAAAAGAGCAGAAACAAGTACAGCATTGATCCTGAATCACATACGACCAGTCAACATGTCAGTAGCTATGACATCCAGTTCCACAGATGAACAGTTCGGTCAGTACCGCCAGAACACAAAGTCTTGCTCATCAGCAAATCAATACACGTCACTGCACCTGTCCACAACACAAAAGTATCATATGGATTGTCTAATAGTTCAACCACAAATGCTGCACTCGTCACATAGAAATGGTAGCTGCACAAGGGCTGGAAGGAACCCAGTAGACCCCGGCGCCGTTGAATTTCGCTGACTTACCGAGTTGAATTTCCGTGGAGTCGAAGTCATCGAACTGACCAGTCAAGCCGCCGTCAATTTTTCCGTGCAGCCGCCGTCGCATTTAGTGTCCAGTTTTTCGACGCAATCACTGAAATTTTAGTGATCACTTATCAGTTCATTGAATATCAAAAAAAAAAATCAAAACACGGCATATGTCCAACAATCGTCAATGCTCTGGCGTAACAGTCCTTGTTTTATGTAACCGGTCTACATGACCCAGTGGTGTGGTGTTATGGACTAAAATGTAGCGCTGGGAGGTACTGACGTGGGACTCTCCATCGTCTTGTAGTTAATATACGTCTGTTCAGTCGGTAGCTGCCGTTCAGCTGATTCTGTGAACATGATGTTGGCAGTACTCATCTCGGCAGTACATACATTCCATAGAGAAGCAGAGGCAAATCCCGGATAGGCCTACAGGATTTTTTTATTTAAATGGGGTGATTAAATAAAATTGGTGCCCAAACTTTTAACGATTTAGGTGACATAAGGTAATGTAATAATTAGTATATTTTTCATAATCTGAATATAAAAGCTGCAACTTTCAGGCAAGACCTTTTACCATTTTACAATAGACAGCTGGCAATTATAGTATACAACAGTTGTGAAAAAGGCAATTAACAAAATAACAAAAAAAGGCGACTGACGTATAAATAGGTGCCCTTTAAGGGCAGACACCACTCTTTTCCGATGAGCCAACAGGGGCCGAAATCCGCGAGTATCACCATGGAAAATTTTTCAAATCAGCTGCGTTGCAATCGCCGTCGGAAAACTGCCGTGCCACCGCTGTCAGAAAAAAATACGATGCGTCGACTAATCAGTCGAATAATTTTGGCGTCAGTCGTAAACGCTTCAAGCCGTTGACACCGAGGTCTAGAACCCACTAAGTTTAAAACAGTGCTGTAATCTGTTAACTTAACTAAACCGTAAAGGACAATATTGACAATTAGCAAATTGTAAAAATTTTCTGGGAATCTATCCCTTCAACTGGTCAGCCATTATGCAGACTACATGGCCAGACAAAGAATGTGTGCTGAATGAGAGGCGAGCAGCCTGTAAAGTGCTGCTGAGGGAGTCAAGCAGGATATGGCTGTCAGAATGATAATCATAACTTCCAGTTTGACAGTGCATGATTTTGGGCCAATTATTGAAGGAATAATGTTCTATCTCGACAAGTGTCCAATTTTCTGTTGCACTCTGTGAACCAACCAACAGTATCTTAGCAAGGGTTGTGGGTCGACTGAGCCAACACTTGAGCACATGTTGTTAGCTGGATGTGCGGTTGTTTTGGAAACAAGACATTCGCTGCCGCCAAACCACTTGATGTTCATTCAGAGTGAATATCGGCTGTCATTGGAACAGTTCAGGCTGTCATTTAAGACCTATTTATTTCGGTAGTAAAGCGACAGCGCACAGGTTGGTTGGTTGGTTAGGGTTTATGGCGTTTTCAGCACAGCACACAGTGAACTGTACCACATAGAATTACCCCTTACTTACTTAATTACTTATTAACTAATAGTATGCTTTAACACAATTCAGCAGTCACTTCAAATAAATAATCTAGTCAGTACACTATGACTTGCAAATTTTGTTAAAATGGTTTAAATTTAGGAAGAAGCAACATCTCTGTGATCAATGGAAACAGCAAATATGAGACACCATAAAGAGCAATGCAATATGATGGACATACATACCATCATGTGCTTGAAACTGGTGGACAACTTGACCGAGAACTGAATCACATATCATCAGGCAGCCATCATCACAGCCTGTTATGATGTACTTATCAGCCCACACAGCACACCTGCAACACAGCATACTGCAGGATTCACTAAATGAAACTGAAAATATATCCATGCTCAATGACTTATCAAATTGGTCGTAGTAACATTATAATGTAGCAGCAAAAGTCTACACAGGATGTGAAGGACTGTGAACATTTACAGCAGCGAAAACCAATGGTCTTTCAATTACAATCTACCGTCTGTCATCAGATACTGGGAAGAACAACTAATTGTACACAAAGAATATAAATTAATCAGTGATTTGCAGACAGAGAGTAAAAAGAATATAACTATTAACATTTAAACAATTAATAATTTCATTTGTTAAAGTTCGGACAGATGGTGTATTCATTAATGCTAACAACTATGAACCCAGGGATTTCTTCTGTTCACATGAAGCCTTTAGGATCAGAGTGGCAGCATTTTATGGCTAATTGATGTTCTGATGCTTAATTGGCTGTGTCAAAAGACAATACTTACACTATAATTCAATAGACAGAATACTTAAATATTAATTAAAATGAAAACTAGTGCAAATGTGGCTTCAAAAATTTCCTAGTAGACTATGAGCAACTGGCTTAATTGAACACGCTGCACGGAAAAATGATCCAAATCATTGATATTTGCCAAAGTTATTTATGCAAATTTACTGCCACAGTCTATGTATCACAAATGCTATATTAATATTTATTGCTGAATTCACTTGAACACATAGCAGTTTGCTACAGCATCTAAAGATGTCAATAAAATAACATACAATAACAAAAAACTTACTTCAGCTGCCTACTGTTGTTCTTAGCAAACACTTCTGATCCTGTAGTCACATCAAAGATTTTGAGAAATCCATCGTTGCCACATGAAACCAACTTTCGGCTATCTACAGTCACAGCATATGAAGTACAATATATCTAAACAACAAAAAATCAACACACACTGCTTTAGACAATCTACAAGTCATTTTTGCAAAATTCTTTTTAAAATAATTCACATAAATTAATACATTACTATTATAATTGGTTAGTATGCTGTGCATTAAGCATCTGTAGTGCAAACTGCAGATATCATTTGCAACGTATATTTAAATTAACAGTAACACTGAAAAATAGACAAGTTGCTTCATCCGAAATGTTGTTAGAAAACACGGCTTATCAGCCAGTTAGTTAAAAAATGGCACTTCAATACTCAGATTAACACTGAAGGAAATTTCATCACTGATTTGAACCAGATGTTAGAGAGCAAATTAAGCTTTAGCTTAAAACTTTAAAATTTGGTTTAAATGTAATGATGTGAATCTAATAATGCTTATCAACCATGAAACAGCAAACAAGACTTGTCTGCCAGTAACAATGAGACAGAAACCTGGACTGAAGCAGACTGCAGACACTGATTGAAGATGAGCTGTAACAGAGACAACATAAACCTAGTGATTACATTGTAATGTGAGACAGATTTTATACAAACATAATGGCATTATTATATGGTGAAATGTGGTCTATGGTGAAATAAGAAATCTCTTATCAGTTCAGTATGAATGTGAAACAATGTAAACGAAAGACAACAGGACATTGATTGATTGATTGAGCAGGGTTTAACGTCTCCACCAACACAGAATAGGTTATACGGGCGACGGTTTTTACAGGTCAGAAGACCCAACCAACAGCATCAAAGTACTGAAGGAACACACAGATTACACAATTAACACCAAAAATACAATAAGGACACATAAACACAAAACACAGCAAATCCCCTAGTCTACACTAATATGGGGTGACTAGGGGATGGCTCCCACAGCGGGCAGGGTTGCCAGGCCTGAACGGCGGTGGAGCTGCCGCCGTGGTACCCCCAGACAATAGGACATAAGCACATGCACACACAAATGCTAACATATGAAGAACAGTGACCTTGACGTCTCGAGAGGATTTGTAAACTGTTGGCATCCCATACATAAACCTGACCATCACGAGTTCCACTGACGACCTGTGAGTTATCAGTGTTTTGACAAACACAGTTGACGCCGGTGTCATGCTCCAGCTCAGCCTAGTCATACGAGACACACGCACACAATCACCTGTCAATGGTGACACGGGACAAAGACTGGTACAACAAACAGCACAAAGCTCCACTGTCATTTCTTACAAGTCATTTATTTTTCTAATCTACATGTATGTAACAACTGCTTAATGAACAATGCACAGAATTTCTTGTCTTAACCCTTTGACGCCCAGTGGTGCAACATGGGTACAGCTATAAAGCATCCTATGCCAGGCCAGGTTAAGCCGTAATTTGTAATTTTTGACATCCGGGCACTCTGACGCTCAGGACTGACTAACCTGCATGCCAAGTTTTATCGTGATTCATCACACAAACAAACGCATACAGACCAAGAAATAATCCACTACAATGAAGATGCTGGGGACAACAAATGTGAACAGTAATAAATGCAGTGATTATGACAATGATACATGCTTTATGATATTCACTTACTGTCTAAATTACAGTAGCACGTGTAAATCTCTGAAAGCATTTGCTAGTGGAATCATAGCATATATTTCTTACACGAAGGCAGACAACTCAAGTCCAACAAAACTGAAAGGCAAATAGGCAAATGACACTCACAAGAATATCCAGTAGGATAACATCTCGGACGTTGACTCCGTATTTCCACAGCTAAAATAACATTTCACACAAAACTAACGTAACTGATTCGGCAGCTGGCATTAAGTACATTCAGGCTGTCATCAAACTGCCAATATGAAACGAATAGAAGTTTTTACAACTGAATGTACTAGATGACAGATCATAAGTGCTATGATGCAGTACAATAGACCAGTTAAAATTACAAAATATTAATTCGCAAAAAACCCAGTGCTAGTATATAACATCAGCACCAAAAAGCTTCGGTCAGCTAAATGCCAACTGTTAAAACAACGTATTATAGTAACGTGAAACTGAACCTTAACTGTTGAGTCCCACGACGATGAGACCAGTAAGCTTTCACACATGGACAACTGTGAGATGGCATCATCGTGTGCTAGTGATGTATTCACCGTCCGTCCGTACTCCAAGCTGTAGACATATCTACATGCAACAACATGCAACAGCATTGTCAGCGAGCAAGACTCGATGTATCCCAACAAACACGTCAGTACTAGTCATTCATTGGTTCACGTACGGATGTAATTATATATTCTTCTGGATACCGTACTGGCCACGGATGCTAATAAATATTCTCTGCCTTATGCTAGGTGCCAACAAAAATAGCGGACCAGTTTGGGGAACTGCATCTATTTTTAGCTGTAGAGCAAAGGACTGTGGGATTATCTTGTACTTAAACCAATTACAACAAAGCAGCAGTCCATCTTGGGTCAATCAGCCAATCACGGCGTATGCCGGCCATATTTGTAGTTGGTGGATATCACTTGAAAACCAACGATGTACTTCTACATAAAATGTTATTTGTTGATTAACCAACAAACAGTTTCAAATATTTCTCTAATGGGATGCAGCTCCAGCTGTGGAACCACAAAGCATAACTTCTTCTGCAGCACGAATGTCCTTCACTTATCACGAATCACAAGTAACAGAATTGTCATCAACAAATTCAGAGACTGCAGCACCACTGGGAATCAAAGCTGGGCCACCTCAGACATCGTATTGGCTCCTTCACACTCAAGTGAACTTCAAATAATCATTTAATTACTGTTTGTATGCAGTTAATCTGAGTATTTTACAGATAGATCTATAATAAATCCAGCAGACATACATATTGTTGTCCCAGCTACCAGCAGCAACAGTCTTCGCTTCAGGCATGACAACGACGGACGATATCGGCTGAAATTTAAACACAACATAACACGTGACAAAAGGCAGAAATACAGCGGCAAACAAGAACAACATGAACTGAAACAACACAGCGGATATGAAGTGAATCGTACCATGCTGGATGGACTGCAGCTGTGTAGCTGCTTGTCTTCACAAACACTGTACAGCTTCAACGTTCCATCTACAACAGCAGTTACAATGCAATGAGATGTAAGTCTATATTCATTACAAATAAAGCGGTGAAGACATCAATGCAGGAGGTCACAGGTGAAGAGGATCCATTGGTGACGACCCACAACATCAATGAACTCATAGTACACACTCAACACTGTGATCAGCTGATCAGCTGCTGTTGATGCATCTCAACTAGCTCAATACGCTCTCTCCACCGCAGCCGGTTGCTTGGTTGAGCAGGTTCTTAACGGCACAACGGCACCATTTGGGCTATTTAGTGCCACTACTTTGTAAAATCAGTCAAGAACGTGGCTCCCTCACATTCCACAACATACAAAAACCACTCTCTTCCTACGCAGTCCTTCTGAAATGATAAATCCACCATCATCACTGTTATCACTATCATCATTATTACTACTATTATCTGACTTAACAGTTTAGCTACTTTATCATCCGTGACAATAATGGCATATATCAAGTGAGAGTCAAGCTGCAGCACCGCAACAAACCATTGCCGAGACATTCAGCAGCCTAGCAATATTCCTTGTGACAGCAAAGATGTGCTATCAATTATGTTATTTATGTTATCAAAGTACAAATGAAGCCAGCTTAAAGCCACAAAAACTCGGGATGCACTGTATTTTATATATCAAGTGTGAAACTTATCTCAGTTCAACACACAAAATACTTATTTTATCAGAAAACAACTCCAGCTTTATATCAAAAGCAAAAACATGCATAAGATTTGATCTATATCAAGAAGAAACAGAATTCGACCTTGTGACGAGGATAATATGCTTTGTTTGTCCAAAGACCATCGCACATCCAACACCGGCCTGTAACAGCATTTCACCGAGACGGTTTCATCGGAACAGTAACTCAGAATAACACAATTCTATCACGATATATCATTATACTGATCATTGTCGAACATCTAGAATCTACACAGAACTAATGTATTAACATTAATTATAGTGAATTTTTTTGTAAATACATGAAAATATGTTTTAACTTAAATCAAAAAGCTTTGCCACACCTAGCAATGTCGAAGAATAAATGTAATCATGCTTCTTTTAAAGCTTCACTGACTTTCAACCAAGAACACAGTCATATATGACAATGTAATTCACTCACAGTCAACCGGTAGGGTGCTATGATAAATACACATAGTTACTGACGGTGGTAATAATTTCACTCGCATGAACTTCACATAAGCTACCATTCAACTAGCTACAAATGACAACTGAACAGTATATTTGCAGTAAACAGAATACAATGATATTAGACAACACATTTATCAGATAACACTCACTGTCGATGTAGAGTGTGTTTGCGGAAATGACAGAAGGCTGTCAACTGTGACGCTGAAAGTGAATTGTTTTCTGAGTCTAACACACACAAGCACAAATACGACAAGAGTAGAACATTAAAACAGTGAAAGCAGATCTCTCAATGAATGTAGCAGATCAATTCTCTTCTGCTCTTTTAGCCATAAGTCACTGATCTATGTTCAATTACCTACTAAAAATACATTTCATAAAAGCATATTTAACCCTTTAAAGCCTACTGTTGCCATATGGGTACAGCTATAAAGCATCCTGTGCCAGACCGGGTTAAGCCGTCATTTGTAATTTTTGACTTCCGGGCACTCTGACGCTCAGTCCTGAGCGTCAGAGTGCCCGGAAGTCAAAAATTACAAATGACGGCTTAACCTGGTCTGGCACAGGATGCTTTATAGCTCTACCCATATGGCAACAGTAGGCTTTAAAGGGTTAAGCATGTGTAAAAGTGCACAATAGAACACCGTGGCATTGTGGTAAGTACCTGCAGCATTATTGACAGTCAGTTCAACAGCATCACTGAAGATGCCGTTCTCATCAGCAGTGACACTGTGTGTTGCAACACATCGCCGTGGATGAGGACAAACAAACAGCTGCTTCGGAGTCTGACCAAACTCCATGATCTGTGTCTCTACAGCCAGCCGCTCATTGGCGTCCTTTATACTGCACAGCGACAACAATACTCAGCACTGTGCCATCAACAGAATTCACGCAATAAAGATCTCCCAATACAAACTGGAGTATCACAAACGTTTACACTCCAACAGCAACATTATATCATTTATCAGTTTAAAAAGTACTAAGAATGTTTAAATAATTTTAAATAGGCACTTAACTAAGTCAGCCAATTTTATTGTTGGCAATATTTTTTGGTTTATGTCAACCAGTTTTAAGAATTTTTATCATTACAATCGTATATGATGTCTGTATATATTGGACATCAAATCTGAACAGTACATGAGTGGTAAAATAAGTTTGAATAAAAAAATTAACAGATTCATTCATTTAGTTAGTGAAAGCACATTTATGAAAATAGTCACACTGTATAAATGCATAAATACAGTATCTTTGTTTATACGATTCTAACAAATTTTACCAATAACTGCCAATATCCAGGAATAAACACTGAATTATAAAACAGAGAAGATATACCAGCAATACTTATAATAACAATAAAGTATTAATTTTTTAACAGATTTATAAGATACACATTCTTACCTGTCGAGGTTGACAGCACCTTCATATGTTGTGTGAACAAAAACTGTAACAATAAACAACATCAAACTATGTTCACACAAACAGACACATAAAAACACATCGTTTGTGCTTCTTCGAGTGTTCACACACAGACACACACTACTTGTAGGAGCAAATGTATGTAAAAGGAAAACCTGTTATTGATATAACAGCTACATTACTAATTAGTTACTGATAACAGTGGCAGAAGTCATAACTGCAGCAGTGACATTTTGACAAGGCATTGTGAGGCACAACATGCATGATGCTTGTTGCTGCAACTGTCTTCCAATCTAACTCCACTCACTATCCATTAGTTGCAGTCAATTCACAATACGTATCTATCTCTCTGCTCAAGTATTTCGCTAGCCTCTCAGAAGAATCAATGCTGACGAGTCACTGATTTTACTTACTTACTAAACACATGATCAACTAACAAAACAGCAAACACCGCTGCCGGACCAGCTACTGTGTATTGTGTAAACACAACGAATGGTGAAAACATGACAGTGACATACCGTTATTAGCCAACACAGCTTCTTTGCCACGCTGCTTGTAGCCAAAGATGAGATCGATCCATTCGTGAAGATGTTGTGACACATATTCCGACTCCAGCGCTTCACGCAGCTTTGACACAAACTCTTGCGTTGCTGAAATTACGACAACAGATTCAAAGTCTGATGTTTCTAGCCGTGACATCGTTCACTGTGATCTAGTACAGCCCGTAAATATCTGTACAAAGACGTAGTAAACAAACTCATACCACATCATCATCATCATCATCATCATTATTCGGCATGCACCATCAGTGCGTAGCTCCGCTTGCTGCCAATAGTTTCCATAGCGGCTTATTCAGAGCCAGTTCGATAGCATCCTCCAAGGTAAGGTTGTGCTGAGCTAGGTCGTTCTTCAGAATGGCCATCCAGGAGGTGTAGGGTCGCCCAACTGGCCTTCTCCACTCACTCTGGGGAACTGCAGTCAGAATTCTCCTAGCGTCTGCTGACTCGTCCATTCTGACCAGATGACCAAACAGCGTGAGTCTTCTTTTCTGTATGATCGAAGTAAGAGGAGGTTGTTCGGTTAGGCGCCGCACTTCACAGTTGGAAACGAGGTGGTACCAGCGTAAACCAAGGATCCTCCTCAGGCACCACAGACATAACTCTATGTTTAGTAACCCATGCCACCTATATGCTTGCTGACACGATGCAATCTTGAGCTCAACAGATATTCATGTGCACTTATACAGTCACAATGTCTGTGCAAATGTTCACATTCCATTGAATTGTTTCAACTTTACTGTATATACCTCACACTGTATAACGCTTATACTCAGCTGCCATATAATAAATCTCTTAAATTCGTCCATATTTTTGTGCATTTCTGCTTTTGTGAGTTGAAACCTCACAAATAATACAAATAATACAGTGATTGCATGTGATTAAACATTAGCAGTACAAGGATTAAATAATTTTTCCTGCCATTACACACATGTAAATATTGATGCAGGAATAAAAACAAAAAGTACTGCTTCCAATCACTTAGTGATGGGACTATTACAAGTTTTTAATGAATGCAAAAGTACTGTTAGCAAGTAGTATTAACATTATTCACACCACTGCACTGCTGTTTACCGTGTGGAAATCAGGAAATAATGTGCACACAAACAATAAGTGTTCTTACAGGGTCGAGATGATCAGCAACATTGCAGCGATACGTTACATACTTTTAGCCCACGGTGGTAGCTCAACGTCATTCACAGTGTGTCCGTCTTGTCGTGTACCAAAGTTGATTCTGTGTATATTCTGCAGAAATTCTCCGTTTGACTCGTAGAACTCTGGTATCAGTTCTTTGAAGTCTGACATGCTCGTCAAACAGTTATTGAATGTCTGTGCAACGCTGTCAACAGCATCAACACAGCAACATTGCTGTACAACAACAGAGACTGTGCACAGAAATAACTTTGGTTCAATGCCTTAGACACTATTTAGAACATGGCATTGGCATACACATGCATGACGTAATAACGTAATAAATAAATAATGCAAAATGAGTATGCAAAACAAAATTAATATAAAGTTAATCAAACACAATGTATAAAAAGTATAATAAATAATATTCACTCATTACAAACCTGTTAAATATTCGATTAGGATGATCGAACTTGCCACCATGCAAACATAGCATGTATTGTGGAGCTAAACAGAGACATTATACAATACTTGATAACACTCTCATACTAGCTAACACCCTCGTTCTGCCATAGCAAGTCACTGAACCATTTCACTGATCATTAAATCAAACAGCTTTGTCAACACCATCGTTATCCATTACTTCATAGTATTTAGATGACTAATACTAAAATCACATGTTTCATAAAATACAAAAAATCCACAAAACAGAACAAGACCATTAATTCACTCTGATCACATATTATGCACATTGTTGTTTTAACGAAGCAGAAATCAGTGAACAACTCGACAACACTATTCACTCTCGTGATGTGGCTAATCAAAGTGATGTCAATGATACCAGCGCGTGCCAGAAAGAACAGTACGTGAGCCGGTGATGAGTAGTGAGAACCATACAGAAACTTTGGCTCAGGCATCTCATCAAAACGCTCCTGTGAAACAACCACAAACTGTCACGTGTCACATACTGTAGATCACACACACACTGCTAGACGTTCTCTTCAGGCTGTTTCTAAGATCCACGTGAACTAAGAATATTTACTTCTATTTTGGGGATTTCTAATTTCCAACAAGTATCACAACCTTATAAGGGTAATTTAAAATTAACCCCTTTAGCGTCCGTTAACTGCAAAGGCAGGGCGTTCCGTGGTGGCTATTTATTTTGCTGGTGCTGCTGTATTGTGCTCTACGATGGGGACCCCTCTACGATACACTACGGCACACTGGAGTTGACTGATTACATATGCTGCTGGTCTGTTTTCGGTCACCATACAGTG
>Ga0209680_1000219_pt1 | contig 14766 bp, 16 predicted proteins | sample WorMetLIZISLAND1_FD_187413 | JGI IMG/M metagenome (GOLD analysis project Ga0209680, IMG submission 187413) | Marine gutless worms symbiont microbial communities from Max Planck institute for Marine Microbiology, Germany - Olavius loisae LIZARD... ... | reverse complement strand
ACACTGGGCCGGCCAACAGGGGCGTCAACACGACCTCAAGATGGCTCTGTTCGGCGCGTTTTTTACCGATCACAAGAACATCGACGATCCCCATATACTGGCGGACGTCGCCGGCGGGATCGGTCTCGACCGTAATGACGCCGCTGCCGTGCTGGTGGCCGGCGAGTTTGCCGAAGCGGTCCGCGAAGAGGAAACCTTTTGGATGTCGAGGGGGATCAGCGGTGTGCCGGCCATGATCTTCGACGAGAAATACCTGGTGAGTGGTGCCCAGGGCGTCGCCAACTACACGTCGATCCTCAACCAGGTCGCCGAACATCTCGCCGCCTAGGAGCGATCGAGGGGAGGGAAAGATGCCGAAAGCACAGGTCATTCACGAACTGGGCCCGCCCAGTGCCATGCAGTGGCAGGAATGGGCGGTTCCCAATCCGGCGCCGGGGGAAGTGCGTCTGCGGCATACGGCGGTCGGGGTTAATTTCGCCGATACCTACCATCGCGGCGGCATTTCCCATCCCTGGCCAGTGCCGCCCTGTCCGGTGGTCATCGGTTTCGAGGGGGTCGGCATCGTCGAAGGAGTCGGCGACGGCGTCAGTGATTTCGCGGCAGGCGACCGGGTCGCCTACGGTATTCCACCGCTCGGCAGCTACTCGGAAGTGCGCAACTATCCGGCCGACAAGCTCCTGCACCTGCCCGACGGGCTCGACGACCGCCAGGTGGCGGCGCTGCTGATGAAGGGCATGACGGCCCATTATCTCCTGCACCGGACCTACAAGGTCGAACCCGGGGACGTCATCCTCGTCCATGCGGCGGCCGGCGGCATGGGGCTGATTCTCTGTCAATGGGCGAAGGCGCTCGGCGCCACCACCATCGGCACGGTAAGCACCGAGGAAAAGGCCGAGGCGGCCCGCGCCGCCGGGTGTCATCATCCCGTCGTCCGCTCCCAGGAGAGCTTCGTCGACAAGGTTCGGGAAATCTCCGACGGCGAGGGGGCGGCCGTGGTCTACGAGGCGATCGGCAAGGATACCTTGCAGGACTCGCTCGATAGCCTGCGTCCGATGGGGGTTTGTGCCGCCTACGGCCACGTCTCGGGACCGCCCGACCCGGTCGACATCATCCAGGACCTGGGACGCCGCGGGTCGTTGTTCATCACGCGGCCCGCGATCATGCATTACGTTGCCAAGCGCGAGGATCTCGAATGGACGGCCCGGGACCTGTTCAAGGCCATCGGCGACGGCATCTTGGACGCCAACATCAATTACGAGTATCCGCTCAAGGATGCGGTCAAGGCCCACCAGGCCATCGAGAGCGGCACCACGCTGGGCGCGACCGTTCTCGTCCCGTGAGTTGACGACAGCAAATACTTCTCCATGCAGGCGTTCGTCTGAACAAATCGGAGATCTGGCGCCAGCCGCCGGGCCTTTCCCCAGGCACCGAGCTCACGTTTCCGAAGGCTCGCCGAAGGTGACCTGGTCGGTGCCCTTGATGTGCCCGATCAGCCAGGCGTTCAGATAGGTCCGGATGTTGTCGCGGAGCGTGATGCCGCCGGTGCCGCCGGTGCGGTAGGCTTGCTTGGACGCGGCGAGCCATTCCTCGAACTCGCGGTGCTGGCGCTTATGCGCATCCAGCCCGGCCATTTCCTTTTCCGCCATCAGAGCCTCTTCGAACCGGAAATGCTCGGCGACATAGAGGGTCAACTGGTCGAGAACGAAACCGACCTGGACATCGTCATCGAGGGCGTTGATCAGGTCGACCAAACCCCGATGCTGCTCATCGATGACCGGTTCGCCGACGCAGAAACTGTCTTGCCATTCGATGGGAGCCATCACGGAACTCCTTTGGTGGATCGACGGGTCATCCGACGGGCCTCAGCGTGAAGTCGAAGTCGACCATCTTGAAGGGATGCTCCAGGTTGGCATGGCGGGCCAGTTCCTCTTCGGTCGGTTCACGGTCGAAAGGGATGGCCAGGCTCTCACGAACCCCGAAGGTGGCGTCCTCGTCGATGTATTTGTCCAGCGTATTGAAGACCTCGGTCACCAGTTCGCTATGGCCCTCGGCACCTACGCGCACGTGCAGGTGGGCCGGCCGCCAGCAATGGCGCCCGGTCGCCCGCATGAACTCGCCGCCGGGGCCGTCATCTGGCACCTCGTAGGCGATTGGCCGGATCGAGGAGAAACAATAGAACCCGTTCTCGTCCGTCCGCATACGGCAGCGCAGGTTATCGTCGTCCTGGCCCGGATCGACGTTGGAGTAGAGACCGTTGGCGGCGTTCTGCCAGACGTCAAGCACGGCACCGGCGATGGGCGCGCCACTGGTCGAACGCACGTAACCCTGGAAAATGACGCGGTCGCCTTCGTTGTCTTTGGCGAGGTCACCGCCGATCTCCAGGAACGGCGCATTCGGCACGTAGAAGGGGCCCAGGACGCTCCGTTCCGAGGCGCCGGGCTCGGCGTTGCTGGCGATCATGTCGACCAGGGACGAGACGCCGATGAGGTCGGAGAGCAGCACGAACTCGTTGCGTTTTTCGTCCGAGATGGCGCCCGTGCGCAACAGGAAGTTCATGGCTGCCTCCCACTCCTCATGGCTGAGGCCGACCTCCTTGACCCATTCGTGGGTCTTGCGGATGAAGGCGCAGAGGATCTCCTTGAGGCGCGGATCGGTCGTGCCGTCGATGGAGGCGATGACGGCTTCGGTGATGGTATCGTAGGTGATATTGCGCATGGGGCGGCTCTTTCCCTCCCTATACTAGAGGAGCATCAGGCTCAGTTGCGGGAACATGATCAATGGGATCAGGACAAGCAACATGGTGAGAGCAAACGGAAACGCGCCGATGAAGATATCGGCAAGCGATATGGACGGATCGTTGATGGTGCCCTTAATGGCGAAGCACGATATGCCGAGCGGCGGCGTCAAAAGCCCGATCTCGGCGCCGACCACGGTGACGATCCCGAACCACACCAGGTCCAGGCCCAGTTCCTCGACAATGGGCAGGAACAGCGGCACCACGATCAGGATGATCGACGCCGTATCGAGGATTGTGCCGAGGAAGATCAGCATCACCACATAGAGCGCCATGACGGCGACGAAGCCCATGTCGAGGCCCTGCATCCATTCACCGAACATGGTCGGGAGTGCCGCGACACCGAGCATGCGGCTGTACATGGAAGCGGTGATGATCAGGAACAGAATGGCCGCGGTGATGTGGCCGGTCTCGGTCAGCACCTGCCAGAAGCTGCGCCAGGTGAGCGAGCGCTTGAGTAACGCAATGACGATGGCGACGGCCGATCCCGCAGCGCCGGCCTCGACGGCGGTCACCACGCCGCCGTAGATTCCGCCCAGCACGACCAGGACCAGGGCGACCACCGGTGTCAGCTTCATGACGATCCAGCCCAAACCCCGTTCGTCGTCGTCTTCGGATCCGGCGGCGGCCGCGTCGTCACCGCCGACGAAGCCGGGTGCGGCGCGGGCCATGATCATGATCAGCACGATATAGGCGACGGCCAGGATGAGGCCGGGAATGATGCCGGCGATGAACATGTGGCCGACCGACTGTTCGGTGACGATGGCATAGATGATCAGCATGGCCGACGGCGGGATCAGCATGCCGAGCACCGAGGAGCCGGCGACGACCCCGACGGCGAACCGCGCCGTATAGGCGTAGCGCCGCATTTCCGGCACCGAGATGCGGGTGAACACGGAGGCCGATGCGATCGAGGATCCGGTAATGGCGGCAAAGACCGCGTTGGCCGCCACCGTGGCGATTCCCAAGCCGCCTCGGATCTTGCGGAACAGTACGTTGGCGACGTCGTAAACGTCCTTGCCCAGACCGGCCTGTCCGACAAGCAGGCCCATCAGGGCGAACAGCGGAATGGTGGCGAAGACCTGGTCGGAGACGGCGTCTGCGGTCGCCTGCGCCAACAGGCTGACCGGCATGTTGATGTCCTCGCGGATGATCCAAACGCCGACGAAGGACACCAGGCCCAAGGCCACCGGAATGTAGACGCCGGTGTATATGAGCGCGACGATGACGATGACGGACAGGATTCCGACTTCAATACCGCCCATGACCGGTTACTTTGCCTCCGACATTGACCGGCCGCCGGCTAGATAACGCCAGACGAAGACCAGGAACTGCAGCAGGGTGACGGCGCAGCCGATGACGATGATCGTCTTCACCGGCCATACGGGCGCCGTGAAGACGCCTTCGTTGCCGACGTAATAATCGTGGCGGATCGAATCCATAAGCAACGGGACACTGCCGTAAACGATGATGGCCATGAAGACGGCGCCCAGGAGATCGAACGCCGCGCCCATATAGCGGCCGATGTGGGGCTTGCGCATGGCGACCAGATTGAAGAAGCCGTCGGACCGTGTCAGCCGCCCGCGCCGGGTGGCGTCGGCCAACTGCAAAAAGACGATCCCGACCAACGATAGTTCCACCATCTCGATGACACCGTCGATCGGTGCGGCGAACAGGGTGCGCCCGAAGGCATCGGCGTTGATCAACACCATGAGGATGCAGATCCAGGCGGTGCCGAGCGCGTTCATGCCCGACACCAGCCAATTGAAGGCGGAAATGAGAACGCCGCCCTTTGGCGGCGTTCCCGTGGAAACATTCCGAGAGCGGGAATCGGCTCCCGGCATCGGCGTTACTCTTTATCCCACTGGCGCACGATGGGCTGGCCGGCGGCGCGCATAGTGTCCATGTAAGACGTCAGGATGGCCTGGCCGGGGAGCCCCTTCTTTTCCAGGTCGGCGGCCCAGTCCTTGGCGACGTTGGGCATGGTGTTGGCCCATTTCATCCGATCGTCGGCGCTCATCGTGTTAATGGTGCCGCCCATTTTGACGAAGTCCTCGTAGGCCTTGGCCGACTTCTCGGCGGCCAGCTTGGAGACGTGGTCCCGGTAGGCGATGGCGGCGCCCTTGATGGCGTCCTGCACTTCCTTCGGCAGCTTTTTCCAGCGGTCCGCGTTCATGGTTATGGCCTTGGAATTGGCACTGCCGATGTCGGCCCGCAACATATGCGGCGCCACCTCCGGCAGTTTGAAGGTGACCACACCCTCGGCCCACAGCATGGCGCCGTCGACGACGCCGGTCTTCAGGTTGTTGTAGTACTTGACGGAGCTGCCGCCGACGCCGGCGGCGCCGAAACCCTGCAGGTAGCGGAGGTTGAGGCCGGCGCCGTTGATCTTCTTGCCCTTAAAGTCGCCGAACGTGGTGATCGGTTCCTTGGAGAAAATCTGGTAGTTGTCGAAAACAGCGAGGTTGGTCAGGTAAACTTGGTTGTACTTCTTCCAGGCAGCCTTGAATTCCGGGTGTTTGTCGACGAGCGTGTCGACGGTGCGTGCGATCAGTCCGGGATCGCTGGTCACGAAGGGCGTCGCGTAGGCGACCATCTGCAACGGCATCTTGTCGGCATGGAACACGGTGGTCACTACGCCGATGTCGCCGAGGCCGCTCTGCAAGCCCTGCAGAACCTTCTTCTTTTTCGTGATCTGTCCCGACCAGGCCTGGTTCCACTTGATCTTGTAATTGCCGGTCTTGGCCAGCCGTTTGTCGATCTCGGGGATGAAGAAGTTGATGAATTCCTTCACCCAGAGAGTCTTCGGCGGATAGCCGTCGACAGCGGTCAGGTTGATGGTTTCGGTCGCCTTGGCTTGCGGCGCCAGAGCGGTCACCGCGATGACCGTCGCCCCAGCGACGATCGGACGCAGTATCGATTTCCTGGTGAGTGACATGATTTCAGCCCCCTGATCCTTGAACCCGGCGCGAAACGCGCATGACGGTTGCGGTCGTTTGTCTTGTTGGTATAAAAATATCAACAATATGGACGCCGTCAAATTATTTTCGATATTTTTTAAAAATGCGAGATATTTTAGATTTGATGCCGAAGGCGTCCTCGACGGATTGGACTGACCGACCGGTTTGGATTTGATAAGGATAGGCGAAGGCATGGGGGGACCAAGTCCATGAGCATCGGTGACCGCCAGGAGATCAACGGGGGCACGCTGGCCAGCGATGTCTACGGCCGGCTGCGCCACGACATCCTGAGCGGCGATTTGCCGCCCGGCGAGAAATTGCGGGCCGAGAGTCTCCGCGACCGCTACAGCGTCGGCAACAGCCCGATCCGCGAGGCGTTGAACCGGTTGTCGTCGGACGGCCTCGTGGTGCGTGAGGACCAGAAGGGATTCCACGTGGCCACGGTCAGCCGTTCGGAACTGGCGGAACTGGTACGTACCCGGTGCTGGCTGGAGGAAATCGGATTGCGCCAATCGATCGACGGCGGTGGCACCGAATGGGAGGAGAACCTGGTCCTGGCCTTCCACAGGCTGAGCCGTGTTCCCCGGTCGTCGGACCAACGCACCTACTCGGCCAATCCGGAGTGGGAGACCCTGCACCGCGCCTTCCATATGGCCCTGATCGCGGCCTCCGGGTCACGCTGGCTGGAGAGCTTCTGCAGCCAGCTGAACGACCAGGCCGACCGCTACCGCCAGTTCGCGGTGGCGGCCAGTTACCCGAAGCGCAACGAGTTGGATGAACATCAGGGCATCTTCGAGGCGGCCATCGACGGCGATGCCGATGAGGCGGTTAAGCGCCTGCATGCACACTACCGGCGCACGGCCGACATCATCTTGAATTCGGAATCCGACCTGCTGGCCGACTAAAGCTAGCCTCAGAGCCGGTTGATGGTCCACACGTCGGTGACCGTGGAACCGGCCTGGCGTAACACCTTGGAGACCGGACAGAACCGCGGCAGGTCCGCCTTGACCTTGTCGATCAGTTCATCGTCGGCGTCGGTCGTCGCTTCGATCAATACCTGGATGTTGTCGAAGGGCTTGTCGATCTCTTCCTGCAGGGTGACGCCGCGCCGATCGAACTGGGCGACAACGTCGATGTGGAAATCACTGAACTCGACGCCGTGCATGCGGGCCACCTTGTGGGCGATGACGTTGGTGCAGCCGGCCAGGGACGCCATCAGCGTTTCCGTCGGCGCCGGCCCCAGGTTGGTGCCGCCGCGCTCGACCGGCTCGTCGATGGTCAATTCGGCATCGCGGACCAGGACATCGGTCCGCGCATGGGTCGGGCAGCTGCATTCCAGCTTCATGGTGACGACCGTTTTGGCCTTGGGTGTATTCATCGGTATTCTCCAACGGGCGCGGCCGTGAACCGCTCACAAGATCCGGCAGGCCTCGTCGAACGCCAAGCGCGGGAGGCGGCCGAACAGCGCATTTTCTTCGCCGTATCCGACGTTGCACAGGAAGTTCGAACGGACGCTGGTTCCGGCGAAGAAGGCTTCGTCGACGGCGGCGTTGTCGAAACCGGACATGGGGCCGGTGTCCAGGCCCAAGGCCCGGGCGGCCATGATGAAAAAGGCCCCTTGCAGGGAGCCGTTGCGGAAGGCGGCCTCCGCCGCCTTGTTCGGGTCGGCGGCGAACTTCTCCTTGTATTCCGGTTTGTGGGGGAACAGCTTGTCGAAGTTCTCGAAGTACCGGACATCGTAGCCGAGGATGGCGACCACCGGTGCGGCGGCGGTCTTGGCCACGTTGCCGGGCGCCAGGGCCGGTATCAGGCGGACCTTGGCGTCTTTCGAGCGCAGAAACAGGATGCGGGTCGGCTGGCCGTTGTTGGCCGTCGGCGCGAAACTGGCCAGGGCGTAGAGTTCGCGCAACTGCTGATCGGAGACGGGCCGATCCTGCCAATCATTGTGCGAGCGCGCATTGCGGAAAAGCAGGTCCAGGGAATCGTCGTCGAGGCGCGCGAGGCGCCGGCGAATACCGCGGATTTCCTCTCCGGCGCGACTGGCAGCCGTGTCCATTCAGGCCTCATCCTCGACAGGGTTGCTGAGCGTGCCGATTCCCTCGATCTCGACCTCGACCCGGTCGCCCGGTTGCATCCACACCGGCGGCGTGCGGGCATAGCCCACGCCGGACGGCGTGCCGGTGGCCAGCAGGTCACCCGGCTCCAGGGTCATCGCCTCGGTGATGACGACGAGCGCCTTGACGACCGGGAACACCATGTCGTCGGTGTTGGTATCTTGCATCACCTGACCGTTGAGCCGGGTCTGCAAGCGGAGCCCGGTGGCACCGGGTGGCACCTCGTCGGCGCTGACGAACTCAGGCCCGAAGGCGCCGGTGTGATCGAAGTTCTTGCCGATGGTCCATTGCGTGGTGCGGCGCTGGTAGTCGCGCAGGGTGGCGTCGTTGAAGACCGCGTAGCCGGCGATGGCGTCCAGCGCCGTTTCACGGTTGGCGCGATGGACGGTCTTGCCGATGACGACCATCAACTCGCCCTCGAAGTCCAGTTTTTCGGACACCGGCGGACGGATGATCGGCTGGCCGTCGCCGACCAGCGACAGGCGCGAGCGCATGAAGATATCGGGGAAGGCCGGCACTTCGGCGCCGCCCTCCTTGGCATGTTCCGCGTAGTTGCGTCCGATGCAGAGGATCTTTGACGGATCGGGAACCGGCGGCAACAGGGGGAGGCCGTCGAGGGGCAGCCGCGCTTCGCCGCCGGCCGCCTCGGCAGCACGCCCGGCCTCGGCCATGGCCTCCGGGCCGGCTGCCAGCAGGCCGCGCAACGTTCCCGGCAGGTCCGGTGCGGCGATCGACAGGTCGACCACCTGGTCCTCGAGCCGGACGCCGATGGCGCCCCCGCCGTTCTTCTCGTAGGCAACGATACGCATGACTTGATCCCCCGGTTGCGGGCCGTCGTTTGGGTTGCGGCATGGAAAACCGCAAAACGGCTATTGTCAACAATTTATCGAATATATTATTAATTTGATATAAATTTCGATTTATTGTTCCGATGAAGCCAAAGTTCGATGGCGATGCCGGCCCTCCGCAACGGGCTCGGCGCACAAGGGAGAGGGATCATTCGATGGCGGATCAAGCCGTTTCCTGGGCCGACAAGGTCGCCGACGTGCGCTCCAAGGGCGTGCTCGGCATGCAGCTCTATGCAGTGTTCACCGAGCCGGCCGGCGACCTGCAGGCGGTGCTCGACACCATGGGACCGCATCTGGCCTACCAGAAGGAGCTCGAGAAGACAGGCATCCTGTTTGCCGCCGGCCCCTTCGCCGACGACGACGAGACGGTATGGAGCGGTGCCGGCATGGTCATCGTCCGCGCCGAAGACCTCGCCGCCGCCCATGCCATCGCCGCCGCTGATCCCATGCACCAAAGCGGCGCCCGTACCTTCCGAGTGCGGCCGTGGCTGTTGAATGAAGGATCGCTGAGCCTGCGAATCACCTATTCCGACGGTGGACGGACGATCGGCTAGATCGGTCAGGAACCCGATCGCGTCGACTCGCCGGGTACGCCATAGACCGGCGCCCGGGGCGGGTCGAGGGCGCGGGTTACGTAAGCATCGACCTGCGGACCATAGATCCGCCACAGGGATGCGAGTTCGGCGACGGGGCAGCCTTCGGTCCAATCGACCCTGAGATCGGCGATCGGCCATTCCACCTCGCCGACCAGCTTGAGGCCGGCGGAATGGATGGGGCCGGCTTCGCCACCCGCATCGACGGCGCTTTGCATGGCCGCGAGCAGGCGGTCCGCCAAATGCCCTTGGCCGCTCAGGAACACATCGACCATGGTCTGGGGGATGGTGTCGACGGCGAGCAGGTTGCCGCCGCCGGCCACATCGGGGCCGGATGCTTCGCCGACCGTGCCCAACGCCTTGGTGCCGGAAAAAATGGCCGTCCGGCCGGCGCCATCGACGGCGATCAACTGCCGGTATTCCATATGGGGTGCGTCGGCGGTGACGGATGCGATGGCGTCACCGGCGCTAGCGCCCGCGGCCATCAGGTCGAGCAGGCGCTCGCCCAACCGGGGGTCGGTGACGTTCTGCGACAGCACCGCTCCGACACGGGCCCGCGCGAAGGCGCAGCGCGCCGCCACGGCCGGTGACGACGAGGCGACGGCGACCCCGAACTGGCCACTGTCCGGGCAGCGCGCGGCGATGGAAAAGGTCATGGGGCGCGGTCTTCCTTTCCGTCGTTATCACCACTGAGAAAGGCACTGTTTGAGCGTGATTTTCCGGCAGCGTGCCACCAGGTCGGCGGCGGCGGCTTTTTCTTTCTCGCTGATCACCTTGTCGAGCAGGGCGAGATTGTCTTTGGCACCGCCGGCGCCGCGTTCATCGGCTAGGCTCCACCAGAAATAGGCGCGCGCGTAATCCTGCGGCACGCCTTCGCCCGCGTAATGGATCTTCCCGATCACAAGGGGCGCCGTCGCGTGTCCCTGCAAGGAAGCCCGGACCAGGTAGTTTTCGGCGGTTTCGGGGTCGGGCGCACTTCCCTTGCCCTTGTAAAAGGCCAGCCCGGCGGCCTTCAGAAACCAGCCCAGCGCCTCGACATCGTCTTGCTCGACGGCAATGCCGTCGCGGTAAAACAGCCCCATATCGTACTGGGCTCTCGGATCGTCGTTTACGGCGAGGAAACTGAGCATTTTTAGGGCTCGAGCGTAGTCGCCCCGCTTAAGCGCGTGGTGGCCGAGATGGTAAAAGTCACCGGCGAAGGCGGGGGCGCCCGTCAACAGGCCCAAGGCAATCGCCAACGCCATCAACATTCGTTGCATCGAGGGCTCCCTGAGAGATGGTGACGTCTCGTTTGCTTCATCATAATTCAACTTGGTTAGAAATAGGGAGCGTTCGGTCGTGAACCACCCCTGATTGGGTATTTCACCCCAAAGCGCCGGCGAACGCGACGGTTCGCCAAGCCCGTCGTTTATCCTGTCGCCGATCAAGCCCATCCCGTAGGCTGATCGCCGGACGAACCGAAGATTTTCGATGGGGCAAAGGATCGGGACATGCCCGTTGAAACCACCCACACGCTCGTCGTCGACGGCGGTCAGGCCGGTCTCGCCATGAGCGAGCACTTGGGAAACCACGGCATCCCCCATTTGGTGTTGGAACGGGCCCGGATCGCCGAACGCTGGGATTCGCTGGTCGCCAACGGCCCCGCCTGGCACGACCGGTTTCCGGGCATGGCGTTTTCGGACGTCGACCGCGACGCTTTCGCCTCGAAGGAGGCCGTCGCCGACTATTTCGTCGCCTATGCCGAGAAAATCGCCGCCCCGGTCCGCTGCGGAGTCGAGGTCACGGAAGTGCGCCGCAACGACGGCCGGCCCGGGTTCCGGGCCGAGACGTCCGAGGGCGTCATCGAAGCCCTCAACGTTATCGCCGCCACCGGACCCTTCCAGCGTCCGATCGTCCCGGCCCTCGTTCCCGATGACTCAGGCGTCCCGCAGTTCCATTCCTGCGCCTACCGCAATCCGGACCAGTTACCGGGAGGCGCCGTTTTGGTTGTCGGTGCCGGGTCGTCGGGGGTGCAGATCGCCGAGGAACTCCTGGACTCCGGCCGGCGCGCCTATCTCTCCGTCGGCCCCCACAACCGCCCGCCCAGGCGCTATCGCGGGCTCGATTTCGTCTGGTGGCTGGGGGTGCTGGGCAAATGGGAGGCCCAGTTCGCCGAGCCCGGCAAGGAGCATGTGACCATTGCGGTGAGTGGCGCCGACGGGGGCCATACAGTCGATTTCCGCACCCTCGCCGCCAAGGGCATGACGCTGCTCGGCGTGACACAATCGTATCGGAACGGCGTTCTGGTCTTCGCTCCGGACCTCGCCGACAACATCGCCCGCGGGGATGCCGATTACCTCTCGGTGCTGGACGAAGCGGACGCCTATGCGCTGCGCAATGGCCTCGACCTACCCGACGACCTCGACGCACGCCAGATCGGACCGGAACCGCACTGCGTAACCGATCCGATCCTCAAACTCGACCTGGCCGAGGCCGGCATCACGGCCATTATCTGGGCGACGGGTTATTCGCTCGACTTCGGCTGGCTCAAGGTCGACGCTTTCGACAAGAAGGGGAAGCCGAGGCACCAGCGCGGCATCTCCAGCGAACCCGGCGTCTATTTCCTTGGGCTGCCTTGGCTGTCGCGCCGGGGATCGTCCTTCATCTGGGGCGTCTGGCACGATGCCAAATTCATCGCCGATCAGATCGCCATCCAACGCGACTACATGGGTCACTTCAGGGCGCTAGGGCCTGACGCCAAGGGGCCTTGATCCCAGGCGCCGCCTGGATCGGCGATGACCTTAAATCGCTTCGACCCGCTCCACGCCGCCGACCAGGCCGACCGCCACCTGGGTCGTCGAGCCGTCGAACAGGCGCTCGGCGATGGCGCTGATCGCGTCCCCGTCGACGGCATCGATGTTGCCGACTGTTTCGTCCGCCGGGATCGGCCGGCCGAACAGCGAGATCTGGCGGGCCAGTTGTTCGCAGCGTGACGACGTGCTCTCCAGCGACATCAGGATGCTTGCCTTGAGCTGCGACCGCGCCCGGTCGATCTCGTCCGCGTCGATCCCGTCCTGGGCCTTCTTGATTTCCTCGACGATCAGCGGCACCAGGTCCTTGGCCTCGGAACGCCCGGTACCGGCGTAGATCCCGATCAGCCCGCCGTCCGTGTAGCACGATAGGAACGAATAGATGGCGTAGACGAGGCCGCGCTTCTCGCGGATATCCTGGAATAGCCGGGATGACATGCCGCCGCCGAACAGCGTAGAGAACACAGAGGCCGCATAGAAGCCGTCGTCGAGATAGGAAATCCCCTCGGTGCCGAGCACCACGTGCACCTGTTCCAGGTCGCGCTCCACGACGTGGAAACCGCCCTGGTAATCGGCATCCTCGCGGTCCGGTTCGCGATGCTCGGGGAGTTCGGTGAAGGCGTCCTCGACCATGCGGACCAGTTCGTCGTGGTCGATCTTGCCGGTCGCCGCCACAACCATGCGCGGTGCCGAATAATGCGCCGCCATGTAATCGAGCAGGACCGCGCGCTCGATGCGCCGGACCAGGTCGGCGGAGCCGAGGACCGGGCGACCCATGGCCTGGTCCGGATAGGCGGTCTCCTGGAAATGGTCGAAGACGATGTCGTCCGGCGTGTCGTGGGCCTGGTGTATTTCCTGGATGATGACGGCGCGCTCGCGGTCGAGCTCTTCCGCCTCCATGGTCGAATGCTGCAGGATGTCGCCGATAAGATCGATGGCCAGGCCGGCGTCCTCCTTGAGGACCTTGGCGTAGTAGGCCGTCTGTTCGCGAGACGTATAGGCGTTGAGGTGGCCGCCGACCGCCTCGATCTCGGCAGCGATGCCATAGGCCGAGCGTCGCCGCGTGCCCTTGAAGGCCATGTGTTCCAGAAGGTGCGAGATGCTGTTGATGTCCGGGTGTTCGTCCCGTGTCCCGGCGTCGACCCAGGCGCCGACGGAGACGGTCTCGACCGAGGCCATGTGATCGCTGACGATGCGAAGCCCATTGCCGAGCGTCGTCACCTCGGCGGTCATGGAGCGAGGCTCCCGGCGGTCTCGCCTTCAAGCGTTTCGGCGACGAAAGCGCCGACGGTGCCCTGGTCATTGGCCAGGACCCGGAACCGTTCTTGGCGCTGGTAAAGGTCGGCCAGGTGATCGGGCAGGCCCGGTTCGACGCCGGCCGCCGCCTTCACCGCTTCCGGGAATTTGGCCGGATGGGCGGTGGCCAGAGCGATCATCGGCACGGATTTGTCGCGGCGCAGGGCCCGGCCGGCGGCGATGCCGACAGCCGAATGGGGGTCGACCAGTTCGCCGGTCTGGCGGTGCAGTTCACCGATAACGGCGCGGGTCTGGTCGTCGTCGAGCCGCGCGCCGGAGAAGACGCTGGTCAGGCCGCGCAGCAAATCCTCGGCGATGGAGAACTGGCCCGCCGCCTGGAAGTCCTCCATCAGGCTCCGCACCCAGGCGCCGTCGCCGTCGAGGATGTCGTGCAGCAGGCGCTCGAAGTTGGACGAGATCTGGATGTCCATGCTTGGGCTTATGGTCGGCACCACGCCCTCCGTCTTCATGGTGCCGGTCTCGAAAAAGCGCGTCAGGATGTCGTTGCGGTTGGAGCCGACGATGAGCTGGTCGACGTCGAGCCCCATCTTGCGGGCCGCATAACCGGCGAAGACGTTGCCGAAGTTGCCGGTCGGCACGGCGAAGGAGACGGGTTTGTCCGGTGCGCCCACCTTCACGGCCGCGAAAAAGTAGTAAACGATCTGCGCCACGATGCGGGCCCAGTTGATGGAGTTGACGGCCGAAAGCTGCCAGCGGTCGCGGAACGGGATGTCGTTGAACAGCCCCTTCACCAGGTTCTGGCAGTCGTCGAAGGTGCCTTCGAGCGCGATGCAGTGCACGTTCGATGACGCCACCGTCGTCATTTGACGGCGCTGCACGTCGGAGACGCGGCCATGGGGGTAGAGGATGAAGATGTCGATGGCATCGCGGTCGCGGCAGGCCTCGATGGCCGCCGACCCGGTGTCGCCCGAGGTGGCGCCGACGATGGTGACGCGGCGCCCTGAGCGCTTGAGCACGAAGTCGAACAGCGGCCCCAGGAACTGCATGGCCTGGTCTTTGAAGGCCAGGGTCGGCCCGTGGAACAGCTCCATGAGGTATTCGTTGTCGCCAATCTCTTTGAGCGGCGCCACGTCCGGGTGGTCGAAATGGGAATAGGCGTCGGAGACGATGGCCTCCAGTTCCCCGTCGGTCAGGCTGCCTTGGACGAAAGGCCGGATGACCTGCACCGCCGTGTCCGCATAGGAGAGCCCCTTCAGGCCCGCGATATCGGCCGCCGAGAACCGGGGCCAGGCCTCCGGTACGTAGAGCCCGCCGTCCCGGGCCAATCCGGTCAGCAGCACCTCGTCGAAGGCGAGCTTCGGGGCCTGGTCTCGGGTGCTGACGTATTTCATGGGGCCGATCCTCTCGGGGC
>Ga0209680_1000218_pt1 | contig 14786 bp, 18 predicted proteins | sample WorMetLIZISLAND1_FD_187413 | JGI IMG/M metagenome (GOLD analysis project Ga0209680, IMG submission 187413) | Marine gutless worms symbiont microbial communities from Max Planck institute for Marine Microbiology, Germany - Olavius loisae LIZARD... ... | reverse complement strand
CGTGAGGATCTACTCGTTCAATGTCAGCGGTGATTAAACGCTCCTGAATCATCAAGTTATCCTTTCCAGTCATTCGTCGAATTGTCTGTGAAATCAACCCAGTGGTCGTAAATTTCAACAGAACCTAGCTCTCTTTCGCCACGAAGCTCTGGTACTCAGCCGCGTCCAGCAGGCCATCCAATTGCGAGGCATTGGACAGCCGCAGTTTGAATAGCCAACCCGCACCGTAGGGGTCGTCGTTAATGGTCTCCGGGGTCTCGCCTGGAACCAAATTGGTTTCCACGACTTCTCCGCCGAGTGGGCTGTAGATGTCGGAGGCTGCCTTGACCGACTCGACAATGGCGCAGGCCTCCCCGCTGGCGACCTGGCGTCCCACTTCCGGCAGTTCGACGAACACCAAGTCGCCCAACTCGTCCTGGGCATGGTCCGTGATGCCAACCGTCACGGTGCCGTCACCGTTGTCTCGTACCCACTCGTGTTTTTTAGTGTATTTAATGTCTTCAGGTGTGTTAGTCGTCATGCTCCATTCCCCATCATTGGTGGTCGAGTACCCGACTTACTCCATCACAGATCGATGCGCGGCCTTCCGTTGCGTACAAACGGTGGCTTCACCACCCGTGCCGGTACCGCTTTAGCGTGGATCAACACTTGGCATTCCTCGCCGATGTTTGGCACAATCCGGGCGAAGGCGATGGACCGCTGCAATGTCGGCGCGAATCCGCCGGAGGTAACCTCTCCCACCGGTTTACCATCACTGAGCACCTCTTGCTGCCGGCGCAGCACTCCGCGACCGGTCAGCAACAGGCCCACGAAGCGCCGCAGCCCGCCGCGCTCACATTGAACCTCGAGGGCACTACGACCAATGAAGTCCCGCTCGGCAGGTTCCCAAGCGATGGTCCAGGCAAGTCCGCTCTCGAGGGGACTTACAGCCTCGTCCATGTCCTGACCGGAGAGGTTCAGGCCCGCCTCCAAACGCAGGGTGTCCCGAGCACCAAGGCCACAAGGTACAACGCCGGCATTCTTCAGACCCCGCCACAGGGCAGGGGCCTCGCCAGCAGGACAGATAAGCTCGAAGCCGTCTTCCCCTGTGTAGCCCGTGCGGCTGATGAACCAGTCGCCTTGCTCCACGGCGGCGAAGGGTTTCAGTGCCATCGACCGTTTGCGCAGCTCTGCCAGGATCAGGTCGACCACCTTGGCCCGGGCGCTCGGTCCCTGGACCGCGATTATGGCTAGGTCAGGTCGCGGACGAATGTCGATAGCTATGCCTGCTGCTTGATCTCGCATCCAAGCCAAGTCTTGCTCGGCGGCAGCGGCGTTGACCACTAGACGGTAACAGGTAGGGGCCCGGAAATAGAGGATCAGGTCGTCGATAATGCCGCCCTGCCGGTTGAGCATACAGCTGTAGAGGGCCTGTCCGGGAACCCGGAGCCGCGCGGGGTCGTTGGCGATCAGACGCCCCAGAAACTCCGGCGCATCGCTCCTCTCGAGATCAATGATCCGCATGTGGGAGACATCGAACATGCCGGCATTCAGACGCACCTGATGGTGTTCCCAGACTTGGGAGCCGTAGTGTAAGGGCATGTCCCAACCCTCGAAGGGTACGATGCGGGCGCCTAGAGCCACATGCTCATCAAACAGAGGGGTTTTGTGTCCCATTCGGCTTTCCCAATTTCCAGTTGCCAGCAGTGTTAAGTTAGGGTTCTGAAGGAACCTTGATATTCCCTCTAATCCACAGATGACGCGGATTTTCACAGATTATTTCGTTTCTGGAATAAGTAGATTTGGGCTTTAATATATTGAGGAGCGCATAGTAGCCCGTATCTTAACATTAAACAAGATAAGTTATCTGCTATGGATTTGATTTCCATATTCCAAAAATACCCAGATCATGAAAGCTGTATTGAGCATTTAGACAATGTGCGTTGGGGTGATAAACCAATATGCCTACATTGTGGCAGTGAATACGCAGCACTAAGTCTGAAAATGACAGAATTAGCCGCCGGGATTGCCATAGATGCCGCAATATCTACAATGTTTTGTCAGGTACTATTTTCAACAAAAAAACAACCTACTACAAAAGTGGTTTCTGACTATCTCTCTATATATTTAATGCTAAAAATCTTTCAAGCTATCAACTGGTCCGTGATCTTAACATGAACCTAAATTAGATGAAATGATGTATGGCAAATACCTTCTATTGCACCTCTGCATAAGATTTGTTTAAGACTCTTCCTGCATCCCTGTAATACCGAATTGTTGCCATATGTTGGCTAAATATCCCAACTTAATCTAATATCAACTACTGTCCTTAATAATTTAACCCCTACCTTAAGATCCTGATTTGACTTTGTCACATTACAGACTAACCAACTGATTTACAAGGAGGCCACAAAGAGGGAAATCCAAAAATCAGTTAGTTAAGCCGAAATGTAACAAAGTCAAATCAGGATACGATAAGGAGAACAACTGCGTAGGCGGCGATCCCCTCGCCGCGACCCGTGAAGCCCATGTGTTCCGTAGTGGTCGCCTTCACATTGACCCTCGCCACCGGACAGCGCAGATCTGAGGCCAGGACCTCGGTCATGGCCTCGATGTAAGGCGCGAGTCTGGGGCGTTGGGCAACGATGGTCAGGTCCGCATTGCCCACATTGAATCCACGTTCATTCAGGGCATCCATCACCCGTCGCAGCAGGATGCGGCTGTCGATGCTGGCGTATTGGTCTTCATGGTCGGGAAACCAGCAGCCGATGTCCCCCAAGCCGACAGCGCCCAATAGGGCATCGCAAAGGGCGTGGATGGCCACATCGCCATCTGAGTGGGCGGTAAGCCCATAGTCGTGCCTGATCCGCACTCCCCCGAGAACGAGTGGTCGTCCGGACCTGAAGCGGTGCGCGTCCAGGCCCTGCCCGATCCGGACCGGTATCAGGGACTGTTGACATGCATCGTTCATGGTGCACGCTTCTGCTGGCGAAGATAGAAGTCCGCCAATGGCAGGTCCTCCGGTCGCGTGATCTTGATGTTGTCGGCGTGGCCTTCGACTAGTCTGGGTCCTAGTCCCAGCAGCTCCACGGCGGCGGCGTCGTCCGTGATCAGGTGGTTCCGGTCCAGGGCCGTGCGCAGGGCCTGGCGTAAGAGGCCGAGCCGAAACGCTTGGGGGGTGAAGGCGTGCCAGAGGGCATCCCGAGGGACGGTGCGGCCTATTGTACCGCCCGCCGCGGCCTGCTTCATAGTGTCCCGCACCGGCACCCCCAGCAGGCCACCCACCGGATGGTCCGGCAAGACAGCCAGCAACCGGTCCAAATCATCCCGGCGCAGACAGGGCCTCGCCGCATCATGCACTAGGACCCAGCCTGCAGCGTCCGCTGTTTGGGTCAGCAGGTCGAGGGCATTAAGCACCGAGTGGCAGCGTTCGCTCCCCCCGTCTACTCGCCGGATCCGGGGATGGTCGGCAAAGGCCGTGCAGGACCAGAAGCGATCTTCCGGGTCCAGAGCCACGGAGACCTCCGAGATTTGAGGATGGTCCAAAAAAAGCCCCAGGGACCACTCGATTACTGGTCGACCGGCCAGGCCCAAGTATTGCTTGGGAACCGATGCACCCATCCGGCGACCGATCCCAGCCGCGGGAATGACCGCCGGGTATTTAGGTCCTGTTGACATTTAACTTGAGCCGACTGTTTTTCATGGATTAAATAGCCACATCGGCAAAATCGTCGAGTGTAGGTTTAACCCTGGAGTTAACCTCGCGGGTTCAGGTTGTTGATTGAGAATACCCCCAGGACCTGTTGACTTTTAGGAAAGGTCAACAGGTTAGCGTAGGTTCCACTGTGCGAACCGTTTGGGTTGTAGCCATTTAACACAACCCTAGTTAGAGTTAAATGTCAACAGAACCTAGTCACAGGTTTTACCGTGGGGTCTGGTTTTTTGATCCTCCGTCCTCCGGCTCCAGGTATCCCGTAAGGTCACAGTGCGATTGAATACTGGCCTTGTGGGACGGGAATCTTGGTCCGCCGCGAAATAGCCCTCGCGCTCAAACTGAAAGCGGTCGCCCGGTGCAGCCGCTGCCAGTCCCGGTTCCAGGAAGCAGTGGGTCAGAGTATGGAGGGAATCCGGATTCAGGTCCGCGCGAAAATCTCGGCCCCCCGAGCCGGGCTCCGGCACCGCGAACAGCCTATCATAGAGCCGCACCTCCGCCGCGATTGCATGCCGCGCCGAGACCCAATGGATGACGCCCTTGACCTTGCGACCCTCCGGGTTCCTGCCAACAGTGTTAGGATCGTGGGTACACCGCAGCTCGATGATTTCCCCGGCCCGGTCCTTGACGACTCGGACGCAGCGCACTACATAGGCGTTGCGCAACCGTACCTCGCCGCCGGCGATGAGCCGTTTGAATCCCCTGACCGGTTCTTCCATGAAGTCGTCGCGGTCGATATAGAGCTCCCTGGTAAAGGGAATCATGCGCGTCCCCTTGGTCATGTCCTTAGGGTGATTGGGTACGGTGAGCAGCTCGGTCCTATCCTCCGGATAGCTTTCCACCACCAGCCTGAGCGGCCGCAACACCGCCATGGCCCGGGGGACCGTGTGGTCCAGATCCTCGCGGATAGCGTTCTCCAGCATAGCCATCTCCACTAGGTTGTCGGCCTTGGTCACGCCGATGCGCGCGCAGAAGGTGCGGATGGCTTCTGGGGTATAGCCGCGGCGGCGCAGTCCGGCAATGCTCGGCATCCGTGGATCGTCCCAACCTTCCACGAGACCCTCATCCACGAGCTGGGTCAGCCGACGCTTGCTCATCACCGTATACTCGATATTAAGTCGTGAGAACTCGATCTGGCGCAGATTGCAGGATACCGAGACATTGGTAACCACCCAATCGTAGAGGGGGCGGTGGTCCTCGAACTCCAGGGTACAGAGGGAATGGGTGATGCCTTCCAGGGCATCCGAGATCGGATGGGTATAATCATAGGTGGGGTACAGGCACCACTCGCCACCCGTCCGGTGATGGATCACTCCATGGCGGATGCGGTAGAGGACGGGATCACGCAGATTCAGGTTGGGGGAGGCCATGTCGATCTTGGCCCGCAGGGTCAGGGCCCCATCGGGGAATGCACCGGCCCGCATGCGTGCAAAGAGGTCCAGATTCTCCGCCACCGGCCGCTCGCGGTATGGACTCTCCCGCCCGGATTCGGTCAGGGTACCGCGGTACTCGCGTATCTGCTCCGCATCCAGCGCGCAGACATAGGCTTGGCCTTTCTCAATCAGCTCGACGGCGAACCTGTAGAGCTGCTCAAAGTAATCGGAAGCAAAATAGAGTCGCCCTGCCCAAGTGTAGCCCAACCAACGCACATCTTCTTTGATCGCCTCCACGTACTCCTCATTTTCTTTGTGTGGATTGGTATCGTCGAAGCGCAAGTTGCAGATACCCTGGTAATCTTGGGCGATCCCGAAATTGAGCACGATGGACTTAGCATGCCCGATGTGCAGATAACCGTTCGGCTCCGGCGGAAAGCGGGTAGCGATCCGCGCATGTTTCCCCTGGGCTAGATCCTTGTCGATAATCTGACGAATGAAGTTGGTTTTTTTCGGGTCTTCTTTCTCGGACATGTAGGCGTGACCGTTGCGGTAGGAAATGGGATGGACGATGCAAGTCGGGGGCCATTATGCCTCAAGGGGATCTGGCTACGCTGGTCGGGAAACGTACGGAACAGAGCAGAAGCATATCAATTCAGGCTTATATTTTTTGGCAGACAAGTCCTGCTCCATATATAATCTAGAATTCTATGCCCCCGGTGCTTCCAGGCTTATTGGACCCTTGGCGAGCCGTAGACAATTGCTTGGTCCTGGTAGGTTGTTTGCCCTTGTCAAGTCTGCCACGGTTGCGGGCCTCGCTGGTGGAAGCCAGGGGTGATGTTCGCTTCCGGCTTGCGTTCTCCTGTGATGGAGCACAACGGGCCGTGTTGCGTTGCGAGGTGGCCGCAACCCTGAGGCTACGTTGTCAACGCTGTCTGGAGACCCTCGATTATGCGGTCGACGCTGGCACGCTGTTGGCGTTGGTCTCAAGTATGGACGAGGAACGCTACCTGCCGGGATCTTACGATCCCTTGCTGGTGGGCAACGAACCGATCCGCCCTGGGGATCTGATTGAGGACGAGCTGCTGCTTGCGCTGCCCCAGATCCCGGTGCACGAACCGACCGTTTGCGCGCGGCAGATACCTGATGCGGACGTTACGGGGATGCAATCTGGCGGGGGGAGCCCCTTCACGGTGCTCGCCAAACTCGAACGCTGGGGATAGGAATATCCTAGATAGATCGCAGCCGTGTGGATACGCGGATCTTTCGATGGTCACCTTGATTGTAAGGTGGAGGCAAGAATGGCAGTCCAACAGAACAGGAAGACCCCTTCCAAGCGGGGCATGCGTCGTTCCCACGATGCCTTGTCGAGGCCGACACTGGCGACGGACCCTACGACGGGCGAAATCCACCGTCGTCACCATCTGTCGGCGGATGGTTATTATCGTGGCCGTCAGGCCGTGGGCAAGCATGACTGACGGCGGTCACCGCTATCCTTACGGTATTTGCGCGAGGCCACAGCGCCGCGAGCGAGCACATCTTGTCCAAACGTCTGACTATCGCCCTTGACGCCATGGGAGGTGATCATGGCCCCGCTGTGGTCACCGCCGCTGCCTTGCAGTTCCTGCGCCAATCCAGTCAGACGGCGCTGATCCTCGTAGGGAAAGAGAACGCGGTTACCCCCCATCTTGGCAGTGTCGATTTCGGTGATCGACTGACTGTCCATCATGCCTCGCAAACCGTCGGCATGGACGAGCTTCCCTCCAGCGCCCTGCGTATCAAGAAGAATTCTTCCATGCGGGTGGCGCTGAATCTGGTCAAGAAGGGCACGGCCGATGCCTGCGTCAGCGCCGGTAATACGGGGGCCCTGATGGCGACCGCGCGCTTCGTGCTCAAGATGCTGCCGCTTGTGGACCGACCGGCCATCATTACCGCCGTGCCCTCCCTGCAGGGACAGACTCATATGCTTGATCTGGGTGCCAATGTGGACTGTACGGCGGAGCACCTATTTGAGTTCGCGGTCATGGGCAGCGAGTTGGTGACCGCAGTGTCCGGCATCAAGGCCCCGAAGGTCGGTCTACTCAACATCGGGGAGGAAGATATCAAGGGCAACGGGCAGGTCAAGCAGGCCCACGAACGGCTGATGGGCAGCACCCTGAACTATATCGGTTATGTCGAGGGGGACGACATCTACCTCGGCGGCGTGGATCTGGTGGTGTCCGACGGCTTTGTAGGCAACATTGCCCTCAAGGCGAGCGAAGGCGTTGCCAAGCTGGTGCGCCACGTCCTCGAATCGAGCTTCAAGCGCAACCTACTGACGCAATTCTCCGGATTGGTGGCTAGGCCAGTCCTGAATCGCTTCGGTCGAACCTTCGACCCCCGAAGCTACAATGGAGCTAGCCTGCTGGGGTTGAAGGGTATCGTCATCAAGAGTCATGGGGGTGCTGATCTCTTGGCGTTCGAAAATGCGATCCACATCGCGGAGAAAGAGATCCACTGCAACATCCCGGACCGTATCGCCCTGCAGGTAGCGCGGCAACTAGAAGCGGAAGAACAGAGGACAATGGCGTGAGCCTCTATGCACGCATTGCCGGGATCGGCAGTTTCCTGCCTGAATGGGTCCTGACCAACCAAGATATCGAGGCGGTTGTCGACACCTCCGATGCGTTCCGTGAGCGCACCGGAACCCGCAAACGCCACCTCGTCACTCAGGGCAAGCGCTTAGCCGACTGGTAAAAATCGCCTCTCGCAAGGCGCTGGAGGACACCAGTATTGATCCCGCGGTGCTCGACCTCATCGTGGTGGTAACCACCACCCCGGACCAAGTCCAAGTCTTCGTCTTCCCCAGCACCGCGTGCATGTGGAGGCCGGCCAGGAGCCGGGCATCCTCTCCTCGCATTTCCATGCAGACGGCTCCTACGCCAATATACTCCGGATTCCAGGCGGGGCCGGCGGCGACCTCAATGGAGACTCTTAAATCTGGAGATGAAGGGGACCGAGCTGTTCAAGGTAGCGGTCACCGCCCTTTCTAGCGTCGTTGAAGAGACGCCCACGACGAATGGCATGCAGAAGTTGGATATCGACTGGCTGGTTCCACATCAGGTCAACTTCCGTATCATTCAGGCCGTCGCGCACAAACTGGAGCTGCCCCTGGAGCTGCCTCTGGATCAGGTTATTGTCACGGTGAATAAGCATGCCAACACCTCGGCCGCATCTATCCCCCTGGCGTTCTCCGTCGCAGTGCGGGATGCGGGATGGACGCGTTCGCTGCGGCGAGACCGTGCTGATTGAGGCCTTCGGGAAGGGTATCGCCTAGGGATAGGTGTTGCTAGTGTATTGAGCTGACAGGATCTTCACAGAAGATTTTATCCACCAATAGGCACAATTGGTAATGACTACCATATCGCCCACCTCATTTATTAATCCTGTTAATCCTGGAAACTCCGTCAATCTTGCCCTATTATTTAGTCGCGGTAGAGATCCGTAGTTTGCTGGCTGCGGACAGCCCTGGTGATAGCCTGAGAGGTAACGCAACGTGCTTAATGGCGAGATCGCGCTAGTAACGGGTGCATCCCGGGGGATCGGACGGGCGATCGCACTGGCCCTGGGTGAGGCGGGAGCGAATGTGGCTGGTACCGCCACCACTGTAGGCGGTGCGGCCCGGATCGACCGGACCCTGCAGGAGCAGGGATACCAGGGCTTGGGAGTAGAGCTGAACGTCACTGCCCAAACCTCAATCGACGCCGCCATGAAGCACCTGAGCAACAGCTTGGGTACCCCGACGATTCTGGTCAACAATGCAGGTATCGTCCGCGACAATCTACTCATGCGCATGAAAGATGAAGAGTGGACCGAAGTGATCGATACCGACTTGAGTTCGGTCTATCGCCTGAGCAAGGCTTGTCTACGCGGCATGATGAAGATGCGCAAGGGGCGAATCATCAACATTACCTCCGTAGTCGGTGCGACGGGGAATGGAGGTCAAACCAACTATGCTGCCGCCAAGGCTGGTATGATGGGCTTTACCAAGTCCCTGGCGCGCGAGGTCGGGTCCCGGGGCATCACTGTCAACTGCGTAGCCCCCGGATTCATCGATACGGACATGACACGAGAGCTGGATGAGTCCCAACGCGCGCACCTGCAGGTCGGTATCCCGTTGGGGCGCCTCGGTAATCCGGAGGAAATCGCTGCCGTCGTGGCCTTTCTCGCCTCCGAGCAGGCCGACTACATTACCGGCGAGACCATCCATGTCAATGGTGGCATGTACATGGGCTGACCGCTTTGCAGGCAGTCGCATAAGACTGGAAAAAAGACCAGAATCCGGAACATCAAGGGCACATCGAAGGCAGATACGCACCTTTCATCCTGAACCGATTGTGAATAGAATACTGCGTGCCCTGGAGTCAGGGCCATCTATCTAATCCGGAGGAAGAGAACACAATGAGCAGCGTCGAAGACCGAGTGAAGAAGATCGTGGTCGAGCAGTTGGGGGTCAAAGAAGATGAAGTAAAGCCTGAGGCCTCCTTTGTGGACGATCTGGGCGCGGACTCTCTGGACACCGTCGAATTAGTGATGGCCCTGGAAGAGGAATTCGAAACGGAGATCCCGGACGAAGATGCCGAAAAGATCACTACCGTCCAGGAAGCGATCTCTTATATCAAAGAGCATGCCAGTTGTCGGTAAGGGCCTGAGTAATAGTGGACAGGAGGAAGCTGCTCGCGGGGATCGTGCTGACTTATCTTCTACGTATGCCCAGCGGGTGGCGCGATCAATGATGGCAAATAGGTTGCTGCGTTGGTCGTGGTCTGGCATCTAAGGCAGGTATTTCACGTCAATGCGCACAAAGCCCGTTGAAGCTCCGAAGCTCCTCAACGGCGTCTTGGTGCTTTTTTGGATAGCAAGAGAGCAAGCCTGAAATTAGAAACGCCGTAGCGGCGCAGACAGCGCTCTAAACCCGAGCGAGACAACCTCGGTCCACTGCCAGCAGGTCATCCAGGGACAGCAAGAGGGTCTCCCGCAATGCCACCACCCTGAGGGTTGTATAGAGCCAGAGCCATTGCAGGCGGTGCGAAGCACCTTCTGTTCCCTCGCGTCGACGCCATTTCGCCACCGTGTGGCGGTTGAGCTGGTTGGTGGCCGACTGTGGAGTTGGGCATTCGTGACGGGTGATGGCTTTAACTCAGGGGTCACTGCCGATCTGCTCTTTAACCGCTTTGTACCTTTACCTCAGATCCTTTCCCAGCATACAACTATCATACAACTATACAACCTCTCCTGCCTGCAACTGAAGATGGCTTCTTCCTCAGTATATAATTACACGGGACCTGACAGTTAGGTGGCACAACTAGTGCCGCTTGAAATTTAACCATTACCCGTATCGCAATTGAATTGCAGCGGGCGTAACCCTGTTATGTTTGTTGCCGTCAGTCCTCTCCAATGACCCGTTCGTCTCGGGGTTCGGATAAGAATTTCTCTGCTTCGGCTTGGCTGTTCGCAAAGACCATCCGATACTGGAGCATCTCTGCGGGCGGTTGCTCTTGACGTAGGCGGCGCACGAAGGTACGCGCATCCTGATAACGGTCTTCCGTGCCTATGTAGGTCAGCAATGACGGCGGCGAGATTTTATAGACGAAATAGGGCATCTGACTGAATACTCGTTTGAGTGATGGATGATGGGTAGATGCTATAGCCTGCGGCGGCTGTTTACCAGCACCCATTCGTCTGCCGTGCAGGGCTTGTCCGATCTGAACCAAAACTTGGGCACTCTGGTCGTAAAGAATGCCCGACACGGTGATAATGTCCCTCGGTGCAAACCAGTACCGCCAGTTGGCTTGCGAGCGCGATCAGCGGACTGGCCAAGATAATGTGTAATGTGCCAGCAGGAGGTCTGTCGGCTCCTCGTCGACCGCGACTGGTGAACCACTGAACCATCGCTCCGAGCCCGCAAGGCAGCGATGGCAAGGTTCCCTGAGCCGCAGTCGTAGTCGATGACGGTCTTTCCTTTCCCGCAAGACCCCGCCTCGTCGAGCCAGCGCAGACAGAGATCAGTGGTGGGGTGACGGCCAGTACCGAAGAGGCAAGCCCCGGATCCGAGCGTGACGACAACTACATTCGGATCGTCCGTGGATTGTCCCCAGGGCAGCAGATCCAAAGCTGTCGGCCGAAACACGTGGGTACCGAAATCTGTTCTGCCAAGTCCGTTTCCAGCCCCGGTTCTTGATCCGCTCGAACTACAGCTTCGAGCCGAGATGAGCGACGAGGGATTGGGAGAGCGTCAGTGCGGTCGTCGAGGTTTGCGGCTGTCTGTGCTGGATGCAGGGCGGTGAGTCCCCCGCCACAGAGGAGTGGTGCCAGGTGGCGGATCAATCTGCGTGGGGTTCTCATCCGCCGCGTCCCCCATGGCCTCCCTTCCAGGGCACCGGCGTTCTCCAAGGCGACCTTGATAGGGAGGTATGCTCCTGCTCGACGACGAAGGATATCTGGATCCAGGTCACAGGTGCTTACAATTATGTACCAAGCTTTTTCTCCAGATAATGGATGTTGGTGTCGCCGGCCTGAAAGGCGGCGTCCATCAGGATGTGCCGTTGCAGGCTGATGTTGGTATCGATGCCGTCGATGACCAGCTCACGCAAGGCGCTGCACATACGCGAGATGGCAGAGGAGCGGTCCTCCCCATGGGCGATGATTTTGCCGATCATGGAATCATAGTAGGGTGGAACCCGGTAACCACGGTAGATATGGGTCTCCATCCGAATGCCGGGACCACCTGGGGCGTGGAATTCCTGGATCTGACCAGGGCTCGGGATAAAGGTTTCGGAGTTCTCGGCGTTGATGCGGCATTCGATGGCGTGCCCTTGCATCGTGACATCTTCTTGCCGGTACCGTAGTTCCTCGCCGGCAGCTATTAGGATCTGCTCCTTCACGATGTCGATACCCGTGACCATTTCAGTGATCGGGTGCTCAACCTGGATGCGGGTGTTCATCTCGATGAAGTAGAAACGTCCATCCTCGAACAGGAACTCGAAGGTCCCCGCCCCGCGATAGCCGATGTTGCGGCAGGCCTCGACACAGCAGGTCCCGATCTCCTTGCGTTGGGCGTCGGTAACCCCAGGGGCTGGGGCCTCTTCTACTACTTTTTGGTGTCGCCGCTGCATTGAGCAGTCCCGTTCTCCGAGGTGGATCACATTGCCGTGCTGGTCCGCCAGGAGCTGGAACTCGATATGGCGTGGGGTTTCGAGATATTTCTCCATGTAAACCATGGCGTTGCCGAAGGCCGCAGTGGCCTCCGCCTGGGTCAGCGACATGGCGTTCAGCAGGGTGGCCTCGGAGTGCACAACACGCATGCCGCGACCACCGCCTCCGCCGGCAGCCTTGATGATGACCGGATAGCCAATCTCCCGCCCCAACTCGATGGTCTGTTTCTTATTGTCGCCCAGGGAGCCACTGGAACCGGGTACGCAAGGGACGCCGGACCGGCGCATGGTATTGATGGCGGAGACCTTGTCACCCATGAGGCGGATAGTCTCCGGTTTGGGACCGATAAAGATGAAACCGCTCTGCTCGACCCGCTCTGCGAAGTCTGCGTTCTCCGACAGGAAGCCGTATCCTGGATGAATGGCCACCGCATCCGTGACCTCCGCGGCGCTGATGATGGCGGGGATATGGAGATAGCTATCTTGGGATTGGGCCGGGCCAATGCATACCGACTCGTCGGCGAGTAGTACGTGCTTAAGCTCCCGGTCGGCCTCCGAATGCACGGCCACTGTCTTGACCCCGAGTTCCCGACAGGCGCGCAGGATGCGCAGGGCGATCTCCCCCCGATTGGCGATGAGAATCTTCTCAATCATGGTAATGCTGCTTTCCCGATCACGAACAAGGGTTGGTTGTACTCTACCGGTTGTCCATTCTCGACCATGATCCTTTTTACCGTACCCTCCTTCTCGGCCTCGATTTGATTGAGGATCTTCATCGCCTCGATGATACAAAGGACATCGCCCGCCTTTACCTGCTCGCCTTCCCGGATGAAGGGCTCACTGCCAGGAGCAGGGGTGCGGTAGAAGGTACCGACCATAGGAGAACGTACTAGGTTTTCCTCCAGTTCGTTGTCTGGGGAGGAGGCTGCAGGCTCGGGAGGGGGTAAGGGCGCGCTCGGGGCCGTCGCAGCAAACACCTGGGGCTGGGGCGGCGCGGACATGATCAGGGATTGTGGTACGGTCCCATGACGGCTGATTCGGATCGACTCCTCGCCCTCGTGAATCTCGATTTCGGCGACGTCGGATTGCTGCAGCAGATCGATGAGCTTCTTGAGTTTGCGAGTGTCCATGTTTTCGTCGTTACTTCTGGTCGGTGTCTCGATTTAGTCTCTCAATGGCTGCGTTCAATGCCAGCTCGTAGCCAAGGGGACCCAGGCCGGTGATGATACCTTCGGCAATATCCGAGAAATAGGAGTGATTGCGCAAGGGCTCTCGGGCATGGATATTGGAAAGGTGCACCTCGATGAAAGGAATCGCCACGGCTAGCAAGGAGTCACGCAGGGCAACACTGGTGTGGGTGAAGGCCGCCGGGTTGATGATGATGAAGGCGACGCCATCATGCCCTGCGCCCTGGATCGCCTCTATGAGTACATGCTCGGCATTGCTTTGCACGAGTTCGAGCCGGTATCCCGCTGCCGTAGCTCGGTGCTGTAGCTTGGTACCGATGTGATCTAGGGTGTCCCGCCCGTAGCGCGACGGCTCCCGGGTACCGAGCAGGTTCAAGTTAGGGCCGTTTAAGACGAGAATCGATGTCATATTCGTGTTCATTCGTGTGGATTCGTGGTTCTTTCACGATTGAACCACACCAATAGAGGATCCAGCTGCTCAGTCAGGGCAGCACGGGTCACCTCGCCTGAGTGGGCGTAGACCCGTCGCCCGCGGGGGTCGAAGATCGCGGTAAAGGGTAAACCCTGCACACGGTTGCCCAGTCGCCGGGACAGCTCAATGGCGTCCGTATCGCCGAGTAGAATCGGAAAGCTGACCGGATGCTCAGCCAGGAAATTTTCTACGTCCCCTTGGTTATCAATGGCGATACCAATCACCTGGAGACCAGCCTCGGCGCGGGTGCTCTGCAGCGCGTCGAACAGGGGTAGCTCCCGCAGGCAGGGCGGACACCACGTAGCCCAGAAGTTGAGTACCAGTATCTTGCCGACCCAGCGGGTGCTGGCAACTTCCTGTCCGTCGAGGCCGGGAAGCTGGAATTGGGGCAATCGGTCGAGCTGGCCGGTTTTGCTGTCCTTGTCACCAGGAAACGGCAGTCCAAACCCCGGTTTCCCATCCAGCCACCACGAATCCAGGAGGCCAACCCAGATTCCGAGCAGGCCGACAATCACCATTATGAGTACGGGCTTGCCGTTGGTCATGGTACTAGGTCCTGTTAACATTTAACTTCAACCGACTGTTCTCAGATGTTAAATATCCGCGATACCCGAGTAGTCCATACAGTTGAACGTACGATAACCATCTGATTTTAATAGATTATTACGTGCCGACCTTCTAAAGGTCAACAGGATCTAGTACCTTGTTCCAGACCATTTTCTAGTCGGAACTTCCTAGATTTCGGATCTTGAACATCAGCTAATATCCACTACTGACCGTCACTCGGTTCCATTGGGAACCGTTTCGTTTCTTCTTGGAAAAGGTACAGACAGTTGCGATTGGGCGCATCTCGCATGAGAGCGCTGACAA
>Ga0209680_1000217_pt1 | contig 14802 bp, 12 predicted proteins | sample WorMetLIZISLAND1_FD_187413 | JGI IMG/M metagenome (GOLD analysis project Ga0209680, IMG submission 187413) | Marine gutless worms symbiont microbial communities from Max Planck institute for Marine Microbiology, Germany - Olavius loisae LIZARD... ... | reverse complement strand
ATGTAACGGTAAGAGGCCATAGCTGTGCACTACATAGAAGTGTCGACAGGATTAATGCTTCGTACAGTCTCAGCTTTGTCTGCAAATTAATGTGCTTGTTCGCCCAGACCTTCTTCATCTTGCCGAATACAGATGATGCTCTTCTTCTAAAACTGATTAGAAAATTCTTTTTCCCTAGAGATTAAGAGAAACGTCTATTTATTTGCATGGAAGCTGATTGGTGTTAATTGGAAATGTTCATGTTAACTTTGGTGTTATCTTGCATTTTGTGTTATATTTTTCTTATCTAGTAGATAATTGGAAAAGTTGAAACTTAACACAAAAGTTAACACCGATTATATCGTCAGTTCATGTTGACTTGGTATTGATTCTTAGCTAAAGTGTTAACTATAGTGTTAATCTCTTTTCTAATCAAGATATGAACTCGACCGTTGCGGCATAGTCGTCTTGTCTTGCTCACAGTGCAGAGAATGCAAGTGTATATCACGTAGATATTCTTCACTTGTCGTCAATGACAGACTGATCATGTGCCGACTAACGTACATGGTGTCATTGGGTGACATCTCAGGACCTGTTGCCGTTTTACACGTACTTGTAGTAACATTACACATGCGTGTTTTTGCAGACGATGAAGCTATTAAAAGTTGATGGTACGTTGGGAATCAGTGTGTCTGTGTGTCGTTACAATGCTCACTAATTAGCTGTAGTTTCAATGTGCTGACTTGGTTGATCTGATCGACTACTATCATTCAGCTTGACTGTATGTATCTGTGTGTACAGGGCATATTTGTGTCACGTGTCGTGCATGGAGGTCCTTGTCATGAAGCTGGGCTGCTCGCCGGTGACAGGCTCTTGTCGGCAAGTTTTGCTTCTGTCAGTTGTTGCTAGGCTGTGTAGGTTTATGTTAGTAGTAAAGCAGGTTGTCATAATGGTAAACGTCTCAGTACTTGACATAGCGCTGCTTACATGAGAAGACTCGTGAACAGCAGCGCTTTACAATCTTGGAAGTGGCAGCTGATTGACATAAGCTAGTGGTACTGTGGCGCATTTTGTGGCAGTCTGCGATAGTGAGGAATTTGACCCACGGTGCAGAATGACAAATATACCACCACCCAAGTCAGCTGGATTAGCTAGGCCTTCACCCGTAGCCTGTAGACTACTACTCATTAACCAACCCTGTAGGGATGGCATGCTGAGTTGGCATTGGTACACAGCAGCCCCGGGTGAGATTTGAACCTTTGACCTCATGATTGAAAGTCCGACACTCTGCCACATGGCCACAAGTAAATTGCAATTTAAGAGCAATTAAAATCAACTGTTAAGCACGTGATAAGAATGATGGCATTAAACAGCTTGTAGACCAACGTGAAGATGAGTTTTAGTAGTCATACTGTAGCAAACTGATTTCTGTGGCATGAAGTCTGTACAGTGTGAACTGAAATCTTAATGTGTTCAGGTGAACAGTCACAGTCTGACCAACGTCAGTCATCGTCGAGCCATTCAGATGTTGAAGTCCGCTGGTTGTGACATTGTCCTTGCTATCAGTCGACCCCAGACGTCACTGTCCAACGGCAAACATGACCTGCTGTCTGTAGCAGGCTCTTGTCTGCAGTCTCAGACTGTCCTGTCCGAGAGCAGCATGTCACGTACCACCACCATGCCACCACAGTCTGTAGACATTTCAGCAAGTCTGGCTCAGTCAGCACCGAAATATGCCGACAGTCAAGCTGCTTCGTTGACCAAACTCGGCAGTCAACACTCGATGAAGAAGACACATCACAGGAGTCAGTGTTCAGCAGTTGCCCATGGCCAGACTTGGTCGTCTAGTCTAAGTCACCGCCCCACAACTACAAACGACAGTCTGATGCACCATTCGACGCACACAGGGCTTAGCTGCACACAGCAATCAACGTCAGATACCACTGCAGAGGAATGCCCTCTGACCGATGCACTCAAGTCGTCTGTTACTGTGAAAGATGCTAAACTTGAAGATGAGGTTAGTTGCTGCTGCTGTGTCATGTTCAGTGTGTGAGTGAGTGAGTGAGTAATTCGGTGACACAGACCGCTCTTCATCATCCAGCTCTGTTTCCTGCTGCCATATCCATCTTCAGTCAGCTGTTCCAGTGCTTTCCTATGGGTTTGATCTCATAACTTTCCAAGTCAAACTTAGCCTTAAGATTTTCTTAATATGAACGTTTACGTATGTAAAACTTTTGAAAAACACTTAGGAAATATTTATGAGAAACTTAAGAAGAACTTAGGAAGATCTTAAGAAGTTTCGAGAAATGGATCCCACATTTCTTACTCCTAGGGTTACTTGGTCAACGTCTTCCTCTGTTCTGTCGTAGTACCGTCAATCATTATCTGCGAGTGCAGGTTGGTGTTTTACATTGCTGGTCTGACACCAATTCCTTGTGACATTTTCTCCCCAGCTTCATTCCTGATTCTGTCTTGATAGTCCATCGTTAGCAGTGAAGAATACTTGTAGTCTGTCTACAGTTTCCCTGTGTAGCGTGGATCATATCAGCTTTACGTTAATTCTACTCAGTCTCTGGTTTACTGCTGCTGTGTCAGCTGGTCAACGTGACCATCTGTCGCCGGGAGAGAGAACTTGGCTTCAAGATCGCACATTATCAGTGTAGTGACGCGACGTCATCCAGTGGCACTGTTCACAAGGTCTGATGTGTTTGTTTGAGAGAATTGTGTGTGTATGAAGCATGAGCAGTTCTTGGAAGTAGATTTGGATTGAACTCACTGCTTTTGGTTGCTACTTTTTTCCTTATTAACTGAAAAACAGCTACATGTTAAACTGTATTATTCTATCATACTATATCTCTGTATCAGTCAACAGTTCACTGCAGTATTGTTTGATTAGTCACTTTACATTTGCACTGATAAATTGGTTAACTTTTTATCACTTTTTATTGCAACGTGACACTATAATACAGTTGTTGTAGCTGTTGTGGGTTAATGGCTATTAATACTTTTTCTGCATGAATTGTTTGTTCAGTTTGATGATTAGGTGGTGAGTGTATGTCTGACTTGTACTGTAAATTATCTATCACTTGTATCACATCTGTTTTCGTTGGTAACATTACCTGCTAATCCATGTCATATTGTTATATGTTGCAGTATACATACATATCTCACATTACCGAAGGTGGAGTTGTGGATAGAGATGGAAGATTAAATGTCGGAGATAGGCTTCTCGCAGTTAGTGATATTTGTTTTATTACCTCGGTGAAACTAGAAGATTTTGAGATGTTTCCTGTCTGTTGTTCATCCTTGCTATTGGCCAGTTCTCACATTGTGGCCTACTGGCATTTTACTGGCATATTACTACAGAATTTTTTTTAGCTGAAACCACAAAACTCGATATTTTTAGAAATGCACGGCTGGAACGGAAAGTCTTGCTAAAGTAACATTGTTAATCTTCTCAATCGTTTTGCTGTTATGCAGCTGATTAATTTCAGTATTTCTGGTTTTTATTTTCGTCCCTAGCTTATTTCGGGCTACATTTTCCATGGGAGATCTTTCAGGTTGCTAGGAACTTGGATTGTTCAGAAAAGATTTTCATGCTGCTCATATGCCAAACCCAGCAGTTGCGAGTTAATTCTGCAAATGGGGAGCTGCAAATGTACACGATGTCTAAACCAGTGTATGAGCTGGGTTGACATTGGTTTTGGTATAGGTCAGTGGCGTTGATGTGGCGTCACTTGAACACAGTCAGCTGGTGGATCTGTTGAAATACAACAACCAGCGTGTCCATATCGTAGCCGTGCGTTCAGCCGTCGGTCACCAGACCACAAAGAGCGTTGACGCTGGCGGAGGGTTGTCGGCAGTCAGTGACAGATCTCATCCTGTTGACGTCGCATCAAGAGCTGCCAATGTAATAGACGACTCACTGCTACGTGGCCTCGACTCTGATATTAAACGGCTCAAAGCTGTTAACCGCAGTTCATCAGCGTCGACGCTGTCAGCTCGGCCAGCTATGCACACGTCACAAGATGAACTTGCCACCACCAGTACATTGAGAGACACCGTGCTGACATTAGCGACCGCGGGCGTCAGTGGCAAGCCATCAGACAGAACCATGGACTGTGTCAGTAAAACGAACACTACTGCTTCGGTTGATCTTCGTCCAGTTGAGGTTAGATTTGTTGCTTCTGTCGGTGTTCTATATAGGTGCTGAACAGTTTAGCGAACGGTTTACATCGATCACTTTTGTAATTATTGTAAACAGAACTATATTGCCTATGATGCATTTTGTAATTCTGGTTTAAAATTTATAGATTGTGATTTCTAATCACAATCTACAATTAATGAATTTATGTCCAAAAGTTTCATCATTATATTCTTTTCAGAAGGATGGTGTGCCTTTCACATTGACTCAGTGATGCATTAAAGGCTTGCATTAATGTGATTAAAGTTTTAATTGTCTTGCAGCTCTTATTGTAAATGCTTCAGAGCTACTGTCTAGGAATAGTTTGGTTAAACCTGTTAGTTCCAGTGACAAGAGCGGTCTGTGACCTTTGTCATTTGCTGGTCACGGAGGTTCTTTCTGGTAAACCATTGGGATCAACTGTCAACACATAGGCCACGCAATCTCAGTTGGACAGAGAGCCGCAGCACTGGGACATTGCTGGAATGGTGTTTTTAGGCTTCAGTTGTTGTTGCTGATGACTGGCCATTGCTTGAAGGCTGGTAGGTGTTTGAAAGCTTTTAAACCATAATTTCAAACATACAAATAAAATCTCTGAATAGTTGCTCAGTCACAAGTTGGGCGAGGTGAAAGAATAGTGAAGGGATTTTAAAGTCTTGATTAAACTGCTGTGTATCACATCGGACCATGAAGGCAGGTTAGATGGAAACGAAGATCTGCAGTATTGAAACAGCTTTGTTGATGTCCATTAACTGTTTACATTGTGCCGCGGCATCAGCTTTAGATATTCTTTGCTTGTCATCAATGACAGACTGATCGTGTGCCGACTACTGTACATCATGTCATTGGGTGATATCTCAGGACACCTCATTGCAGGAACATTACAAGTGCGTGTTTTTGCAGACGGTGAAGCTGGTAAAACTTGACGGTACGCTGGGAATCAGTATTGTTGGTGGTGTTAACAAAGTGTGTCATCCGTTCGGTCTGACAGAGCCGGGCATCTTCATCTCAAAGGTCTGTTCTTTATAGCTCATTACTGTATGCTGCTGGTGCAATGATTAGATGAATTGCAATATGTCACCGATGAACCATGTCAGAAGCCATGACCTGGTCATGTTATTTTAAGCATTAATGTTGTTTTAGTTGCGCAGTGAAGCACGTGCACAAATTTCAATATGTGATCTGCCATCGAAGGCACACTTGCTGTCAAGACTTAGGTGTTCAAGACCAAGACTTTGAGTTCCAAGACTCATAAGTACAAAAGCACAACTCCATAACTGACTGGTTGGAAAAATCATTACTCACGTAATAGAGTGATGTGCAGCCATGAAAATGATGATCTACTGATCAAGATTCAACAATCAACACACAACAAAGATTGGTAAACGAGGCATTGTGTTTACCGCGACCTACAAATGCTCGTCGTCATTTGCTAACACTAATTTTTTGACCAAAAAAACAACCAAACGACCAAGACTCAGACAAATACTGTGGAAAACGTGTCTCAAGACGTCTCCAGACCAAGACTCGAGTCTCGAGAACCACAACTGTGATCGAAGGTGTTTACGGCGGGTGTCATTGTTGATGATGGTTCGTTGGAGTTGAACTACGTGAGTTTGATGTAGTTTAGTTTCTTTGGAAGAACCGACGAACTGTGTTGCCTGTCTCATGAGTTGTCCATCAGTTACGTCTCTTATAAATGCTACCTCTAGATGGTACGTTGCACTTCCACCAGCTTAGTTTCCAGCTGGAACTTGCAGCTGACAAAGACAGACTTTGAGGTAGAGAACGCCAGAGCAGTGACTTCTACTTAGAGAACTAGGTCCTAACTAACTTGTACTGAAGTGAATTTTGTGCGTCGGGACAAATTACTATGCAGTTTTTCATTTTCACTGGTAATTCGCATCAGAAGTGAACTGTGGTCAGAGTCTGTGATTACCCATAGTGGCTGTGATTGATACCTCAGTGAGATAGTTCACGGTGTTGTAAACTGTTGTCTAATCAATACAGGGTGACGTGACGGTGTATTATGTGTCACAGGTAATGTCTGACGGTCCAGCAGCAAATATTGGCCTCCGAGTTGGTGATCGTATTCTCACGGTATGTTACAACTTTGTCATTGTAACCTGCACATTTAGTGGTATTTGTGGAGATTTGGAATCGGATGAATCGTTGTAAAATTTTTGTCAGAGGAGTTTGAACTGTGACAATAAACGATCAATTTGGGCGTGACCTAAAAGCCTATATTGGGAAACATTACTGAATAAATTGTGGCATATTTTGATCATGGCAGAAGAGAAACCCATTATAGCACGCAGTGCAGGATAACTACGGGTATTCATGTGGACTGCCTTTATGGATTTAGGTCTTGGACTGGATTTACTGCTTTAGTTTTTTATATTTGCTCATGTACTAGACTAAGCAGACCCACTGAAGTTAACCACACCATTAGCTATTCAGTTCACATTAAACTCTCTCAGTCTTATCATGTCTTATTGCATCATAGCTTGTTGAAATTCTTGTTGCATTAAATCGCCTGAAAAGTCGTTTAATATTAAGAAAGTTTGGTAATGGTTTGTTCTTCGTGAGTTCTTTCAAGTGTCATGTTATTATATTCAAACTTGTAACATTTATTAGTTGTTGAAAAAGTTTTGTTTATTGTTATCTTTATTTTTTATGTGCAAATAAGTTTATCATCTGAATAGCAACGTACTATTGTACATTGATGCTGAAAATCTACTAGTAAATCTTGCCTGGAGGACTGGAGGTGTGCAGTGACATGAAATTCCTCGCTGTAAAACTTCCCCAGAACAGTTCGAGATGAGTTTATGTGTGAGAAGTTGTTATATGTTAAGTAGGTTAAAAAAAAATTTATACGTGAACTGAAGTGTTTGGTTGGATGCAGTTGATAACGTGATAAGAGTGAGCCGTATTGTAGCATGTACACTGTTCCTAATTTTCAGTTTGAGATAATTTTAATTGTCAGGCAAATGGCGACAGCCTGAGGTGGGCGACGCACGAGAAGGCAATTCTGAGTCTAACGCGGCCGACGGCAGAGATACAACTTGTAGTGCAACACGATCCTCCGCCTGAAGGTCTTCAGGTTAGTTACTTGCAGCTTGTATTGCATTACAGTTCTTAACCTAACTGCTGTCAGGTTCGTTAGTTACAACTGATATGGTGCCAGAATCTTTAACCTGAAGACATTCAGGCAAGCTACTGTGCACAACCTTGTATCTACATGTAGTGTGATATTAACGTGTTCTCTAGTTGTCACTACTTACATACTGAACCAGTGCTTAGTCGACTCTGCTTACAAATTAAAGCAAAATTCGCTGGAATTTAAACATGTTCCATTGGAATTGCTCAAAATTAAGCAAGTACATAAGTGTATGATTTTTAATGTGCAAACTGATCTCGATCATGTGTATCTTAATGAATAGTAATCTGATAGTGTACAGATTTACACTAGTGGTCGACTGATAAGATAGATCAGTTAAACGCAAGTGTCGTTTGGTTTGGCCTGATAGGAGATAAAGTTGATCAAGTTGCCAGGTGAGAAGCTAGGCATTTCAATCCGAGGAGGCATTGACAGTCAATGCGGCAACCCACTCGATGAGTCGGACAAAGGAATTTTTGTCTCAAAGGTACGAAAACTTGTTACAAAACCACTGTTAGTTGTTTGTTACAAAGGCTGTTAATGGAGTCTCTAGAGATCTGCACAGTTATCAGCAAAATGGTATTACCAGCTGGGTACTGGGTAATACCACGGTAATGGGGACAACACTATATAACTTACTGCAGTAGTGATGGCAGTGGGACACATGTCACGATAATACTGTGGTATTTCACGATAGTATTGTGGTAGTGGGAAAATACGCGACGGTAATATCATAGTAATGGAAATGGACTCGGCTGAGTTGTGAGTCTGTCGATGGGCTTATATCTTCCTGCATGGCCTCATGTCTCGCTGAACAGACTGCTTTACCTAAAGTGACTATGATTGTTGATGCTGTGTTTTGTATTGTTTGCCTGTGTGCAGGTTATGTGTTTGTATTTGTAATGGAGATGTGAAGTAGACTTGTGACAGAGACTGTGATTTTTTACAAGTGTATCAGGGATGCGGTGATGGGGACAGGGTGAGGATTGGGTTAAAAGTTGTCCCCATGTAGCTGTTTTTACTGGACCGTGGTAGGCCAATGTCTCTGCTGTAAGATGGTCTGTTGTGGCTGTTTTGTTCAGGTGCATCAGAATGGTGCGGTGGTACGCGATGGTCGCATGCATGTTGGTCATCGCATACTGGAGGTTTGCTCGTAATGTCACGCTGTAGTGAACTGTTCCATTTCCATTGTCTGCCTGACAATGATGTGCACGTAAATGTCATGAGGCGGGGATGAAGATGAATGGCGGTAATGTGACCTAAAACGTTTTGGTATAGTGTGAGTTGAATTTAAAATAAATTAAAACCTTAGAATTTTTATTGCACATCCACCTGTGAGGCTATGCAGAGCATGATATTTTCATACCAACTGCGTTTATATCTTTATTCTTCTGTCCAGCTGTCTGTCTGTCTTGTATTGTGTCAAAACACTTATACGTATCATCAAATTACTATTCATTACCGCCTGCTAGCTCTACCACTCTGATTTTCTTAGAAATATATGCTGTTATAATGTTCTGGTGATTCACCCCGAACAGGGCCCTTAAATACAGATGGAGTAGAGAAATACCAATATTCATCTATACTAATGAATGCTAATTGTAACGGTCTCAATGTTGGCGGTCAAAAGTCACCAGTCCAAAGGAAGGAACTGTATTGAAAACTCTTTGCTCCATAGAATCAGTGCGACATTTTTACAACTGGTATTTACATTGTGGCAGGTAAACGGACAGATGCTGATCGGATGTAAGCACTCCGTGGCGGTCGACGCTCTGCGCAGCAGCAAGGACGACATCGCTGTGACGATCTGCGATGGATTCAGCGTCGAGACTGAGTCTCGTGATGTGAGAACTGTAGTGGAGCCGATGACATCACAGCCGAGCAGTTCAGTACTGGCTGACAACGCTACAGAGGTAAGCATCACAGTATTGCTATGATTGCTAATTAACTAACAGCAAGTCAGCTTCACTTGCATACTAGAGATGATGACTCTGTGAATAAAGTGTTGATATTGACAACGATTAGTGTTAAATGAATCCGATATAAAATTAATCAATACTTCATATTTGTTTGTTTGTGTTTTTTTGCTTTTAAAATCAGAAATTAATAAACACAGAGAAGTTACATTAATGCAGTTATTAAACGACGAAAATATATATTAATTTCAACAAATCTGTGCATCGAGGTTGTGTTCTTAATTGTTGTAGGCAGTGTAAGAACATTGTTGAGTTGAGCTACTTTATTTGTGTCTTCGTTTACTGTCTTAGTTACATACTTACAGGTTTTTGTACATGAAACCTGTGATCATTTATAGCTGGTTTTGATTATGACAAGAAAGAAACAGTCAAAATGGAGCTGTTTTTCGGACTCACTCACATGCCAAAGATCATAATTGCGTGTTTGTGATGTTAAGGATTTTCCTGGTTTAGAATAAGTTATGACATTCCGTGATCACAGTGGGTGTCGTTTCTGGAATATACTGTCAATACTGACAACACTGTCAATAGCTTGCCACTGTCGACAAATGGGTGCAGCTATAAAGCAGCCTGTGCCAGACCGGGTTAAGCCGTCATTTGTAATTTTTGACATCCGGGCCCAGATGTCAAAAATTACAAATGACGGCTTAACCCGGTCTGGCACAGGATGTTTGATAGCTGTACCATTATGGCAGCAGTGGGCGTCTAAGGGTCAAAGTACCGGTACTGGAATAAATAGTCTGTCTGTTGAAATGTTGTCAAGAGAATATGATGTGATGACTGATGATGCATTGCTGTGTCTTTGTGTTGTGTGTGTTGAGAAGAAGACGGAGAACTCGAGCAAACTCAACATTCGCGACGTTGCGACAGCCGCCAAAGCAGATGAAGTGGAGGTCGCGAGTCACTCCAGTAATAAAATTCAGCCAACATGCAGTGACAAGCCGTTGGACCAATGTGGTAAAAGAGAACTGTGTCAGTGGGTCATGGCCAAGGCCAACAGTTTGAACGAGGTCAACAGGCCGACCATTGATGCAGCTGCATTCGCTCGTATATCATTGGATGCTGAAAGTTGTCCAACAGCCAATAGGAGACGACGCAAGCGCCATAACACTGCACAGCAGGTATGCACAATTATTAGTTGTATTCACTGTGTCAGTAACAGTAGTAATACGTCTACGTATTTAAAATGTATTAATATTTGTATATAGTACCTCTGGTTTTTAAATATTCAACTTGTGATTTGCAAAAGTTTGGATAATTTGTGGTACATTCTGGAGCTGTCATCGGCATTTCAAAATTAATCCGTTGTCTGTTGTCATTATTTGGTCAATTAGTTGTCAACACTGTCATCAGGTACATGCTTCATGTGTGAACTTTATTTATTAAAAACTTTAAAAACCTTAAAATGAAGGATGGATGCTGATTGCTTAATGCCCTAAACGTAAATTATTTGCTTGGCTAATGACTACAGACCATTTGGAAATATTATTGATAAATTGAGTCATTAATTTAAATTGCAGACCTAATGATTTTTGTCATTATCGTTGTTATTATTATTCATTTTCTCTTTTTTTGCTATCGTGTTATTTGATGAATAAAGATGTATATATTATTATTATTATTACAAAGTTGGGTGATTTTAACAGATGCAGCAGTCGACAGTGAGACAAGACAATGCTTCAACACTCGCCTCTACACAGTCTGGCACTTGTTACGGTGACGTCCAGTGGTTGAAGTCGTCGTCACGTGAACAGCTCAAGGCCACGGAGAAGTCTCGATGCAGTGATGTCATCGATGAAGCCGACACCTTGGAGATGTCTATGGTCAGTGTCGTTCTCTCTGGTGTTTTCTAGCCGTAGCTCAGTGGTTCAGTTATGAATATGTCAGCCCCAACTGATATTCATATTATGAGCTGTGGAAGGTATCGGCAGTAGCTTGCTGCCAAGCATGCTACAATGATCTGTTAGGTGGACTGTCAACAAAGTGTTAGTGTATCACACAAGTGTGTCTCCTCAAGTGAAAATGGCCTCGTCTGGCACAAAGGTGACAACGGCAAATGATAGTCTGAACGCTGGGTAGTGTTGTAACACATTTAAGGTGTGTTCGAAAATATTACAAGAATTTTGTTGCAAATTTGCTGCCGATTGTCAGATTTGGATGAAGTTTGACGTAGTTATAACAAAAATAATTTTGCTTGTTTTTTGAGACACAATGTAGTCTAGAGTCAAGATGTTGAAATGATACACAGTAGCTGAGCTTGACATTCAGAGATGCTGCGTTGAGTTTCTGATGCTATGATGTGTTTAGGTTTAGTCGCCGTCATCAGAAGCCGCAACCCAGGCTTCGTTGGTAAGTCATAATGTCTTATTTCTTCATCAACATCAACATCATCATCTTGCTGAAGGATCTTGATTTGAGACATAATGATTTGTGGTAATGGCACCGGGGGATAGCGGCTAAACTGTGGACTGGCTTGCAGGGGTCGGTGTTCCTGATATGAGGAACATGAAATGTTTGTGTTATGTTTGGAAGAGAAAAATATGTGTGCCTGCTGGTGACGTCAAACAGAATATTATTCCTATAATCATCAGAACCTTTAGAAATTTGAGTCCTCGTTATGGAACGCCAGTTTAACTTAAATATTCGTTGTGGAATACCTGTGCAGACACTGTGACCAATGATACTGCATAGTGGTGGCTCCGATAGATGGCCAGAATTTCCTGTAGGGCCAGAGCTCTTGGAGGGGTTTGGGGTTGTGGCTGGAGTGAGCATGCTCATGAGGGTTTAGTTCTGTGTTTCACCTCTGACGTTTGCTACACAGTATGGTTTATTTTTGAGTTATACTGTCCCACTTCACTTGTTGTTATTATCAGGCGTGAGATAGAATTTTGCTTCTAAACAAATGAAGCTGCCAAAGGATCTCGATTTCGGTGCAGCACTTCCAATGCTGCCCTTCTGCATTACAGTTTGCCGACTACAGACTGCACAGACTGATGATCGTACCCAGTTTTGTATTTTCCTCTCAATTTTTTAAACTCCCGCAGGATTATATGTACGGAGGGCATGGGCGTCAATCACAGGGTGGACAGGGGGACAGGTCCCCCTCTTTTTGAAGTGGAGGTTATGTGTCATGTTCCAGTCAGTGTTTGAAGTAAAAGTTCTGTATGTATTTAAATGCTGACTGACCACGGTATTTGCTTGATGGAGGTTTTTGTAACTACAGTACAAATTCCCCAAATTGGCATTCTGTTTATATTTTGTCCATGCCTCCCCCACTTTTTGTGTCGGTCGACGCCCATGACTGGGGGTTAAAATAATAATAAAATGGTGAGCTTTAGAGCAGCAGTGACTGCATGTGGCTTGGCATGAGAGAACTTTGGTCGTTGTTAAACTGTAGCCACGAGAGACCAGTCGATGATCGGTGAATCGTGTGCGTCAGCAGTCATCTGCGAGTACAGTGCTTCTAGCATTGATGTCTGCGACAGTTCGACAGACGTTCATCACATAAAAAGAGAATATGTTGTGACTTAGAGGAACATTTTTATAACATCCACTTAAACTTTATTTTTTTATCTTATGGATTCATTTTTAATGGAAGTGTACTTTCTAAGCAATATTAACACTATATTTAATGCATTCCATGCTGTTGTTGCTCTTTTATTTTTTTACATTTTTGGCTTTAATTTCATTTTATTAGTATACTGTTTTCATTAGATGCGATTATTTTCTGTTGAATGGTAAATATGTGTTTGTAATTGAAGAGGCATTGTTTGCATAACATCATTCAAAGTCACTGACACCGTGGATATGTTTACTAATTAACTTACAAATTCCTTTAATTAATTTATGAGTTAATTTATTTATGAATTCGATCTCCTGTGTGATAAACTTCGTTTCACATTTTCTTTATGTACATTCACTAGTCGATGGATGCCGTGTTTGGTGCTGAATTGTTTCAATTTGTGTATGTTTGTGTAAGTTTCCCCATAGGTCAATCTGGTCTCTAGATCTAGTTGTTTTTGTTGGCTTTTTGCTTACTTTCAGCCATTTCTACATCAACTGCTGCAAAACACAGTATTCTACATGGAAACTACAGCATGCTAACGGGGCCAGTTTTGCAATTTTCCCTTAGAAATCTTTTGCTGAAAACAAATTCTGGGTAACGAGTGCTCACGCTCAAAACGAGATTGCTGCTAAGCGCACGTATTGATTTCATACATTCGTACATTCGTTCATTATTTATTGGTTACAGCATCAACCAAAATGCCAAAGCTTGAACCCCATAATTAGTCAAACTCGGTCGTCTACCACAGTGCATTTGTCAGCATTGTTTCAACTGTATTGCATGCGTAACAGTTTTCCTCTATTATTCTAGTCAAACGCTAATTTTCTCTTGCTATTGTGCCGTTTTCTTTTTAGAAGATATTTTTTCGTATTTTTTGAATTTTTAGTAATTAATTATAAACTATTTTATTATTGATTACTGCCTGTACTAGAACTGTCAGTGTTATCTTTGTTCAGTGTGTGGTGCATTTTAGTGGATTTTAGTAGTTTTATTTACTTGTTCGTGTAAATTATTGAACTTTATCAGCAAAATGTTACAATGTTTTGTTGCTGTTTTGAATATTGTGCTTTTGTTTAAATACATTTGTGTTTTTGTACATTTCAGTAAACGTTTGTACCACATTTTTGATAGAATTTTACGCTCTGCAACAAATCTCATTATACTGAATGTACTGAATCACACGTCAAGAAAATTAAAGTTAAATAATAAAGTTAGATTTTAACTGTACAGTTAAAATGAATAAATTTATCCATTATCTGAGATCCAGGTTGTCTTCATTCAGCAGTGCTAAATTTAGTTAAATGCATACTTACTTGGTCGTAATGCCAAATTTAGACATAGCTCTCCGTACAACAGACTTTAAGCGTGAGAATAGAAATGGGTGTTACAAAAATTTAGACTAGATGCCATGTTCATAGTGATTTGGATTATTGAATCTTCATCCTAAGTACCTGTTAGAACATAATACCAAATCTTCTAAGTTGGAAACTGTACGTGCAGCATTGGTATGTATACGTTTGACTTCTAAAATATCTTAGTTGTGATATGTAATGGTGATAATTGCACATAACTACGCCACCTGTGAATTGAATTTTGGATATGAGAGAGGTTGGAGGTTAGGCGGTAATTCGAGAGTTGGTATTTGTCCAGAGTAAGTTTTTTGAGTAGTGGATAGATAACCGATTCTTTGAGAATAGTAATGGAACTGACCTGGGATGAGAGACAGATTGACGATGTTTTCGCACAGCAGTATGACTTCAAACACATTACAAGTTCGCCCCATTTCGCGCAGTCAAATGGAAAGGCCGAGTCTGCCGTGAAAACGTGCAAGCGCTTAATGGAGAAAGCCACTGAAGACCGAGAGGGCCCACATCTCGCGTTACTGGCATGGAGAAATACACCCGCCGAACAACTGGGACCGTCGCCTGCACAGCTGATG
>Ga0209680_1000216_pt1 | contig 14804 bp, 11 predicted proteins | sample WorMetLIZISLAND1_FD_187413 | JGI IMG/M metagenome (GOLD analysis project Ga0209680, IMG submission 187413) | Marine gutless worms symbiont microbial communities from Max Planck institute for Marine Microbiology, Germany - Olavius loisae LIZARD... ... | reverse complement strand
GATGAAGCATCATAGGTGATTTAGGCTATGCCTGCTCTATCCTGTTTGCCATCGAGAAAAACGAGGTCAGATGCTTCATTCCGCGTCCCAACCATAAAAAGTATGGCTAGCTGTGTATATAGCTCCCCTTTGTTGGGGACCAACTTTTCAACCTCAGGCCAGCCAGCACATGAAGCTTGGTGGTTCCACCACGGGAACGACCGATCACCTGGGCACCGTTTTTCTGGGCGCATCAGCTGCGTGTCGGTCTCCTCAAACACTCCGTATCCCACACACCACGCTCCTGCCAACGTGCGGAGCGCTGGTATATGCTACTCCAGTTTCCAAATTAGATCGCACCATGGGGTACCCTGAGCGGGCCAACCACAAGATCGCTTCCACGAACAATCGCTTGTCGTGGCCGCTCCCTCCGTCCAGGGTCTGACGCTTTGCTTGGCAACAGGTGCTGAATCCGTTCCCATTGGTCGTCACGCAATTTCAAGCGAACCTTCTTCTCCCCTAAAACAGTTGAATTGCGCGTAGTCTACCAGCTGAAATGTCTAACACGACCTAGATGGACATCAAGTCTTGTTCCTTCTCGGCAAGGACTTTGTCCACACGCTTGGTGTAATTGTCGGTCAGTTGCTGCACCGTCTCCTCGCTGCGACGTTCCTCATCCTCGGATATCAGCTTATCCTTCACTGCCTCCTTGAGCGCGTGATTCGCATCACGCCGGATGTTACGAATCGCTATCCGGGCCTGCTCGGCTTCGTGACGGGCTACCTTGATCAAATCTCGGCGCCGCTCCTCCGTCAGGGGCGGCATGGGCACTCGGATCACCATCCCTACCGTGTTGGGATTGAGTCCCAGATCGGACTGCATGATGGCCTTTTCCACGACCTGTACCATGTCCTTCTCCCAGGGTATGACCGCGAGGGTACGGGCATCCTCGGCCGTGATGTTTGCCACCTGTCTGATGGGTACATCAGATCCATAATAGGAAACAACCAAGTGGTCAAGCAAAGCAGGATGGGCACGCCCGGTGCGAATCTTGGCCAGCTCATGCCGCAAGGATTCCACGCTTTTACCCATGCGCGTTGCGGCATCTTTCTTGATGTCATCGATCATCTCATTCCCCACCTTCTACCAGGGAACCGATCTCGGCCCCTCCAACCAGCCTCATTAGCGCACCCGGCTCGTAGATGTTCATCACCCGCAGCGGGATACCGCTATTCCGACACAGGACGAGGGCCGTCGTGTCCATGATTTTTAAGTCCTCCCGTAAGGCCTGATCGTAGGTCAGGCGCCGGTAGCGGACCGCCGCAGGGTCCTTGACAGGATCGTTCGAATAGACGCCGTCGACCTTGGTCGCCTTGATCAACAGGTCGGCGCCAATCTCCACTGCCCGCAGGCTTGCCGCCGAGTCCGTCGTGAAGAAGGGGTTGCCAGTCCCAGCGGCGAAGATAGTCACCCAACCTTGCTCCAGATAATCCACGGCGCGGCGGTGGCTATAGCCTATGCAGATCTGGTCGATTCTCAACGCCGACATGACCCGCACCCGCACCTCCAAGTGCTCCAGGGAGTCCTGCATGGCAAGCGAGTTGATGACGGTGGCCAACATGCCCATATGATCGCCGGTAACCTGATCGATTCCCTCCTGGGCCAAGCCCGTACCGCGGAAGATATTGCCGCCGCCGATCACCAGCGCGACCTGTACGCCGCCGGTGACCAGGTCTCGTACCTCGCCGGCTAAGCGGCCGATCACCCCCGGATCGATGCCATAGGCACCCTCTCCCATCAGGGCCTCGCCACTGAGTTTGAGGAGGATGCGACGATAGTGGATCGGGGACACTTTGGGACCTTATAGCCTGTATGGATTTTTAGCCGTGAATGAACGCAAATCAACGCGAATGCGACTAAATTTTAATTGGCGTTCATCAGCGGACGAAACTCTTTACCCCGGCCGTCAGTCACCCCGCACCTGCGCCACGACTTCGTCGGCAAAGTTTTCCTGTTTTTTCTCGATTCCCTCACCAACCTCGACGCGGGCAAAACGCACGACCTTTGCCCCCGTTTGGGCGAGTAGTTTATGCACGGTCAGGTCGGGGTCCTTGACGAAAGCTTGGCCGAGCAGGGTCACCTCTTCCAAGTATTTGCGTATTCGTCCCTCGACGATCTTCTCCAGGATTTTTTCGGGCTTGCCGCTTTCCAGGGCCTGGGCGCGGAAGATATCCTTCTCCTTTTCCAAGACGGCGGCAGATACCTCGTCGGCCCCCACGCAGAGGGGATTGGTAGCGGCGATGTGCATGGCAATATCCTTACCGAGTGTCGGATTACCGCCTTTGATCTCTACCAGGACTCCGATGCGTACCCCATGGCGATAACTGTAGAGTTCATCCTTTACGCCGTCGAAACGAACCAAGCGCCGCAGCCGGATATTTTCCCCGATCTTGGCCACCAGATCCGCGCGGGCCTGGGCGATGCTGGTATCTCCGCCTTCCTCCAGGGGGTTGGCCTCCAGGGCCTGGACATTCGCTGCACCGCTTCCTAGGGCACGCGTCGTGACTTTCTCGGCGAAGTCGATAAAGCCTCCGTCCTTGGCCACGAAGTCGGTCTCGCAGTTGACCTCAACCATGACCCCCGCCTTGGTATCCCCGGCGACGGCGATGACCACCACACCGTCGGTGGCGATGCGCCCTGCTTTCTTAGCGGCCTTGGCTTGTCCGGACTTGCGCATCGCCTCGATAGCGGCCTCGAGGTCGCCGTCGGATTCGACCAGCGCCTGCTTGCATTCCATCATGCCGACACCGGTGCGTTCTCTGAGTTCCTTAACCAACACCGCTGGAATCGCCATGCTTATCTACTCCTCATCATGAATGTGCAATAGAACCATGAATGAACATCGAAAAACTACTCTTGCAAATACCTATGCAACGGTTATTACAAACGGCAAAACTTCAGTCAAATCTTCACCGGCCTGATCCAATCTTCACGTCACCACCGGTGTGATAATATCAAGCGCGACCAGCTTAATCGTGCATCTCAACGAACTCGCCTTCGCGTCCGGCTGCTACCGCAGCGGCGGTAGAGCGTCCATCCAACACCGCGGTAGCTGCACCCTCGGTGTAGAGATGCAAGGCACGGATGGCATCGTCGTTACCGGGAATGACATAGTCCACGAAGCTCGGATCATTGTTCGTATCGACCACGCCGACCACCGGGATTCCGAGCTTGTTAGCCTCGCTGACGGCAATCTTCTCGTAGCCCACATCCACGACGAACAGGACATCGGGCAACCTTTCCATGTTCTTGATCCCGCCCAGACCCCGCTCTAGCTTTGCCTGCTCCCGACTCAGGTCCAGGGCCTCCCGTTTACTGAAGCGCTCAATACTGCCGTCCTGGAACATTGCATCCAGCTCCTTAAGCCGCCTGATGCGCACGCGGATTGTTTTGAAGTTCGTCAGCATACCACCGAGCCAGCGGTGGTTGACGAAGGGCATGCTGCAGCGTACCGCCTGTTCGCGAATAGCGTCCCGTGCCGCTCGCTTAGTGCCGACGAACAGGACCTTACCGCTGTTGGCTACCAGGGACCCGAGATAACTCATCGCCTCCTGATACAGGGGCAGGGTCTTCTCAAGGTTGATTATATGGATCTTATTGCGCTGGCCGAAGATATAAGCCCCCATCTTTGGGTTCCAGTAGCGAGTTTGGTGCCCAAAGTGCACCCCCGACTCCAGCATGTCGCGCATGGAAACTTCGCTCATTTATGCAAGACCTCGTCAAGGTTTGGGTTAGCCTCCACGCATCCCAGCAGGAAACCCGTCTCCAGGCACCCGACCCACTGTGTCGATACGTGTGTGGTGTTAGCAATCCTGAATTATTTGGCATTGTCCAGCCCGAAAGTGGGCCAAAAAATAGAGCAAAAAACGACCGTTTTTCGCTCCCGTGGATCGCCACCCGAATGCTCGCTGTGGCGAGGGACAATTCTTTTGCCGAACTTCGATTAATTTTATAACATGTCGGCCAGATTCGAGCAATTCTCCGGGTCTCCGTCGTGTCCCCACGAACCAGCGTGGATGTAGCTCACCCCAGTAAGCGCGTATCCATCAAGACCGTCGAGGAAATCGCCAGGATGCGCGTTGCCAGTCGCCTGGCAGCCCAGGTCCTGGAGATGATCGGCAGGTACGTCCGTCCGGGCGTTACTACCGGCGAGCTCGACCGCATCTGTCACGACTTTATTGTCAATGAGCAGGGGGCCATTCCAGCTCCGCTGAACTACAAAGGATTTCCCAAGTCCATCTGCACCTCGGTCAACCACCAAGTGTGTCACGGTATTCCGGGCAACAAGCGACTGAAGAAGGGAGATATTCTCAATATCGACATCACCGTCATCAAGGACGGGTACCATGGCGATACCAGCAAGATGTTCTTCGTCGGCGAACCCTCTATCCTCGCGCGGCGCCTAACCAAGACGACCCAAGAAGCCATGCATGCCGGCATCGCCCAGATCAAGCCCGGTGCTAGCCTGAGCGATATTGGTCATGCCATACAGAAATTTGCCGAAGGGAAACACTACTCGGTAGTGCAGGAGTATTGTGGTCACGGCATCGGCCTCAACTTCCATGAGGAACCGCAGGTGTTGCACTATGGCAAGCCCGGTGAGGGGATGATCCTGGTACCCGGCATGTGTTTTACCGTAGAGCCCATGATCAACGCAGGTAAACGCCATATCAAGCTGTTGCCTGATGGCTGGACCGTAATCACCAAGGACCGTAGCCTATCCGCCCAGTGGGAACACACGGTGCTGGTAACCCGGGACGGTCACGAGATCCTGACCTTACGCAGCGAGGAACGTTGAACCGGATCGCCCCGTGAGCAGTGACTAACCACAATCCGGCATCCATTTCGGGGCATCCCAAGTGACATTGACCCGATTTTTGCCGCAAATAGATGCAATTAAAGATCCCTCACAGCCACCAGTGCTCATATAAATGCAACACACCCTAGACACCCTGACCCCCGGGCTTATCTCCTAATGGCACAGGATCTTAAGGATTAATATTATGTTATAATTGATTGTTCAGACAAAGAGTCCAAAGTTAATCTTGCCCTATTAGCGGGTATTAGCGGGTGGCACTATGATTATGTCAACAGCCCCTGGTACCCAGGCCAAGCTGCGGCACCTCCTGGATACCAGGGACGATCCCGTCGCTCTGGATACCAGGGACGATCCCGTCGCTGCCTTTCGCCACATCCTGCAGGAGGGTGCCGAGCACCTGTTCGAGCGCTATGACCAAGGCGCATCGGTTGAGACGCTGATCCTTGCGCGCAGTCGGCTGATGGACAGATTGCTTCTGGAGGCCTGGCAACGCCACCTGCCGACGGGAGCGCGCGCGGCACTGGTGGCAGTCGGGGGTTATGGACGTCAGGAGCTCCATCCGGGTTCCGACGTGGATATCATGATCCTATTGGAGGACTCCGAGAAAGAAGAGCTAAGCCACGCCGGTACGCAGCTGATCACCTTCCTTTTCGACATCGGGCTGAAACTGGGGTACAGCATTCGGACGGTTGAAGATTGCGTGCAGGTGGCCGGCACTGACGCCACCGTGATGACCAACCTCATCGAGGCCCGTCGGCTCACCGGCTCACTGGACCTGTTTGAGCGCATGCGGGCCGCCACAGCCCGCGACCGCATCTGGCTGAGTGAGGACTTCTTTACCGCCAAGATCGACGAACAGCAGATCCGTTGGCATAAATTCGGCGGTACCGCCTACAACCTGGAACCCAACATCAAAGAAAACCCTGGGGGGTTGCGTGACATCCAGATGATCGGCTGGGTGGCCAAACGCCACTTCGAGGCTGAAAATCTGCACGACCTAGTCACCCACGGTTTCCTTACCGAAGGCGAGCACCAGACCCTGGCGGCGGGTCAATCCTTGTTATGGCGCATACGCTTCGCCCTCCATCGCCTCACCGGGCGGAGCGAGGACCGGCTGCTGTTCGACTATCAACGCACCCTGGCCGCGGAGTTCGGCTTCACGGACGAAGACCAGATCCTGGCGGTCGAGCAGTTCATGCAGGGCTACTACCGGACGGTAATGGAGCTCAATCGCCTCAACGAGATGCTGCTCCAGTTGTTCCGGGAAGCCATTCTACTCCACGACCGGCTGAGGCCGCCGGTCGCGATCAACGCGCGTTTCCAATCCCGCAGTGGCTATCTCGAAGTGACTGGAGACGACGTATTCCGGCGCGACCCCGTCGCTCTCATTGAGATATTTAACATCCTGCAGACCTACCCGCAGATTGAGGGCATCCGCGCCAGCACCATCCGTCTCATCCGCGAGCACCGCCACCTCATCGACGACGAGGTGCGGAGGACCCCGCGCGCCCGCTGCTTGTTTATCGCCATTATGCGCTACCCAGGCGTCACCTATGCGATGCAGCGGATGAATGAATACGGCGTGCTCGCCGCCTACCTCCCAACCTTTGCCGATATTGTCGGGCGCATGCAATACGACCTCTTCCACGCCTATACCGTAGATGAACACTGCCTCCGGGTCATGCGAAACCTGAGATCTTTCATGGCTTCCGAGCACACCCCGGAGGATTCCCTGGAGCATATCCCACCCCCCCCCCTATGCACCGCTATCGCCCGCACCATCCCCAAGTTCGAAATTCTGTGCCTCTCCGGCCTATTTCATGACATCGCCAAGGGCCGCGGTGGAGACCATTCCCACCTGGGAGCCAGGGACGCTTGGGACTTCTGTCGCGCCCACGGTCTATCCGACTACGACAGCCGGTTGGTCGCTTGGCTGGTGGAGAGGCACCTCCTCATGTCCATAACGGTCCAGCACCGGGACATCAGCGATCCGGACGTTATCCAAGCGTTCGCTGCGGAAGTGGCGGATCTGAGCCGTCTGGACTATCTCTATCTGCTGACCGTGGCCGACATCCAGGGCACCAATCCAGAACGCTGGAACTCCTGGAAGGAGACTCTACTGCGGGACCTCTACCAAGGCACCCGGAGCGCCCTGGAGCGCGGGCTGGACAATCCCCAGGCCCAGGATGACCTGATCCAACAGAAGCAGACTGAGACCCTGCGCCTGCTGGCCGAGTACGACATAACCGGTGAGGTTTGCACTGGATTATGGATCAAGTTCAGTCTCGACTATTTCCTGCATAACTCCCCGGACGAGCTGGCTTGGCAGGCCAGAACCATATTGCAAACCCCCAAGCGGGCCTTGCCCCTGGTCGCCATCCGACCGCTGACCCACCGGGGCGGCACCGAGGTTCTCATCTACACCCAGGGTTGGAAGCACCTGTTCGCGCGTACCACCGCATTGCTGGACCGCTGGGGACTGAGCATCATGGACGCGCGCATCATGACCACGGACGACCGGATGGCGCTTAATACCTACTATATACTGGAAACGGAGGACTCTTCCCCCATCCTCGACGAAACCCAGGTGCGGCAGATTCAGAAGGCCCTGGAGCAGGAACTGTCGGAACCAGAGGCACCAAACCTCCAAGTCACGCGCCCTGTGCCTCGCCAGCTCCGTCATTTTCCGACCGAAACCCGGCTGCGTTTCTCCGCGGACAAACGAAACCACAGAACCATCATGCACCTGATCACCCTCGACCGACCAGGGCTCCTCGCCGCAATCGGGGCCGCCTTCGACACCTGTGGTATCCTGCTGCAAAACGCCAAGATCGCCACCATCGGTGCCCAGGCGGACGACATCTTCTTCATCACCACCGCCGACAGTGCCCCCATTACCGAGCCGAGTACCTTGAATTGCCTGCGTAGAGAAATCCGCAGCCGCTTGGAACACCAAGCTAGTGGCTGAGATCCACAAATCCCGAAGATCCCCTTAATTAAGGAAATTTGATCTATGGCAGGGCATTCGGTTAGCAATTTGGTATATGCTAAACTTCCGAAAGTTCTGGCTTTAAAGCTCGCATCTTGTCGCATGCTAAAGTCACACATGAGAGGGATCCAATGTCCCAAAGCTCGACAAGACCGCTGGCAGTCCTGTGCATCGGACTGCTCGTAGCTTTTCCCCTTGCAGCGCAGATGCCGCTACCCCCTCCCGATAGCATGCCCACTGCGGAGCCTGAACCGGCTCGCCAGTGGCTCGACGAGGTTCGCGCACAACGGCAAATCTGGCAGGAGCAGCGCCGCACCGCACAGAAAGCCCGGCGTCGGATCGACCCCTGGGGCGCGGCCCGGCAGGAGAGGCAAGAACAGGAAGCCCAACGCCATCACGACGCCATCTTGGAGCACATAGAGCACGACCGCGAGGCTTTCCGCAACCAGGGTCCTTGGCAACTCCACCAAAGACCCTGGCAAACAGAGGCCTTCAGGTTTTCCGCACCACCGTCATCACAGCCTCCAGCCAATGCCGCCGCGGGAGCATCCGGGCAGGCGCCACCACGGACACTGACCTATCCCCTGCCGGGTTGGGATAACCGCTGGTATTATCGCGGATTCTAGCATGCCGTTGGTATTAAGTCCCGTTAACATTAATAGGCATTACTGAAACGAGATAAAGATAACGGAACAAGTAGTCACAGGCTTGTTAAGAGTTACCCACCGTTTCAGCCTTTCCAGATCTTCAAGCGCTTTCCGCATGAACCCCATAGGCATTGTGGGGTCGCAATACCGGACAAAAATTGATTTCCCGATTCGAGTCTGTAGATACCAAGAAGATTCTTGGTCTATCTTAAGATCGCGGATTAACTGATAACTGGAAATTCTTGTTTTGACATTCAGTACCAAAACGATAGCGAGGAACCATTTTTACAGCGGGATTCTTGTCTTCTGAAAATTGTGCCAGACAGTACATTGAAGCTAGACTTGCAATCATGGCAATTCCAACGGCCTTGAAGATCATTTTCCTGTTTACACGCTACGCATTCACTTCCACAATGCGGGCAACTAGGATGATCCCCCCAACGCACATTTCTCCAGCTGCTGCCGAGCCCGTCGGCTAGACCGGAGCGCCACGCTCTCTTCACCACTCTACGGAGAGGCCATTAGAAGGACTCATTACCCCTCCCCGTGCAGACGATCTCGATGAACTGCCGAAACTGCTGATGGTCGAGGCCCCCTGGAGGGATGCGCGTTGCTCCTCATGCAAGGGCGAGAAGGGATCCAGTATCCTCTTGTTGCGTCCCACCGTCAGCAAGCGGCGCTCGAACCCAGTTCTTGGAAGGCCTCGACGGAAACCGAAGGCATCGTACGCATGCCGATGGAACCGATCAGGCTCGCCCTGTCCGCATAAATGGCGTCGGCGGCAACGGCAAGGCCAGCAGATTTGCATCGGCGCTGAGGTAGTGAAACCGATAGTGGTTGGCGATTCGGCCCAGCTCCGCGTCGCTGGCCTTGGGTTAAAGCCTGGCCATGGCTTCGATGAGGCCAAGTTCAATGAAATCACGTGTAGCCTCATAGCTGGGCGGTTGCTCACCCATATCCGAGAAGGCCACACGGATGTTGGCCACGATCCCGGCTTCCGAATCCCGTCCCAATCAAACACGATCAACTTGAAGCCCGTCAATCCCTTCCACAGTACCGAAATACCGATTAACATCGGTTCAGTTCCTTCATCAGGAGTTCTTTTTATCCGCAAATGAACACCAATCAAAGTAAATCAATCAAGAGCAGTTTACCATTATCGATGGTTCCTATCCATTTCCCTATCTACACGAGTGAAGAATCAGCCCGATATATCCACACCGTTATACGGTAGTCTCTTTGGCTCCAGTCCCACTCATTGTAGTTCCAGGTTCTCGTTCTCGGGTACGGTAAGCGGGTAGGCATTCTGTAGTTCGGCGTGGAATTCATCCTAGCGCTCACCTAACCGGAATGATTCTTTGAGCTCAGATGATCCCAGACATCCCTCGAGCTCGACAACGCCCAACCCGGGCAGTTTGGGCAGTCGGTTCGTCATGTCGCAGGGATCGCCAGACCAATCGAATCTTGCGGTTTCCTTTGGATCGGCCAAGCTCAGCCGGTCAAGCATCTTGCTTTGTCCCTATAGGGACTGTGCCAACGCCACCACTGGTAGCGCATTCTCTCTGTTTCTCTCGGCGTTGGCATCATGGAGATTGCCAGCCAGTATGAACGCCAAGGAGAGAATCCGGTAGAACTGAGAATGAGGCACTATTGATAGGCACGCTTCACTACGTACATCCTGCCAGCAACCGCGGTTCGGAAACCGCTGTGGAATACCAAAAACCTTCGGAACCATTTTGACGGACGCTTGCTTTGCTCATCCTACCCCCTTCAGTGGTCGGTAGGGGCGCTGGCTTCTTGCAGGGTGCTGGCGGCACTGTCGTGGAAGTAGGGATTAAGTCAACTCCACGGTTGCTCAGGATAGGCACCTTGAATGTGAAGCGATTCGCCATCCTTGCTGGTTATGGTAACCGCCCTTCGGCCGGGCTGTTGGCCTAAGTAGGGCTCTATCACGCCCACTTTCTGATGGGAACCTCCCACCGACTGCAGGACCATTGTGGCAGGCCACGTAGCCTGCTGGTCTTGAACAGCTCATAACCCGGCTTTGGCCTTGGTGGAAATGGCATCTTCTGCGCCTATCAGGTAACGGTCGAAAGGGCACTGGGGGTGACCAAGGTCTTCTCGAATTCGGCGATGGCTTGGATGACCTGGTCGATGTTGAGCACCGTAGGCGCGTTGGTCAGGCCTTTCTGCCAGTGGTCCCTGACGAGGTCCGCAGATTGTCGGTTCCGCCCAAGCTCGGGTTGTGGTAGGAATTATCAGGAGATAAAACCTGATTTGGAGAGGCAGGGCTCAAAGTAGAGCTTCCTTACCCAGCTCGACCTGACCCAGGTTGATTTCCTGGACCGGGCGCATGGGTTGAGTGGGTTCCTCGGCTTGAACAATGCGGAAGTCGGTCATGATCCGGGCTGAGCGTCGGGCGCCGGGTGGCTTGTATCCTCCGTCGTCGGGTCAGACGCTGATCTTGGCCCTTGCATCTCTTGTAGCGTTTTGGTGCCCGATTGCTTACCGGGTCGGGATTCACCCGCGTCGGAATCAGCGGAGAGGGATGACGTCCCCTCGCCATCGCAGGCCGCTGCCTTTTCCTTACCATTCCCGCCGCTATAGCGACGGTGCGTGGGGCCGTCATCTTGGTCCTTTTCTCGCCGGCCAGGCTCGCCGTTGCCGAATTGCGGTGGGATGTCGGATGGTTTATCCACAGGTTGCGCTGGTTCCGGTTCAGATTTTGCTTCGTCCGGGGGGGAGCCGGATGAGCTTTCAGTCTGGGGAACGCGGCGCTGGTCTCCGGTCGTGGCAGGTGTCGGCTCAGGTTGAACAGGCGAAGCCTGCCTTCCAGACTCGAGTTTGTCTGGTGTCGGTTGGGTATCGGCGTCCGTGACTGGGCCCGCGGATGCCCGGGTCTCCGGTGGCTGCTCGCCTTCAGGCCTAGTGTCGGTAACGTATGTGGTGGCAGTCGGTTCGGGTTTCTCCGGTGCCGGCCACTGTTGCCTTGGGGTCTGTCGACTGTTTTCGTCGGTCGCTGTGGGCGCGTTAGCGTTCGCTGCCTGACGTAATTTCTCACCGGTTGCCTCGTCGTGGCTGCCCTGATCTCCTTGGCGGCGATCCTCGCCCTGGCGTTCCTCGCTACTCCTGCGGCCGCGGCCGCGGCCACGTCCACGACTGCGGCGACGTGGGCCGCGCTCGCCACTCTTGGGCTGGTCCGATGCGGACGTGTCTATCGCACCATAGGTAGCCGATTTGCGCACGTTCTTGTCTTCCCTAGCTTGGGTAGTGGTCACCACCTTGCTGGTTTGGCTCGGACTTGGTTCGGACCGGGCGGCCTTGACTGCAGATTCCCCGTGCTGTTGTAACTGTCCGGCGCGGTGTCGGGATGTTCGCTGGGACCGCTGGCTGAGTATCTCGGACTCCGGTGCTGGGGCCTCCTCTTCGATGGTACGCACGGGGGCGACTAGGTTAGTCCAGATTCGCTTCAGGAGGCTGTGGGCCGGCTTAATGTTCTGGGGTGTCTCCTCCTGATTTCGGGTCGGGACAGGCGTGGTGGGATCAAGCGGCTTGACCGCAGGCCCTTCCGGACGACCGGCCTCGGTCCGTCGTGGGGGGGCGGGCGGCTCGGCTTCCGCGCTGGTTGTCATCTCGTAGCTCGCCTGTCCCTGCGTAATTCTTTCCAGGTCCTGGGTACGGATGCGCTCGATCCGGTAATCGGGGGTATCCATGGATTGGCTGGGTAGCAAGATGATCTCGACGTTCTGGCGTTGCTCGATTTCGAGGATGGTGCGGCGCTTCTCGTTGAGTAGAAAGGTGGCCACATCGACCGGCATCCGGGCCAAGATACGCTCCGTGTTCTCTTTCATGGTCTCTTCTTCGACGATGCGCAGGATAGAGAGCGCCAGTGATTCCACGCCGCGAATGGTACCCTGACCGCGGCAGCGCGGGCATACGAGTTGGCTCGATTCGCCGAGGGACGGGCGTAGGCGCTGCCGTGACATCTCCAACAGACCGAAGCGGGAGATGTGGCCGATCTGGACTCTGGCGCGGTCTTGCTTGAGGGCCTCGCGCAACCGGTTTTCCACTTCCCGTTGGTTACGCGCGGGGGTCATGTCGATGAAGTCGATGACGAAGAGGCCACCGAGGTCGCGCAGCCGCAGTTGGCGGGCGATCTCGTCCGCCGCCTCCAGATTTGTGTTGAAGGCCGTTTCCTCGATGTCCGCACCCTTGGTGGCCCGTGCGGAGTTGATGTCGATGGAGGTCAGGGCCTCGGAGTGGTCGATGACGACGGAGCCGCCGGAAGGGAGCTGGACTTCACGTTGGAATGCGGATTCAATCTGGCTCTCGATCTGGTATCGGGTGAACAGGGGTACCTCATCGTCGTAGAGACGCAGCTTCTTGAGGTTGTGGAACATCACCTGACGCATGAACCGGTCTGCTTTCTCGTACATCCGACGATCATCGACCACGATCTCGCCGATGTCGGTGCGCAGGTGGTCGCGGATGGAGCGGATAATGACATCGCTTTCCTGGTAGATCAGGAAGGGTGCTCCGCGTTCCGCCGCTGATTGCTTGATGGCGTTCCAGAGCTGGGTGAGGTAATCCAAATCCCACTGCAGGTCTTCGACGTTCTTGCCCACCCCGGCGGTACGCACGATCAGCCCCATGTCTTCCGGGATCTCGAGTCGGCTCATGGCATCGCGCAGCTCCGCGCGCGCTTGCCCCTCGATGCGGCGGGACACGCCGCCGGCGCGCGGGTTGTTCGGCATCAATACCAGATAGCGTCCGGCAAGGGAGATGAAGGTAGTCAGCGCCGCGCCTTTGTTACCGCGTTCTTCCTTATCGACCTGGACAATGACCTCCTGGCCGGTGCGCAGTGCATCCTTGATGCTGATACGGTTGCCGGGAGCAACGGCGTCCGGGGCAAAGTAGCTGCGGGCAATCTCTTTCAGGGGCAGGAAGCCGTGGCGCCCGCTACCGTAATCGACGAAGGCGGCCTCCAGGCTGGGTTCGATACGGATGATGGTCGCTTTGTAGATATTGGCCTTTTTTTGCTCCCGGCCCGATGCCTCGATATCGAGATTGAAAAGTCTTTGGCCGTCGACGATCGCTACCCGCAACTCCTCCGGCTGAGTTGCGTTGATCAGCATTCTCTTCATTGTTCTGAAAATCCCGTGATATGGCATGTATCCGAGCACTAGGTCACCACGACATTGGTGGTGCCGCACCCGACATCCCCTATCTCGGACCGTGCGGATATGGGCAGTCCGCGTCAGCCCTGGATCGTGCGGGGGCACATACCTAAATGTTCCATCGCGGCCGTCGCAGTTGGGTGGCCACATGCGTCATGAGTCGGTCCCCGCAATTTTAGGGTGCTGTCTAAATCCGGGGTTTGCAGCGGGCGATACCGTGCTGTTGAGCTATCTCGGTGTACAATCCGCGATTGTTCGCGAAGAGCCTGAAACGCGTAGTGGGATCTGCCGCCGATGTGGAGGTAATGTAGCAGGACTTCCGAGATTGTGCCTGAACACGGAAACGCGGCAGAAACGGGCTTGGAAAACGCCTGACTGCCGACAGCCGTTGCCGCTGCAAACAGCATACGCTTCCAATACTATCAGTGGGCAACGATTGCTTCAATTGAGTTCAGCGTGGGGAAAGCGCGTACGGCTTTGTTTTTAGCTACCGGTTGCCGACTTCCGGCCGTGTCGGGATGGGTTTGAACCGCACAGGCGCGAAGGACACGTCGGCTTAAACAGTTCGGTTTAAATACAATCATATCTATGCAATACTCTCCAACATGGAGAGATTAGTAAGCATAGGTGAAGCTGCCAAGGCGTTGGGCGTGTCGATCACGACGCTGCGCCGTTGGGAAGCGTCCGGGAGACTGGTTGCGGACCACACGGCAGGTGGGCACCGTCGCTATGACCTTGCCAAGCTCAAACCTGATTTGTTTCGCACCAAGGATTTGGCCGGCCGGCGCACAGCGGCCTACGCCCGTGTCTCAAGCTATGACCAGAAGGATGATCTAGAGCGGCAGAAGCAGGTGCTGGAGCTGTACTGCACCCGGCAGGGCTGGACATTCGAGGTCATTGCCGACCTTGGCTCTGGCATGAACTACCATAAGAAGGGCTTGAAGCGTCTGCTTGATGCCATCGTGAACGGTCAGATTGGGCGGCTGGTCATCACCCACAAAGACCGGCTGCTGCGCTTCGGCGCGGAACTGGTCTTTGCCATCTGCGAGGCCAAGGGCGTTGAGGTAGTGATCCTGAACCAAGGCGAAGACACGACCTTTGAAGAAGATTTAGCGAAGGACGTACTGGAAATC
>Ga0209680_1000215_pt1 | contig 14915 bp, 1 predicted proteins | sample WorMetLIZISLAND1_FD_187413 | JGI IMG/M metagenome (GOLD analysis project Ga0209680, IMG submission 187413) | Marine gutless worms symbiont microbial communities from Max Planck institute for Marine Microbiology, Germany - Olavius loisae LIZARD... ... | reverse complement strand
GCCGTGTTGTCGCCATCAAGGAGTTCGGACAGAACTTGGCTGTCGTGTATCGAAGCATCGGTCACATGATAGCGCCGCACCAGCTTGTGCCGGCGATCTATGTTCAGGGCGCCTCGAAGAATTCCCGAATCCATGGGAATTCGTATGCGATTTTGCGGCCTGCTCTCGGACAAAGCGGACATCCCGGCAAGCCTGGCTCCGCTATCAAGAACCACTGAACGCCAGACCGGCAAGAGCATCCCGGACCTCCAACAGAAAAGGCGGCCGGCACCGGAGTGCGCGGCCGCCCGCTCCGTGCGCTGGCGCCTTATCTTTATGAAATGTTGTCCAGCGTGATCGTCACTTTGCCGTCGTCCTCGGTCACCGAGTAGCCGTCGCTCGTATTGCCATCGTTGTTGGCGTCGAGATCTTCCATCTTGACGCCGCTCAGGGTCACTGAGGCGCCTTCGACGTTGTTGAAGGACATGACGACGTCGCCGTCCTCGTTCTCGGACAGGATCAGGTCGTCCATGTGGAACTCCTGGCCCTCGAAGACGAGGGTGTCGTTGGCGAAGATGTCGGTGATGACGTCGTCGCCGCTCTCGGCGTCGAAGATGAAGGTGTCGCCGCCTTCGCCGCCCAAGAGCACGTCGTCGCCGGCACCGCCCTGCAGTTGGTCGGCCCCGGCACCGCCGTAGAGGACATCCATGCCGTCGTCGCCGAACAGTTCGTCGTCACCGTCACCGCCGGATACCGTGTCGTCGCCGCCGGTGCCGGTGAGGTTGTCGTCGGCTGCGTCGCCGGTCATGGTCACACCGGCATCCGCACCCGGATCGATCGCGACGACCGCCGAGTTGGTAGCGACGTCGCCGTCGTCCTCCGTGGCCGTCGTGGTGACGGTCATGTTGAAGGGATCCGCCACCTCGCTTTCGACGGTCATGGTCAGGCCATCGAGGTCGTCGGCACCCAGCGACCAGCTGCCGTCGTCGTTGACGGTACCGGCCGAAAGCGTCGCTCCGTCCGGCAGTCCGTCGACGCTGATCGACAACGTTTCCGAACCATCGGTGTCGGTCAGTGCGCCGGTGATGTCGACCGGATAGACCAGGTCACCGCCGTCGCCGCTGTTCATGAACTGGTTGACGCCAGCGCTGTAGAGATCGCTGATCTCATCGGCGGTCAGCTGCTGGTCGAACATGGCGATGTCGTCCATGTGGCCGTTGAAGTAGTCGCGCAGGTTGTTGGCCACATCGTTGCCGCTGACACACTGGTTGGTGCCGAAGGTCCACGGGTTGTCGTTGCCCTCGAGACCGCGCGTCCAGTTGGCGTCGGACATCACATGCTCGCCGTTCATGTAGACCTGCGCTCCCGCCTCACCCCAAGTCACGGTAACCTGGTTCCAGGAATGGGACGACACACTGCCGTCGGTCATATCGATCTGGCTGTCGGTGCCCTGCATCCGCAAACGCATGCAACCGTTTTCGACGAACAGACCGAAGTGGCCGCCCGTGTCGTAACCGGACGAGTCGGAAGAAACCAAGGCCTGTCGGCCGCTGACCGTATCGGCGTTGAACCACAACGTGATGGCACCGCTGTCCGGTTTGAGGTCGTCGCTGTGCGGCACCGAGATGTAGTCATTGGAGCCTTTGAACTCGGCCGACGTCGTGTTGAAGACGCCGCCGTCGTCCATGTCGAGACCGCAGTGGGTTTCACCGGTATGGCCGCCGACGGAGTCGGCGATCGTGCCCTGATCGGAGGTCTCGTCCATGGTCCAATAGGCGATCGGCTGTGGATTGCCGGCCAAAACTGTCGGGTCACCAACCGCGATGCTGAGCGTCGGGGTGTCGGCGACGCCGGTGATGTCGACCATCAGTTCGGCCACCGTGCTTGCCGTATCGGTGCCCTGCGACGACGTCGCCGTCACCATCAAGGAGAAGTCCTCGTTGGAATCGGCGGGCGGCGTCAGCGTCAGATCGGTTAGTTGATCCTGGGTCAGCGTCCAGGTGCCGTCCTGATTGTCGGTGCCGGCCGACAGGCTGGCCCCGTCGGGGACACCGGAAATGGTCACGCTGAGGGTTTCTGATCCGTCCGTGTCGGTCAAAGCCGCGTCGATGTTGAGGGCGAACACCGTATCCTCGTCACCCGCAGCATCATACACCGTCAGTTCAGGCGCCTCGGCACCGAGGTCCGGCGCCGTGATCGCAACGGCGGTGGAGACGGTGTTGGTATCGCCGTCGTTCTCCGTCGCCGTGGCGCTGACGGCCAGGTTGAAGTCGGCCGTGTTGTCGGCCACCGTCACCGTCAAACCGTCGAGATCACCAGCGCCAAGCGTCCAGGTACCATCCTGGTTTTGCGTACCGGCCGACAAGCTTGCACCGTTCGGCAGGTTGCCGACCGTGATCGACAGCGTCTCGGAGCCGTCCGTATCGGTCAGCGCCGAGGTGATGTCGAGATCGTAGACGTGACCTGTTGCATCCGGGTCGACGTCGACCGACGCCGTCGCCAGGGTCGACGAGTAGTCTTCGCCGGCGGTGATTACGAAGTTGTCAATATCGACACCTTCGTCGGAGCCGGTGGCGTCAGCCGTCATGTCGAGCTGCAACTGACCGTTCTGGTCGAGCGTCACGGTCACCGAATGGCTGTCGCTTCCCCGGTCGGAGGTGTTGATGACCTCTGAACCGTTTGTCGTCACAATGAAATAGTCCCGGGAACCACCGCTCGTATCCCAGCTTCCCCAGGTCTGGCTATCGAAGCTGAGGGTTACCGTTTGTCCGGCGTGTTCGGGACCGAAATCGAAGGTCCGGGTCGCCGTTTCATCCCGTTCGATCTCCATGGCACCGTACCACTCCCCGGCATCGTCGCCCCACCCGGAGACGCCGTTGTCGAAGTTGTCGGAGAACAAGACATCGCCGCTGGAACCGCCGCCCGTGACGTCGAACGTCAACGACACCGTATCCGTCGAGCCGTCCGCAGGCGTAATGGTCAGGCCGTCGACATCGCCGGCACTCACCGTCCAAGTGCCGTCCTGGTTGTCGGTGCCGGCCGACAGGCTGGCGCCATCCGGAACGCCGGAAACGGTCACCACGTTGTCGCCAGTGGCCGCATCGAGGACGGTTTGCGGGACGTCAATCGTTGTCTCGCCGCCCGTCGTTTGACTGTAGATCGCCTCGGCCGAGAGCGTCGGCGCGTCGGCGACACCGGTGATGTCGACCATCAATTCGGCCACCGTGCTCGCCGTGTCCGTACCCTGCGACGACGTCGCCGTCACCATCAAGGAGAAGTCCTCGTTGGAATCGGCGGGCGGCGTCAGGGTCAGGCCTTCGAGCTGTTCGGAGGTCAACGTCCAAGTGCCGTCCTGGTTGTCGGTACCGGCCGACAGGCTGGCGCCGTCCGGAACGCCACCGATGGTGACGCTCAGGGTCTCCGACCCGTCCGCATCGGCCAAAGCCGCGTCGATATTGAGCGCGAACACCGTGTCCTCGAGGCCGGTCGCGTTCTCGACCTCGAGTTCAGGCGCTTCCGCACCGCTGTCGTAAGCGTCGATGGTCACGGTCTGGGTGACCGTCGCCGTATCGCCGTCGTTTTCCGTCGCCGTGCTGCTTACCGACAGGTTAAAACCGTCGGCCTGGCTTTCCGGTACGCGGACCGAAAGGTCATGCAACTCGGCAGCGGTCAGGGTCACCGAGCCGTCGTCGTTGACCGTACCGGCAGACAGCGCCGCCCCGTCCGGCAGACCGGATACGGTCACCGAAAGGGTCTCGGAACCGTCCGTGTCGACCAAGCCGGAAGCGATGTCGAGCGGATAAGTGAGGGTGTTCTCGGTGCCTTCCAAGGACACGTTATCGAGATAGACCGCCCATTCGTTTTCGCCGATCAGGTTGAACTCGAGACGATCCGATCCGTCGCCGGCACCGCCGACGAGCTCAAACCCGTGGGAGATGAAGCCGGCCGTATTGTCGGTGATGGTGGCGATCTTCTCGCCACCCCAGAAGACCTCGAAGTAGCCGTCGGCATCACCCTCGCGGTTGTCCGAATCGAAGGACAGTTTGTAGGTGGCGCCTTCGGCCAGGCCCTGAACATCCTGGAAGATGTTGCTGTTGGAGCCGAGGCCGGTATCGTTGCCGTAGTCATCCTTGCCGCCGTCGAGTTCGAGTTTGAAGTCGCCGTCGGATTGCGACGAGGCGTCACGATAGTCGTAGTCGACGCCGTGGATTTCGAACGATTCATCCGTCGTCTGCCAACCCTCAAGGGTCGCGAAGTTGTCGGCATCATCCGAGTCGAGTTGGTTCGCCACGGATTCAAAGCTGCCATTGACGATGAACTCACTGCCCGCACCGCCGCTCTCCAGCGTCGGCTGGTCGACCGTAACGGACAGGCTCGGTGTGTCGGCAACACCGGTGACGCCGACGTTGAAGGTCGCCGTCGTCGTCGCCGTATCGCCGGTCGCCGTTTCGGTCGAGGTCGCCGATACCGTCAGCGGGAAGTCCTCGTTGGAGTGTTCCGGTGGCGTGATGGTCAGGCCGTCCAGTTGCTGAGGCGTCAGGGTGACGCTGCCGTCGTTGTTGACCGTACCGGCCGACAGGATCGCCCCTTGCGGAATGCCGGAGATGGTCACCGAGAGCGTCTCGGAATTGTCGTCGTCGGTCAGGGACGCTCCGATGTTAAGGGCGATCGCCGAATCCTCGTAACCCTGGGCTTGTGTCGCCGTGACACTGGGCCCGTCGGCCACGCCGATTACGCTGACCGTGAAGTCGTCGGAGACGGTCGTGGTATCGCCGTCGTTCTCGGTCGTCGTCACGTTGAGCGTCATGGTGATGTCGCCCGAGAAGTCGTCCGGCGGCAGGATGCAGACCAGCGGCAACTGCGCCGCCGTCACCGTCCAAGTGCCGTCACCATTGTCGGCGCCCGGGTTGAGCCGGGCCCCTTGCGGAACATCGGAGATCGTGATCGACAGGGTCTCGGAGCCGTCGGTGTCGACTGACGGGCCGCTGTCCAAATGGAGCTGGATCCAGGTGTCCTCGTTGCCCTGTTCGTCCTGGACGACAACTTGCGGCTCATCGGCGACGCCGATGACATCGACGGTCATGGTCTGGGTCACCGTATTCGTGTCGCCACTCGACTGCTCGACCGACGTCGCCGAAATCGTCAGATCGAAGTCGACGTTGGAATCGGCCGGCGGCGTCGCGGTCAGACCGTCCAATTGATCCGGCGTCAAGGTGTAGGAGCCGTCGTCGTTGAGCGTACCGGCGGACAGGGTCACGCCGTTCGGAACGTCGGAAATGGTCACCGAAAGGGTCTCGGAACCGTCCGTATCGGTGAGCGCTGCCGAGATATCGAGGGCGATCGCCGTGTCTTCGTCGCCGGAGACGTCGTCGACAACCAGTTCCGGCGCTTCCGCGGTGACGTCGAGGTCACCGACCGTCAGAGTCGTTGAGACACTGGCCGTATCGCCGTCGTCCTCGGTCGTGGTCGAGGTGACCGCGAAGTCGAAGCCTTCCGTGGTGCCGTCCGGTACGCTCATGCTGAGATCGTCCAATTGAGCGGTCGTCAACGTGTAGGTCCCGTTGCCGTTGTCGGTACCGGCCGACAGCGTCACGCCCTCGGGCAGGCCGGAGACCGTAACCGAGAGGGTTTCCGAACCGTCGGCGTCGACCAGGGAGGTGGCGATGTCGAGCGGGAAGGTCGTGGTGCCCGGCGTGCCGCCGCTGGTTTCCATGGTGGCGTTGAAGTTGGCGTCGTTGTAGTCGTTGTCACCGCCGCCGAACAGGTCTTCCCAGTTCTGGTTGCCGATGACCTCATTGTCGACCATGTGGTCGTAGTCGTCGGGATTGAGCGCTTCGTCACTGAAGAACGCAGGCGCCCCCTGGCCCGCCATCGGCGTGCCGTCCGGTGCCACAGGCGTCCATATACCGGCATCGTCCTGCTGGAAGGTGACTGGCATACCGTCGGTCATGCCCGGATTGTGGTCAAATCCGTCGGGGATCAGGAAGAAACCGACGGACGAAGGATCGACGCCCTCTAGCGTGATCGTCTCGGTGTCGCCGACCGTCGTCTTGACGTTGCTCCAGACGATGCCGCCCTCGACCGGCTCACCGTTTTCGCCCTTGATGTAGTAGCCGTAGGTGTTGTTGTAGCCGGCGCTGGCATTGCCGACGTTGGTGACCTCGACAGTCGTGACTTGCGGGTCGCCGGGCTCGTAGCTGCCTTCGCCCAGTTCGGCTGTCAGCGGCGGTTCATCGGCGACGCCGATGACGTCAACATGCAAGGTCTTTTCAGTTGTCGCCGTCTCACCGGTCGCCGTCTCGGTCGAGGTTGCCGTAACCGTTAGTGGGAAGTCCACGTTGGAGTGCTCCGGCGGCGTGATTGTCAGGCCGGCGAGTTGCGCCGGCGTCAAGGTGACGCTGCCGTCGTCATTGATCACACCAGCCGACAGGGTGGCTCCCTGCGGGATACCGGAAATGGTCACACTGAGAGTCTCGGAATCGTCGTTGTCGGTCAGGACCGCCGAGACATCGAGCGCAATCGCGGTGTCTTCCAGGCCTTGTGCGGGCTCGACATCGAGGTCCGGCGCATCGGCAACCGGAACCACGTTGACGGTGAACGGTTCGGAGGCGGTGGTGCTGTCACCGTCGTCCTCGGTCGTCGTCACGTTGAGGGTCATATTGATGTCGCCCGAGAAGTCCTCCGGCGGCAGGATGCAAACGAGCGGAAGCTCTTCGGCGGTCACCGTCCAGGTGCCGTCGCTCGCGGATTCGGTGGACGTCGCCGCCACCGTCAAGGTGAAGTCCTCGTTGGAGTTGGCCGGCGGTGTGACGGTCAGACCCGTCAAGTCGCCGGGCTCCAGCGTCCAGGTGCCGTCGTCGTTCTTGGTGCCGGCAGAGAGGACCGCCTCACCCGGAACACCGGAAATGGTCACACTGAGAGTCTCGGAGCCGTCCGTGTCGGTCAACGATGCATCGATGTTGAGCGCGATCGCCGTATCCTCGGACCCGGTCACATCGTCGACGACGAGGACCGGCGGTTCGGCCGTCACGTCGTTGTTCTCGACGTTGATGGTGAGGGTCGCGGAAGCGGTGTCACCGTCCGCATCGGCCATGGTGTAACCGAAGAGGTCTTCGCCTTCCATGACACCCGGCGTCTCGAACTCGATCGAGCGGATAAAGAAGTCGCTCGAATCGTTGGGGTTGGTGTCGCCGCCCGTATCCGTCGCCGTGAACACCAGGTATTGGAACTGGGCGCCGTCGGGCAGCGAGATCTCCGCCGTGCCAACGTTGCTCGACGAGCCGAAGTCGACCGTGGTGTCGTCGAGCACGCCTTCGCCGACCAGATTGCCGTCGGCATTGAAGGCTTGCCAGACACCCTGCTCGCCGCCGTCCTCGGATTGATACATGTTGGAGACCTGGACGGTCGCGGTGGCCGCCATGACGCCGAGATTGACGCCGAGCGCTTCGGACTGCCCGGTGTTTTCGTCATGATTGATCTGGCCGGGCACCGGCATGCCGCCCTGGGTCCCCTCAACGCCGATACCGTTCTGGTTGAAGCTCACGGAATCGTCGGCGAGGCTTGGGTCGAGCTGACCGTTGGTGTCGAGATAGGACGTGCCGAAATCGAAGGCGAAGGTCTCGATGCCGGACCACGCCGCTTCGACCTCATCCGGCGATGCCGGATCGGTCAAACCGGCGGAACCGGTCTCACCGGCCTGCCCTTCTTCGGCGACGTAGCCGTAGTCGCCGTCCTCGTACATCTTCAGTGTCCCAAAGTCACCCTCGATGGTAACGAAATTGCCGTTTTCATCGGTCTGCACGGCACCGGGGTCGGAGAAGCTGACCGTGGTGTCGCCGAAGGTGACTTCGGTGATCGTGTTGCCGGTGGTCGAGCCGGTATCGGCCACCGCGTTCGGGTCGACGATGTCACCGAGACCGGTGATCACGTTGCCCGACGTGAAACCGCCGAGATCCGCCTCGTTGACGTCGTCGTTGGCGTTGGGATCGACGTTGATGACACTGGTCACCACGTTCGACGCCTGATCGCCGCCGTCGGCTTCCGTCGCCGTCGCTGTGACGGTGAGATCGAAGTCGTCGCTGGCGTCGGCCGGCAGGTTGATGTTGAGACCGGTCAAGTCAGCGAGCTCCAGGGTCCAGGTCCCATCCTGGTTATCGGTACCCGCGGAGAGCGAGGCGCCGGCCGGAACGTCGGAGATGGTGATCGACAGGGATTCCGAACCGTCCTGGTCGACGAGCGCGCTCGAGATGTCGAGCGGGATGGTCTGACCGACGTCACCGGACCCGTCGTCCGCCGACACGGTCGGCGTATCGGCGACCGCGCCGACCACCACCGTCAAAGTATCGGACACCGTCGCCGTGTCGTCGCCGTCCTGGGAGGTGGCGGTCACGGTCAGGTCGAAATCGACGTCCGAATGCAGCGGTGGCGTGATCGTCAGGTTCTCGATGTTGGCCAGGTCGGCTTCCGTGAACGACCAGACGCCATCGCCCTGGTCCGTGCCGAGCGACAGGCTGGCGCCTTGCGGCACGCCGGAAATGGTCATCGACAGGGTCTCTTCGGGATCGGTCAGCGACGCCGTGATGTCGAGCGGAATGGCGTTGTCTTCGAGATCTTCCGCGTCGTCGACGACGAGCACCGGCGGATCGGCTTGGGCGTCTTCCATGTCGACATGGATGGTCGCCGTTACCGAAGCGGTGTCGGTATAGGGCACCTCACCGACTGGTTCCGAATCGGTCGCCGTCGCGGTCACCGTCAAATCGAAGTCAGTGTCGTAGTTTTCCGGCGTGGTGATGATCAGGCCGTTGAGATCGCCCGGTTCCAGGGCCCAGGTACCGTTGCCGGTATAGACACCAGCCGACAGGCTAGCCCCCTGCGGCACACCGGAGATGGTCAAAGACAGGGATTCAGAACCGTCGAGGTCGGTCAGCGCCGAAGCGATTTCGAGGTCGATGGCCTCGCCGCCGGTGCCGGTCGCGTTTTCCGTCTCGAGTTCCGGCTCGTCGGCGACGCTCTGAACCGCCACGTAAACCGTTCCCTCCGTCTCGGCAATATCACCGTTGCGATTGGTCGACGCAGCCGTGACCGTCAAGTTGAAGCCAACGTTGGAGTCCTCGGGCGGCGTGATTGACAGGGTGTTCAGATGAGCCGGCATGACGTTCCATGTCGTCTCGCCCGTAACCGGATCGGTGTCGATGATCGTACCGTTGGACAGCGCCGCGCCATCCGGAACTCCGGAGATGGTCACCGACAGCGTTTCCGACAAATCGGTCAGCTGGGCGTCGATGTTGAGCGCGATGGCCGAATCTTCGAGACCCGAGGAGTCACCGACGATCAGGGTCGGCGTGTCGGCGCCGCCCTCGACGTTGACGTTGAGCACGTCGAAGGTGTTGGCCTGATCGCCGTCGTTTTCCGTCGAGGTCGAGGTGACGAACAGCGTGAACGTACCCTCGAAGTCCGCTGGCGGGTTCACCTCGAGGCCAGTCAATTGCCACGGAGCCAATGTGTAAGTGCCGTCGGCATTGAGGGTTCCGTGGTTGAGCGTCGCTCCGGTCGGGACGTTGCCGATGGTGATCGACAGGCTTTCCGAGCCGTCGGTGTCAGTCAGGTTGGTCGAGATGTCGAGCGGAATGCCTTGGTTCTCGTCGCCGGTTGAATCCTCGGTGGCGAGATTGGGCGCATCCGCAACGCCGATCACGTCGACGTGCAGGTCGTGTTCGGTGGTTTGGGCGGTCGAGTCGCCCTGGGTCGCGGTCGCCGTAACTTTAAGGTCCATATCGACGTTCGAGTCGGGTGGCGGCGTGATCGTCAGGTCGGCCAACTGCTCCTGAGTCAGCGTGGCCATTCCATTGTTGACAGGGATTACCGTCGAACCGCTCATAAGTACGGCATCCGTTGGAATCCGCGTAATCGTGACACTCAACACCTCATCGGCGTCGGCCAATTGGGCATCGATGTTGAGCGGGATCGCCGTGTCCTCGAGACCTTGCGCATCACCGATATTGAGATCGGGTACGTCGGCAACGCCCTGAACGTCGACGTTGATGAGGCCGTTGACCGTGGCGGTATCGCCGTCATCCTCGACCGTCGTCGCTGTCACGTCGAGGGTGAAGTCGGCGTCCGAACCCGGCGGCGGGGTGATCCCGAGACCATCCAATTGGTCCGTGGTAAGGGTATAGGTCCCATCGACCGGGTCGGGCGTCAGTGGACCACCGCCGAGGATCGACAACACCGCGCCTTCCGGCACGTTGCCGATGGTGATGGTCAGGGTCTCCGAGTCGTCGGTGTCATTGAGGCTCGACGAAACGTCGAGCGGGATGAAGGTGTCTTCCTGGCCCGTCGCGTCCTCGGTGGCCAGGTTCGGGGCGTCGGCGACGCCGATGACGTCGACGTGCAGGGTTTCCGTCACCGTCGCCTCGCTGTCGCCGTCGATGGAGGTGACCGCAACGGTGAGGTCGAAATCGACGTTGGAGTCGGCCGGCGGCGTGATCGTCAGGTTGGCCAGTTGCTCCTGCGTCAAGGTATAGGACCCGTCCGGATTGAGATTACCCGCTGACAGCGTGGCGCCGGAGGGAACATCACTGATGGTGATGGTCAGTGTCTCTTCCAGGTCCTGCAGCTGGGCGTCGATGTTGAGCGCGATCGCCGTGTCCTCGTAGCCCTGGGCGTCGCCCAGATTGACGATCGGCGGATCGGCGCCTTCGTCGAGAACGACGTTCAGCACGCCGCCGACGGTCGCCGTGTCGCTGAGCGCACCGCCTTCAGCGCCCGGCTCAAAATCACTCGCCGTTGCGGTGACCAGAAGCGTGAACGATTCTTCCGATCCGGGCGGCGGGGTAACCGTCAAACCAGCCAACTGGTCGGCCAGATTGTCCGGGCCAAGCGTATAGACGCCATCGACCGGTTCCAATGGAACGCCGTCAACGGAGAGAACGGCGTCGGTCGGCAGGTTGGAAATGCTGACCGTCAGGGTTTCCGAACCATCGAGATCGTTCAGGTTCGTATTGATGGTCAGCGGGATGGCCGTCTCCGGTTCGCCAACCACTTCGCCCGTGCCGAGATCGAGATCGGGGTCGTCGGCGATACCGGTGATCTGCACCGGCAAATCCAGCGTCGTTTCGGCGATGTCGCCGAAGTCCGTGGTCGAGGTTGCCGTCACGCTGAGGACGAAGTCCTCGTTGGAGTCCGGCGGCGCCTGGATGTGCAGGCCGGGCAACTGATCGTCCGTCAGAGTGATCGAGCCATCGTCCCCGATGTCGAGCGGGACGATCGCCCCTTCCGCATCGGTCGTCGTCAGCGTCGCGCCGTCGGGGATATTGGAGATCGTTATGCTCAGGGTTTCGCCATCGCCGATTGCATCGCTATCGTCCAGGAAGGCATTCATGTTGAGTGGCAATGGCGTATCTTCGAAACCCTCGGCGTCATGGACAAACAGATCTGGATCGTTGGCGACCTCGACCTGGATGAAGGTCTCCGAAATCGCCGTATCCGTGTGCGGATCGTTTTCGATATCGGGTTCGACGTCCGTCGCCGTCGCCGTCACGGTCAGTTCGAAATTGACGTTGGAGTCACCTGGCGGCGTGACCTGCAGGTTATCCAGAATGCCGTCGGCGATCATCTGCTCGGTCAGGGTCACCGAACCGTCAACGACGTCGACGGTAATCGGCTCGCCCGTCGGCGATTGGGACGTCAATTCAGCGCCATCGGGAACGCCCGAAATGGTGATCGACAGGGTTTCCGAACCGTCCGTATCGACGAGTTCCGCCGGAGAAATGGACAGATCGATGGCCTGGTCTTCTTTGCCGCTGGCGTCTTGAACACCCACGTTCGGCAGGTCGGCGACCGCATTCACGTTGACTTTCAGGTCGAATGGACCGGAGGTTTCCTGATCACTGACCGTCCCATCTTCCTCATGCTCGAAATTAGTAACCGTCACCTGCAGGTCGATTTCCTCGTCCGAATGTTCGGGCGGCGTAATTGTCAAGGTTTCGAGAAGCTCGGCGACCGACGTCACCAGAACTTGTTCCCCATCAGAGTTCGTTTCATAGATCGGATCGATGGTCCAAGTCTGTAGGCCGGTGACCTCGTCGACGTCGCTGACCGTGCCGACCGAAAGCGTGGCGCCCGCCGGCACGCCGGTAATCGTAATCGACAGGGTTTCGGAGCCGTCGGTGTCGGTCAGGTTGGCCGTGATGTCGAGCGGAATCGCGGTGTCTTCGTCGCCGGTCACGTCGTTGATCTCGATGTCGACCGGGTCGGCGTCACCGGTGAGTTCTATGTTGAGAACGCCGGACAGGCTCGACACGGAGACACCGTCGACCTCGACCGGGAAGGTGATGTCGTTGTCAGCGATGGAGGCGCCGGTGTCGTCCAAGGCGGCAATCTGGAGGGACATATCACCAGTCGCTTCCAAAGGCGGCGTCACGGTGACGTCTTCCAGGACTTCGGCAAGCGTCTTCGTAATGGTGATTTCCTCACCGCTTACCGGATCGACGACCGTTTCCGTGTAGCCCTGCAGGGTCCAGGTGCCGTCGCCGTTGTCCGTTCCTTCGGAGAATTCGGTTCCCGGCGGGAAGCCCGAGATCGTTACGGACTCGACGGTATTGCCGAAGTCCTCGAAGGCGCCCATGGGCTCGAGGCGGTATTCCGCTTCCGGCTCGGTCGACGTCGCCGTTACCGTCAACTGAAAATCGACGTTGGAGTTGTGCGGCGGGGTGACCCGTGTCGCGATCTCGGGAATGGGTCCGCCCGGCACCTCCGGGTTCGGAATGGGTACCGAAACCGTCCCGTCGATGACCGGCAGCTGCACGTAAATGGTCTGGCCGGCAACATCGATGCCGTATTCGAACACGGCGCCATCCGGGATGCCACTGACGGACAGGGACAGGATTTCGGAAGGATCCATGGATTCCGGCAGGATATTCAGCGGAATCGCCACATCCTCCTGATTGTCGACCTGGATGATCTGGCCGTCCGCAAGGATTGGCGTTCCGTCTTGTTGTTCCTGCACGCGCAGGGCCAGGTTCGGTTGATCGGCAAGCGGCATCACGTTGACGGTGAAGATCGACGTCGCCGTCGCCGAATCGCCGTCCGCTTCTGTCGCCGTTACCGCGAACGTCAAATCGAAATCCTCGTCGTGGTTGAACGGCGGCTTGATCTCCAGGCTTTGAAGAATCGACTCCATCTCGGTCGGCGTGTAGCCTTCGATAGTGTAATTGTCAGAATTCGGGTCGAGCGCAAAGGTAATCGGATCGCCGTTCGGCAACTCGGCGCGAAGTTCGGAATATGTTCCGTCCGTGTTGAAGCCGGTGCCCTGGGGGATGCCGGAAATGTTGATGCTCAGCGTTTCCGACGTGTCGGTGTCGACCAACCCGGCGGAAATGTCGAGCGCAATCAACTCATCCTCGACGCCATAGACATCACCGACCTCCAGGTTCGGCATGTCGGCGACACCGGTAACGACCATGTTGACCATGGAGGCCTCGCCGACGGATCCGCCGTTTGCGTTTTGGCCGCCGATCCACAGCGTGAAGTCGTCGTCGGAATGCTCGTCCGGCCTAATCGTAAGGCCGGCAAGCACGTCTTCGAGCGGCGTAATGACGGTGACCGTTTCTTCACCTGTCTCCGGGTCGACCGTGGTCTCGGTCTCGGCCCTCAGAGTCCAAGTGTTGCCTTCGATGACAGCATCCACCGGATTTCCGGCGCTGTCCAATAGCTCCGCCCCGTCCGGAACACCGGAAATCGTGATGGACACGGCGCCGTTCGACAACAGGTCTTCGAAGGAACCGGATGCATCGAGATCGAAAGCCGTATCCTCGAGGGTGGGCGCGTCGATGACCGAAACGTTCAGGCCGTCGAAGGCAAGATTTTCGACGCCGGAAACCGTGTCTGTACCGTCCGGACCCTCTACGGTGATCGTGCCCGCCTCCGGATCGAACGTGACTGTCGTTTCAGAGGTCCCGTCAATGGAAAAGGAGCTGCGGAACACGGCCGTATCGTCGCCGCTGCCACCGATGATGGTGTCGTCGCCCAGACCGCCGGTGATGACGTTGTACACTTCACTGCCGATGATGACGTCGTCGCCGTCACCGGAAACGATGTTCTCGAAACCGGCAAGATACTGGACCGTAACCGAGCCGTCGGCACTGGTCACGCTGGCGTTTTCCAGGTTGATGATCAGGTCGGCGTCGGCCGCCGCACCGGCGACGACCAGGGTATCGGTCCCGGCAACGCCGTCGATGGTCGCGTCCGAGTTGGTCAGGAACACGGTATCGTCGCCGGTCCCGGCATCGACCGTGTCGTAGCCCGCGCCGCCGTTAATGACGTCCGCACCGGATCCGCCGAAGATGACGTCGTCACCGGCCCGGCCGTGGATGACGTCGTCTCCGGTCCCGCCGAAAGCCACATCGTCGCCGTCGCCGCCAACGATCGTATCGGCACCGGCGCCGCCGATCATGGTGTCGTCGCCGGCGGGGTCGTTCTCGTTGACGATGCCGTCGGTATCGGTGAACGTCACGGCGCCCGTGTCGGTGTCGACCGTGACCGTCCCACCTTCGTCGACATGGCCACCGACCAGGACGTCATCCCCCGCGCCGCCGTCGAGCGTATCGGAACCGGCGCCGGCATCGATGGAGTCTTCCGAACTTCCGCCGGTGATGAACTCGGCGTCGTCACTACCCGTGTAATCGCCGTCGACGTCGACCAGGATACGACCGTCTTCATCGATCGGGATGATCACTTCGGGCTCGGGCTCGGGCTCGACCTCTTCGGGTTCGGGCTCGGGCTCGGGTTCTAGAGCATCGGGCGTTTAATTTGCAACGCATCCTGCATCTATGAGGTAGTTCCAACATTCCTGGGGATCGAAGAGGGCGCAAATGTCGCCGACGGCGCGCCAGAGGGCGTCATAGGTGCGTGCTTTGGCTTTTCGCAGCAGGGTTTTG
>Ga0209680_1000213_pt1 | contig 15020 bp, 10 predicted proteins | sample WorMetLIZISLAND1_FD_187413 | JGI IMG/M metagenome (GOLD analysis project Ga0209680, IMG submission 187413) | Marine gutless worms symbiont microbial communities from Max Planck institute for Marine Microbiology, Germany - Olavius loisae LIZARD... ... | reverse complement strand
CTTGTACACTTACTGTCGTGAGACTTCGTAGTCGCACTTTGCTGACTATTGATTGACGCAGACAGTGGCAGGCAGTCTGAGTGTAGAGTGGACGTGTGTTGGTGCTGTTTCAGAGCTGTTGTCGTCTCATGCTAAGAGCAAGTACTCGGTGCCGCGTCGACATTACAAGCTGTTTGCAGGTGAGTGAAGGAAACCTAAACGAAACTGTCAGTCAGCAATTGATGCAAACACTCGTAGGAAAAATGTCAATGTCGGGGAATTTGAAAGTTGTTATAGAGATGCTGCAAGTCAAGCAAAGATAAACGTATTTTGCATTTTGTAAAATTGCAATAACTGATAATGTACCTTGTGAGGCATAAAAACATACCAAATTTTTTTATCATAACTTGTGCGATACTTTCCGATTTTGATAGAAATTGATCTGCAGTGTCTTGGATAAATTAGCCACAAAGTGCGACATCATGCGACTTGCATCAGGTTTCGTCTTGACAACACTGCTTCTTGTGTCCTTGTCATTGTGACATGTGACGGTCACCACAGCGATCTGTACTGATAGTTTGGCTGCACTATCTGTTGCTTAGTCAGCAGCAAATGTTTACAATACGAGTCTCTCCTTTAGTCACCTCTTATGTTACGAATTAAATACCCAAGTAAGAACACTTGTATAGCACCAAGATAAAGTCACTAGTCACTAGTTGCTTTGTGTCCTGCACTGTTTTGGATAAATTAGCGACAAAGTTCGATAAAATTTTCCAACTTCACCTAAATAACGTTGCCACACTACCTAAAGTAGCTGTTTTTGACAGACTGAAAGCGAAGCTGTCACAGACAATGTCTGCAGATTGATTACTGTCTGTGAACTGGTGTGTCTGTGTTGCAGTGGTCAGTCACATTGGTGTCCGAGCAATCGGCGGCCACTACATTGTGGACGTGTTTCACCCGGGCTACAACTGTTGGGTTCGATGTGATGACAACAACGTCGGTAGCGTGCCGACAGCAAACGTCACCAAGTTTGCGTCGTCCAAAGTGCCTTATCTCATCTTCTACCGGCGTCTAGAACCAAGCTAGTCCTTGTCAGCCCAGCAGCGCATTGACTGATGTCTGTGAAATGTAATTATATGCGTCTACTGAAGATGATTGATTGTATGTGTGTGTGACCAGACTGTTTTGATGTGAGGGATGGGCGGTGAATATGGCAGCGTGTTGCCTGATCTCAGACGGTGTGTGTCACCGGCATTCTGTTGGACTGTCTGGCAGAATGTTGTGGGTTTGTCCCAGTATTTACCATGAGCACACACTCAGACACACGCAGTGCTTGAAGATCAGTAACAGACACGGTGACATTCGTCAGAGGTCTCGGTTGTCATCAGCGAAGATGTCGTCGTGTCTTCTGTAAACTGTTGGTGCCGTAGACATCCATTGCGCTGTCTATCCAAGTCATCTAGAGTAGATCTAACTGCACCACTGACTCTCAGTCCTGTTGCAATGTTGATGGCCGAGATTGTGACGTGGATGAGCGGCCGACCTTCTTGCTGTGATCTTACTGAGTGTGTTTCTGTTTGTTCATGTCATGGTCGCCAGATTTTACTGTACATATCGGTCGTCTGTAGCAGCTTGAGGGTGTTATTTATGGCTATTGTTAGGCTCCAGAAGATGGTACTCTGTTTTACCAGCCGGCAGCTATTTATGCTAGTTTATCATTGTCGAGTCACATCACAGCTTATGTGCTAATTTTAGATATTGTCGTTATAACTTCCAGTGGTAGCCGAGCAGCAGTGTTTTTACCGCGCAGACCGCGGTATTACTACGGCAAGTCGTCTGTCTGTCTCTCTGTCCGTGACGTTGAGGTATCGTGATCACATAGGTCAGAATACTTCAATAATAATTCCACAGTTAGTTAGCCTTGAGTGTTCGCTGTTTGCAGACACCAACAACACTGATCTTCTGGAATGGAAACACCCCAAAATTTGGCGGGAATAACGGTACGGTACGGAAAAGTAGCTTTCGGCATACAAAAGCTCTAATATCTTTGAAACGCAGCAAGACAGAACCAAGGTTACTATTGAGCAACAATAGGAAGTAACATGCACTTCCAGTTGGTGTCAAATATCAACGACCTTTGATGACCATTATGGACTCTGGTTCACTTTATCTTTCCGTAACACCAAAGTGTTACACCAAACCTTAAATCCATCTGCTGAACTCTGGTGTAAAACCTTGTCTCGGATTATGTTTGGTGTAAAACCTAGGTTTTAAACCAAACTTCATCTGCACCTGTTGTGTAGCCAACCTCCAGTCTCTAATCGACGGCTAAACGTTGTGTGTCATTTGGCCAGCAGTCTTGATGACGTCAGGTCACTCTCTGTCGTGCGACACGCTACTCTTCTGCAGTTCGGTGCCCGCTGGCGATTAGCATAGTTCATTAGGCCTAATACCGCAGCGGATGCCAGCGCCATGTTTGTTTACGTCTGTACACAAGAATAAAGTCGATTTGGTTTTACACCGAACTTAAGCTCTAGAGGCTTATCTTCGTTTGCCTATTTAAATGCATTATGCCGGTTTGGTGTTATCTATCGTTGGTTCGGTTTAAGTTTGGTGTTACACCGAAGTTTGGTGTAACACCTGGTATAACACCGAAGTTTACACCGGACTTTTGGTGCTAACTCAGGTGTAACACCGAAAACTTAGCGTCACTTCAGTTTTTGCATTAATTAGGTGTTAAACCGGTTGTTTGGTGTTACACTTTGGTGTAAATCTTTGGTGTTACGGAAAGATAAAGTGACGCTCTGTTTCAAATCACGTGCACCATGGTATTGTTATTTACCGGTATTTATTTTTAGTTTCACATTCAGTCAGCTTTTAGGCAGTAAATAACTACAGCAGATGTTAGCTTGGCTGGTGCTATAACGGCCTAGTTGAGCTTTTGGAACCTGAAGTAAATAACTATCAGACAGTCGTTGGGCGTAGGAGAAACATGCTGCATCAGATGGGTTGCATCAGGTGACAACACTGCTCCTTGTGTTCTTGTCATTGTGACCAAAGAGATCTGTACTGATAGTTTGGCTGCACTATCTGTTGCTCAGTCACCAGCAAATGTTTACAATACGAGTCCCTCCTTTAGTACCACCGAACTCTCTCTAAGATGCTGTCAGCTTGAATCTACAGTCTGCAGACTGGTGCAGTGCACTAGGGCACAAAGCACATAGTGTCTTTATCTTGGTGCTATAGAAGAGTTCTTACTTGGGTATTTTATTCGTAACACAAGAGGTCCTGGGTCATCCATCGTACACAATAACCAAAGTAAGAACACTTCTATAGCACCAAGATAAAGTCACTATGTGCTTTGTGCCATGGTGCACTGCACCAGTCTGCATCCTGTAGATTCAAGCTGGCAGCATCTTAGAGAGAGTTCGGTGGTACAACGCCTCGAACTCTCCAGTGTGTGATCTTGTTTTGTTTAGAATGCGAGGTGCCATCTATAACTGTGGTCGAAGAACACTTCTATAGCACCAAGATAAAGTCACTATGTCACACAGCAAATCAAGACATCGTCTGAAATCCACAGCGGATGACAGAAGAAAGAGTGCTAGATAACGCACGTGTTACACACCAGACGAATTACAGGATACAAAATACTCTTGGTCGTGAGCTGACACATGATGCAAAAATTTTACCAGAAAAAGACTATATAGAGTTGCAGACCTAGTGAACTGCAGTGGCGTGTGTTGTCTGTCATGATAGTGTAGTTATGCTGATGAGATAGTCGGTCTGATGGCGGCCTTGTAACAATGACATAGCTTGAATGTTGAACGAAACCGCCGTGTATCTGTTTGAATCTGTCCGACTGTACTTTGCTTTGTTGATCGTGTACAATATACGTTATGAATTAACACTGTGACTGTGAATGGCCTGCTGTGTCGGCAGTTAATACTGCTATGATAGGCAGCGTGCAATTCTTTTCTTAAGTCAGTAAGTCAGTAGCCTTTTGACATACACACACTGTGACACGAGTAGTTAAAAAACACAAACAATTAAGAACGATAAAATACATGCTATAAACCGGAACAGTGATAATCAAATAGTCAATATCGTGGCATGAACAAGTGCATGACAACCAAACAGCTTTAAAACCATTCTTTATGTATGACCAATAACTCCTAATTATGCTACTAAATAGAGAGTGAAATGGATGACAGTATTTTCTATGACTACTGTAACTCACTGCAGACACAGTTCAGCTCATCAAAAGGTGTTAAATTGCAGTACTTTATAACTGAATCCAATCAACTGTTACAGCATGGCCACTGTTCAGTGCTACGATACTGGCACGTTACTTATCAACTGGGGATTAAAGGGCTTCATGTGCGACTATGTCCCATCATCAATGTCGACTTAATTGATTGCGTCTGTCTGTGAATCTGCTGATATTGACAACGATCACTGTTGACCCTGGTGAGTCTTCTCAAACTCAATCGTCTGTCAACACACGACAACACATCATCCATTGTACCACTTCAGCGGGCACAGAATGCAGCGGCTAGACTGGTGGCATGTCTTGAACCACGCGATCACGTGACAAATACGCTCAAACAGTTACACCGAAAACCAGACTAGGTTCAGATTGCATTACAAGAGGTCCAAATGAAGTTAGGGACTAAATCAGAGTGTCTGGATGTCAAAAATTACACATGACGGCTTGGCCCAGTCTGGCACAGGATGCTTTATAGCTGTACCCATATGGCAACTGTGCATCAGAGGGTTTTTTAGGGGATATACACTGTGCTCAGAAAAAAACACCCACTCACATTTTCTTATAATCTCCTTGAGTGATGTGTAGATTTAAACAAAAATTGCAGTGAATATACCTAAGGAGCGGTAGATTCTGACAATGTAAAAATTAGATATTCATTGCGGCCGATGACGTGATTATGACGTCACATTTGTAAACGTTTGTAAATAAGGACCTACAGACAGAACACAGCCTTATTTCACAGCATAATCCAACGACTGATAATTAATAATAATCAGCTACTTACCATACGTCAACAAGAATATTACTTAGTGAATAGACAATGATGAATTGAAATGTCATAACTTATGATCAAAATATGTGCCTTTCTGTTTAACACGAGTGTGGATTTATTTGCATGAGTCACCTACGACATTCAGTTGCTGTAACATTATCTCGCATCAGTGGTGATCAAACTTAATCTGGTTTATGAATGAAAAGCTATTTAATGTTAAATTGTCTTAAATTCCACCACATAATACACGATACGACCGCGCCTATGCACCAGCAAGTACCCTGTAGGCCTACTCGCAAAAAATGATATCCTGAGCATGCTGTAAACTCGCTCCAGCTTTAGCCAGACAAATATGACGTCATAATTACGTCATCGGCCGCAATGAATATGTAATTTCTACATTGTCGGAATCTACCTTTCCTTGGGTATATTCACTGCAATTTTCGTTTAAATCCACACATCGTTCATGGAGATATGAAAGAAAATGTGACTGGATGTTTGTTTTCTGAACACAGTGTACAAGGAACTACAAAGGTGAAAGGCTGAAGGCTGAGTGACAGCCTACAATCAGAGGTACGAGACGGGAGAACTCACATGAGTGACATGTTGCTGTGCTATCTTTGCCATCTCTTCACAGAGTCCTCGCGATGTCTTCAAGTCCTGTAAACACCATAGCTCACTCGCTGCCATTCAACATCGGACCAACACGGAGCACATTGGGCCATTACATGATGCATTCCTCAGCACTAACGTGTGGTCGGGACAACAGTGGAGATGTGCCAGCCGCACGTTGAAATGCGACAGTGTTGACGGCTTCTGAAGATGTTCCTGTTTGAGTGAGGCTGCTGTGCATAGCAACTTATTTGTTTATGTGCGCCTTAGAAACCAACTTAATTTACGTGTCGGCTCACATTTTGAAATGAACACACAACAAAATACTACTGATAGAGAGCAGTCTTATTGGTGACCCAGTTCAAGGGCTATCACACTGAGCTACACTGAAGTCCTCTTTTATCAGCAGTGATACAACTACTATTAGCTTTTGTATTGTCTATATTTTCCAGCGTGAACCAACAGGATGGCACTGTATGGCCTAACTATGCTGATGTGCCGTCACTCGACCAATTAACCGAGTCTGAGAGGTGAACACTCGTGAGAGACAGACCCTGACGAAGGTCTCAGTGATGGTGCTGAGTCTGTTGAAGCAAGCGTCAAACGACGCATCGGAAGGTTCAACGCCGTGCTGTATCAGCGTCTCACGGACCACTGTCTCCATCTTCTACAGACAATAATCAACTCGCGTAATCCTCGAGCATTCTAATTCACATTTAAATAAACACATCAATATGCATGCAACCAAGCTGGATAAGTGCCGTTGTATGATGTGAGGTCCACAGAAACCCCAAGAGGGAGTCATGGACCCCTTGGCAGCACAAAGCAGTGCCAGCACCAAGGGGAGGCCAGCAGCCCCGACTGTAAACCCTTGTGCCCCGGCAGCACCAGTTTTTCACGTTTCACAGTACCATTTTGCACGCCAACAGAGGCCAACTATTTGGCGCTGATCGCATCAGAAGGCAGGATTTTTAAGGCATAGTTTCAAAAAAATTTTGTGGGTAACAGCCCTGACCCTCTGTGGGATGGGTCTACCCTATCCCATGGTCTCACCCCCACAGCACGGCCTTCAGCAATGCACAGGGCGTAAGCAACCCAATGCTGTGACACAGACCATCGTGCCCGCTTACAAGTTACGGCGTTAGCACCACCACTCGCATAAAGGCTCTTCTTAACCACTCCACAAGCCTGCTGGTGGTGTTGCGAGAGTCAGGGACCTCTCAGGAGCATGAGGGTCTTTGTTAACGGCTCCACAGGCCTGCTAGTGTGAAGAGCAAAGAAGGGTCCTTCTTGGCTGCTTCACAGGCCTGCTGGTGTGAAGAACAAAGAACATACTCGTCTGTTGCGTTGAGATCGCGGCTCTGCATCCTTGGCACGATGCTTGGTCGTAACGTCACGAGTCTTTGTGACACAGTTCTGATGACGTCTACACATGATACCGCAATCAACATGACATTGTTCAGTTCTGTCACCTTCAACCATGCCAAAGACGACGGGGGTACACGACCACGCCCACTCCATTAAGTTTTGTAGAAATGACTTTTCCCGTCTTCGTATATTTCATGCATCTAGCTTGGTCTTGTACCTAACAAATGGTGATAGTATGACATATCTAACAGGTCATTTAACAGTAACCTATGCACTGTACACAGACTGGAGTCACATGACCAGTATGTGGCAAGTCTTGGCTGTATCACATGTCTTTCCTATTCACAATGTAACTACACTGTGTCTCAATAAAATGCACCAATAGACGCAACATGAGATCACAGCTACGAGATACTGTAAAACACTTTATTTTAACTGCATCTTAATTCGGCAATTTTGGAGTGTAGGAATTTCGCTGCATTTTACTTTGACGTTTTTCTCAGGGTGCAAACTAAAATTCCAAGTGACTTCAGCCGTGTGAACAGAATTGTGCATTGAACGAGAACTAGACTTCTTGTAAGGCAGTAACAAGACAGTGACCAGTTAGATTAACAACTGCCAGGACTAGTATTGCCAACACTACTGTACTCTGCAGCTAGGTTACAATGAAAGCCACCACAAAGTGCTACTGTAAATCTGAATTTTCGCAGGTATTTACAATAATTTGCAAAAATTAGGTACACAGAAAAAATTAGTGTTTTAGAGTAATCAGCTTTTCTCAGCATTCCAAAACACTGTTGTGTGCTTGGACCCCCTGGAGAGTTAGTTGTCCCCAAGCCACCTGTCAGATACATCTCTTGCTGTTCACTCTTAGATTGCAAGAATAAAGCCACAGTATTTGCATACTCCAGTGAGACTATATATCACAGTCATATTAGATCTACACACAGTGACTGTCAATAACAATACCTCGGCTTGGTTCCACCGCTACTGCTGGGGGTTCTCTGACGTGTTACACCACTAGTCCTCGGAGTACTGTGACGAGTGTGCGCTGTAGAGTCAGTGACGTCACGTGACCTCGCTCGGCCGAGCTTCATCGGTTGCAGTGTTGACCGTGAGAGGCCGGACACTGAGCAAGTCGAAGCAGTTTCCTCGTGATAAACACACGTCTTCAGTCGGCCGATGACGCTCTCTGTGCTCTCAGCATTGTCCACGTGATAGCTGTGTCACAGTCACCAGACACCTGAGGTTTGGGGGAATCAATAACGAGGTATTGACGGTGGATCAGGGTCCAGGAGCAGAGAACTGAGAAATTTTTCCTTGTATGAATACCACATTCTTGCATTTCTTTGTAAGATAGTGAATAAATAGAGAACAGTCTGTTACAACAGTGCTTCAACGAATTTTACATTATCAGAATCTATCACTGCTTGGTTATATTGCTTAATTGTTTTTGAGTAGAGTGTCAAGCAGGTTCTTCACAAACCCACAGCTTCAACACATGTCACATACACTGTAGTGAGTGAGTGAGCAGTGTTTTACGTCCCCACCAACACAGTATAGGTTATACAGGAGACGGTTTTTACGGGTCAAAAGACCCAACCAAACAGTATCAAAGTACTGAAGGAGATGCTACAAAATACAAAGAAAACAACGAAAACAACTAAATACACATATACATAGACAATAATGTAGACACAAAAGGATATACACAAAATAAGCACAGCAAGTCCCGCCTAGTCTACACTACTAGGGGGGTGACTAGGGGACAGCTCCTACAGAGGGCAGGGTCGCTAGGCCTGAACGGCGGTGGGGCTGCAGCCGTGGTACCGCCCCACATACACTGTAGCTAAGCTAGACAAATCACTAGACACACAACTGACTAGACGTCGTGGTAGTGTGCATCTAGACAGCGCGGCCACTCGGCAGTCGTCAATGTTTTTGCCTCATCGTCGTCCATTGCCGCGTACTTCAACAGCCTCGAACCAGCCTGCTTCTGTATGTCACACATACACATACAGACATATATCACATATCACGTAATCACGTCACCCAGGTCAACTCAGCCTTCCATCCCTCCGGGGTATGCTAGCTCTCCTAGCTGGAGTTAAGGTGAGGTGTGTTCGCTTGTGTCGGGTGGCAAGTAACACTGTGTGATCCCGTATAACAAGTGACACTCTGTAGTTCTGGGATGGGGTTTCCCATAAAGAACTTATCGTTAACTTTTAACTTTTTAACCATGTCTCTGCTTGGCAATACTGGCATTACACCTTAACAACCTATCCAAACACAACACAGTGTGTCATCATCTGAGTCATGGTAGTCACAACCTCCAACTGTAACATCGTACAAATTCAAGTAAGTCGTTCAGCAGTGCAGTGCACCGCATCAAGTGGTAAGATTACTAGTACAAAATGGAAGAAACTAAACCAATCTGCTTCAAGACAAAAAAACTGAGACACCATTCAGACCTCCAAGCCAAAGCGTGGTCAGTTAAGTAGCCAGATAAAGGCAGGAAACAGAGCAATGAATGTACTGTGGTTAATGTTATCATTCATAAGGTGGAAATGAAATTGAGACGGACCGATGTTACAGCTGTCCACCAAATGACGAGTAGCTGTTGTTGGACGTGTGAAAAACATAACATCACATCATACGTCACCTTGAGTGGGACTCTTGTGGTCCTGCTGGACGCAGCCGTCCCATCACTGTTGAAGTGTTTCAGGAACTCATCGACACTCAGACACACGGCTACACACACACAGCTAACAACTCCACCAAACTGACGCATCACTTGACAGCTGTGTTGTTCCATGCAATAGAACATTAGCCACTATAAGCAGCACATGGAGCAAAATGAGCTGACTAGAGTAGAGCAGAGTTTAACATGCCAAGGTCAAGAGAATCGCTGTCTAACTCCCCTAACTTGAAATTCTGGATACGCCCTGGGGTTGAGATGATATTCTGCAAGTCTGTCAGTCAAGAGGCTATGTCAATGATGAAACTAGTATACAGACAATGAAGAGACGTTGACCTGTGCGTTTAGTTGGAGGTATCACAGACAGACAGACACAGACATAGAGAGACAGACAGACCTGTGCGTTTAGTTGGAGGCGAGAGTTTAGCCAGCGTGGAAGACGCCAGACTGACATGATGATCGTTGGTGTCAGCAATGACAGCTCTGTGAACTAACATCAGTCTCTCTGGCTGCAGGTAGGCATCACGCATGTACTCTAAACACACACAGACACTGTGCAGATATGCACTGTCCAGAAGTGCATAGTGTAGACGTGCATTGTTTGCACAGTGCACGTCTACGTCTACAGTATGCACGTCTACACAGTGCAGTGCAGACATGCACTGCACTGTGTAGACGTGCACAGTGCAAAAATACTTTCATATTTTGGGCAGTGCACATCTGACATGTGCCAAAGCTAAAACCGTTTTCGTTCAGCTCAAGTCACGAAATTTAAAAAAAAAACATTTAAAATGTGGCAAAAACAAAAAAAAACATAAACAGATTTTTATACCTATGACAAACACAATAAATACACTGAAACACGTGTATATTGTAGACACGTCTGGGTATCAATGTGACAGATCACAAACCTGGCTTCAGTGGATGAACTGATGCTATGTCAGTCGTGGCACAGAGAGGCAGACACTCATCCACGGAGTCTACAACAAACACCTTCCTCATTATCCACATCACAGTCATCATACGTCACTATGAACACACAGCATGTACATCAAAGCATTTCATTCCATCCGTCCAATAACAGTACCATCTCAGAGAACTTACGTTCACCAGTCTAACAACTGCATGGTCGTGCCAGTATCATTTCATTCCATCCGTCCAATAACAGTACCATCTCAGAGAACTTACGTTCTCCAGTCTAACAACTGCATGGTCGTGGCAGTATCAATGTTAGTATACATCATTGTCCTGCAAACCACTCGTCATGACGTAAACCCATCAAATCGTAATTCAATAATCATTTCTCACTTCTGTGCTGATATAGATAGATGGTTTACTTGTATGGCAGCCATTGGCTGGATTGTGGCTTCTGAAATTCACCCGTGAGGCTATATTGCTATCTACGAGTATAATAAGGCGAGTCAAGAATATTATCACTCCAGAGGTTTTCTGAGATTTTTTCACAACAGCTGTCGACTTTAAAAGCAAAATTTTACTACGCGATGCACTGGTCCCGTATCCGTGGTCTTGCGGCTTCGGCTGGTGTCCAGCTGAAGGCTATGAAACGGAGATCAGCGCCGCCCAATGGGCCTTAAGGCTAGGGAAAGGACTTCACTTTTTCTTTACTTTATTCTTTGCTTGCTCACATTTACGCACGGTTACAAAATTTACATAATTTTAATTTTTTTTAATCATCTGCTGTAGTTAAAGAACATGAAGGAAGATAGCAAAACAACTCACTGTGTGCATCTAGCAGTGCTGATGGGTCAGCAGTCAACCGTGTCAGAGACGCCGGTGAAAGTGATGGAAATTGTTGCAGCAGTTTTAGAACTGAGACACACTTGCCGGCGTCGTTATCAAGTGGTTTGCACGGACCAACTGACAACCTCTCAGCTGTCCTGTGTGTCAGTATCATCTGCATTGAAGACCCATCAATGTCATCAGCTGATCGCAGTTCTTGGGCAACGTAAAACCACACTGGATTGTCCACCCTGTCGACTGTCTGTTGGTCTTGACACTGAGGCACAGCAAGAACCAGCAGACTGTAGCAGCCGACGTTGCCTTCCAGTTCCACTGACAATGGATTCTCTGTAAACAACATCAACTGCACATGTCACATGAACTAGTGCAGTGCACAGCCTGCTGGTACAGATCATCACGTTCAAACTAGCAAGGTTGCAGAGTCATGACGCTGTCTGGCAGTGTGCACTGTATGTGAGGCTGGAGTGGATGTGTCATCCTGCTGAACACTCACGTCAAACTGTCACAGCAGCTCATCAACCAGTCATGTTGAAAAGTGTGATTTGTTCACAGAATTTACTACGACAACTGATCGGCAGCCAATGGAGGCAGTTCAGACATCCTGACAGCAGCTGAACTCACTCGAGACATGGATGGCGATTTGTTCCAGTGGATTCTGTTGGACAAAAATCACATTCTTCATGCCGTCGACCCAAATTGAACTTATGGTAGACCATGAAGTCATGATTGTGAACTTGCTCCCAAACTAAGCTGCATGACTAAGAGCAACTTTCTATTACGGCAGCTCTACAAAAACTGGTACTAAAGGTACCATTATTTCATTTCATCATAATAGTAATATGCTGCAGTATACTCTCTTCATTCCCATTTTATCATTAATTTTCAACTACCACTGTACAACTCTCTACTCACAGTTGTTATATGTTGTGTTCTGTCAACATGTCTATATTAAACGAATATGATGAATGACTGCATCTGGTTATCTATGACATCTACCGCTTCACGGGCAACGGAGACAGCAAACACCTGGCTAGAAGCATCAAGTCAGGAGAAATTGATGCACTAATTACAATACTAACATTACCAAAGATGCTGGAAGCGTTTTGTCTGAGGAGTTCTTTCCAGCACTGAGTGTTGGGTTGTCTTGGTGTAGTTGACGAGGACGCTGTCTTCCAGTGATTGCCATAGCTCATGCGTACCAAGTAGCACAACTGCACGTGCATACACGTTCATATCAGCAACTCAGGGCCATTCCTGAATGATCAACCAATGATACTCTGTCCAGCAGTCTCTGTTAACTCTCAGATCATCTCAATATGACATTTATTACCAAGCGTCAGCTGTGCTAAGCATGATGATAGTCTGTCCATCCATCACATTGTGGTATAATCTCAACAAAAAAGACCCACGATCATGCAGTTTTCACGAAACGGTAGTCCAAACACTAAGTTTTTGATGATGTAAAAAAAAGGTTGTGAAAATTCAAAGAGCATCAACAAAAGCAAGACAATTTCCTACAGGTACTAGACCCTGGCGCCGTCAACGCCGGGGTCTAACAGGTACCCTCATTCTGGGATTCGGAAAACTCATAAAACCACACAATTCTGCTGCAGCAACCTATTACTAGATGACATTATCGCTTTTTAGCCAATCGCATGGCATGATCACAGTTACCAACTAGCTTCAGTAACAATAGGCCAAATGTTGCATAGTTTAAGGCCAAACAGGCATAAAACGTAAGCTGTGAAGTAAACATATAGCAAATTATCATTCATGTGTGGTGCAGCTAGTCTCATTGTGATCTCGGCTACACTTCTCTTGTGTGAGGCACAAATCAAACAGACAAATCACTGATGTATATAGCACAACTGCTTCATAACGATCACAACACAATGCTGGTAGATACACTGTTGGGATGTCTCGTCAGTCGATGAAGAAACTCTCGGGACTTATCCAGTGCAGGGCTTCTCGACCTCACATTTCTGTATGCATTAGTTAGGACTCAGCATGACTCACTAGAATCATTAGTACACAACATCAGATTGTACACACTTCTCACAAGTCACACACACGCTGCTTCTCATAAACACAAAACACACAGTGAGCGAGTCAGTTGATTATTCTTACCAGCACATCAGCACAATTAGGCTAAACAGTGCCATTCATGTTGGTTCACACTGGAAAATACAGGATAGAAGACAAATTAAAAACAGAAACTACAAAAACTAAACACAACCCAGAAAAAGCAAACAACACAAAACACAGCAAAACAAAGCTAGCCTGGTTCAGTCACTTCTTATGAGACTCAGCCAGGAAACACACAGACAACAATGACAACAACCTCTGTCTAGGTGTACTTGGAGCAGATAACACACCAGTACCTGTCTGTCAATGCAGACTGATAGAGAGAACATGCCAATAGTCAGATTGAGACACAGAAGGCACATGTGAGCCTACATTTATGACTGAATGATAAAAACTAACAACTATTAGTCACATTTTAGGATGACACACACACCTACAATAGCAAATACGACAAAGGTGTTTTGCCACAGCAATGACCTCTCATAGTCTTACGCTAAATTTCGACAAAATTGGACGATTTTTCACCACTTTATAGAGAGAGATAACCACTTTCGTGATGCCAGCCGTAAGACGTGAGTAAAGGATACAGCCAGTAGCAGTGATCAGTGAGGTAGAACGATGGAATGTCGTTGATGTCGACTTCTGCTATAAACTTCATTGTCGGCAGAACAACATGCGTTCTCTGACACAGACATTAACAACTGAGTGAACAGCAGCCAATGGTGTGCAACATATATATAGCACTTGATTCATGAACCAGCTGAGTCGACGTCCTGCTGTACACACGGCAGCAGTGCAGTCATACCATGTTACAAGGTGACCACTTACCAGACCACATAAGATTCACTAACGTTTCCAGTAGGGCTGACAAAGATTCATTGACAATACTATGCCAATGCTATTGTCACCAAGTGTGCACAATGGCACATATCAGTGGAGAGATATTTGCAAATATCCGGATATTCCCACAGACAAGATAAAGTGAACATCAAATCTTTTTATTAAATAAATAATTTGAGTCATTGTTGGTTTAACTGCAGGCAGGCAGCTGACTACAGTTTTCACTGACTTTTCCATCATCTGCGACCTTTTCCTCACTACTTTGGCATTCCCTGACTTTTCCACGTGAGTGGTCACCCTGAAAGTGATAGAACACAACATCAAACCTGGCAGATGGGCAGCTGTGCATGAGACTAGAGAGATCATCAACTGTAAATGAGCTGAATACTGAACCCTGATTGCAGTAGTGAGGCAAGTATGCATCAGATAACAATGACAGAACGATGAAGTTCGAAGTTCAAGTTAAAAATTTAGTAGTGCCCCCACTACTATAAGAACGCAGGTGCATTACAATTGTCACATAAAAACGATGTCATATGCAGTCAAACGCCAGGGAGAAATAAAAAGTTTTCAGTTTCTTCTTGAAGGTAGCTGTGCAGATTTCGTCTCGGATGTCAGCAGGGAGAGCGTTC
>Ga0209680_1000212_pt1 | contig 15054 bp, 11 predicted proteins | sample WorMetLIZISLAND1_FD_187413 | JGI IMG/M metagenome (GOLD analysis project Ga0209680, IMG submission 187413) | Marine gutless worms symbiont microbial communities from Max Planck institute for Marine Microbiology, Germany - Olavius loisae LIZARD... ... | reverse complement strand
GCGAATTATGATGTTGAGAATCTAGATAGATAGATAGTTTATTCAGTCAGTGACACACCGAATTGATGAATACATTGTGACTTTTTTATAAGCGACTTAGAAATACTCTTACTTATAAAGTATGGTATAGCGCGGAAAACATTATGTATAATGTTAAAAAAGAGTGGTAAAACGTATTTGTAAAGAGACTGCATAGACGAGTTTTACGGAGACATACAAGACGGTAGTTAGACGCAGTGGTTCATGTGGCGTGCAGACCGTCCAATGATCCAAGTAGATCAGTTCATTAATGATCGATGTGCAGCCTATAGGCGTGCTGTGGTCGGCAGGTGCGTGCCAGTGCGACCAATCACGGTCCATCACTCTAATGAGTTCAGTGCACAGGTAAATGCGACTGGTACCAGTGCTGCTTATTGACCCTTTGGAAGCAGTCAGCATTGTTCAGCGGTCAGGTCTCGTTGCTGAAGATCGGAATCGCCGACGCAAGCGACAGCCGCTGACAGTGTTATTCGTTTAAAAATTATTTGCCTGACACGCTTAGCTTGTGTTTTTATAATGCTTAACTTTTTGATGCGAGTGATAGCTAAGGAAGGTTAGACTTGGCGAGTGCGTCAGCTCAAGACCAGTAAAGTAAAAAGTAAAGTAGGCGATTTATATCGCGGCTCTTTGCGATCCACCGCCGTGTAGTTTGACGCGTTGTCCGCTGTCTTTCCGTCGTGCGTTTACTCCGCCATTTCCATTTCCCCATAGAAGAACTGTTCGTCATCGTGGAAGTGAACATTGAGCAAGTCCCGTCAACTGTGCGATTTATTACAGCAACACGTAGTTGTCTTTTATTCAACGCTGCTCTGAACGCAATGACCTGCCAGTGCCACATTACCGTCAGTCCAAAGGGTTAATGTCTGCTAGCCAGCTGGCTGGTATATTGCGGCGTCTGATGAGATGGAGAGATGGTGACGGACTTGCAGGTGCGCTGGCTGGCTGTCGTCATTTAGGTCGCTGGTCGTTCGATCGCTGCCCTTCATGCTGCTGCTGCTGTTGCTGCTGATAACGCTGTAGACCCGTCTATTGCTTCTTCTCTTCTCTCCAGCGTCGACGCCCGTATTCGATGCGATGCGGTCCTGTTAATTAGTGTCTTGAGTGGGTTCCGTTGAGTGACGTGCGTCTAGTTTTCATCACCAGTTCGTCGCTGGTCTATGAAGTCTGAGATGTATTGTCGTAGTTAGTCAGGTATAAGCTCACGTCGTCGCTGTCGCCGACGTTTGGATTTATCTGCGCCTCTGTATGCACCGCGCCGTTTGCTGTGGCGGCGATTTCTGTCTGTCAGTCGTCACGAGCGAAACACGTCGTCGTTTTAACGTGCTGCAATAGTAGCCCGTTGTTGTAGACCTCAATCTCTCATTTCGGACAAGGTCAGCCTAGACAGTACTGTAGGTTAATAAGCAGACGTCGGAATTGTTTTATCACGCAGTTCACGACTCAAGTCGCAGTGACTTTGAGGCGCCATTTGAAAGTCGATTACTGCAGTTAATACAAGAAGGTAGGGAAACCCTGGCTACAACGCTGTCGATGCTCGACATGACTGGGGGTTATGAGCCCCCAGTTTGGAGGAAGGGGTAGTCGTAGAGGGTTGGGATGGGTCCCCTGGATAGCGACTACTGCCTTCCTATAGGCTCCCCATAGTAACCATAGGCCTATCTCTCACCGTTTTCGCAGTGCTCCGACTTATCACGGACAGACAGACAGACGTAATCGGTCTAGTAAAAAGCGGCACAATGCACCAAAGTGCATCGGCTGCCAAAAACCACTCAACCTCGCACTATGATGGCCGCTTGACGTTTGTACTGGGTTAGACGCTGGTGTGTTTATTGTAGTGGTGGCGATGATGTGACTGTTTGTAGACTGACTGGTCGACAGCTGGTAGTGATGTCGGACAGTGCTGCTTGTTCGTCGGACGCCGTGCCTAGTAGGAAGTCTCCTGTGAGCGCCACCGCCGCCGCCGGTGACGTTGAGAAGTTTGACGAGCTGGCGGGAGCCGTGTTCCAACACTGTCGTCAGCAGCTGAGCAATGATGACGATGAACCCTTCTACCCCATCGCAGAGCAACAGCAGAAACGCAAGCTCGAACAACACATGAGCAACAAGTACCAACATTATAACCCTTCGACGTCCACTGTTGCCATATGGGTACAGCTATAAAGCATCCTGTGCCAGACCGGGGTAAGCCGAGCGTCAGAGTGCCCTTATGTCAAAAATTACAAATAACGGCTTAACCCGGTCTGGCACAGGATGCTTTGTAGCTGTACTCGTATGGTAACTGTGGGCGTCAAAGGGATAGTATTAAAACTATGAATATGCATGCAGGACCTGCAATGGCAGGATTAAATCTGGTTTAATGCTGCCATTGGTCGTAACTTCATGTCACTGTCACACATCGCTCTTCATGATTGGCCCAGCTGATAGTGGGCGTTAGTAGTCTCCAGCAGTGAACCTGTACATCCAACGTCCCAGTAGTCATTTGTAATTCTCTCGTTGATCAGTTTGCAGCAAGTGATGCTACCGGTTCACGTAGCAGTCTACTGAGTTTATTGTCATGCAATTTCAATATCCACTTTTTTCATTTACCGCAATATCTCAATTATAGTGCAATGCTCACTCGTGTGTAATGTGTAAGTAGACTTCGGTAAAATTGAAGTATTTTGCTGCTGCCTTTTAATTTTTTAAATTTTCGACTTGCCATGTGCCAACACTGAATGCCCACACCTCGGATTCTCCCAACTGACAGACATTGAGTGCGTTACAGATTATTTGTATTTGTATTGATTTTTTGTTGAGTTTCTGCCTCAAATTTCATGAGGATGTAGAATAGAGTCAACGTAACAAAATCTATAGAAGCAAAGGCAGCATGCATTGTAGCATTATGTCGGTTCTTCTCGGTATTGCTACTGACCTGACTTGTTTACATAATAGCAGAGTGGTAATTAACTCTGTGAAAAAAATTTTGCAGGTGTATAATGCGAACCCTACCCCAACTTCAGGCTACCACTTTAAAGTTACAACTGTGCACAGTAAAGTCGAGATATTACGGTATCTTTTACCGATGTATATGTAAGTGGTAGTGTGCCCAAGGTTTCACAATGGACCTATCAAACATGGCTCTCATTTTGAGACGGAGCTGGATAAGTGTGCATTGAGCACTCAGCATTGGTTGTTTGCAGTATGTCGCCGATGAAACGTGCAACTCCTGTTCCGTTAACACCGTCGTTCAACATATCTGCCTACATGTCGAGGAGTTCTGTGTAAGCATCGGCCGCAGTTGAACTTTCGTGCTTACTTATAAGATTCAGTAAATGTTGATTATTATCTAGACTGGCATTTGTTGTTCAGCTGTTGATATGATTGAGAGTTGTCTGCTGTTCATCTTGTTGTGTATTTGTTGTTGTGTCTGTACTTAGAATACTTGACCATAACGCCATCTGGTCTGGCTAACGACCGTCATTAGGTATTTCATATTATGATAATGAACCAGTCTCCTACTGCAAGGCAGGCTTCTAGACTGCCAGCTCTTCTGCATCTGATAGACAGTAGTTCTAGTTATGCGCATATTTTGAGACATTGTTAATTTTTTGTGCCTTAAGTTTTGGTATTGTGCTAGTAATGTTCCAAATTGATAATACTAGAATTGTTCGTTAATTTCTTGCTGTACTGTTTAGTGTTTGTGAGATAAATTTTTTGTGATTGAAAGTGATGCTGAATTTAACGAATGGCAGTAGTTTAACTAAAGTTGTATAGGTTTATCACTGTTTGATCTTACAATCAACTACAGCTTCATTTGCCCATCATTGCTATGGTGAACCACAATAGTCCTATGGTAACGTGTTCTACATATGTTTATGATCATTACAGTATGTTTAAATGACTAACGTATTGCCAAACCTTTCCATCACCTGTCAGACCTATCGTTCTCGTTTTCCCGTACTAACCGTGGCAGAAGGATGCCAACTGCGAGCATTAAACGTGTTGGTTGTAAAAAAAATTCGATTTTTGATTAACTTCTCATAAAACAACATGAAAACAGTGCACTAGTTATTATGGAACATTAAAAAGAATTCACATGTGATCTCCCAAACTATTTCTTTTTTTGGATTTTTTGGTGACCTTGAACAACATCTGAAGGTTATATTAGATGTTATACAAGAAAGCCATGTTGTCACAAGGAAACTGCATGACACATGACACGGTGTTATCTTTCTTTGCAAAAGATTAAGCTATTTAGTTGGAGTCAACTTCATGTGCCTAGTGAACACAAATCCTGCTTAGTACAACGGTCATATTTAGGGCAGTTTTAGGTTATTTAATTGCACATTGGCAGAAATGCCCACTTTCCACTTCCAGCTTAAAATCTGATACCACCAACGTGTTCGGTGATCCCACACATACCAGTTACTGTCTTAGGATTAGGATTAGCTGCTCCGTTTCAGAGATATTGCCAATTTTTTTGCACCAAAATCCAGTCACCCCATTCCACCTGGAAGTTTGGGATGGTCAACTTGGAACAGATATATGTTTTTGCCATGTGGTTGCAAAGACGTTAGCCTAATCTTTGTGTAATCATTTTCAAAAAATTCAAAAGTGTGTGATCATGGTACCCACTGTCACAGACAAAATGTACGGCAGTAAGTTACTATAGCATAACTGCACTCTACCGCGGTAAAACTCATTCATTTGCCAAAGAAAATACAAGATAACAGTGTCATCCTGGCTGTAACAACTATTGGAGCTGTTGTCACATGAAATAAATGTACCACAGTAGCAAGCATCCTGGATGATAGACTGTTTATTGACATTATCTACTTTTCTCTGATGTGTACGTTAATAAACGTTAGTTTTTGGATGCAGGTTCAGTGATGTTAATTCACAAGCTGCAGACGATGGTACAAGGCCGCTACAGAGGACAGAATTGGGAGCTTTCAGTGCGGCAAGTTTGACCGACGGAGTTTGTGAGAACCAGCTGATTCCGAATTTTCAGCGCGTGACGATATGTGGCGAAGATGCTAGTGAGGTTTGCATGGCCTACTGCCATTGATGATTTAGAAGTGAAAACAGTCTAGAGTTGATTTCTTGTCCAGTATGGGTACAAGCACATTTATTACTGTGACGTTGATAGATTGGGAATGGTGAAGGCTTCCTCTGTCTGACGTGGCATGACTGTGGAACTATGGTCAGTAACTAAAACTAGAAGTAGTGGTGGCGTTGTTCAATGCTGTGTGGAATCTAGCTACAACTACAACTTGGCAGTAATGAAAATGAATTAAACGGAATTCAAACTGGCTAATTTGAGAAATCCTTCAAAGTTACACAAGTCTGTGAGTCAGTTTGATGTGTACTAACGATCCGCTTTAAGGATTTGTGGAATAGTTGAGTTTACAGGCTGTCATGTGTTAAGAGCATGAGACGCTTGTGACATTAGTTGGTCGTTAGTAAGTAGTTGTTTGTGATGTGTCAATCGGCAGGTGTCATACACCGATCTACGAGAGGCGTCCGAGTGCCTTGTGAAGGCGTTGCTGATACGTCAGAGATACATGTCGATGTCTGGACAGTCGTTTCCATCTGTGACGGCACGGTTCCTCCGCCTCGTCGCTGCCGGCCAGTCTTCAGTTGCCACAGACGGTGAGACCGAGGTTCATCCAGCCGGTGACAACAATGAAAACTCCTGTGACAGTGGTCAGTTATATTTACCTCGAGGCAGACTGCCTCTCTGGTGCCATCAGGTTAACTCGTTAATGTGATCTTTATAACTTCTGTCGGCTTAAATCAAATTCATTTCGTTAGTTGTCAAACATACTCATCACTGCACTTGCTTCTGAGTAATTTGCTTTGTGGCAGACCAATTTTTGTTACTGGTTATGTTTGTAGGCGACATCACTGAAAGCACGGCATTTGGCATATCTGGCATTTTGTGTTGTCTCTTTTCTTTTGTAGTAGATAATCGGAAATGTTGGAACTTAACACTGAAGTTAACACCGATCATATCGTCAGTTCATGTTGACGATCTTAACTCTTCAGAGAAAGTGTTGACTGTAGTGTTAATCTATTGTCTAGTTATCGTTGTTTGTGCGGCAGATCTGGATGTCGGTTCAGATACGGTGAATCATCATCCGTTTGCTGTCGACATTCCAGGCAGCTGTGACTATGTCACGCGGATGACTGCTGGTGTCATGTCAGTCTATAGCAGTCAGTCGTCACTCGACAAGGACATCCCACTCAACTACCCATATCCGGACCTGATGCAGTTTCTTGTCGACCAGAACTTGCTGTTCTGTCTCATCGCCGACGGTCCACTGTAAGCTGTCACTGTGATTTGATATCACTCTTAGAATGGCGACCGGAGTCAGTCACCAAATCAAATATGACTGACTGGCAGATTGATGTAAGTGTAGCAGCGGCTGAATACGACTGGAGTCGGTGGCTGGCTTTGTGGCAGCGGCTCTGGTCGCTGCTTAGAATGGCGTTTTGTTTACAAAGTTGTAGTCATTGTCTTGCTCTTGCGTGCACATTATATATCTGTTGACTGTCATATGCTGCTTTCAGTGCCGTTGAGGTTCCAGATTAAGTTGAGCAAGTCATACAAGTGATGTCTAACATTTGTGTATTTGTAGCGTGATTGCATTCAGTGTGTGAACGGTTTGTTTTATGCTGTCTAAGGCCAAACCACGTAAAATGATAACTAACGGTGTTTCATGTATGTGTACTAGACGGCAGTTTTTCCAGCTAAATCAGTTTGTGCATTACTTGCCCAGTTTCATGATGTGACTGGTTCATGCATGTTATAGTATTGTAACACGGTGAGGTGAGCATGGTTAGACTGAGGCCTGTCTGGATGACTAACCACCCTCCTTCAGTGCTTTGACACTGTTGATTGGGTCATCAGACCTGTAAAAACCGTCGGCCATATAACCTATATTGTGTTGGCGCAGACGTAAAACCGTGCTCAATCAATTAATCAATCTTCAAAGATCTCTCAGAGTTAACGTTCAAGTGTGTTTGTGGGTCAGTTTTTTAAAGGAAATGGTTCTTGAAAGCGTCACATTGCACGCATGTATGTAATGTAATGTAAGTGTATTGTGTGATGCTGGTGTGATGGTTTAGACGTTATAAGTAGCTAGAACATGGTAGAAGTATTGAAATACTAAAGTTACAGAGCTCTTAATTATCAAAGCTCACAACTCTCATTCACTGCCTGTAGTTGTTGTGTTGTAGGAAATCGTTCTGTTATCGACGGTTGAACTATCTGTCGTCGAAGTATCAACTTCACGTTCTACTGAACGAACTCCGCGAGTCTCTCAGTCAGAAAGCCGTGCCTCATCGCGACTTCTACAACGTTCGGAAGGTTGCTGTTCATCTCTTTGAATTACTCATCCTGCTGTTTTTATATGATACTTTTATTACAATGTTTAACATGTTTGGTGCCTGAACAAGATAACTCGTCCCTGACGGGGTTGGTTTCTGGGTCCAAGATGTGATATCCTGTATCACAATTGGTTGTAATAGTATTGCATTGCAGGCTAACAGGCTTAGTTTCACATGGGCCTGAAGCAATTGCATTTTATTGTGGCCTAGGAATAATTTTTGATGTGACATTGAAGTTCTTAACATTAATTTGTTTTATTCAAACGTTTTTGTATGACTTGTGTGTAACTTTGGAGCAGTATACTATTGAAGTTTCATTTTGTCGTATTCTGTGTACATTATCTAGTAATAACAGACCTTTAACCCCACAAAATAATCTGCACAGGAACACTCAAAAAGTTGTGGAACTAGCAAAGAACCATCTTATTAAAATTTTGATGGTTTTCTGGATTTGGTTGCAATACAGAATTGGGTCTGTCCGGGAATTTTTAGCTCATTCCTAAATAGAGTGAGCTACTGTGATCACAAGGTGTCCGATGTCTGTCTGTCCGTCTGTCTGTCAGGAAAATGGCCCGTTAACCACTGAAATTTAACTCAGTGGTCCCCAGGTGTGCCTCCATCCAGATTGTGCTTAAAGTCAAGGTCGAAGGACGTGAGATATGGGCACTTATGTTTTCATTAGCAAATGTCCAGTTCCGGACCAAAATGGCATACAAGGAGCTCAGTATTCGCGAGACATCTTACTGTTTTTATTACCACAAGCCTTGTGGACGTGGTTTGCACCAGATTTTTGTCTTTTTGAAAATAACGTCCACATTTGAACTCGTAAGATGCATCTTTCACGGTATGGTTTGTTATCGGTAGTAGTCACTGATTGGCTGGTGCACAACGCAGTACGCTTATCGCAAGTGGATTCTGTTCTGCGATTGGCTGGCACAGTATCAATCGCTGATTCCAGGCACCAACGTCTGTAATTGATTGATAATGTCTAATGAGATGACAGTGACTGTGGATAACGGCAGTGGATAGCGGACTTGTCAATGGCCTTGCTTCAGTGTTGAGTGAATCTGTGGGGACCAGACAAGGTCTGGACTGTGATGTGGGAAACCCAGACCTTTGACAAAGAACACGAATCATCAGTTGTATCAGGAAGGAAGTCTTTATATTGGCCCATTATGGCCCACCAAATACTGAAACTCTTACAGTAGAAACCACAACAGTGCAGTGCCATAAAAACAGTTGAATTTATTCAATAAGTACTTACTACTGGTGACTTTTTGAGACGGACGATAACTATTCGATTCGATTCGAAATTTCAAATAATAGCTCAACTATTCGATCCTGCGATGAAGGCACTACAGGGCATGAAACCACATCATCAGTTGGCAGTGAATTATGTGTATCGTGTGGATGATGAGTGAGTGAGTGAATGAGTAGATTCTTAACGGCACATCAGCACAATTAGGCTATACGGTGCCATTCAAGTTGGATGTTGTGAAAAAGATATAATAGTAACCTTATAAGGATGATGATGTGTGGATGATGAGCGTGTGGCTGCTGTGTCAGGTGGACACCCACGTACACGCGTCGTCGTGTATGAATCAGAAACATCTACTGCGCTTCATTAAGAAGATGATGAAACAGTCTCCTCACGACGTTGTGTGTAAGGACTCCGCAGGCCACGACCAGACGCTAGCCGAGGTCTGTGTGCACAGCATTTTGTGTAGACGTTTTACCCGGATTGTGCAGTTTGTATTTTGTTTCAGTTTCATGGATAGGAATTTATATGAATTGGTTTAGGTTTTGGTTGAGTATTGTGTTGTTGTGTAGTGCAGAAGTGTTGGCACTGACCAGGATTCAACTTCAGTTTAGTTATGTCGGACTTCAGTTCTGCATAGTTCTATGTTGCTCACTAGTTTACTCTTTCGTTTGCAGTAAGCTAAAGTAAAATACATTCGGGCTGAGTAATAATAAATGGCGATGGTGAGTGTAATTTACTGGCAGCCTACAGGCTGGCTTATGGCTCAAGCCGATCGGCTTGGTCCAAATGTCAGCAGCCACCTGGCATTGTGCTGCATTCATCGCATGAACCGGGTGAACTAGGAGCCTTTAAGACCAAGCTAACTGATCAGCCATGAGGTATTAATGACTGATGTGGAGAATTGTATAAACAGTTCTCGTCTGTTGAGTAGTCCGTCGTGTCATATAGGTCATGTCGGCGTGCAGTGGAAGAGATAAGCTAGTTGGCTTGAATGAAAAGCTGCCTCTGTCGCCGTCATTGGTCGATATTGACGTCGGCTGCTGTGTCCGTTCTCTGTTGCCGAGTGATGACTGCGGTCGTCGTTATGACGTGTCTGAACCGTCGTCAGCAGACGCTGCTGTATGTTCTGGGTTGGGTTTGGTTTGGTTGTCCTGCATGTCCCTCCTTCCATATGATCACTGCGGTGTGGTGGCACTCAGTTAACCCTTTGACGCCCATCACTGTTGCCATATGGGTACAGCCATAAAGCATCCTGTGCTAGACCGGGTTAAGCCGTCATTTGTAATTTTTGACATCTGGACACTCTGACACTCAGGGCTGAGCATCAGAGTGCACAAATATCAAAAATTACAAATGATGGCCGCTTAACCCGGTCTGGCACAGGATGCTTCATAGCTGTATCTATATGCCAACAGTGGGCGCCAAAGGGTTAACTAGTAGCCTTGCAGTGTGACCCGACTGCTGCATGCTGTTAACAGGCTGACTGAGTGCTGTTATCCTGCTATTTCACAGATGCAATACCGTGTGTTACAGCATATAAATTCACATATTGTCAGTCTGCATTTAAGGACGTCAATGTCTGTGTGTGTATGTCGAATACTGTACGACTGTGTCATATACAGTGTGATAATTGACTATACTGTCAATTAGTCATCCGTTTAAACTAATATCTCAGGATTGCACTTGAGTGGTTGTTGCTTTGTTCTAACCCGTTTTCATGTCGTTCTCCACGTGATTCTGGCAGCTGGTTCTACTTAGCAGTGTTCCTAATAACATGCTGATGTGGTCTTTTTTGGAATGGCAAACAAAATAAGGTTCAAAATTACAGTTGCAGTTTTAAATTGCAGTTTTAACCTATTACCGTCACTAAAATTGAGGTAAAAGTTGAACTTTATATCGAAGATTGTTTTGTAAGTCAAATTCTCCGAACAAACCAGTTTTAAATCGAGACTTATGCAATGGATTTAATATGATGACTTACCGGTAGCTAAAACTTTAATTACTTTATCCTGCTACAACTTCTGCTTTAGCTTAAACCAAATTTATTTTACATTCATTTTACTACTACAGCCTTTGTCTATAACAGCCAACCCTAGATTGTATTACTGAATAAGTTTGAATATTACCCAGCTGTATCTAGGTTTGCGTTTTTTTTACAACATTTGTAACCAGGCCTCTCAAGTGTGACAAAAGACTTTACCTGATGGAATTTAATGAATTCATTGGGCACTGGGCAGTGCACCATAAACAACATAAACAATGGATAATCTCAGATAAAATAGTTCTTTTGTTTTCAGTTAATTATGTGCTCAAAAGTAAACAAGTTGTCTGTTTGCAGTTTCAATACCTAGCTGATTTAAAACTGAACTTGAAACCATTTTTAACACCAAAATATATCTCGGCATTTGTTTAAGACTGGATTTCAGGTTGAGATTGAGCTTCTGTTTAGAATATAGTTTAAAACTTCCATGTGTATAAGAAGAAAAAGTAACCCTGTGTATGACTTGCCTCATGTTTGCTTCTGCTGTTTATTCCTTTGCTGTGCTGTGCAGTTAATGTACATTTGTTTATTTATGCCGAGTTTTGCCAACACTTTCTTTATGTCATCACAAAGTGTGTTGGAGGAAGGTGTCTGTTACCTGTTAGGATCAGTCCACTGGTAGTGATGTATCTCGAAAACTTCATAAACGGAGTACAATGGGGCACATCTTGTACGTTTTGGGATGAAAGTGTAAAGCTTACCGTTACTGTTATGGAAAAAGTAGAAAGACAGAAGATAGCTTGTTTTCCTCACCCCACCCTTGTTTGACGCCCCCACTTAAATGGAACCCGCTAGAATTGCTGGATAAAGATTTTTTGTGCAAAAACTAGACAGATGAAGCTACTGTATGGTCATAATTGCATAATCTTAACTTTAGCCGTTTTTGACTGATCGACATGTGATGGACAGATGGAGGGTGATAGCATATAGCGTGCTCTACATATATGCTGTCGCATGCTAAAAACTGTTTGTTTGACCTGTGCAGGTGTGTTTTGTTTCACCTGTACAGGTGTGTTTGTATCACGTGTGCAGGTATTTGATCAGCTGCGTCTGACGGCGTACGACCTCAGTGTCGACATGCTTGATGTTCACGCCGTGAGTACAGTGATAATGCTCTCTTTGTCTAGCAACTTATCGTGTATCTGAGCTCCAGGAGTCCCCGTCCCTAGCCTGATCACTGTTGGACCACCTTGCTTGCTATGTTTTGAGCCTGCTGGATATACTGCCTGCTGAATCCGATTTCATCGCTACTGTGTTGATAACCTGGAACAATCTTCCTTCAAATAATTTAATTGGATCGTCATTTGTTGCTTTTAAAAGTAGACTTTAAGTGCAGTTGTGTCTTGTGGCATATGACCACATCTTCACAGCATCGTCTCGAGCCTTCGGTTTATCCATCACAACTATGCCCTGAGCATCAAAACTGCTGCTGTGTTAAACCCTAACCATCCATCCATGCTGCTGTGTTATAATTACTGGCGGCAACCTGCAAACATCGTCATCATTTCTAGATGCAGCCACACATTGAACCTGGAGTGGGAGTAGATTTAATTTAATGCCCGTCTAACTCAATCTAGGTCATTTTGGAGGCGGTCTTCACAGCCAATCACTTGACTGATACTGACAAACAAAACAGTACAGGAAAATACATAAACTAAATACAACTCAAAAAGCAAACAATGCAAATACAGCAAAATAAACTAGCCTGGTTCAGTCGACTTTTACAACACTCGGCCAGGAAACAAGGTGGGTTTATTCTACGACTCTTCCAAGCCCACATGGGGCACCAAACACTGAACATAATTGCTGTAAATCTTATAAAATGTTACCTCATTGCCAAGGAGTCGCAGTTTTTTAGCAGCACCTTTTGTATATACTGTATGTGTGCCACTATTATTTAGTAATAAGTTTTAGCTGCTGCTGCCTGTGATAAATTGAATGTGATATAAACAGTGCTGCTAATCTGCAGATTTTTTCTGTCTCATTTGTAATCAGAGTGTGAGTAAATGTGCAGTTGTTGGTTTAACTGTTGCTACTGTAGAATATGACAATGAAGCTGTTCCGTTGAGCCTTAACTGTAAACACATTGTTATTGTCATGCATTATTAAGGATCGCAATACATTTCACCGGTTTGACAAGTTCAACTCTAAGTACAATCCCGTCGGGGAGAGTCGACTGCGAGAAATCTTCATTGAGACTGACAATGCCATTGGAGGACGATATTTTGCCGACATTTTAAAGGTGAGGTGATCGTGTTAAATTACATTTCACTGTACATTCTGTGAGGCATTCACAGTTGTTGCTTGTTGCTGTAGGAAGCTGAGATCATATGTATAATTGTCAGAGAAAAACAGAGACACGGTCTGTCCTGTGCAGATTAAGAGACAGTTTTTCTCTAATTTAGTTTCACCTGTGATAGAGTATAGACAGTTTCAGACATCTGCTTAGAACTCGGTTGTTTTCAGAGTACTAGTACATACAGTGCAATAGAGTTATCACACTTTATGTGCTATATAAATTCGCGACTTATCTTACTGACATAGTTGAATCTGGTCATTTGTTGTTGGTTGTAGTAGTGAGTTTGATGAGGGTCTCTGTGTGTGAATGCTCGTTACTCTGGTATCAGATTATGTCTGTTGTCCGCTAGATGCCCCATCTGCGCTTGAGAGCATTGTAGAATAAGCTCACCTCGTTTCCTGGCCGAGTGTCGTATGATGCGACTAAATCAGGCTAGTTTTGTTTGCTGTGTTTGGTGTTGTTTGCATTTTCTGGGTTGTGTTTAGTTTCTGTATTGTCTGTATTTTTAATTTGTCTTCTGTCGTGTATTTCCAGCGTATACCGATGTGAATGGCACTGTATAGCCCAATTGTGCTGATGTGCCGTTAAGAATCTACTCACTCGCTTGTCTCCTAGATCAAAGCTGTGAGATATGATCTTTCGTTGTTGTTGTTGCTGTTGTCTAGGAAGTGATGTCGGACCTGGAGGAAAACAAGCACCAGAACGCCGAGTACCGGCTGTCGGTGTACGGTCGGTCTCCAGACGAGTGGGACAGGCTTTCTCATTGGGCCGTCAAACACAACGTTCACTCTGACAATGTCCGATGGCTCATTCAGATTCCACGACTTTAGTGAGTTTTGCTTTATAAAATACTACCAGTAATTGTGTCAGATGATGTGTCAGTTATTATTGTCTTACATTTAACGTCTTTGAAGAAATTTATTTTTATTTACTTAAAGTTACCACTGTCCTATGTTATCGGTATCAACAATCCACATGAATGATGTAATATTGACGAGTCATGGACCAACAATGGATCAGTGACAGAACCAGGCTGCTGATGCAGACTCAGATCTTTGATCAAAATCCACAGGCTAACGTTGATCCCCAAATTTTGGGATGTGCACATCTCATGTGGGTGATGCAAGTTCCGTTTCTGTGGAATGTACGTGATTCATTGGTTGCTTCAGTGTAAGATCAAAATTGCTTGTCATTGGGTCAGAATCCCGACCAATATTGCTTCAAGGGCGTTGATTCTTGCACGTGGTTGAAAATAACAGTTAACTGGGCTGTTTTATTGACCGTCTGATGTAATTAGTTGTGCAGATGAATATTATTAGAGGTATGATCCAGCGATGCCGTTCTGTGCTTGTTGTTCAGCGATGTCTACAAACTGAATCACATGATCACCAGCTTTCAAGACCTGCTGAACAATCTCTACAAACCTCTGTTTGAAGTCACCATCGACCCAAGCCTGCATCCAGAACTCCACCTCTTCCTGCAATACGTCAGTTCATGTCGGCTGATAATCATTTTAGATTTGCAGTCAGTCTTAAGAATTGGGGGTACCGCGGCGGCAGTCCCATCGCCGTTCAGGCTTGGCGACCCTGCCCTCTGTGGGAGCCATCCCCTAGTCAACCCATAGTGTTAGTGTAGACTAGGGAATTTGCTGTGTTTTTGTATGTGTGTGTGCTTGTGTTTATATTTGTGTTCCTTCAGTACGTTGATACTGTTGGTTGGGTCTTTTGACCTGTAAAACTGTCTCCCAGATAACCTATACCGTGTTGGTGGAGACGTTAAACCCTGCTCGCTCACTCACTTACTCTTAAGAATTGTATGAAAATTGATGAGACTTCCTGATGTATGTCGTTTATACATCTGAACACGTTAGAATTTTAACATCTGATGTGCAAACTGTGTGCTGCAGTGTCTGTGTTGTTGATTGTTAGCCCGTGCTCTGCTAGTTGTTTGAGTTGCTAGGTTGCAGTTCTCAGTTAGTTTCCCAGTGAGTGTTGCTACGTTATTTGAACGTTAAATTTGTACTGTCCGTGGTGACTGTTAATT
>Ga0209680_1000211_pt1 | contig 15109 bp, 11 predicted proteins | sample WorMetLIZISLAND1_FD_187413 | JGI IMG/M metagenome (GOLD analysis project Ga0209680, IMG submission 187413) | Marine gutless worms symbiont microbial communities from Max Planck institute for Marine Microbiology, Germany - Olavius loisae LIZARD... ... | reverse complement strand
GAGACAATACCGCCAACGCTTCCATCGCCCTTCCCTCCATCGCTATCCGTGCCAACCAAGGATAGACGATCACGCCTGGCCATATCTTTCGGAATCCACTTCGAACGTCGAAGAGCCAAAAAACGGTAATCGATCGATCCGCCGGCAAGGAAACCGTGGGGACCGGCGTAGTTGAAGGGCACCACCGATTGCGGACCGTATTGATCGATGGCCTTGGAAAAGCCTTCGTAAATCCGGTCCAGCGCTTCCGCCCAGGAAATCCTTTCGAACGCCCCCGACCCTCTCGCACCGCTCCGCGCCAGGGGGTGCGTCAGGCGGTTTTGGCCGTGAACGAATTCGGGGAAGGAGCGCGCCACTTTGTTGCAAATGGCGCCTTCGGTGATCGGATTGACGTGCGAGCCGCGAACCTTGACGACGCGGTCCTCTTCGACGGTCACGGTCAGGCTGCAGGTATCGGGGCAATCCAGCGGGCAGACGCTGGGAAGTTCCATGGACATTTCTCGTGCCTCCATCGGGGCTGCTAAGGTTGGCGCTACGGCACGCTTGGAGACAAAATACTTACAAATTGGTATGTAAATAAGTTCCGTTTCGAGAAAAACCATAGAGCCATTTAGAGGATCGCATGGTTAAGCGAGCTCAAAAATCACCATTGATCGCCATTGCGCTCGACCGCGAACGGGCAACGCCATTGCAGGGGCAGGTCTTTGATCAAGTTCGCGACGCCATTCTCGAGGGTCGCCTGGCACCCGGATTCCGGTTACCGTCTTCACGGCTCCTTGCTGGGGAGCTGAGTGTTTCGCGCAACACCGTGTTGGCCGCCTACGACCGTTTGTACGCCGAGGGTTACATCGAAGGCCGCACGGGATCGGGAACCCGGGTCTCACGGGTATTGCCGGAGGACCTGTTGACAGCTCGAAACATATCGGCCGCCGCCGCGGAATCATCAGGCACAGCCGGAAAGGTATCAAGATTGGTCCTGCGTCTCGGTCGGCGAGCCCGACGCAGGACCGACATTCCGGCGCGAGCTTTCCGTCCCGGCGTACCCGATCTCGAAAACTTCCCGTTCAAAACCTGGAGTCGTTTGAATGCCAAGTTCTGGCGTCGCCCGCCAACCAACCTGTTGGTCGCCGGCGATCTCGCCGGTTACCAACCGTTGCGCGACGCCATCGCCGCTTATCTCGGTGCCGTTCGTGGGGTCCATTGTTCAGGCGATCAGGTGATGATCACCGCTGGTGCCCAACAAGGGCTGGATCTGATCGCACGGACCCTGATCGACCCAGGCGACCGGGTCTGGGTCGAAGACCCGGGGTATGCAGGGCTGCGGGGTGCTTTCACGGCCGCCGACGCGGTTCTCGTCGATGTGCCGGTCGACGGCGAGGGACTGTCCGTAGATTACGGGCGGACAACGGCGCCGGACGCGGTTCTCGCCGCCGTCACCCCATCTCACCAGTACCCCATGGGTGTCACAATGAGCTTGGGGCGTCGACTGGAGCTCCTCGATTGGGCGAGAGAATCCGGGGCGTGGGTCTTGGAGGACGACTATGACAGCGAGTTCCGTTACAGCGGCAAACCCCTGTCAGCATTGCAGGGACTGGACGATGGCTCGCGGGTCATCTACACGGGGACGTTCTCGAAAGTCCTGTTTCCGGCGCTCAGGCTCGGCTACTTGGTTCTTCCAGAGGCCCTGATCGATCCCTTCCTCAAGGTCCGTGCCGCCCTCGATGATCAGCCGTCGATCGCCGTGCAACCGGTCCTCGCCCAGTTCATAGATGACGGCCAGTTCGCCGCCCATATCCGGCGTATGCGCACGCTTTACGAGGAGCGCCAGGAAACCCTGATCCGGGTGATCCGTACCGAAGCCGACGGTTTGCTCGAGGCGCGGCCAAGCGAAGCCGGCATGCACTTGGTTGCCGCAACCGGACCGCGATGCCCGATTGATGACCAAACGGCGTCTGAATGCTTGGCGAATGACGGGATTATCGCGCTGGCATTATCCCGGTTCTACGCGGGAACGGCGACCCGCCAAGGCCTGATTCTCGGCTACTCCGGGTTTACTGAAAACGAGATGACCACCGCCATGCGAAAGGCGGCCGCGATCCTCGTCAATCCAGCGTCGTGAGCACGTATTCGCCGGGCGCGTCACACAAGACCTTCAATCCACCGTCACCCGGGACACGGGCCGGGACCTTGGCCTTGGAGCCGCGTTTCTTGATCCAGTCGTCCCAGTCCGGCCACCAGGAACCGATGTTCTCCTTGGCGCCTTCAAGCCACTTGTCCGGCGTCGCCGCTTTTCGACCGTTGGTCCAGTAGCCGTATTTCTGGGCGGCCGGTGGGTTGACGACACCGGCAATGTGGCCGGAACCGGACAATACGAAGCGGATCGGGCCGCCGTACAGTTTGGTCGCGGCGAAGGTCGATTTCCACGGTGCGATGTGATCCTCGCGGGTGGCGACGATGTAGGTCGGAACCTTGATCTGGCCGAGGCCCAAGGGGACGCCGTTGGCAACCATCCCACCCGGGTCCTTGAGTTTGTTTTCCAGATACATGGTCCGCAGATAGTAGGTGTGCATAGCCCGCGGCATACGGGTCGAATCCGAGTTCCAATAGAGCAGGTCGAAGGGAAATGGATCCTTGCCCAAGAGGTAGTTGTTGACCACGAACGACCAGATCAGGTCATTGGCGCGCATCATATTGAAGGTGCTCGCCATTTCGCCGCCCTCGAGAAAGCCGCCGCGTTTTTCCATGACCTTGTCGAGCTTGCTGATCTGGCTCTCGTCGACGAAGACGGCGAGCTCTCCGGCCTCTTCGAAGTCGATCATCGTCGTGAAATAGGTCGCCGAGTTGACACGGTCATCGCCCTTGGCGGCCATATAGGCCAAGGAACAGGCGAGAAGGGTGCCGCCGATGCAGTATCCCGCAGCGTTGACTTTTTCCGCGCCGGTCGCCTCCTGAATGGCGTCGATGGCCGCCAGGGGCCCTTCCAGCATGTAATCGTCGAAGGTCTTTTCGGCCAGTTTCTCGTCTGGATTGACCCAGGAGATCATGAACACCGTGTGGCCCTGGTCGACGGCCCATTTGACCAGCGAGTTCTTTTCTCGGAGATCCAGGATGTAATACTTGTTGATCCACGCCGGTACGATCATCAGCGGCGTCTTCTGCACTTCATCCGTCGACGGATTGAATTGGATGAGCTCCATCAAGTCGTTGCGGTAGACCACCTTGCCTTGGGTCGTGGCGATATTCTCGCCGATGGTGAAGGCGTCGGAATCGGTCATGCTGATCTTGAGTTGCCCGTCGCCCCGCTCCAAATCGCCGAGAAGATTCTCCAAACCGCGGACCAGGTTTTCACCGCCCGAGTCGAGTGTCTCCCTGAGGACCTGCGGGTTGGTCATGACGAAGTTGCTCGGCGATAGGGCATCGATGAACTGCCGGGTATAGAAGTCGACTTTTTTGGCCGTTTTTTCGTCAAGGCCTTCGACATCGTTGACCGTCGTTTCCATCCACTTGGCGGTCAGCAGGTAAGACTGTTTGATAAAATCGAACACCCCGTTGTCGTTCCACGCTTCATCCTTGAAGCGACGGTCATCACGGGCCGGCGCCACCACCGGTTCGCTATCCTGTCCAACCATGCGGCTCGCGGTGCTCTGCCACAGACTCACATAGTTCTGCCAAAGCGACAGACTGGCACCGACGACCTGCGCCGGATTGGTCATCATCTTGGCGGTCATTTCCATGAACGCGCCACCCACGTTCAAGGGATCGGCGCTGGGAATCTCACCGGACGCGGTCTGTTTGGCGACAAAATCTGCGACCAGTCGTTGCGACCGTTCGGCGATACCCGCGAGCGACTTGGAAAGCTCAGCTGGATCAGGGAGTTGTGGGGACGTGTTTTGTTGATCGGTCATGGCCCAATCCTCTATGATCGTCTCGTCGGAGACTTAGGTCTCTCGGGTTGGCGAAAAAATCCATTCGGTCCGGCTATGATCACGTTGGCCGGTCCAGATTTCGCAATTGCGAAACGTCTTTGTAAAAGGTTAACTATTTTAAGCCACCGTGCAAATCAAGCAGGAAATTGCGAATTTCTAGGGATTGTGAGGGAGCGGCACAGAAATGGCCAACAACGAGACAAATAGAAAATCAAGAGAATTGGCCGGTCGACTGACCGGGCCCGGCGCCCTTTTCGTGACCGCCCTGTTCGCTGCCGGCTGTTCGCAGATACCGGACGCCGTGAACCCAGTCGAATGGTACGATAACACCGTCGAGTTTTTCTCCGGTGAGGACGACGCCTCGGCCTCGAAATCTGAAGAAAAAGGTAGCGCCCTCGTGGCCGAACGCGGCACGCCGCCACCGGGCAACGACGGCGAATTTCCGAAACTCTCAAGCGTCGACCAACAGCAGCAACGTTATGAAGCCCGTGCACAGGGTTTGGTTGCGGACGTCGAGGGGCGCAAATATGCACCCGCAGTACCTCGCCAGGGCGAAGCATTGAACGTTCTCGGCCAACCACCCAAGAAACCGCCGGCACCGGCGATGGCCGCAGCACCGGCACAACCGGCTCCGCCGGCAATGCCGGTGTCACCGGTGACGGCCGAACCGCCCCAGCAGGTCGCCTCGGCACCGGCAACAACTTCACCGTCGCCGGAAATGGTGTTTTCTACGGCCGACCAAGGAAATTTCCAGGAACGGTTCGCCAAGCGGTTGTCCGAAATCCGGGCGCGAGCCAGCGAAGGTGGTCCGGCGTTGCCGATTGTTGCGACGCAACCCATCGGTTCCGGTAGCTTCGATACCGTTATCGTTTCGGCCGATGGCGTTCAAGCCTGGTACGCAAGCCCGGCGCCGGCACCCTCGGCGGCACCCGTTGAAACCGCCTCGGCGCCCGCGTTCGGGCAACGCCGCGCGCCGGCCGTGGCACAGGGTGCGGTCAAGGTCGCGACCATCCATTTCGGCAACGGCTCCTCGAACCTGAATTCCCGTGACCGCAGCATCTTGAGGGATGTCCTGCGGCTGCAGAAGGAACGGGGCGGGCGGATCCATGTTATCGGCCATGCCAGCAGTCGGACCCGGAATACGGACCCGGTCCGCCACAAGATGATCAATTTCCAGGTATCCGCGGCCCGGGCCGACGCGGTGGCGCGGGAACTGGTGCGCCTCGGCGCCCCGAAGATGGACATTCAGGTCGATGCCGTATCGGATAGCCAGCCGCGTTTCTACGAGTTCATGCCCTCGGGCGAGGCCGGAAACCGGCGTGCGGAGATCTATTTGGAAAGCTGACGAAGTGGGGCCGCTCCTCGACAAGAGGGATTGAGCCATTTTGCCTTGAGATGGCCACGGTCATCTGGCATGTGAACACGATGGACCAGGAATTTCATAAAATCCGGCGGCTTCCGCCGTATGTGTTTGCCGAAGTCAACGCCATGAAAGCTCGCGCGCGGGCCGCCGGCGAGGATATCATCGACTTCGGCATGGGTAATCCGGACCAGCCGCCGGCGCCCCACATCATCGAGAAGCTGCGCGAAACCGCCCTCGATCCGAAGGTTCACCGCTATTCGAACTCGCGTGGTATTCCCGGTTTGCGCAAGGCTCTTGCCGCCTATTACGAGCGGCGTTTCGGGGTCGAGGTCGATCCCGAACGGGAAACCGTGGTCACGCTTGGCTCGAAGGAAGGGTTGGCCAACTTATCCTCGGCGATCACCACGCCGGGTGACGTTATCCTGGTCCCCAACCCGAGCTATCCCATCCATCAGTTCGGGTTCATCATCGCCGGTGCCGCGGTCAGGAACATCCCGGTGGCGCCGGATGGCGATATCCTGGCGGCTCTCGAGCGTGCCGTACAGCATAGCGTTCCGAAACCGACGGCGATCGTTCTCAATTTCCCGAACAACCCGACGGCCATCTGCGCCGACCTCGACTTCTATGGGCAGGTTGTCGATTTTTGCGCGTTTCATGGCATTTACGTATTGTCGGACCTGGCCTATGCCGAGGTGTATTTCGACGGCGACCCGCCGCCGTCTATTTTGCAGATTCGACGGGCATGGGATAGTGCCGTCGAGTTCACCTCGATGAGCAAGACCTACTCCATGCCGGGTTGGCGCATCGGCTTCGCTACCGGCAACGCGCGCCTGATCGAAGCACTGGCGAGGGTCAAATCCTATCTGGATTATGGGGCCTTCACGCCCATTCAGGTGGCGGCGGCGGCGGCGTTGAACGGGCCGCAGGATTGCATTGACGATATGCGGGCTCTCTACAAGGAACGGCGCGACGTCCTGATCGAGGGTTTGGCTGCCGCCGGGTGGAACATTCCGTCACCGCCGGCGACGATGTTCGCCTGGGCGCCCATACCCGAGGAATTCGCCGAACGGGGTTCCCTCGAGTTTTCGAAGCTACTTCTCGATCAAGCCAAGGTCGCGGTTGCGCCGGGAATCGGTTTCGGTGAACACGGCGACGGCCACGTCCGCATCGGATTGGTCGAGAACCTGCACCGCACGCGCCAGGCGATCCGCAACATCAAATCGTTTCTACAGAACGCCCGCGGTGAAAGCCGTAAACCGGCGAAAAAGAAGAAAGCCTCCGCTGCATGACGCAACCCCTGAGAATTGGCATCGCCGGCCTCGGTACGGTGGGCGCTGGCGTGTTGTCGATGCTCGACACCCATCGCGGCGCGATTGCCGCACGGGCCAGTCGCGACATCAAGGTCACCGCCGTATCCGCCCGTGACCGCTCGAAGGACCGCGGCGTGCCGCTGGATGCCATGACGTGGCACGACAACGCCGTTGATCTGGCGGGCGACGGCGAGGTCGACGTCGTGGTCGAACTGATCGGCGGAGAGGATGGTGTCGCGAAAAATCTCGTCGAACGGTCCTTGTCAGCGGGTAAACACGTGGTGACGGCGAACAAGGCGTTGATCGCCCATCACGGCCAGAGTTTGGCCTTGGCCGCCGAGGAAGCCGGCGCCGTACTCGCATTCGAGGCTGCCGTCGCCGGCGGCATCCCCGTCGTCAAGGCCCTGCGCGAAGGTCTGGTCGGCAACCGCATCGACAAGCTATTCGGTATCCTCAACGGGACCTGCAATTACATCCTCACGGACATGTCCCAGTCTGGCCGGGCCTTTGACGGGGTCCTTCGGGAGGCCATGGATCTGGGCTATGCGGAAGCGGATCCCAGCTTCGACGTCGACGGCATCGATACGGCCCATAAGCTAGCCATTCTGGCCAGCGTCGCCTTCGCCACGGAAGTTGATTTCGACTCCGTTTATATCGAGGGAATCCGGCACCTGTCGCCGGTCGATATCGAATTTGCCAGGCGCCTTGGATACGGGATCAAGCTTTTGGGCGTGGCCAACCGGGCCGGCGACGGGATCGAGCAACGGGTACACCCCTGTATGGTGCCGATAAACGCACCAATTAATCACGTCTCCGGTGTTTTCAACGGGATCGTCGTGGAGGGCGACTTCGTCGACGACACCATCTACGAGGGCCGAGGCGCCGGGGCCGGGCCGACCGCATCGGCCGTCGTCGCTGATATCGTCGATATCGCGCGTGGCCAACGGGTTCCCACTTTTGGCACGCCGACCAAGGCCTTGGGCAGACCGGCGACCTTGCCGATGGGGCGTCACATCGGGCCCTACTACGTAAGGCTGATGGTCGTCGACAAACCCGGCGTCTTCGCTGACATCGCGACGAGTCTAAAAAACCATGCCGTGTCGATGGAACAGGTCCTGCAGCAGGCCCGGGATCCGGGCGAACCGGTGCCTGTTGTCATGACCGTTCACGATACAGAGGAAGATGCGATGTTGCGGACGGTTGCGGAAATCGCCGCGCTCGAGGCGGTGGTTGAACCCCCGGTTCTGATCCGCATCGAGAATTTCCTCAAATGAACGATACGGGGAAAGGGTTGGCAACCGCACCGCTTCCAGTCCACAGTAGCGCGATGACCGATCAAACCGCCGCAGACCGCAATCTTGCCATGGAAGCCGTGCGAGTAACCGAAGCGGCCGCCATCGCGGCCGTTCGTTTCATGGGCCAAGGGGATGAAAAAACCGCCGACCAGGCCGCCGTCAAGGCCGCCCACATGGCACTCCACAACATGATGATCGACGGCACCATCGTCATTGGCGAAGGGGCCCAGGGCGAAACCAGCCGTTTGTTCGTCGGCGAAAAGGTCGGCACCGGTGACGGGCTCAAAGCGCAGGTTGCCGTCGTCCCGCTGGAAGGGAAGAGCATCGTTGCCCGCGGCGGGCCCAACGCGCTCTCTGTCATCGCCATGGCCGAGGACGGCGCGTTCCTGTCAGTCCCCAATATCTACATGGAAAAGATCGCCGTCGGTCCTGGCCTGCCGGACAATGTCGTCGATCTCGACCGTGAACCCGACGAAAACTTGGCGAGCTTGGCCGAAGCCAAGGGTGTCGCCATATCGGACCTCGTCGTTTGCCTGCTCGACCGGCCGCGCCACGGGCAGCTGATTACCAAAGTCCGGGAAGCCGGGGCCAGGATTCGGTTGATCCAGGACGGTGACGTCAGCGGTGTCATTCAGGTCACCGAGAAAAACACCATCGTCGATGCCTACATGGGGATCGGCGGGGCTCCGCAGGGCGTCCTCGCTGCCGCCGCCTTACGCGGCGTCGGCGGTCAAATGCAAGGCCGGCTGGTAATCCGAAACAACGACGAGGGCGCTGCCGCCAAGGCCGCCGGTATCGAAGACGTAAAGAGGAAATATACGACGGAGGAAATGGCCTCCGGAAACGTCACCTTCGCGGCGACGGGCGTCACCTACGGCGCCATTCTGAACGGCGTGCGCACCACACTCGACGGCGCGGTCACCCATTCCCTCGTCATGCGGTCGGCGACCCGTACGCTTCGCTTGATCGAAGGTCACCATGACTTCCTCCGGCGAGACCAAGGAGATTAGGGCGACCAGGTTCAGCGGTCCTGCGGAACCCTTTTTGGGGATCGAGCGTTCGCTTGCCGGAAAACGGTGGGTTGGACGGGAAACCGACGAACGCCGTGCGCTGACCTTGTCGCAAAAACTGCACCTGCCGGAAATCGTCGGACGTATTCTTTCGTCGCGTGGAATCGATGCCGACACGGCGCTCTCCTTTCTTGAGCCCCGGTTACGGGACCTTTTGCCGGATCCTGAGGCGTTGACGGATATGGACGTGGCCGCTGAGCGGATTGCCAGCGCTGTCATGCAGGACGAACGGATCGCGGTATTCGGAGACTATGACGTCGACGGCGCCACTTCATCGGCCTTGCTCAGCCGGTTCTTTGGGGTTGTCGGCGGCCGCTGTCGCGTATACATCCCGGATCGCATTCGTGAAGGCTATGGACCCAACGGTCCGGCGCTTCTCGAACTTAAGAACGAAGGCGCCTCTGTGATCGTCACGGTCGATTGCGGAACCGTGGCCCATGATCCCCTGGCCCTCGCCGAGGAGGCGGGACTAGACGTCATCGTCGTCGACCATCACGTGGCGGAACCCAGCCTTCCGTCCGCCACCGCCATCGTCAACCCCAACCGCATCGATGACGACAGCGGCCAGGGGCAGCTCGCCGCCGTCGGCGTCGCGTTCCTGCTCGTCGTCGCCGTCAACCGAGTCCTTCGGAACGCCGGCTGGTATCAATCGCGGCCGGAACCCGACCTGACCCAGTGGCTCGATATCGTTGCCCTTGGCACGGTCTGCGACGTGGTGCCGCTGACCGGCGTCAACCGGGCCTTCGTCACTCAGGGGTTGAAGGTCATGACCGGGAGGCGAAATCCCGGCATCCGCGCACTGTCGGACGTGGCGCGTATTGACGAGGCGCCCGGAGCCTACCATTTGGGGTTCGTGCTCGGTCCGCGCGTCAACGCCGGCGGACGTGTCGGTGCGTCGGACCTGGGGACGCGTTTGTTGTCGACCGACGACACCGGCGAGGCCGTTGAGATCGCTAAACGGCTCGACAAGTTCAACCGGGAACGCCAAGCGATCGAAGAAAAGGTTCTCGCCGAAGCCATCGAAACCACAGAAGCCGGTGACGACCCGGGCTCCGTGTTATTTGCGGTCGGCGAAGGATGGCATCCGGGGGTTATCGGAATCGTCGCCAGCCGTCTGAAAGACCGATACAACCGGCCCGCCTGCGTTGTGTCCTTCGACGGCGACATCGGTTCGGCGTCGGGACGTTCGGTCACCGGGGTCGATCTCGGTGCCGCCGTCATCGCGGCGCGCCAATCGGGCCTGCTCGTCAAGGGCGGCGGCCACCAGATGGCGGCCGGTTTCACCGTCGAGAGGCCGATGCTCAAGAGCCTGAAGACCTTTCTCGACGAGCGGATCGGCACCGCAATCGCCGAGGGCGGTATCGTGCCGACCTTGCGCCTTGATGGCGTCGTCGCACCAGGCGCTGTCAACCTGGAATTGATCCGGGAATTGGCCCGCGTCGGTCCGTTCGGTTCCGGCAACCCGGAGCCCCGGTTCGCCCTGCCGAACGTCCATCTCGATTATGCCGCCGTTGCCGGAACGGACCATGTTCGGGTCAGCGTCGCCAATCAGGGAGGGCGCCAATTGAAGGGGATCGCGTTTCGGTGCCTGGACCGCCCGTTGGGAAAATTCTTGCTCGACACCAGCGGACGGCCCTTGCACTTGGCGGGCCGCCTGCGGGTCAACCGCTGGCAGGGCAGCGAATCCCCGCAGATTCTGATCGACGACGCGGCACCGGCGTGGTGATAATTGACGAGGAGGTTTCGACGTGATGGACAAATGGGACCGGAGATTCTTTGACCTCGCCGACTTTATTTCCGATTGGTCGAAGGACCCGTCGACCAAGGTCGGCGCCGTCATCGTTCATCCACAGACGAAACGGATCGTCTCGACCGGGTTCAACGGGTTTCCCTCGGGTGTCGAAGACGCCGAGGAGCGACTCAAGGACCGCGCCATCAAGTATGAAATGGTCGTTCATGCCGAGCAGAATGCGCTCGTTTTCGCCGGACCGCAGGCAGAGGGGGGTACGCTCTACGTGACGCCCTTACCGCCCTGCGCACGATGTGCGGTCTTGATCATCCAGGCTGGGATCAAACGGGTGGTTTGCCCGACTCCGGACTTTTCCCACGAGCCCTGGGCGACACAAAGCCGGATTGCGGAAGAGATGTTCAACGAAGCCGGCGTCGAGGTCGAATACGTCGACCCCGAGTGAGCAAGAGAAGCCGGTGAGAAACACCGCGCCATCGCTTTTGGCACTGGCGCGGTATTTCCAGTCGTCTACCGTCAGACAAGGATCTTGTCGACGCGCGGCGCTTGAAAACGTGATGCTTCGGGCATGCCACTGCCCAGAAGCGGCTTCGCGTAGTCGATGAAAGTTGCTGTGACATCACTTCCCGACGGCGCAATCATGTCATCGCTCATCACTTTCGTTTTGCCTGCCACTTCTTCCAACTGGGTGAGTTGGTATTCGGTGGCGTAGTTGCCGACCCGATGGATGGTGACCGTGCCGTCGCGGCCCGCCGCATGGGCGAATTGCACGCCTTTTTCGCCGACCTCGCGCGCTTCGCGCTGGTCTATGTCGGACACGCAGCCGAGGAAGGAGCGCTGCAGGTACCCGAAGGTGTCGCCACGGACACGCTTTATGCCGGTCTTTTCCTTGATCTGGTCGGTCAGCAGATCGGCAAGCGCCCCGGTACCCGAGAGTTGGACGTTGCCGTGGGCATCATGTTCCACGTTCGCAGCCAGTTTGGTGACGATCGGCGTGCCGCTGGAGTCGTGGATACCTTCCGAGACGGCGACGATGCAGCGGCCGTACTTGTCGTTGGTTTCCTTCACTTCGCTGAGGAAGCGGTCCATGTCGAACTCGCGTTCCGGCAAGTAGATCAGATGCGGACCGTCGTCCGGATAGCGGCGTCCCAGGGCCGAGGCGGCGGTCAGGAATCCGGCGTGGCGGCCCATGACGACAGCCACATAGACGCCTTGAAGGGCCCTGTTGTCCTGATTGACCCCAGCGAAAGCGCTAGCCACGAATTTGGCGGCCGATGGGAACCCGGGGGTGTGGTCATTGACCATCAGGTCGTTGTCGATGGTCTTGGGGATATGGATGCAGCGAAGCGCGTAGTCGGCCGCCTTCGCTTCGTCGGCCAGGATTCGCAACGCGTCCGAAGAATCGTTGCCGCCGATGTAGAAAAACGTACTGATCTCGTGCGCCTGCAACACCTTGAAGATTTCATGACAATACACTTCATCCGGCTTGTCACGGGTCGATCCTAGACCCGAGCACGGTGTCGCGCCGACCAGTTCCAGATTGGACTGCGTTTCCTGGCCGAGATCGATGAAGTCTTCGTTGACGATGCCGCTGACACCGTGAAGTGCGCCGTAAACGGCTTCGACGCCGGCGAATTTCCTCGCTTCGAGGACGATGCCGACAACGGATTGGTTGATCACAGCGGTTGGGCCGCCCCCTTGGGCGACCAGGATTTTGCCTTGCAACATGTCTGATAGGTCCTTCCGTGATTTTTATCCGGCGGAGCGCCGGACTGCAGAGATTAATACGATTTTATTCGTCTGCTCGGCTTGAGGGAAGGGCAAACGGCGACCGAAAAGAAAGGGTAACTGATCAGCGAAGGGAGGGTTGTTCGGGCCCGCAAGCAGCAATCAAAGGCAGGTCGACGAAGAAGCGCGTACCACTGCCGTTCTGCGACAGGAAGTGGAGCCTGCCGCCATGGCTCTTGACGATTCCCTGACTAATTCCAAGTCCAAGCCCTGTTCCACCGCGCGCACGGCTGTCCGAAGGATCGGCCTGCGTAAACGGCGCGAAGACCTGGGATCGAAAAGCCTCCGGAATGCCTTTCCCCTCGTCGGCGATGGTAATCCGCGCCAACCCCTGGATTTCGCCGACGGAGACGGCAACGCGGCCGTGTTCATAGGAGAATTTCGCGGCATTGGTCAGCAGGTTGTCCATGACCTGACGAAGGCGCCGCTTGTCTCCGAGAACGACAACCGGGTCCGCGTGTTCCTGTTTAAATTCCAGGTTTACATTGAACTTGTCCGCGAACCTTTGGTTCGCCGATACGGTCGTCTCGACCAGTTGGCGAAGGTTCACGGGCGCCATTTCGAACTCGATGCTGCCGCCTGTGATCCGTTCCATGTCGAGAATATCGTCAATCAGATTGGCGAGCCGCACCGCGTTGTCATGAGCGACTTCAATCATCTCGACCGCCTGTTCGGGGAACGGACCGAAGGTTCCGCCCCGCAACAATCCCAATGACCCGCGGATCGACGTCACGGGGGTGCGCAATTCATGGCTGACAGATGCGAGGAAATCCGATTTGGCCCGGTCCGCGGTTTCAGCCGCGTCCTTGGCTTTCAATAAGGCTTCCTCGCGGTTGACCTGCTCGGTGATGTCGGTACCGACACCGCGGTATCCGGTGAAAACGCCGTTATCGTCGAAAATCGCCTTGCCGCTGTTGCGGATGACCCGCCGCTCGCCATCGGGCCGTGTCATGACGTAAACGAAGTTGCGGTAACTCTCGTGGCGTTCGAGGGTTCGGAAGTGCTCGCGCCAGTTGTCGTCCAGTTCCCCGCCGCGTTCCTCGAACAACTGGCGGCGCGATTTTCCAAGAAGCTTCGCCGGCGGAATCCCCGTCACGACTTCATGCATCGGCGAGAGATAGGTGAAACGCAGATCCGAGTCCTGTTCCCAAAACCAATCGGAAACCGACTCGGCGAAGTCGCGGAACCGCTCGTCAACGGAGTTTGTCTGGTCGAGCATAAGGTTTTCCGCCATTCCGATCTTCATCGCTTTTCCCCGCACCACGGGCATTCCTGGCGCGAACGGTATTTCGTCTCAATCGTGTTCATATGGGGAATAGATCCGAAGCTACCCGATCGATCCATTGCCCGCAGTCCAAACCACCACAGCCTCCTTTTAGCAGAAAAGACTACCACCCGGGGCTCAATCCGGTATGAACGAGAAATGAACGCCGTTGACACCTGTTAACACTGTGGCCGCGCCAGTTTCCCTTCGCGAAAAAGCCCTGGGAAAAAAGGCGCAGAAAAGGCATTCGAAAGGGTTGATTTTGTCGGGGAGGGCGTATACCAAACGCGTTCTGCGTCCCCATCGTCTAGAGGCCTAGGACACCGGCCTTTCACGCCGGCAACACGGGTTCGAATCCCGTTGGGGACGCCATTCCTTTCTAAGCCGCTGAAATCTCAAAAAATTCAATAAAAACAAAGGCCTAAATTTCCTATTGCTCCACAATTGTGCTACACAATGGAGTATGGAAACGATGGCCAAGCAACCGAGATTACACCTTCGGGGCAACATCTATCATGCCCGCGTTCGGGTGCCGACAAATTTAGTTTCGATTATCGGCAAAAAGGAAATCCACAAATCGCTGGGAACGTCGGACTGGGCGGAAGCCAAACAGAGGCTTTCCATCGAACTGGTTCGGATCGATGCTGAGTTCGCAGCCGCCCGCCGCAAGCTGACAGCCAAGCCGGTTTCCGATCTGACAGAACGAGAGATCACGCAAATGGCGTTGCTCTGGTTCCATCGGGCCGAGACGGAAGACTTCACGGCGGACAACCGGACCGACGATCCGGACGAATGGATTGCCCCGGACACGGGCAAGAACGAATTGCTGAGCGGTGTCCAGGTTGACGAAACGATCAGGCCGACTGATCAGCGGATTGCGGACGGCCTGTTGTTGGAAGCCGGGATCGCCATCGAGCGTGACAAACCCCAATACACGCACCTGTCCAACCTGATCCGGCGGGCGATTGCCGAGAGCGAGCAACGCCGTCACGACCGCCAGGAAGGCGATCACTCTGGGCGACACCATGATCTGTTGTTCAAGGACGTGAACCCGGTTGCACCTGAACCGGAGAAGGTGATCACGCCGATTTCCTTCCGTCAGCTTGCCGATCTCTACCAACAGAGCCCGGATAGGCGAGACGTATCAGAGAAGACTAGGATGAGCCGGGAAACTATCTTCAGGGCGCCTCGAAGAATTCCCTATTTTTCCGAGGTCGGTTAGGTTCTGTTGACGATTTTTTCATGAATTGAATGCGATCCTCCGTTCCAGATTTTCATCGGAATGGAGAGTGTTGATGTCGAGTTTTTTGCGCGAAGACCAATGGCGTCGGATTTATGGGTTTCTT
>Ga0209680_1000210_pt1 | contig 15119 bp, 9 predicted proteins | sample WorMetLIZISLAND1_FD_187413 | JGI IMG/M metagenome (GOLD analysis project Ga0209680, IMG submission 187413) | Marine gutless worms symbiont microbial communities from Max Planck institute for Marine Microbiology, Germany - Olavius loisae LIZARD... ... | reverse complement strand
CGCGTTCTTCAGCTGCTACCGAAGCGTGAATGCGCTCTTGCACATGGAGCGCGGTGGGTTGCGCCAATTCGAGATCGCAGGCAAATTGTGTGCCCGTCAAGCGGAAATGTCAAGCCCATAACTTACTATTCCGTAGATTTTAATATTTTTATTCACACGGGTTGTTTTCCTACTCTCATAACGACATGCAAAATCTCCATGTTTCACGATCGCTGCGTGGTCTGACGCCTGCCGTGGTAGTCGCACTCGCTTTACTCTTTCCCCCAACCTCGAGTCCGGCCCAGCGACTCCACCTCCCTGATTTCGGGAGCTCCGCGGACCTGGCCATGTCCTCGGCTCAGGAGCGCCGTCTGGGGAAGGAGTTTATGAAAAGCGTGCACAAGGCTCTATCGGTTATCAACGACCCCATACTCACCGACTACCTGGAGGGCCTCGGCAACCGGTTAGTCGCCGCGAGTACCACAGGAGCAAGCAGATACAGCTTCTTCTTCATCGAAGATCCAGCGACCAATGCCTTTGCAGGACCCGGCGGTTACATCGGCGTCTTTTCCGGCCTAGTGCTCGCCAGTGAGAACGAGAGTGAGCTGGCAGCAGTGCTGGCACACGAAATCGCCCATGTGTCCCAGCGTCACCTGATACGCCTATTCGAGAACCAAAAGCGCCTGAGTGTTCCCACGACCGCCGCGCTCATCGCCGCCACCGCCCTCGGGGCGCAGGTTAATGCGGACCTCGGAGCAGCCGCCGCCGCCGGCATTCAAGCCGCAACCTTGCAGCGACAAATCAACTTCACCCGCGAGAATGAGAAGGAAGCAGATCGCATCGGCATCGTCACCCTGGCCACCGCCGGGTTCGATCCCTATGCCATGCCTGGCTTCTTCGAGCGTATGGCCCGGGCAAGCCGCACCCACGAGATCAGCGCCCCCGAGTATTTGCGGACCCACCCTGTCACCAGCAGCCGCATCGCCGACGCCGTGGGCCGCGCCGACCGCTACGGACACAAGCAGCGACCGGACGATCTGCGTTTTCACCTAGTACGCGCTCGTCTGCGCGCACGTTCGTTCAGCAGTGCGCAGAAGGCGATTACCCATTTCCGGTCCCAGCTCAAGAGCAAGCGTTACCGTAACGAAACCGCTGTGCGCTACGGCTATGCCCTGGGGTTGACCCGCAGCAACCAAGTTCGCGCGGCTCGCACGGTGGCGAGGGAGTTAATTACCCAGCATCCGAACCAGGCCGAGTTCATTATTCTGCAAGCGCGGATTAATGCCGAAAGTGGTGCCAAGGACCGCGCCGTCAAGACCTTGCAGACTGCCGTCGGGTTGCGACCATCGAATATCCCCCTGCGTATCGCCTACGCCGACATCCTCATGGCAGCGGGGCATCCCGCACGCGCTCTCAAGACCTTGGAGGAGGTCGCACGCAGGAAGCCCGGCCAGGCCCTGATTTACCAGAGGATGTCAGATGCCGCCTTCAAGGCGGAGCAGAAGGTGGCAACCCATCGCTACCGGGCAGAAAAGTTCTATGCCAAGGGCGACCTGGAACCGGCGATCCATCAGCTCGAGATCGCCTTGCAACAATCGGAACTGAGTTACCATGACGCATCCAGGATTCAGGTTAGGCTCGACGCCATCAAACGAGAAGCACAAGATGCCAAGAAATGACATTTGATCCGGCAGCTATCAGTGAACATCAACTTGGGTTAATCTTAGTCGGAACCTTTATTTTCCCCCGCTTATAGCGGTCTTAACAACAGGATTCCTTTTCGTCAACGGGAGCTGGGATTCGAGGATTGACATTTTAGGAAGGTCCACACAGCGGACTCTATAACAATCAAACGGTCAGCGTAGGGTTTGCGTGTGGACCGCCTCGGTTATGGTCATTTAACACATAAAAAGGGTATATTATATTTTCTTATACCCAGTTGTGGGAGTATAACATGAATGTATCCCATCCTTTTGCGTTGGAGCGAGCTATGCCCTTAAAATCAGTGAATTTAGATGCCCTTATCCCTGAATAAGAATAGATTCTTTTAAAACTCACTAAAGAGATTGGCACATATGAAGAATTTTCAGGATTAGTTGGGCAGTCGATACCTGACCCGACAAGAGCTAAAAGATTAAGCACGATTGGCAAGAATGCAATTATCATTCAATGAGTGACCGCGGTGACCTTTAAAATTAACCAATCAGCTCAACCAAAAACCAAGATTCCCCCAGATGTGATCGCATTACGATGTATTGGCAAGAGGTGAGAAAGGGTACAAATATTGGGGCGCACACGATGGAGTGCATCAGAATCACATTGAGGCCCCTGGATCAGAAATAAATGACATATTATATAAGCTGACTCATTCAGAGCCGATAGCTTATCCGGACTTTCCTATAGCCGGTCATGTAACTTTACCTGAGGATAAAAATGAGAGGCAACGATTCAATTACTTAAGAACGTAAAAGGCCTCTTGCAATTAGTAAACACTAACCACCCAGGATCTCTCATATTTCATCCACTTATATGTTCCTACGCTAGTCTGGGCAGTTTCTGTCTAATACATTTTTTGCTTTCTTAGAGTTCGTAAAGAGATTGGATAATAGGGGCCGAAAGAATGATTTCGTAGGGGTCAGAAAGAGATTTTAGGACTATTTGCATCAAAATAAAATTTGTGTCGCTAACAATCAGCCACCTTGGCCGGTGGCGTGAGGATCCTTAGTCGTATTATAGACTTGTATTGGGGCATCTTTGATGGGATGCACGAAAGAGAAACCGAGTTAGTTATCCCTGCGGACGGTGCCATGGTCGGTTCGGTCTTCGATGGCGGCGTCGATAGCCGGGGCCGGGAGGCACCCGCCTGAGTCTACCCTGCGGCGGCACGCGGGTGCCCAGAGTTGCTGGTCGATGGGATCATGGCATACAGCGCTCAGAGCGGGCATATAGAGGGCGGTATACAGGCAGCGGTTGCCGGCTCTGGAGAGGCCGGTTTTTTGTTGACACTGGAGCCCCGGATTGGAGCTAGGGCGGACATGGTGCCCTTCTGCCTGGCTTGGCATCTCCTCGGGCAGAAGCAGGGGTTCACCGAGGAGTTGAATAGCGCTGGCGTCGGCGATGCCGGTGACACTATCGCCTCGGCGAAGTATTTGGCGATCCCGGGGTTGATTACCATCAGGGCCAGGCTGGCTCATCCAGAGCGCAGACCCGGCTCACCCGAGCCTTGCGCAGGGCTCGGACAGGACCAGATAGGCGGTGTTCTTGAACTCACGGGGTATTCGATTTGCCCCTCGCGGTTATGGCTGACATCGATTCCGGCGCTCTTCCTGTTCTGGTTCTCCAAATGGCCTGAATCGGTTAGGCTCGTGACCTGGTTCCCCGACCCTGAATCCGCGCCGACCAAACTTTGTGTATGCAGGCTCACGAGCTTAGCTCCCTGGCCTCGGATACTCTCTTATGCAAGCGCTTGCAGCAGTCCACATGGTGAACAGAGGCAGCACGTGCATGGCATCGGAGGCCCGGAAGATGTTCTCCGAGACTGGGGAGATACTGGGTGGGGGATGGCCAGTCCAGAAAGATGTAGTCGTACGTTAGCCCTCGGCCAGGGCTTGAATAACCGTGACAGCTGCTTGGTGGGCTGCTTGGAATCTTCCAGGGCCAGATCCAGGTTGCGGAAGGAGAAATCCGCTGGCAGCAGATCCAGGTTCTGGGAATCGGTTCCCTTCACCGCATGCATCAAGTGCCCGCTTGCCCTTTACAGGGTCTTGCCGCCTTCCTATGACCTTGGACCTAACCTGAAAGCCTGAAAGTAATAGGTGACGGCGGGGCCGGGGGTCCAAGTCCCCGATACCAGGGCGTGATTACCTGCTTCCGCGGCCAGATAGGCGATGTCGATGTCGGTGGTGGTCTTCCCAACCCCACCCTTGACATGTTATGGACACCGATGACCCTCATGACTTCTAACCTCCTTTACCTGCGGGGGGAGCGAACAGGTTGCGAAAGACCAGCCGATTCCGTTTTGAATCGAAGGCGGCAAAGTTCGCTGCGAACCTGATCCGGGCCTGCTGGTGGTAGCCGAACAGACTGCCGATCAGGGCACCCATGGCGAGTAGGGTATCGGTCTCGACGCCCCCTGCATCCTGCATCTGCCGAGCAGCCTTCCGCAGATGGTCGATCTGCACCGCAGTGTCCTGGAATCTGCCCAGGTTGCCGAGCAATTGCTTGAGCGTCTTGACCAGAGCACCAACCTGCTGCCGCGGATAGAGGCTACTGAAGAACTCCAGCAGATAACGCAGCTTCTTGCAATGCTTGCGCAGCTCATGCAGCTCGGGGGCGGGGGAATCGGGGGTAATAGCCTGACCCACCTTGCGCACCCGCCGATACATGCTCCAGATACGGGTGTCCGCTACCGATTTGGTGGGGCGCATAGCGTTGCGAACAGCGGACCGCTCTGGGACTGGCGCCTCCAGAAAAGCCCGCCAGGACGTCAGTAGCTCTGTGAACTCCGCCGAGCCGAGCGCCTCTGCCAGCGCCTTATGGGCCCCGTCGTAATGGTCTGCCAGGAACGCTCGCAAGGGTTCCAGACAGGGCCGCAGGGGTGCGGGCAGGCTTGCCTGGTAACTGCCGAAATCCATCAGATAGACATCCAGATCCCGCATCGGACCCGTGATCTGCTGCACCCAGGTGAAGCGCCTCTTATAGTCCTCCACCAACGCCGGCGCGAACACGCCCTTGATCTGAGTGAGCGCCGAGCGGGTACGTCTGGTGGCTACCCGCAGGTCGTGCAGGAACTCCGAATCCAGATTTTCCTTTGCACCCTTGATATTAGCCTCCAGGGTATCCAGCAGCCCGCGCAGAATCTCCTTGGTGCTGGCATCCGCCCGCTGGTCCCCAGCTAGGTGGTAGTCCAGCTTTGAGGAATAATCCCCAGGACGGTGGCCCACGGCGGCCAGGGCCTCCACCAAGACTTGGTTGCGCACCGACTCCAGACCCACCTCTTGACTGAGCACCCGAGCCGTCTCCTGCAGCTCCGCCGTATAGCCCTTGACCGGCAGCAGACTGACCCGCGCCGCCAGGGGCCTTTCGCGGTCGCCATCCGCATCCCGGGAGCGGTTATCCTCCAGCCGCAAACGGCCCACCGTCTTGTCGTCCTCATTGAGCAGGCGCAGTGGCTGGATCCGGCTTCGGATCTCTAGCAGCAAAAACAAGCGGCGGCTCTCCAGCACGGGTTCCAGTCGGTCCCGCACCGGACCTGCGGACAGGTCCCAGATGAAACCCGGTGTCGCGCCGATAGATTGTACCTGGGGTGGGGTATCGGCACCAACATCCTGCCACAGCAACCAGCGACCCGCGGCGTCCAGCCGCTCCTCTAGGGTGGCCTGGGCCAGATAAAGTCGCCAGTCGAAGCTGTCCAGGAACCGTCTAGTTACTTCATAAGTAGGATCTGCGACAAAACGCATCCGGTCTCGGATCAGATGCTTGATATCCTCTAAGCCGATCCCGTCCGGGATAAGATATTCACGCGCGATCCGGTCCATGTCTTTCAAGGATCTTTCTCCTGCAGGTAAGGGATGCCGCTGTTCCCGGAGCCACCGAATGATACTAACCGTATCGAAATTACAGGATACCCAAAGCAAAGCGTGCCCACCGCAGGCGGGCCATCCATGGATGCGGTTCGTGCAGGGAGAACGGGCACCGGCCAGTAAGCTCGGAACCATCGCGTTCACCACATCCTACCCTTTGTCCAACCTATCGGTTTTGCCGGACCTACCCGACTCGCTTCCACGCCAAGACGCTGCTTTCGGCTTAGTAGCCCTGTGTTGCCCCCTGCCTCCTCTGAATTTCTACAACCTTAGGGGGGAAAGACGAACGCAATTTAGCGATTTTATTGCGAAAAGGTGAATTATTTTACAAAACATACCGCCGCTGTTCCGGCATCTGATGATCCCTTACGGATTTTGGCCCCTTCTGCCCTGCGACCCCAGGACGTAGGATGCAGTGAGCATGGTATGCCGTAGCAGAACTACACTAACCTTGGCCACTGGACCGCATCTTTTGGACGCCTAGCCGACAGCGATCCCCTTCTTTGGAAGGGGGCGTGCCCAACATACAACTCCCTACCCCACCGTTTTGGATTCGACAGCGCACAAGGTATTGTAACCAGGGGAAGCCTTGGGGTGCGGCGGCAACCTGACCTGGGTACCGACCAGAATCTGCGATATCTGAGGCAACCGCAGGATTAGCTATGGTGCATTCAACCCGCCGCTGCTTTGGATTTAGCAGTACCCCCTACCCAACGAAGGCACTTGAGGATCATCCTGCCCAAGGTGAATTGGGCTGGTGCGTGTCCCTGTATGGAGCGCTTTGCGCAGCCATCGCATCGTCTGGTAGACGTCCTGTGCGCCGCCCTGCCTGAATGCGTAGAGCCCCCAACCTGAACTGGGCCTCCGGATTAGAGGCCGCTGAGATAAACAATTCCATGAAGACTTGGTTGTCCTCGGCCATCTGCACATGGTAGACAACCTGGGCCGCTCGGTGCGAAACACAGCCATGGCCTCGGTCGGCAATTGCCAACCCGCTTCGCCCTTGGCTGCTCCAGCTGCATCTCGAAGCGCCTCAGGCGATTGCATTTGCACCTGTATGCATATTCCGGCAGCGGGATCTGGATGGCTAACCGACCCTCGCATTACGGATATTGCCGACCAGGATCCGGCGTTGGATGGGCGGCAGTTCATGGCCGCCCTCACTTGCAACCTGAGCCAGGGGGCTCAGGCACCGGATCAGGACCAGGACCAGGATGAACAGTGCCATCCCGCCACCGGCACGAATTGTCAGCTCGCCGAAACGGGATCTCAGGGACCCAACGCTCAGACCGATCTCCCCGCTCAAAAACCAACCAAACAGCCCAGCCGGCAGGGCAGGCCCAGAGTGCCAGGATGCAGTGCTTGAACCCCGGTAGCTCTTGAGGACGCGAAGGCGGACACGGCAAATAGAAACACCAGTAGCAGACCGCCGAAGATCCAAGAACCTGGGGGCTACTGTACATATTCAGATCGGCTTGGGGGGATTTGCGCTGAGATTGCCTTTCCATGTCGCCTGATGCCTTCGTTTGTGTAGTCGGTTGTGGTGTGGTTGCTCCCGGAGCCGTCGCATCCGCATGAGCTGCGGTGAACACGCTCAGCTCGATTTCGGTGATGTCCAACCAACTGTCATGCTTAGGGGTGTAATGAATCTCCAACCGATCAAGCAACCGCCGTGCTTCGGCGGGCGGAAAGGCTTTTAGTACAAGGGAACGGGGGTGTGGGTGTTCGACTGGTTCCAAATCAGCACCGCCTGGTCGGCATCGGCGTAATCCACATCGAGCATTGTTTTCCTTCCTGAGCTAGATCGGGCGCCGTTCTCACCCGCTCGTACTCGTAGTCATAGCGACACGGCTGATCTGGCTCGGACGGGAGGGCTGGGGCGTTTCTCCGATTAACTGGACTGGCTGCTTATTCAGATACACCACCACAGGCCAACTGGATCGGGCGCGCTTTGCCCACCATCTAGAAGCCGCACGCGTCGGTTACCCTCACCTCTTGCGTTCGAGAGCAGCTTCAAGCCCTCCACAAAAGCGTTGCCGCAGGTTAGACACGGTCCGCAAGGTATACGCGAATGCCTCTGCGGTTTGCACATCACGCCACTTCAGGATCCCCGCATCGACCCTCCACGGCACAGTGGCATGCTTGATCCTGTACGCTGCTGCGTTGCCTTTATTCACAACTCCATGAGCTGCTCACGCTCATCATCCGTTAAATGCACGATATATTTTTTACCCATTGGGTTACCTCCCGATCAACTCGCGCAAGCCTTACCGTCAAGGCCATCAAGCTGCAATAATTAGGAGAAATCAGAGACAAACTAGACCACCGCCCTTCTACCAGAGGGATGGACTGAAACACGGTTCGCTTGAAATTGCGTGACGACCAATGGGAACGGATTTAGTACCTGTTGCTAAGCAAAGCGTAAGACCGTGGACGGAATGGCCATGACAATCGATTGTTCGTGGAAGCGATCTTCGTGGTTAACCTGCTCAGGGTGCCCCGTGGTGCGATCTTCCCGCGAAATTTGGAAACTGGAATAGCGTATACTAGTCTTCGCACGTTGGCGGAAGTGGTGTATGGTCCGGAGTGTACGATGAAGTTAGCAAAGAAATCTGACACTGAAGAAATTTTCATTGATAGCACAGTGATCGGGGTCCATCGGCGCGTAGCCGGCGCACCCAAAAACGGCACACCGGCGTGTCCTACGTGCTACGATAAGCTGAGCGGTTGCTATCTTGTGTTCGTGATGAGGGCCTTGATCTCGAACTGATTGGCCTAAATGTCACCTGACCTAAGACTGGATACCGGATGCATAAAGCCGTTAGGAACTGTCCGCTGTCCGCGATCCCATGTTTTTGGAGCCGATGCGCGGATTCGAACCGCGGACCTACGCATTACGAATGCGTTGCTCTACCGGCTGAGCTACATCGGCAACTAGGCGGGTAGTTGATTATATGCAAACGATGGAACACCTTCAAGCTGGCGGCGGTAATAGTGCAAGAAACATCATATAAATTAACAACTCGCGGACCGGTCTTCATTTTCTAGTTTGTTCCAAGTAAAGCTTGCATGAACTTGAACTGCTCTCGGCTTATGGGTATCCTGGAAAATAGGTATTTTTTTCCAGAAAGCGAATCTAACCCATTGATTTTTGAGGCAGGCTGTAGACGAGAATTGCATTTTTCAAAGTGCCCTTAATAACATTCTGGGTAGGAATGCCTCATCGCTCCTTACTTTATATGTCTAAATTAACTTGTGACGCCAAGATCGCAAATAGGTTCTTTAGAAATTTACTACTACCGCCTTGGACAATGGCACAGACCCCCTCTATCTTTGCTATCCCTGGCCCTGGATTCCGGTAATCCCTGCCGGAATGACGAGGTAGGAGTTAAATCTTGTTGACATGTAACTCTAACTAACTGTTTCTTTTATGTGTTAAATGTTCAAAACCCAAGCAGTCCGCACAGCGGGCCCTGCGCTAACTGTTTTATTATTTTAGGGTCCGCTGTGCGGGCCTTTCTAAAATATCAACACGACCTATAGAAATCGGCACCTGCGGTGGCGATATCCGATAATCTCCAATCAGTCTTACTCTGCATAGGCGGGCACGACCCCAGCGGCGGGGCTGGCATTCAGGCCGACGCAGAGGCCGCGCGCGCGGCTGGGGTCCATACCTGTAGTGTCATCAGCTGTCTGACCGATCAGGACACTTGCGGCGTCCTCCGGCTGTGGCCCCAGCGGCCCCAGCTGATTGGGGACCAATGCTGCCGGGTGCTGGCCGACAGCCGCGTCGGTGCCCTCAAAATCGGCCTGCTCGGCAGCGCGCGGGCGGTCCGAGTCCTCTACGACCTTACCACCGAACATCCGCGGCTGCCCCTGATTCTAGATCCGGTGCTTGCCTTTGGCAGCGGACGCTGGGTCGCGGACGGTGCTTTGGTTAATCAGCTGCGCAACCATCTACTCGGACGCTGCACCCTGCTGACACCGAATCTCCCGGAGGCCCGTACCCTGAGCAACCTCAAGGAACCGAATGACTGCGCTCGACAGTTGCTCCAGACCGGTTGTCTCTGGGTGCTGATTACCGGCACCCATGCCCCGGGCGAGGAGGTGATCAACCGGCTCTATGGTCGCGACGGTAGCTACCGGGAGTGGGTATGGCCGCGCTTTCAAGGCACCTACCATGGTTCCGGCTGCACACTGGCAAGCGCCGTCGCGGCCCGCATCGTCCGGGGCCTGGACCTGGAAGACGCCGTTGCCGAAGCCCAGGCCTATACCTGGGAGGGCTTGAACTGTGCCTTGCGTACCGGCCGCTGCCAACTCACACCCAACCGGTTTTTTGCCCTCGACGCTTCTGGACTACTGCAATGAGCCGACTGTATGGACTCTACGCCATCACCCCCCAGGTTCCGAGCCAGATTCCGAAAACTACTCCACCCCTGATGGAACAGGTAACGCAGGCCATCGCCGGCGGTGCCCGGCTGATCCAATACCGGAATAAGGGCGGCGATCCGGCCGAACGCTTGCATACGGCCCAGTCTCTGCTTGTGGTTTGTCGCGCAGCCGCCATCCCGCTCATCATCAATGACGACCTGGACCTGGTGGCACGGGTCGGTGCCGATGGGGTGCATCTGGGCCGGGCCGACCCCGACCCGCGGGGGGCAAGAAGTCTACTGGGTCCGGGGGCCATCATCGGTGTCTCCTGTTACGACCGGCTCCAACGGGCGCTGCATGCCCAGGCAATCGGCGCCGATTATGTCGCCTTCGGGCGCTTCTTCCCTTCCGCCACCAAGCCCCTGGCCGTTCAGACCACGCCGGAACTGCTGCTGCGGGCCCGCCGACACCTCACGATTCCACTGGTTGCCATTGGCGGCATCACTCCCGAGAATGGTCATTTACTAATCTCGGCCGGCGCGGATATGTTGGCCACCGTCGACGCCGTCTTCGGCCGATCTGACATCCGCGCCGCGGCGGCGGCCTTCAATGCGATTTTCCACGCTGGAGCTTGCAACCCATGACTCGATCCCATGACCTTTTCGCAGCAGCCCGACGCCACATCCCTGGCGGCGTCAACTCCCCAGTCCGAGCCTTTCGCGGTGTCGGTGGTGACCCGATCTTCTTCGAGCATGCTGCCGGCCCCTATTTGTTCGATGCAGACGGCAACCGCTATTTGGACTACGTCGGATCCTGGGGCTCCATGATCTTGGGCCAGGCCCATCCCCAGGTCCTGGAGGCGGTTACCAAGCGCATGCGCAAGGGCCTCTCTTTCGGTGCCCCCACGGAGCTGGAGACCCGGATGGCGGACAAGGTCTGCGAGCTGATGCCCTCCATGGACCTGGTACGCATGGTCAGCTCTGGTACCGAGGCCACCATGAGCGCCATCCGGCTGGCCCGCGGCCATACCGGTCGGGATAAGCTGGTGAAGTTTGAGGGCTGCTACCACGGCCACTCCGACGCCCTGCTGGTCGAGGCGGGCTCCGGTGCCCTGACCCTGGGTGAGCCTAGCGAGCCTAGCTCGCCTGGCGTACCGGCGACCCTGGCCGGGCTCACGGTAACCCTCGATTACAACGACCTGGATCAGGTCCGAGACACCTTTGCCCGCAGCGGAGAGGAGATCTCCTGCATCATCGTCGAGCCCGTGGCTGGCAACATGGGCTGTATCCCCCCGGAGCCGGGATTCCTGGAAGGACTGCGCGCGCTGTGTGATCGGTACGGCGGGTTGCTCATCTTCGACGAGGTCATGACTGGGTTCCGGGTGGCACTCGGTGGGGCCCAAGAACGCTACGGGGTGACCCCCGATCTCACCACCCTAGGCAAGATCATCGGCGGTGGCATGCCGGTGGGGGCCTTCGGCGGCCGTCGGGAGGTCATGGGAAAACTCGCCCCCTTAGGCCCCATCTATCAGGCCGGCACCCTCTCCGGAAACCCGGTGACCATGGCTGCTGGACTTACTACCCTAGAACTGATCTGTAAGCCGGGCTTTTACCAGGACCTGGAAGCCAAGACCAGGCAGCTGTTAACCGGCCTCGAAGCGCAGGCTGCGGCCGCCGGAATACCCATGACCGCTAACCGAGTCGGGGCTATGTTCAGCCTTTTCTTCACCGCTGCCGAGCGGGTGACCGATTTTGCGGGGGCTACTGCTTGTGACCAGGACCAGTTCCGTGCCTTCTTTCACGCCATGCTGGAGCAGGGAGTCTACTTGGCCCCCTCCGCCTTCGAGGCAGACTTCCTGTCCGCAGCCCACAGCGAGGAAGATATTGCCGCAACCCTGCAGGCGGCGCAGCAGGCCTTCCTTATCTTGCGGGCCTAATGAGCGGGTTTTGTGCGTCCTAATTCTGGAGCTACCAATGATCGTAATGGCGGTTACTGAGCGATTCCAGAAAGCGAAAAAACGTTCTCGCTTCCCGCTTCCCGCTTCCGGTGATAAAGAATTGATAACTCAATACGATACAGGACGGCATGATGTCTGCCCCATAGGTACTCCACTGCGTCGTGTTCGCTCATCTTCACTTCTTTGGCGGGGGAGAGTAGGAGGATTTGGTATCGGACCAACCGGGATAACGCTTAGATATTCCTTAACAATTACCCTTCTACTAGGCTTTACCTCAAAAGTTTCGATATCCACGAAACCATTAGTGGCTTTCGACTTAGCGCTTCTACCTCATCCCAACTCACTAACAAAATATCCGATTATCGGCCTAACCACTAGCGAACCTGTCTCCCTTTATTCTAGTTTTCTCGATCCGCCGGATGCGATGTCCAGTAACAGAGGTTTTGTGGTCCGTTCTGATAGTTTCGCCCGCGCCCATACAAAACCGTTAATACTGCAAAACCGTTAATACTGCGTTGGCAACTTTGACGACCGTCTCAGAGCCGGGTTCAGCAATTACCTGTTTCTAATCCAAAGCAAGTCTTAACAATGGAACTGTAGTGACGTTTCTCACTCACTATCTCACTATCATTTCCTTAACGTAAGGTTGGGGTATCCTCGGCATCGGATTCCATTCGTCAATCTGCTGTTAACCTTTATTATCCGTAGTATACGAACTGTTGATATTTAACTCTAAACGACTGTTTTTACTATGTCAGATAGCCGCGCCACGCGAGCGGTTCGCGCTGCAGACCTTCCAGTCAATCGGATGATTTGCGTGGGGTTCACTATACGGACCTTCTAAATGTCGACGCGCCCTGAGCCGACCCCGACCAATATCCCATGGCCGAGCTGCTCCGGGATCTGCTGACCTGGGTCTCGGCCAACCCCAGCTGGGCCTATCTGGGCGTCTTCTTGGTGGCTCTGACCGAATCCCTGGCCATCGTCGGACTCATGGTGCCGGGTGCGATCATGATGGTTGGCGCTGGGGCCCTGATCGTCGCCGGGGCTCTGGGGTTTTGGCCCGTGTGCCTGTGGGCGATCGCCGGTGCCGTGATCGGGGATGGACTTAGCTACTGGCTCGGACACTACTACCGGGAGCGACTGAAAGATTTCTGGCCCTTCACCCGTTATCCAGACAGCCTCGCTGGCGGGGTCCGCTTCTTCGAGAAATACGGCGGCAAGAGCGTCGCCTTTGGGCGCTTCGTGGGTCCCATCCGGTCGGTCATCCCCATGGTCGCAGGGATGTTGGGTATGCCGGTCGGGCGCTTCCTGGTCGCCAATATTCTCTCCGCCATCGCCTGGACCCCCGCCTATCTGTTACCGGGTATCGTCTTCGGCGCCTCCCTGGAGCTGGCGGCAGAGGCTACCTTCCGTTTAGTGCTGCTGCTGCTCGCCCTAGCGGTCGTGGTTTGGGCCGTGGCCTGGGTGGTACGGCAGCTCTTTCTACTCTACTGCCTCCGTGCCAAGGGCTGGGTCGAAGGCTTGCTGCGTCGGCTGGAATTTCACTCACGGATAGGTGAGCTCGCACACGCCCTTGCCGATTCCGGACACCCGGATGCCGCTGCCCTCACCGCGCTCGCCGGGATCCTGCTCCTGACCACCTTGCTGTTTGCCCTGGTTATCGGCTTCACCATCGCTGGGGCACCGGATCTGGCGCTGAACCAGGCGGTGCTGCATCTCGCGCTCAGCCTCCAAACCCCGTCGGCAAACCATTTGATGGCCAGCTGCGGTCGGCTTGGGGAGCTAGCTGTCATCCTGCCTCTGGTCCTGGTGGTCTGCTGCTGGTTGTACCGGCGCGGCGAGCACCGTCGTGTCTATTACTGGCTCGCTGCCGGGGGGTTCGCCCTTCTCGCCGGTCCGCTGCTCGGGTATCTGCTACAAACCCCACAGCCTGACCTCGAGCCGGGCGGACTTACGCCTTGGACCTTTCCCAGCAGCCACACCCTGAGGGCTACGGTGGTCTACAGCTTCCTCGCCGTGGTGCTCGCCGACGGCATGACCCCGACCTGGCGGTGGCTGCCCTACGCCTGGGCCAGCATACTCATCACCCTGGTAAGCAGCTCCCAGCTCTACTTCGGTATCCACTGGCTCACCGATGTCCTGGGGAGCCTCACCCTGGGTCTAGCCTGGGTCGCCGCCTTGGGGTTGGCCTACTGCCGCCACCGGGAGAGCGAAACTGCCTGGCAGCGGCTCGGGGCCGTGGCTTTGGGCACCTTTGTAGTCGCCTTCGGTCTCCAAAGCATCTTGTCTCAGGCTCCCGATCCTGCCCTCCACGACCGATCCGTACCAACCACCGCCATCACCGAGGCCGATTGGAGGACCAGGGTCTGGCATACTCTTCCGCAGACTCGAGGCGACCTGCGGAAGGTCGGCCACCATCCCATGAACCTCCAGTACGCCGGCCAACTCGCCGACCTGCGCGCCAAACTTGCCCTCAAGGGTTGGGAGCCGGGACCCCGGCTGAGCTGGGGTACAGCCATCAAGCTGTTGTCCCCTTCCCTACCCTTCACGAATCTTCCTATTATACCCCATGTCCACCAGGGTCGCCACGAAGCCCTAACCCTGGTTAAGCTAACCCTGGTTAAGCAAAGACCCTCTAAGAGCCGACTGGTGCTGCGCTTGTGGCCAACCAGCTATCGCATCGACGGCAAGACACCCCTGTGGATTGGAAATGTCACCGCCCAACACAAGCGGGTCATTCTCGATCTGCTCGCGGTACCAACCACGGACGTCGATACCCGAAACCCTTTGGATTCGGTCCAAGAAGATTTTTCAGCATTGCATCCCTTCCGCCCGGACCAGACTGCCCCGCTTCTGCTTCAAATCCCGCAGACCTGTACCCCAGACTCATAACAGCTACGTAGGATGTGGTGAGCACGGTACACCGCAGCAGAATTCCACCAATCCTGACCTCAAACCGCATCTTTGATGGCCCGTACCCAATATAAAAACCACGAATCGGCGCGAATCAATCCGCGAGGAAAGGTGTGCAACCAAACGGCAAGCTCGGAACCACTGAGCTCACCAGCATCCTGGTATGTTCTGTTTCCTGGGGAAAGCCAGGGATCAGCTATAAAGGGAAGTTATGGTGAATATCTGGGGAAGCCGTCCCCTCCTGGGGCCTTGAGCCTGTCCGTAGATTGGCTCCCCGCCCTCTTCGCCAATATCAAAGAGTATCCGAAGCCGGG
>Ga0209680_1000209_pt1 | contig 15147 bp, 9 predicted proteins | sample WorMetLIZISLAND1_FD_187413 | JGI IMG/M metagenome (GOLD analysis project Ga0209680, IMG submission 187413) | Marine gutless worms symbiont microbial communities from Max Planck institute for Marine Microbiology, Germany - Olavius loisae LIZARD... ... | reverse complement strand
GTTCAGATGACGGAAAAATTGTCAGCTGCGTGTATCCTATTAGCCTGCGTTCGTAAGTATGGACCGACGACGTGCGTGTCAGCGAGTGGTTTAGATGTACCTGGCCATCAGAGTAAAGTTGGAAGAACGCAATTTTATAATGTCCCACTCACAACCCGGGACGAGTGAAGATTCACTGGCCAATAATATTTGTTGAACTAAAAGCTTAGGTATCGATCTGCCTCCATGTTTGGGAGGACATGGCGAATTCTTCACTCCCTTCCTCGTCCCCTACGTCCCTCCTCTACCTTCCCTTCGCTTCCTGCCCCTAGAGTAGGTCCCGCTGAAATCCATATATGCATATATGAATCCATATATGAAATACGACCCGTTATATTGCACCTGACCTACAAATGTAGGTTTGGTGCAATATGACGGGTCGTATTTCAACAGAAACTAAAAAACTCTTTAATCATGAGTTAAATTCTTGATATTTGTTGCATTAAACAGTGATATTTTGGTGCTGATTTTAACGAAAAATTTTGGGCCTAAATCTAAAAAATCGTCAGCTTCTGGGCCCAGACCCCTCCAAAAAGTCTCAACCCCTCTGGACACGAATCCCCCCGTAAAAAGTTCTAGTTACGGGCCTGTGACAGACATCGAATTTGATGTATCGCCAACAGTCGTGGTCCTATTTATACGTGGAACGACGTCGTCTTCGTGAATGAGTAGCTTCGGGTGTTACCAGAAGGCGACAGTGCGAGAGAACATCACCAGTCATCCACATGATCAGCTCATCATCAACGGCAACCAGTGATATGTTACTCTAAGTAAGTAACAGGTCACTGACGGGTTGTGACGGCAACCGACGGTCAAAGCGTTCGGACCTCGGAAGTTGGCCGCTAGCTTGCAGTATAAGCTTAATACGCGGTTTGCTTGCTTCTAATGCAGTCCAGACTATAGCTTAGAATTGATGCTAGCCTTATTTTAGCTGTCTGTTAATATTACACTCCGTGTCAATTTAATTATTTTTTGTTCATTAGTCTTTAATGATTTTTATAGAAGCCGGCGATGAGTGTCGTAAGAGGCTAACCAAGTAGACACTGTTCTTCGTCAGAAGCGATTAACTTTTAGCCAACCAGAGGGGCGAGACCCGGGATCTACGCAATTCAGCCGTTCCAGCTACAGCTGTCAAATTTGATAGGAAGATCCAACATGCCGTATCAGGGGTTGAGTGTGTTTATAAATATTGAAACATCTTATCTAAGACTAAGACTACCCAACTTGCCGAGGACAATGATCACAATACACCGTGTCTCAAAAAAAGTAGCACATTACATTTAGCACCATAAGTTCGCTAAATTTTAACCGAATTTAACGCTTTTTGAAGTTTCTTGAAGGTAAGATTATGCAGAATAAAACTGTTAATTAACTTCTTATAAACTGAACAAGAAGCCAAGCTGTCGCTAGGATAGCCGACCGTAACTGCCTCACAGCAGACTATCTAGTAATTAGAAACTTGCTAAATAGCATTTCCAGCTGTTTTCGAGATATTGCGCTCAAAGCGTATTGGGGTCACGAATTTGACCTCTCGGGGTCATGTAACGACATCAGTCATGTGACCATTCGATACCCCATAGTGCATTTCCTATTGGTGGTACTTTGGAACGGAGTCTCTATCTCCAGCCGTTTTCGAGACATCGGGCTCTAAGCTCATTGGGGTCACCAATTTGACCTTTCTAGGTCACGTGACGTCATAGAAATTTAATAAAAAGAACTGTTTTCCAATGCAATTAATAAGCAAGCAACAAACGGGCAAAAAGATGATCAGACTCAGAGACCTTCAAAAACATGTGCAGTTTTTGTGCACGCACAATTGCAAATTTGATACATGTTAATTCGCCAGGTGGCAGCACTTCCGCACGTTAAAAATTAAAACATTCATTATACATTTGTGTTCACAAATTATCTCTGACTCTGTAGCAGTTGAAATTTTTACAATCGGTCTACCCTGCACGAAAATATTCCGCAAAGTATGATGTGCTACTTTTTTGAGACACGGTGTACATATAGGCTACTAAGGCTAGCAGTAATGAACAGTCATCATGTACTTTAGGCTGAAGCAACTGTCACTGTTCACTACAGCTTTAGCAGTTTTAACACACAAGAAGCCAAGCTGTCGCTGAATGTCATGGACAGAAATACTACAGTGGCATTATGGGGGGCCGACTCGGTAGTTAAGGCCGCAACCCACTAGGCGAACTAGTAATTGGAAACTAGTTGGAAACTCAGGTTGCCAACCGTTCCGAACTAGTTGCGAACTAGTTTTCTAGTTCGCAACTTTTTTTTGGGTTGCCAACAAGTTGGCAACCCGGGTTTCCAAATAGTTTCCAACTAGTTGCGCAAATAATTCGCCACTTTTTTGGGTTGTTAACCTGGGTTTGCAACTAGTTTCCAACTTGTTTCCAACTAGTTCGCCTAGTGGGTTGCGGCCATTAGGTACCGTGACACTAGGATAGCCGACCGGACTGCTGGACATGGACAGAAATACTGCAGTGGCATTATGTGGGCCGACTCGGTAGTTAGTGAAGACCGGATATATGAGATTTGATGTGTGTCGCTTATGTGGGAGGCGTGATGCAGTCTTTAGCTGTAATACAGTAATAGCTATTGTTGCTAAATAGCATCGCCAGCTGTTTTCGAGATTTTGGGCCCTGAGCATATTGGGGTCACACCCTTGACCTTTCATGGTCACGTGACATCATCGGGAACGTGACCAGGTGACTCGCCGCAAGCCATTTTTTAATTAATGGTCCTTTGGAAACAAGCGTCTAATTCTAACGACTTCCGAGATATTCAATGGCAAATGTGACGTAATCACTGACATGACCTTAAACGACTTCTAAACAAAGGTAACAATCGATTTCTTATATACGACTTCCTATATAGGTTGCTCTAGAACGCACCGTTTAGCCACAATACATACGTTACAGACAGACAGACAGATAGACGCACACAACACTCTAGCATGTACGCGACCGTTATTACGGTCGGCTAATGAGTGAGTGAATGAGTGAGTGAGTGAATGAATGAATGGTGCGTTTGTTGCTTACCTGGAAAGCCTGTTGGAAGATCGTTCGCACGGTGGCACGCGGAAGGTCAGGTGTGTATCCGAGAAACCTGTAGGTAAGATGCAGTTTATCCCACTTTTTACCTGTTAATGACAATCATACGACAACACCTCAGCGTATCGTTGATCACAGGCTGCGCGGTAGCGCAAGCCCTGTGTTAATGGCGACACAATATTTCCTATGGGAGTCCGAGACGTTCTGAATTTTTCCGGCTCACCCCTGGAGGTCAGATCCCCCCCAACCGATCTGCACGCAAAATGGCTCAGACGACGTGGATTCACGTAAGGATGATAATTTTGCAGTAAAAATCGCTACTTTTCATACCCCCTGATCTCCAGGCCCCCTAAAAGGTCCAAATTTTGCAAATTTTTGGACTTAGAAAATTTTCGCTCGATTTAGCCTTTAACATCGCTACTTTTCATACCCCCTGATCTCCAGGCCCCCTAAAAGGTCCAAATTTTGCAAATTTTTGGACTTAGAAAATTTTCGCTCGATTTAGCCTTTAACATAGAGAGAGAACACCCCTTATTCTTCATCGGAGCCCAATGAAAGTGGCATATAGTGAATAGGCAAAGTGGGGGTAAGAAATTGAAATATGTACTCAAATTTAACATAGGTGGTACACATCACGTGATATCGCGCATGCGCAATGCCAATCAGCATTGTGTCTATGAGCACATGATTCATTCATTCATTCATTCATTTCTTTAAAATCAACAATGACAAAACGCACCGCCGTTACAATAGAGATACGGGTAGTAAAATACAGTAAAGTAGTTCAGTAACAATCTTTATACAATAAGCGTGTGATGAAGTTGCCGTCGGTGACGTGGCCTGTGCGTGCTGGTAATTGTCTGTTATGTGTTGATGTACAGCGGAGGTTGTAGTGTTGTGATGCCGCGGTGGGTGATGGGAGAAGGTAAGTACGTAAGTAAGTAAGTAAAACGAACATTTATATAGCGCATTACCAAAAAATCTCTAATGCGCTGGACCTGCGATACATCTAATATAACGTGAAGAAGTAAGTCTTCAAATGACGCCTGAAAATGTCTAAAGTCAGCTCTGGATCTCTCAGACTGTCCGGTAGTGCATTCCAGACTGACGGACTTGCCACCGAAAACGCCCGACAGCCAAACGTCTTCCGACGGCACCGTGGAACGATCAGTTTCTGTTGAGCAGCAGATCGCAGGTACTGACGTTCAGTGACCTCCGACGCTGACGTGAGGAGGCTTGTCAGGTACTGTGGAGCGGTCCCATGTAGCGAACGGTATGCTAGTACTGCCAACTTGTAGCGAACCCGGTCCACGACGTCGAGCCAGTGCAGCTCTTCATGCCGCAGAAGAGACAAGCCGCTGTCGTACTTCTGTGTGTTGCATAACTCGTTGCAGCTTGTCTGTGGTGGATCTCGGTGACTCTGCCAAGACCACGTTGCAGTAGTCAACACGAGATGTCACAAATGCGTAGACAAGTGTCGCTGTTGATCCCGCGTCCAGTGACTTCCGGATCCGACGTATCTGTCTCAAATGACCGAAACAAGTTGCACTCACAGTGGACACATGCTTCTCCAGGCTCAAGTCGGATGACAGCGTAACTCCGAGCAGACGGACGTGCTCTCTGGCGGCGATGATGTCTGCACCCAGTCTGATGGTTGGGGCACATCTACCAAATTTAGACAGACTACTTGGAGCCGCACCAGATGAGTTCAGTCTTGTCCATATTGAGTCCGAGACGATTTGCTGCGACATCCAGTGATTTACGTCTGCGATGACGTGTTCAAGCCGCCCAACAGCAGACGCCGAGTCCTCGGAACGACAGCGTAGGTACAGCTGCGTGTCGTCAGAGTATGCATGGTGGCAGATCTCGCGCTCATCCACCTTCTCCTCAAGGTCCGCGGTATATGTAATAGTGAATGTCCAGTGTTACTACAGAGTTTGTGAAACAGCCGATCGTCACTCTCCTCAAGAAGTTCGCTGAAAGTTGGAAGGTCTGGGTGACAGTAGCCACGGCGTTTGCTGCGGCGGAGGAACGCGTCGACGCGATGCTGTGATGAACCCGCTCCATGCTGTATACAGGCGTACAGCAGCTTTGCGACGACGACTGATCGGAACACGGTGTGGAAGCAGACATCGGTTAGGCCGTAGTGGCGGAGCACACGCTAGGCGTACAGAGACTGAGAACAATCTCTGACGACTTGCCGGATGTGGTCCGACGCTAACAATCGCCTCATCAACGTCACGCCTAAGACGCGGAGTGAGTCGACTCGGTTATCAGATATGTATCGGCTGCATATTTAACCATTGCATTGTCAGGATGAGTAGTTCTTAAGTCAGTTGAGGTAATGACGTAGGAAGCTGGTCCGATTCTCGATCCTTGATAATGCTAGCAGTGATGTTTGGGGAGGAATATCTCGGTAACAGTTAGAGATAGAGACTTGGGTATCCAAAGGACCACCAATAGGAAATTACCCATCCCGAGTCCAATGGTCACGTGACCGATGTCGTTCACATGACCGATGACGTCACGTGACCCTAAAAGGTCAAGGTCGTGACCCCAATATAAGACCCTATTATCTCGGAAACGACTGGAGATAGAGACTTGATGACAATGGAGCACCTATAGAAAATGACTACCTGGGAATCGAATGCTCACGTGACCGATGACATCACGTGACCCTGAAAAGTCAAAAGGTCGTGACCCCAATACACTTAAAGGCCAATATCTCGAAAACGTTTGGAGATAGAGGCTATGTTCCAAAGGATCGCCAATAGGTAAGTAATGGCCTATAGCGTGTCGAATGGTCACGTGATCGATGACGTCACGTGTCCAGTCGTGTTATTCGGATCTGAGTACATATTGTCAAGCCACTTTAAGAAGCGATAAAATTGCTTGGTACTATAGGAAAAAACAGCAAATATAATAGAAAAACTAAAATAATTAAGGTTATATTACTAAGCAGCACGTTGACATTCTGACAAGGTGCTCTAAGTAATATAACCTTAATTATTTTTGCTGTTTTCGATGTGTGAAACAATGCGCGATCGCCGTTAACAGTGTGATAAACTAAAGTTTTTACCCGCGCGACGCTATGCTAGCGCGGGTAATAGGCACAGCAACGTGTCCGTCCGTCCGTCTGTCCGTCACGCGCTGGTATAGTGTGTCAAAACGAAGAAAGCTAGCGGCATGATTTCTTCACCATCTGGTAGCACCAAGACTCCAGTTTTCTGACGCCAAATTCCATCACCAAATTCTAAGGGATTCCTTGAACGGGGGCTTCAAAGAAGGGTGGGTCGGAACAATTCAGCGATTTTCTAGCTTTAAGCGTCGATATCTCGAAAACGGTAGCAGATACGGCCAAAGTTACTATTAGTCACTAATAGGGGGCGTCAAACAAGGAAGGGGTGGGTAAAATCAGCAGTTTTCTATCTTTAACCGTGAATATCTCGAAAACGATAGCAGACACGGCTAACGTTACTGTTAATGACTAATATGAAGTCACATGTGGGCTGTACATTGACACCAAGATCGATGACCTTGGATGACCTTGAACTCCATAAGTTTAAATTTCCAGTGAATTTCTCGGGATTTCGCAGATTTCGGCCGCAACAACAGCTAAACGAATGAAAATAGGCCAGTATTGTCAGCGACAACGTTGTAAGCACGTCGAATTGGAGCAATTTTTGGCATGCTTTCACGTCGCGCGGGTTTGTCAGCGATAGCTGGGCTTTCTTGTTTTCTATTATATAACTTAACACGCTGCATAGTGCATACTACACTTACTCACAGTGCACACAAACGACTATAATAATAACTGCTAAGTGAAAACCCACTCAACTCTTTGACACCACGGCAGCATGGTCACATACATGTATGTTGAAAATCTAAACCGGAAATAATATTCACTGCGGCACGGCTTCCATATTTGCAATCATGATAGTAATATTCGAGAATCGATTATGTAACTTTTAGTAAGTGAAATTGCAGTAATTCTTTGTGGCCTATTATGACCTATTAACAGCAAATATTAATGTGTAAAACCTTATCTGTTTCGCCAGTGTTGAGCTCGGCACAGTTGGGATGGGACCGATGTTTCAGTGTTATCAGGAATTCGGCTTGGGGGCGTTTTGGCGAGCGCTTTGTGCAAGCCTACATGTATGTGGGGGTCTGGGGCAGAGCACCCAGCAGGGTTCTCGGCAGAGCGAAGCCCCCTGAAGCTGAAACACATTCACTTTTTCGATGCCCGAAGGAGGACCAAATTTGGTCCATTTATCCGTAGTTTTGAAATTGGTTTAACAGAGCAAGCGTTTCTTCCTGATAATTTGGATTGTCCATCTAGAAAGCTGTAACCGTGGTCATGGGTAACTCCGAACCAAAGTGCCCTGTGTACCCCCTTGGATTCATGCCTGGCTAAGGAGCTCGGGGTCCACTTGGTATTTGCAACTTTGCATTACTTTGCATATTGGTTCTATTTTTACTCCTCGCGCGCTACGTTCCTAACGTAGCGAAGAGGAGTATATGAGATCAATGAAAGTATATATTGACGACCGACCGACCGACGACCAACCTCTTATTTGGAAAATTTCAAATGGCCATATCTGCAACCGGTCGTCCGATCCACTTCATGTTTGGTTCTATGTGGGGTTTTCGGGGACGGCGGATCGAATGGCGCTATTTCCGGTTTGAACAAATCCAAGATGGTGGCCGCCGACATCTTGGAGTTGGCGAAATTTCAAATGGCCATATCTACGCAACGGGTCGACCGATCAACTTCATGTTTCGCTTTAAAATTTACACTTTTTATGCTGTTGTCTCTAGTGTAGTATGAGTACATGTGACATTAATGTGTTAGTCTTAGTGCTGTTTCTCAAGTCTCAGCCATGGCTGCAGTCTCAACGTCCCAGCTCCGAGCCGCGAACTGGACGGCCAATTTACTTTGCCTTCGGAGACAACAACACAACACATCACTGTTGATGCACAGGACACTGAAGCTACACTTAGGATGGGAGGGTAGCCTACGGCATAGGCTATACGGTCTTGACGCAGGAAATAAAATTGCAGCTTTTAACTGGGGCAATCTGAGAATAGCCAATGAGCGATCCGCATGTTTGGTACTAAGGTAGAGTTTTCGGGGTTGGCGAATCGTGTGGATCTACTTGCGGTTGCGGGTTGAACCAAATTTAAGAGGCGGCCACACGTCATCGTTGAAAATTTCAAACGAATATAGGCCTATCTTTGGAATGCGTTATCTGATCCATGATCATGAGAGCAGCTTTGCAGGAATATGGGAGAAAATAATGCGCGAGGAGTAATTAGATTGGTCACAGTCTAAAATATTTCTCGTTCATTGTTATGTTCGTTTTGCAGTCCTTGTAAGCAGGATGTGCGCCACCTTCTGAATTGTGGGTATAGACAGGCCTATAGGTCCCTAATGCGAGGCCCTCAACACGAGACATGGTGTTAGGCCTAACCGACCGGGTCATTATGCTTCGCCGCAAATTCAACGTACAGTATAGCATCGGCGAGGATCCGGTTCAGTCATGACGGGTCACGCAGCTCGTGATTGTGCTAGATCTGTAATGCTGCTACGCAAAGACAGGTCTGAGCTTCTAAGTTAACCATTTGACGCCCACTGTTGCCGTATGGGTACAGTTATAGAACAGCCTGTGCCAGACAGGGTTAAGCCGTCATTCCGGGCACTCTGGCAGGGGCGTCTATCCCCCTAATACCTTGGAGCAAGATCCCCCTGCTGCTGGCCCTTCCCCTCCCTACTTTCTCATCTTTCTTCCCCTCTCCTGTCCTTTCTTCCCTCTCCTTTTTAGAGGTAGGAACCCTTTAACCCTCCCCTCCTTTTCCATTCCCCGTCCATGTAAGCAGGTGAAATTTGATGCATATCTGGGCAAAATATGACCAATCAACATTGTTTTGGGTGCAGAAAGGTTGAAAATAGGCACATTTTAAAACTGTAGGCCTATTTGACTATGCTGTGTCGCAGGAGACGAATAGTGGCGACTGATGATTATTACGATAATGTTCATATGGCAATTTTTTCCATACATGTACTCTCCTCGCAACGGTGCAATGAACTATTTTGACAGTGCTATAGGAAACGGTATTTTGTCAGTATATTATTAAATTGGGGGGATTTATAGAAACTTAGGGGGCGGGGAAGTGCGTTAGTTTTCTCTGCAAATTAAACATCTTTATGTTGGCCAATTCCCGTATGATAAATGATTAATTTGCAGAGGAAATTACTGCTACAATAAACTTATCTTCTCTCCCACTAAATTCCTGAAAAAGGCTGTAACCCCCCCCTTACTTTTTCCATGGTGCATTGTTATTGTTCTCACTGCCTTTATTTTGTATTGCTAGTTTGTTATTCAGCTATTCGGCTAATAGCCGCAAGTGTGTAATAAAACCCAGTGTCAGTGTGTCAGTGTATCTGCTCCATCGTTTATATGGTGTAGACGCCTCTGCACTCTGCGTTCAGGGCTGAGCGTCAGAGTGACCAGATGTCAAAAATTACAAATGGCGGTTTAACCAGGTCTGGCACAGAATGCTTTATACAAAGATTATACGTGTAGCTATAGCCGTATGGCAAAAGTGGACGTCAAAGGGTTAAATGGATCACACATGTCATCGATGGAGCCCATCCGCGTCCACAAACGGTCGAAAGTTTGTGTTCGTGTTTGTCTTTGAAGCCTCTCGAATACGGCCGTCGGCACACGCATAGCGCCACACACTCACACTGGCACTGAGGCCACTTTTGTCGGTCTTGAGCTGAAGCTTCAATCTCTTCTCATGGCAGTCCCATTCTTTGGAGATCCTAAGTTCTACGCCTCTCTAGTTTGTTCATGATCTATACAGACAGGGTCTTCCTTTGAAATCTTCCACCTACAGAGAGCTTATCTGGATAGTTCTTCCATTCTTACAACATTACCAAGCCATGCCCCCCTCAAACTCCATTTGACCACATAATGAGCAAGAGGAAATATAATGGCAGAACTGTTCTGTATAGTTGTGTACACTGTCAGCTTTCTACCGTTGAGCAGCTCACGGGTTTGGTCTACCAGATTTGGCTTCATGTCACTGGCTTTAGTCACTGTGCTAGATTACTTTCTCTGTGTTAGATTATTTTCTTGTATTATATCTGCATGCGTGTTGTATCACAGGCTGCGCGGTAGCGCAAGCCCTGTATTAACGGCGACACATCATTCCTATGGGAGCCTCGCGTAACTTTCCGGCTTTTTCTTCTGGCCCACCCCTAGAGGTCAGACCCCCAACCGATTTTGACGCAAAATGGCTCAAACGACGTGCATTCACGCAAGGATGTGCCTTTTGCAGTAAAAATCGCAACTTTTCATACCCGCTGATCTCCAGGACCCCTAAAAGGTCAAAATTTCGCAAATTTTTGGACTCAGAAAATTTTCGCTCGATTTGGCCTTTAACATTACAGGTCACGGAGAGAACACCCCCTATTCTTCATCGGAGTCCAATGAAAGTGACATAGTGAATAGGCAGAGTGGGGGTGAGAAATTGAAATATATACTTAAATTTTACATAGGGGGTATATGTCACGTGGTATCGCGCATGCGCAATGACGATTTAGTATTGCGTCAATGATGTTTGGGGCGGAATATCTCGGAAACCATTAGAGATAGAGACTTGGGTCCAAAGGACGACCAATAGGAAAGGAAATGACCCATCCCGAGTCCAATGGCCACGTGGCCGATAACGTCACATGACCCTGAAAGGTCAAGGTCGTGACCCCAATATACTTAAGACCCAGTATCTCGGAAACGGCTGGAGATAGCGACTTGATGACAATGCAGCACCTATAGGAAATGGGTACCTGGGTATCAAATGGTCACGTGACCGATGACGTCACGTGACCATGAAAGGTCAAGGTCGTGACCCCGATATGTTTGGTGCCCGTTGTCTCGAAAATGGCTGGAGATAGCGACTTGGTGACAATGATGCCCCTATAGGAAATGGCTACCCGGGAATCGAATGGTCATGTGACCGATGACGTCACGTGACCCTGAAAGGTCACGGTGGTGACCCCGATATGTTTGGTGCCCATTATCTCGAAAATGGCTGGAGATAGCGAGTTGGTACCAATGGAGCGCCTATAGTAAATGGCCACTTGGGAATCAAATGGTCACGTGACCGGTGACGTCACGTGATCCCAAAAGGTCAAGGTCGTGACCCCAATACACTTAGAGGCCAATATCTCGAAAATGGCTGGAGATAGCGATTTGGTGACAATGGAGCGCCTATAGGAAATGGGTACCTGGGAATAAAATGGTCACGTGACCGATGACGTCACGTGACCCTGAAAGGTCAAGGTCGTAACCCCAATACACTTAGAGGACAATAACTCGAAAAGGGCTGGAGAGTGGAGAGGCTTTGTTCAAAAGGATCGCTAATAGGTAGGTATGACCCATGGCAAGTGGAATGATGTCATGTGTCCGGTCTTCTTATTGGGAACTGATTACATAATGTCACTCCACTTTCAGAATCGATAAAATTGCTTGGAAATAGGCCTATAGAAAAACAGCAAATATAATTTAAAAAACTTCAGTTTATCACAGTGCTAACGGCGATCCTGCATTGTTTCACACATCGAAAACAGCAAAAATAATAAAGATTATATTACAAAGCAGCACGTTGACATTCTGACAAGGTGCTCTAAGTGATATAACCTTTAACCTTTTTGTTGTTTTCGATGTGTGAAACAATGCAGGATCGCCGTTAACAGTGTGATAAACTGAAGTTTATGTCTATTATTATTGTAACATCGTGAGGTGAGCCTTGTTAGATTGAGGCCTGTCTGGATGACTAACCACCCTCATTGAGTGCTTTGACACTGATGATTGGGTCATCATACCTGTAAAAACATCGTGTCCAAAATGACCTAAACTGTATCGTATTCATCATTCTCAAACTGCTTTCTCCGAAGTGGTTTGCCCTGTTATTCAACTGGCGATAGACAGACAGACAGACGGGCGGACATCGACAGTGTCAAAGCCCTGTTCCCACTTCCACTACCTGTGACGGGTCTTAACAGTCAAACTGGCGTACCATCTGATATTGCGTATCGTTTTCGTCTACGTGCGATGTTGTTCATTGTCAACACATCACGTACTCCGCAGCGTGATATCTGCATCATGTGAACTGTGTCGTTGTCAACGATACCTGCAGAGGCAACACAGACACTACACTATCTCGTTGCTATCGATTTAGAAAACATGGACACAGCCTGTGAAATGGCGCAGATATAATTATTATTCCAACAGCCGACGTTAAAACTACTCCCGGTTTCAGGCGCGACCGCGACACGGTCATAGTTATCTGGCGCTGACAGTTCTATTTCGTTTCTTTTTTTCGTTGAGTTGGTGGACTGTACTGAATTAAAGGGGCACTGGCTTTGTCTGTTTTAGTTTCTGGCTATGTGTGCTAGATTAAGCTGTATACTCATCTTTCAAGTCCACGTTAAACTGCTATATCGTATCGTATCGTATCGTGGACACTTAAAATCGCTCACTGGGTTATTACATAAGCGAAAACGAACGAACACGATGAAAACTAGCGATATCGACGGTTAACAACAGTTACTCCGTGTGCTAATGTGCTGTGGTGCTTTTGTTGATTTGAAACCAATGATTAAAATACTAATTTGCTCAATGAATGTTTCAGTTTATCACAATTACAGTATAGGCATTACAACATACCGTATTACCACGCGCTTGACAAGCGTTGAATATCACAACCATATTCTAGTCGAATCCAGTGACGTGACGCGCGAGAAGGGGGGGGTGGAGCCTGTTGCGTGAAATACACTCCGGGGTATGTCATAAACAATTTCATTGTATAGGATACTTGCATTACTCGAGGGGAGAGAATTTATCATAAGGAAGCGATTTTGTAATAGCGAGGGCCATTGTAATGGCGGGGGCTAATTATCACTCTGCCCACGGAGACATCTTACGTGACAAAATCCTCCGGGAAGACTGCATCCATGCAAAAAGTCCACCCATTGGGCGACTTTGTACAATTAGTACTCTCCAGGGACTTTCCCGGGGAGCATGAGCGTCTATACCCTTAAAAGCTTGGAGCAAGATCCCCCTGCCGTTGGCCCTTCCCCTTCCGGGGGGGCAGGAGCGTCTATCCCCTAAAAGATTGGAGCAAGATCCCCCTGCCGTTGACCCTTGACCCGTTGCAGGAGCGTCTATCCCCTAAAAGCTAGAAGCAAGTTCCCCCTGCCGTTGACCCTTCCCCTTCCGGGGGGTGCAGGAGCGTCTATCCCCTAAAAGCTAGAAGCAAGTTCCCCCTGCCGTTGACCCTTCCCTTCCCTTCCTTTCCCCCTTCCCTTCCTCTCGCCCATCTCCTGTTCTTCCGTTCCTCCCCATCCTTTTTGGGTAGAAACCCTTTGATCCCTTCCCTTCTTCTCCCCTTCTCTTCACCGTCCTTGTAAACAAGGGGTTTCTTCCTCGGGAGAATTTTTCAAATCTAGATGGCTGCAGGTGCAATTTGATGCATTTCTGGGCAAAATATGACCACTCAACAGACGCACTGCTTTGGGTGCTGCAGTTTGAAAATAGGCATATTTTAAAACTACAGTGTGACCTAAAAAGTGATACCCCTGTTTTAATTTGCGATTACTTCCGTAAAAGTACACTTTTCACTGTTACAACGACAAATGTATGACGCATTAAAGTAAGATTACCCCTGCCACCTCACCTTTATTCTGTGACTACCATACATATTTAGTAAATGTAATATTAGGGAGGATTTTACAGAAACTTAGGGGGACGGGGAAATGCGTTAATTCCTCTACAAATTGAACATCTTTATGTTGAACAATTGCATTATGAAAGATGATGAATTTGCAGGGGAATTAGTGCTACACGTATAATTGATACACTTATCTCCCCTAAGTTCCTGAAAAATGCTGCAAAATCCCCCTTACTTTTTCCGTGGTGCATTTGCTCTATCGTTCATATGGTGTAGACGCCCATGGGGCGGTCGTATGCTAGGATACCGGCAAACGTCCCCAAAATCGATGCCTGGACTATGCGGGGCAAGGGTGTAATAATATGCTACACACCCGTATCATTAAGCCCGGCAAATCGCTGGAAAGTCCTGATAGCCAATGCGAACTGTTGGTCTGGGTGATATCGAAGCTCCTGCATGCGTGGATCTGGACTGTCTTCTCCAAGGTAACCAAATCGTGTCAGAAATTCCTATCAGAACAACATAATGCATAAAACGTAACCAGATCTAAACAGCAATAATTCAGTCACGCATATTTGCTAGAGTGAAAAACTGTTTCGCGAACTAAAATATTGACGATATTATAGTTAGACCACTGTCTACAGTGGAATACACGAGCGTAGAGAGTTTATTCCACTGTAGACAGCTGGTCTAATTAACTTAATTCATTGACCGTCCACTGTAGTCGTACTTTGTTCACCCTCCCTTCGTGGGCAGTAGTGCGTGTTTATTTCACGTTTGGGAAGTCTCCAGTCAAGGTGCACTGTGCGCCTTTGTGCGGCTGTCAGTACCTGTATAGTCGGTGTCCGTGATTGATGTAGCTCGGCGTCTGATAAAATATTACGTTACGTTGCGCCCTCGTGGCTGCACACATGTAAATAGTGCTCGTACCATTTTTATCGATTTTATGTCTATTCGCTCAGTTCAGTTCTAAAATTTCATATCCGTGTATTCATCTGGAACTCGTGCATCGGGCTGCATTGATTGTTCTTCACGATATGGCGGATTTGTACTATTATTTGAATGGATTTGTGTTCGTTCTGGGCATTGTGGGCGTGGCTCAGCGCGATCGATACTACCTGCCATTGGGCCCGTTTTTTCGAAGTCTGACTAAGTCTGACCAGCCCGGGTAGCTTTCTAATCGTTTTTTAATTGTTTCCGGAACGATAGATTCGCGTTTTTTTATCGTTCCGGAACGCACCGTGTGAGATCAAAAACGTTACGGACTAGCTACGCGGAAAGGTGGTGCGGGGGGAGGCAGTGACTT
>Ga0209680_1000208_pt1 | contig 15156 bp, 14 predicted proteins | sample WorMetLIZISLAND1_FD_187413 | JGI IMG/M metagenome (GOLD analysis project Ga0209680, IMG submission 187413) | Marine gutless worms symbiont microbial communities from Max Planck institute for Marine Microbiology, Germany - Olavius loisae LIZARD... ... | reverse complement strand
TCTTCATCCGACACGTCAAGTCCGACATACTGTTTCATGGCTGCTCTCCTTGGGTCGCTTATGGTCCATGGGTTTCGTCACTCACAGGATAGGGAGAGCTGCCACTCCGCGCGATTACGCCATGTGAGCTGTTCAACCTTCTCAGTGCCAAAAGCTCCCACGTCGACATTTCGGACGGCGGCCATTTCGAGAATCTGGGCGTCTATGAATTGCTGCGCCGCGAGTGCCGCCTAATCATCGTCGGCGACGGCGAGTGTGATCCCGGGCTCCGGTTCGAAGCAGTATCCGAACTGTGCCGCCTGGCTCAGATCGACATGGGGATCCACATCGAAATCGACGGCCTGGATGCCATCCGCGCCGGCAAACAACACCACGCCATCGGCACCGTCACCTACAGCAAGGGACGGACCGGCGTCATCATCTATCTGAAGTCGTCGATGCTCAAGGACGACAGTCTGGAAGCGGCGCTGAAATCCCCCGACGCCTACCTGACCTCGCCGCTCCGTGACGACGACCGGCAGTATGACTCGAACCCCTATATCGCCCATTACAAGTCCCGTCATCCCGACTTCCCCCATCAGACGACGGCGGATCAGTTCTTCGACGAACGGCAGTTCGAATGCTATCGCGCCCTCGGCTTCATGGTGGCGATGCGGACGATCGGAGACTGGCCAACACCGTAGTGGCGAAATGTATCGGAATCCAACCAAACGTCCGAGGTGTTCTTGGAGAATCCATCGCCGGAGGACGGACTGGACACAGGGTCAATAATCTCAAACTGAGGAGCAAACCATGGGAAAGACCTTTTTCAACAGCCTTATCGTTACCGTCGCGGCGCTGGTGCTCGGCGCATGCAGCGGCGTCTCCATCCCCGACGTACCTGGCGACACGGGGACGGTTAAAGCTTGTGTCGATTCGGCCAAGAAAGCGCATAAAACGAGGCACGGCACGGAGGAACTACCCTCCGACACTGGCGTCGCCAACTTCACGCACGATACCATTGCGTACCTAGACGATTTTCTCGATTGCGCCGTCGGACCGGCCAAGACGAACGAGGCGAAGCTGCTGCGCGGCCACGCCATCGTCGCCGTTATTTCCCGCTATGCTGCTTACAACGCCGGCGCCCCCGTGCCCGGCCTGCCGAAAAATAACTTCGAACCTTATGGCGATCTCGAGGACGACGTCGCGTCGACTTTGGCCTCCATCGAGGATGCCGAGTACCGCTTGCGCGTCGTCAGCACGGTGGCGAAAGGCAATCTGAAGTTGCGCAACGACCGGCCCCCTTACCTCCACGTGAAGCCTGCGGACTATGACCTGATCAACGCCGAATATGACGAGGTCCAGCGAATCAAGCGCGTCCTGGCGGTTCTCCGGGTCTTCAAGAACGCGGCGAAACCAACCTATGAGCGCGGAAAGCGGACGTTTTTCCGCTTCGTCTCTGCGGTCGGCGGGTCGGTCTCGTCGGCGCGGGCCGCGCTTCGGGATGCGGCAAAAGGCTTGCAGAAATACGTCGTGCTCCACAAGTTCGGCAGCGCCTATCGGGCCCAGGTCAGGAAACACCTTGAGGAAATCGCCGCCGACAGCGGCCGAGCGGTCACTCTTGACGACTGGAAACGGTGGGACAGGGCGCTGACGGACGCCTGTGACAACATGGCGACGTTTGTTGATGGCCGCCACCACTGCATCCCCTAGTCCGCGGGCGGGCACGCCGGTGGTGTGATCCGGTTGCGCCCTTCGTTACGACCTTTATTTCTGCGATCCTCGGCGCTGCGCCGCTGGCTATCACCAAAGGTCGGTTCGAATATCCCGAAACCGAGGAATTGCCCTCGGGCATAGCAGTTTTTTCAAGCCGAAGCCGCCGTAAGCCTTCGGCCCACGGAGGCGCCCTTATCCAGAGCGTTCCGTGATCAATCTTATCGGTTCAGTCCAACTTCGCAGTTCCTTTCGCTGCCACCTCGGCAAGGTCGTTCCAAACCCGTTGCCGCTTGATGGTGCCCGCCTCAACCAGAAACCAGTCGACAAAACGGATGCCGTCGAAGGCGGTGCCGTCCGGCCACTCTCCGCGAAGGTTGCCGAAACAGGTGACCGCGGTTCCGTCATCAGCCGGTGCCTCGTCGAAACGCTGGTAGGTCTTCTTGACCCAGCGATACCGGGGTGTGGCCCACTCGATAAGTTCTTCCAGGGTCGAGAAAGTAACGTCGCCGGGAAAGGTCATCGTGAAACCGCCATCGAGGTACGACTTCGCCGCGGCCAGATCCCTTGCCTCCATGGCGTCCAGATAGGCATGAACCACGTCGGTTGCGCCAGGAGGCGGTGGGGACGGGTTTTTCAATTCGCCGCCGCGCATATAACCGCTGGCCGAAACCTCATTCACCATGACGGTGATGCCATCGGGTGGCGCGCCGATCACCGAGCGCACGGCGCGCCCCAAGGCCGTCATCAACCGTTCCTTGGTTTCGTCGTCATATCCTTCGATCACGGTGATCGTCGTAACTGGCATGGGCATCTCCTCCGGGGGGCTTCTTCATCCCCCGTATCATGTCCGGTTTTTTTGTTTTGAACGTTTAAGGCATATTGATATAACATTATATCAATTAATGATGAACCCGGTTCCACCCATTTAAGGAACCGAACGGAAAGGACAGGGAATGCAGGGTGACGAAATGGCGTTAGCGGCCGCCGCCGCTCAACCCCGCGTATCCGGGGCCTTACGCACGCCGTTGTACCACCAAATATATTTGATTTTGCGCCAGAAGATCGTCGACGGCATCTACCCGTTTGACGGCCGCTTGCCCGGTGAACAAGATTTGGTCGAAATCTATGGTGTCTCCCGCATTACCGCGAAACGAGCCCTCGATGAACTGGCCGCCGAGGGCCTGGTGGTTCGCGAACGCGGTCGTGGCACGCGAGTCCGTTACCGCGCCCCCGCAGCGCCTTTGCGCTCCTCGGTCGAAGGGTTGTTGGAAAACCTGCTGGCTATGGGACTGGAGACGGAGGTCAAGCTTGTCGAGTTCGACTACGTGGCCGCCTCCGAACCGGTCGCCGTGGCCCTCGAGTGCGGGCCCGGGGAACTGGTGCAGCGCGCACTCCGGGTCCGAATGATTGATGGACAGCCGTTTTCCCACCTGACCACCTACGTGCCGGAAGACATCGGACGTCAGTTCGATGCCGCCGACCTCTCGGAGACGGCGCTGCTCGCGTTACTGGAAAGGAGCGGCGTCGAAGTGAGTTCGGCGACGCAGACCATCACCGCCACCCTCGCCGATGCCTCGGCGGCAACGCACCTGGAGGTCGATATCGGCGCGGCCTTGCTTATGGTAAGCCGTATCGTCCGTGACCAGTCGGGCCGCCCGATCGAATTCATCACCGCCCTCTACCGGCCCGACCGATATCAATACAGGATGGTTCTCTCCCGGGTTCATGGGAAGGACCGGAACGTCTGGGAGACCTCCGGTGACGGCACCGGAGACCGTCAATCCGATGCGGGTATGCCGAGCCCGCGCAATTCATGATCAAACGTTAATCTACCAGGGAGGAAATCATGACTGACAAGACCAAATTTACGACGATTAGCCGCCACCGTTTTCTCGCATCGACGGCTGCCGGTACGGCGCTAGCGTCCGCCGGAATGCTCGCCATGCCGCATGTCGCCCGTGCCGCATCTCCGGTGAAGGTCGGTGTCGTTCATCCGGTCACCGGTTGGGCCCAGTATTCCGGCAGCCAATGCCGTTTCGGCGCGATGATGGCTCTCGAAGAGATCAACGCCAACGGCGGCATCAAGTCGCTGGGCGGCGCCAAGCTGGAAGCTGCGATGGGCGACGCCCAATCGAAGCCTGAAGTCGGTGCGGCGGAAGTCGAGAAACTGAACGAGGCCGGCGTATCGGCGATCGTCGGCGCCTATGCCTCCAACATCTGTCTGGCGACAACGCAGGCGGCTGCCAAACACGGTATCCCGCACGTCGTCGACGTCGGCGTGAACGATAAGATCGTCAAGCGCGGACTCAGCAACACCTTCCGTTTCGGGCCCGGGTTCGGGATCATCACCCAGCATGGCGTCGACAGCTTTCTCGCCATCAACAAGGCCGCCGGCAACCCGACCAAGCGGGTCGCCATCGTCCACGAGAACACCACAGGCTTCGGCGCCGGCATCGCCGGGATAATGACCAAGGGACTGGCGCCGGCCGGTATCGAGGTGGTCGAGGTCTTGCCGCATCCGACACCGAACAAGGACTTCCGCAACATCGTCCTCAAGCTCAAGGAAGTGGACGCCGACGTCGTCATTCCGTCGCATTACTACAATGAAGGCGTCCTGTTCCTGCGCACCCTGCAGCGCCAGAAGGTGCAACCGAAGGCGATCTATTCGGTGCTTGGCGGCGCATCGTCGCAGTACCGCTTCGTCAGCGAATTCCCCGACGCGGCCCAGTACGTATTGGACTGTAACCACTGGTTCGATCCCAAGAACCCGGCGGCGGCGGCCCGCAAGAAGACGGAAGCCGCCGGCAAGCACTTCAACTACGAAGTGTTCCTGGCCTACTCGGCCATGATGTTCACGGCCGATGCAATCGAACGGGCCGGTTCCACCGACCGCGCGAAAATCACGGAAGCCATGGCGTCGAGCTCGTGGTCCGGACACTTCATGCCCTACGGCCCGACCAAGATGGACAACGGCCAGAACACTGGCGCCCGCCCCTTGGCGACGCAGGTGTTGGGCAAGGAGATCGAAGTCGTCTCGCCAGCCGACTACGCCACCAAGGCGGCCGTGTTCCCCCGGCCGGCCTGACGCTGATCTACGGCGTCCTGCACATTATCAACTTCGCGCACGGCAGCCTTTTGATGCTCGCCATGTTCGCGGTTTTCTTCCTATGGAACGGATTTGACATCGACCCCTACCTGGCCATGCTGATCGTCGTCCCCGGCGGTTTTTTGTTCGGATATGGCCTGCAACGCAGCGTTATTGGCCGGACCAGCCATGGCCGGGACGAGATCATTCTCCTGGTCACGCTTGGCATCTCGATCATTATCGAGAACACCGCTCTGTTCCTCTTTTCGGCCAGCGAGCGGTCCGTGCGCGTTCCCTATGACCTGGACGGCATTGACCTCAGCGTCACCTTCGCTGTCTATCCGGAACTGGCCGCCCTCGGCGGGTCACTACTGATCACGTTGGCCTTATGGCTGTACATGACCCGGACCGACACCGGCAAGGCAATCCGGGCCGTCGCCAAGGAGCGCCAGGGTGCCCGCCTGGTCGGCATCAACGTCGATCACATCTTTGCCGTCAGTTTTGGCATCGGCACGGCCTGCGTCGCCGCCGCCGCCAGCCTGCTGGTGCCGACCTATGCGGTGCATCCGCAGATCGGTTATTTGTTCGTATTGATCGCCTTCACGGTGGTCGTGTTGGGCGGCATGGGCAGTTTCGTCGGCGCCCTGGTCGGCGGTTTCCTGATCGGTGTCACCGAGCAGCTCGGTCGGCTTTACCTCGGCGAAAGCCTCGGCCTGATCACCATATCGGTCATTTTCATTCTCGTCTTGCTGTTCCGGCCGACCGGCCTGTTCGGCCAGAAGATGAGTTGAGGTGCTACGATGAGCGATCAGGAGCGTCTCATCGGGTGGGCCGGTTTGCTGGCGGTGCTGGCCATTGCGCCGCTGTTCATCACGTCTGGCCGGTGGATCGACTTCCTCGAACTTACGCTGTTCGTCGCCGTCATGGGACAGGGCTGGAACATATTGGGCGGTTTCGGCGGCCAGTACTCCTTCGGTCACGCTCTGTTTTTCGGCACTGGTGCCTACATCCAGGCCCTGTTGCAGTTCCGGCTCGGCTGGAGCCCGTGGGCGGCGGCACCCATGGCCCTGGCGGGTTCCGCATTGGTCGGGTCCTTCGTCGGGTACCTGAGTTTCCGCTATGGGCTCCGCGGTTCTTATTTCGCGCTCATCACGCTTGCATTTGCCGAGGCCTTCCACGTTCTGGCGCGTTCGCTCGATTCGATCACCGAGGGCGGCCGCGGCGTGCAGCTGGCGTTGAACCAGGACCCGGCCGAGGCCATCGCCACCTTCCAGTTCAATTTCGCCGGGCCTTTCCTCAAGGCCTATGGATTCTATTACACGATATTGGTGATCCTCGTGATCGCCTACGCCGCGACCGCTTGGATAGAGCGTTCGCGCTTCGGTGCCCAGTTGGTTGCGATCCGCGAAAACGAGGATGCGGCAGAAGCCCTCGGCATCAACGCGTTTCGCGTCAAGCTGGGTGCCATATGCCTATCCGCGGCGATTACCGCGTCGGCCGGCGTTTACTACGTTCAGAAATTCCTATTCGTCGAACCGGGCATCGCCTACGGGCCGACCAAGTCCGTCGAGGCTCTGTTCGCACCGATCATCGGCGGCCTCGGCACCGTGCTCGGTTCCGTATTCATCCATGGCGTCGGCGAGGCGGCCAAGGAGATGATCGGCCATGTGGTCGGCGACCGCCCGGGCGTCGATCTGATCCTGTTCGGCGTCATTCTGATTCTAGTGCTGGCCTATCTCCCGCGCGGCCTCGTCGGACTATTGGAGAACGCCTGGCAGTACCTAACTCGGCGGGGAGGGCGCCGATGAGCGTGCTGGACGTGCAGGGTCTGTCCATCAGCTTCGGCGGTCTGCAGGCGGTGGCGCAGGCCAGCCTCCGGGTCGAGCGCGGCGAGATCGTATCGCTGATCGGTCCCAACGGTGCCGGCAAGACGACCTTGTTTGCCATGGTCTCGGGCTTTCTGTCACCTGACGAGGGGCATGTGCACTTCGATGGCCAAGAGATTACCGCCTGCCGACCGCATGACGTCTGCCGCCGGGGCCTCGTCCGCACCTTCCAGGTCGTGCAGCCTTTCGCCAACCTGAACGTTGCCGAAAATATCGCCGTCGGAGCCCACACCCGCCATCGCAGCCGGTCTGTGGCACTAGAAAAAGCGCGCGAGGTCGCTTCCCGTGTTGGAATGGCGGAGATGCTGGAGCGCCCTGCCGGGGCGTTGACCGTGGCCGGGCGAAAGCGTTTGGAACTGGCCCGCGCCCTGGCGACCGAACCTAGGCTGCTGTTGCTGGACGAGGTGATGGCCGGGCTCAACGCCACCGAAATCGATGAGGTCGTTGACGTGGTGCGGGGTATCCGCGCCGACGGCGTGACCATTCTGCTGATCGAGCACGTGATGCGCGCCGTCATGAGCCTGTCGGACCGGGCATACGTTCTGAACCAGGGGCGCATGATCGCCGAAGGTACGCCGGCCGAGATCGCCGAAGACAGTCAGGTGATCGAGGCCTATTTGGGCCATGGCGCCGCGGAACGGCTGCGGGCCGGCGGAGGCGCCGATGCTTGAGATCAGAAACCTCCACGCCGGTTACGCATCCATCGAGGTCTTGCACGGCATCGATCTCGAAATCGCGCCCGGCGAGATCGTTGCCCTGTTGGGCTCCAACGGCGCCGGCAAGTCGACGCTGAACAACACCGTTTCCGGCATCGTTCGCGACCGCAGCGGCGAGATCCGTTTTGAATCGCAAGACATCACCGCCTTGAAACCGGAGGCGATCGTTGAACGGGGACTGATTCAAGTCCCGGAAGGAAGGCGCATCTTTCCCAACATGACGGTCCGTGAAAACCTGGAACTGGGCGGCTACCGCCGCGGCCGTGAACGCCGGGCGGAGAACCTGGACGTGGTCACCAACACCTTCCCCCGTCTCGGCGAGCGCTTCGGCCAGCTCGCCGGTACGCTTTCCGGCGGTGAGCAGCAGATGCTGGCTATCGGGCGGGGCATGATGGCGGAGCCCCGGTTGCTGATCCTGGATGAGCCTTCGCTCGGTCTGTCACCGTTGCTGGTCGAGGAGATGTTCACCCTGATCCGGGGGCTGAACGAGAAGGGGCTCTCCATATTGTTGGTCGAGCAAAACGTCTTCCAATCGCTGGAGATCGCAGACCGTGCCTACGTTTTGGAGAACGGTGTCATGGCGCTTTCCGGGCCGGCCCGGGAACTGATGAATGATGACGGATTGCGGAAGTCCTATCTCGGTATGTGAGTATGAATTCGAAGGAGAACCCATGACCCCGCAGAGGCGGTTGCGCGAGAGCCTTAAGAACGGCGACATTGTTTTGGCGCCGGGTATTTATGATGCCCTCGGCGCCATGCTGGCGGCCCGTGCCGGGTTTGAGGCGATCTATCTTTCGGGCGCGTCGATCGCCTATACCATGCTGGCCAGGCCCGACATCGGTTATCTTGGCGCCGACGAAGTGGCCAAGATCGTTGGGCACATCCGCGAGCGCACCGATCTCCCGCTGATCGCCGACGCAGACACCGGGTTCGGTAACGCCCTCAACGTTCAACGCACGGTGCAGGTTTATGAACGAGCCGGCGCTTCGGCGATCCAGATCGAAGACCAGGCCATGCCGAAACGGTGTGGACATCTGGCCGGAAAGCAACTGGTTTCAAAAGGTGAAATGGTCGGCAAGGTCAAAGCCGCGATCGACTCCAGACGGGACCCTGACACGCTGGTCATTGCCCGCACCGATGCCGTCGCCGTTGAAGGGCTCGAACCCGCCCTCGAACGCGCCCGGGCCTATGCTGAGGCCGGCGCCGATATCCTTTTCGTCGAGGCGCCGCGCGACGACGACGAGTTGCGTGGCGTGGTCAAGGAACTGCGAAATGCGGCACCGTTGATGGCGAACATGGTCGAAGGCGGCAAGACGCCGATGAAGCCGGCAGACGACCTTGCAGAAATCGGCTATTCGCTGGTGATCTTTCCTGGTGGGTTGGTTCGCGCCCTCGCCCGTGCCGGAGAAGCGTATTTCGCGTCTCTCAGGGAACACGGGTCGACCGCCCCGTTCGTGGAAAACATGTTTGATTTCGATCAGCTCAACGGCCTGCTGGGGACACCGGCCATACTGGCCGCCGGCAAAACCTATGACGAGGATTCTCAGGAATGACCGCCATCGATCCCGTGACGCTCGCGGTCCTCCAGGGCCGGCTGGAACAGATCGCCGACGAGATGGATGCGACGTTGTTCCGCGGCGCCTTCAACCCGATCATTGCTGAAGCGCATGATGCCAGCCACGGTCTCTATGACGCGGAAACCGGCGAAACCCTGGTCCAGGGAAAGTCCGGCTTGCCGGTCTTCGTCGGCGCCATGTCCTTCGCCGTCAAGACCGTCATCGACAAGTTGGCTGCCGAGAACGCCGGGCCGAACCAGGGGGATGTATTCATATTCAACGACCCCTACGAAGGCGGCACCCACCTTTCCGATTTCAAGCTGGTGCGACCGTTCTTCCGGGAGGGCGAACTGTTCTGCTATCTCGCGTCTGTTGGCCACTGGCACGACGTCGGCGGCAACGTGCCCGGCAACTACAATCCCGTGGCGACGGAGAGTTTCCAGGAGGGCATGTTGATTCCGCCGGTCAAACTGTTCGACCGCGGGGAGATGCGCGGCGATATCGTCGCCATCATGCAGGCCAATTCGCGGCTGCCGGGCAGCCTGTACGGCGATCTCCAGGGTCAGATCAACGCCCTCAATCTCGGTCACCAGCGCCTCACCGACCTGCTGGACGAGTACGGCGACGACACGGTGGCCGAGGCGCTTCGGCAGTTACGCGACCGGGCCGCGGCGCTGATGGAGAGCTACATCTCGGAATTGCCCGACGGCACCTACGCCGCCGAGGATTATCTCGACAACGACGGCATCGTCGACGAGACCCTGACCATCCGCCTCGCCATCACCGTCAAGGGCGGGCGCATGATGCTGGATTTCTCCGGCACCTCGGACGCCTGCGCCGGTCCGGTCAACATCTCCCGGTCGACGGCGATCGCGTCCTGCTACGTGGCGCTCAAGCACGTCTTCAAGGACGTTCCGGCAAACGCCGGCGTGCTGCGCCCCATTGATTTCGTAATCCCGGAAGAATGCCTGCTGTCCGTCGGCGCGCCGAAACCGGTGGGGGGCTACACGGAGACCATCCTCCGGGTCATCGATATCGTCTTCCAGGCCCTCGCCGATGCCGCCCCTGACATGGTCAATGGTTGCGCCTACGGCACCATCAATGCCCTGTCCCTAGCCGGTCATCGAGCCGACGGCAGGCGCTGGGTGATGTTTTCGTTCTTCGGCGGCGGCCATGGCGGCCACCCTGAAGGCGACGGCCTCAATCACGGCAACGCCCCGATCTCGACGGCAACCATTCCGCCTCTCGAGATCCTGGAAGCCGCCTATCCGGTATGTTTCACCCAGTGGGCACTGCGCACCGACAGCGGCGGCCCCGGCCGCCACCGCGGTGGCCTGGGTGCCGTCTACGAGATCGAACTGTTGGAAGAACAGGCCGATGCCTTCCTTTTCGGCGAGCGCGGCATCCATCCTCCGCCCGGCGTCGTCGGCGGCGGGGCCGGGGCCGCCAACGTTTTCAATTATGAACAGGACGACGGCGAGCATCAGCCAGCCATGGTCTCCAAATCCGTCGGCATAAAGCTGAAGCGCGGCCAGCGGGTCCTCCTGCAGACCCCGGGTGGAGGCGGTTATGGCTGCGTTACCGAGCGCGACCCGGCGGCCGTGGCGAAAGACGTCCGCCTTGGCTACGTAAGTCCGCAAGCGGCGCGGGCGCACTTTGCCTGTGCCGTCGACGATGACGGCAACCTGGATGAGGCCGAAACAGAGCCCCTGCGCCGGGAGGCCCGGCCGTGACAGGTGCACGAGACAGGAAGATGGTCATCGGTGTCGACGTCGGCGGCACCTATACAGACGTTTTCATGCTGGATGAACGGACCAATGCATGCGATGTCGCCAAAGTGCCGACCAGCCGCCCCGACCAGTCTCTCGGGATCCTGGACGGAATCGGTCAACGAACCGACGACCTCTCGGTCGTTTCCACCATCGTGCACGGCACCACCGTCGGCACCAATGCCTTGCTCGAACGTAAGGGTGCGAAGACTGGGGTGATCACCACACGGGGGTTTCGTGACGTCTTGGAGATGCGCCGTCGCGACCGACCCCAGACATGGGGGCTTTGGGGTACGTTCGAGCCGGTGGTGCCGCGAGACCTTCGGCTCGAAGTGGACGAGCGCGTGCTCGCCGATGGAACCGTTGTAACCCCCGTCGATCTCGACCAAGTGCGCGAGGCGGCGGAGACCCTGTTGCGTCGAGGCGTCGAATCGGTCTCGATCTTTTTTGTCAATTCCTACGCCAATGCGGAAAACGAACGCCGCGCCGCAGAGACGATCCGCGCCCTATGGCCGAACGACCATGTTTCTGTTGCCGCCGACATTCTGCCCGAGATTCGTGAATTCGAACGCGCTTCTACGGCATCCTTGAACGCCTATCTGCAACCGACCGTCGGCGACTACCTGGAACGATTGGGATCGGGGCTGCGCGATGGCGGACTTCAGGGACAGGTCTTGATCGTGCAGTCCAACGGTGGCGTCATGAGCGTCGATACGGCCCGCGAACTGCCGGTGCGCACGGCACTGTCCGGACCGGCCGCGGGCGTCATCGCGGGTGCGCATATCGGTGTTTCGGCCGGTTTCCCCAACATCATCACCTGCGACATGGGCGGGACCAGTTTCGATGTTTCCCTGGTCGCCGACGGGACCAGCGCTCTTGCCGTCCAGACCTCCATCGACTTCGGCATGGTGGTGCGCACCCCGATGATCGAGATCACCACAATCGGCGCCGGCGGCGGATCGATCGCCTGGGTCGACCGCGGCGGCATTCTTCAGGTGGGACCGGAAAGTGCCGGTTCCGATCCGGGGCCGGTCTGTTACGCCCAGGGCAACGACCGCCCGACGGTTACCGACGCCAACGTGGTGCTGGGGCGGATCAACGCCGCGAAACCGATAGGCGGCAAGCTTGCGCGCCTCGATGTCGAAGCGGCGCGGGCGGCGATCGGTGAGCACATCGCCCGGCCTCTGGACCTCGAAGTCATGGAGGCGGCCGAGGCGATCATCCGCGTTGCCAACGCCCGCATGGCCGGTGCCATCCGCCTGGTCTCGGTGGAACGCGGCCATGATCCCAAAAAGTTCGCCGCCATGCCGTTCGGTGGTGGCGGGGCGTTACACGCCGGCGCACTGATCAAGGAGGTCGGACTGGCCAAGGCCCTGGTGCCGCGATATCCCGGCGTAACCAGCGCGCTCGGCTGCGTCATCGCGGATATGCGCTTCGACCGGGTGCACACGCTGAACGCCATGCTCAACGACCTGGACATCGATACTCTGGACGGCGAGATGGGCCGTATCGCAGAAGACGGCGAATCCTTGTTACGCAAAACCGACGTTGTCTACGAAGGGATCGAGCGCGTTTTCGAACTGGACATGTTGTACCTGGGCCAGGCGCATACCGTCAGCGTTACCCTGCCGGTCGACTGGAACGGAGCGACGACCGGTATTACCACCAAGGTCATTCGTCAGGCATTCGAGGCTACCTATAGGGACACCTACGGCCGGCTGCTCGAGGGCATTCCGGTTCGGGTGATGAACCTGCGAGTCGCGGTGATCGGCAAGCGGCCGAAGTTCGATCTCTCGGTCCTTGCCCCGATTGGCGACGCAACCCTCGCCGACTGCCGAACCGGAGCACGCGACGTATGGGTCGATGGTGCATGGCATTCGACAGCGGTCTACGAGCGCTTGGCCCTCCCGATTGACGCCCGGGTACCCGGACCGGCCATCCTCGAACAACCGGACACGACGATCTTCATCGAGCCGGATCTGCAAGGTGTCGTCGATCGTTTTGGCAATTTGATCATCAGCCCAAAGGAGTCGAAAGCATGACCCGGTCCAACACGGATGCGACGGCGCTTCTGCTCGTCGACATGCAGAACGACTTCCTGCACCCGAAAGGGGCCTACGCCCGCGGTGGCGCCACGTCGGGGGAGATCGCCGCCCTGCCGGATCGGCTAGCGCCCGTGGCCGAGGCTATGCGCGATGCGGGCGGCTGGATCATCTCAACCCACTTCACCCTGGTGCCGGGAAAAGGGGGTGAGCCTTTCATCTCGGACCACCTCAAGCAACTCCGGCCCTTTTTGCGCAAGGGCGATTTCGCGCCCGGTAGTTTCGGCCAGGCCCTGATCGATGCGCTGGCGCCGGCGGACATCGCCGTCGAGAAGGTCGCCTATTCGGCCTTCTACATGAGCCGCCTGGAATGGGTTCTGAACCGGGCCGGCATCCGCCATCTGGTGGTCGGCGGCATCGTCACCAATGGCGGCGTCGCCTCGACGGTCCGCGATGCGCACGTGCGCGACTTTCATGTCACGGTTTTGGAAGACGGCTGCGCCGCCTTCGATTCCCAGGTCCATGCCGACAACATCGCTGCCCTTGCCAGCGTCGCGGACATTGCGTCCTGTCGAGACGGTATCGCAATGCTGCAGGGCGGATGACCGTCAAGCCCGCCGACGGCATCACGTTCCCGGCCGAGGTACCGGTGGTTATCATCGGCGGCGGCGCCTGCGGCATGACCGCCGCCCTGGCGGCGCGGGAGGCCGGTGTCGATGTCGTGATCGTGGAGCGCGACGGCGCGCCGCAGGGCTCGACCGCGCTCTCTTCGGGTATGGTGCCGGCCGCCGGCACCAAGTTGCAGCGGGCGAAGGACGTCAACGATAACCCCGCGCTTTTTGCCCGCGACATCCAAGACAAGGCCAGTGGACAAGCCGATGAAACTGTCGTTGGTGCCGTCACCGAGAACGCCGTTGAGACCATCGATTGGCTAACCGAGGAAAAGGGGATTGAGCTCGAGCTCGTCGAAGGCTTCCTCTATCCCGGCCACAGCGCGCTTCGCATGCATGCGCCCAAGAGTCGCACCGGACAGGAATTGATCGGCATGCTCACCGCTGCTACCGAAGCCGCCGGGTGCACGATCCTGACCGACGCCCCGGTGACGTCGCTTTTCGCCGACGAGGACGGCCGGGTGCGGGGCATTGAGATCACGCGCCCCAGCGGCGCGGCCGAGCGAGTCGGTTGCGGGGCGCTGATCCTGGCCTGTAACGGATACGGCGGAAACAAGGACATGGTATCGCGTTATATCCCGGAAATGGCCGAGGCCTGGTACTTCGGTCATGCCGGCAACCAGGGCGACGCCGTGCTCTGGGGCGAGGCCTTGGGCGGCGAGGCAAAACACATGGGCGCCTACCAGGGGCACGGTTCGGTGGCGACACCGCATGGAATCCTGATCACTTGGGCCCTGATGATGGAAGGCGGGATCCAGGTAAACGCCGAGGGGAAACGCTTTTCCAATGAACATCTGGGCTATTCCGAGCAGGCTCTAAGTGTGCTCGAGCAAACAGGCGGCGCCATCTTCCATACCCAGGGTGGGTTGAGGATCGACCAGCAGGCCCGCGTCCTTCGACGGCAAAGCGACGACCCGCTTCCCAATCTTTATGCCGGCGGCGGCGCGGCCGTGGGGGTGTCTGGACCGGAGGTTTCCGGATACCTCTCGGGCAACGGGCTCTTGACCGCCATCACCCTCGGCCGATTGGCCGGTCAGGCGGCGGCGAGACGGAGCCAGACGGCCGGCCCAAATTGAAGCACGATGACCGAACGAAAGCGTCTGTAATCGCACCCCATCGCAATACTCTGCTCCAGAAATCCACCCGACCGGCAAACGCCATCTCCCGCGATCAAACCTGACGAGAACGCGCTTCGCTTTTCGGGCCTGAAGGCGGATGATTCTCTCACTCCAATCGAAAGTGCTTGCGAGGGATTTCTCAATCTGACGGTAGATGGAAACCGATGTCCGCTTCGCGGTCGTCCGCGGAGTCGGCGGTGGCGAGGAATGTTGCCGCCGCGTCTCCACAAAGTTTGATTTCCGACTTTTTTTTACCCCATTGTTCCTGGGAAGTGCTCAATGTGTTCCATTTTGCACCCGAGGAGCGGGAGTGAATTCTAAGGAAAAACGGAGAAAACCGGGGAAGGAAATGGTGCCGCCAGAAAGAATTGAACTTTCGACCTCGCCCTTACCAAGGGCGCGCTCTACCCCTGAGCTATGGCGGCCCCGGTGCGTGAGCGGGCGCAACATGCCATAGGGGGGATGGCGGTGCAAGCGCAACGGCGAGCCGTGTACTAGCCCGGATATTTCATGAAGGTCGATAGAGGCCGTTTTTTTTCTTCCGGGTCGATTTTCGAGGAGCGAAACCGGTTTTTTCGACGTCGAGCCGTCGTCGAGGCGGGACGGGGGAGAATTTTC
>Ga0209680_1000205_pt1 | contig 15256 bp, 8 predicted proteins | sample WorMetLIZISLAND1_FD_187413 | JGI IMG/M metagenome (GOLD analysis project Ga0209680, IMG submission 187413) | Marine gutless worms symbiont microbial communities from Max Planck institute for Marine Microbiology, Germany - Olavius loisae LIZARD... ... | reverse complement strand
ATAATATATACACGTTGCCGGTGTTGTATAAAGTATTCCAGACCAATGTTCGACAGTACGTTAATAGGCGTTATTTTTCCCGATAACGTACAGTACGCGTAAGCTTACGGTACGCTATTTTGCCGTACATTAACCGTACATTGACCTCATTATAATATGACGATAATAAACTATGTGTAAGTACATGCAACTTACAGCCCTGAGCGACAGAGTGCCCGGATATCAAAAAATACAAATGACTAACCCGGTCTGGCAGAGGATGCTTTATAGCTAGTTGTACCCATATGGAAACAGTGGGTGTCAAAGGGTCAAACATTATTTACTTGTGTATTAGATGTTTCTGTGTGTATGTGAGGTTTGTATAGCGCGCTATGTTCCTCCACGCTTCACAGCTGTCCCTCGGAATCTCACCGTGATGGCTGGTACATCTGTTAATCTGACGTGCGAAGCTGTTGGACGTCCAACGCCATACGTCAACTGGCTCCGTCGTTCCTCTAACGTTCGTTGATTCTCGATACGTTCATACGTTGCCGTGTATATGAGATTATGATTTATGACGATGTGTACATCTGTAGCTATGCATGCATCCTGTGAAATGTAATTATTACGAAAAACTACATTGCGTACGACAGAAGTTGTCTATTTTAGAAAGTTGGTTTTGGGGACCATTAATGAGAGCTTGACTGTGTTAGAAGATGATCATATATAGACGTCACAAATGCAAAATAGCCTTGTTGTGTCTACCGTGACGCGTTATTGTATCAACATTTATTTCAAAAAAATGAATTCGACAGAAAGGTTTTACTTTACGTTCCCTTCAGGAATAACATACGCATACTGTACGTATACGTTATGGGAAAATAACAGAATGAGGTTGACGGAATGAAGAAGGGAGCTGATTCCATATCTGAAAGAGCGGTTTTTGATTTTTAATGAGGAGGATACAGATGGTCGAGCTAGGGTGACAGCAGATGAGGAGCGAGTTCTATACATGTAGACTGAACAGAGATAAGATTGTGTAGGTAGTCAGGTTGGCTGGTCGTGAAAACCTTGTAGGTGAGTGAGAGGAGTTTGTGTTCAATGCGTTCATTAATCTTGAGCCAGTGCAGAGATCTGAGGATGGGTGTAAGTAGGCCTAACTTACGCATAAACTGTGTATCAAAATGACCCAACTTTGAAACGGTATGGCTCAAACTAAACTATTATCATAGATTTTGATGATATTTGGCAGAAATATTCAAAAGACTCTAGAATAGAGTTTGCTACGCCTGCTGAGCTTCCGTCGGTTCAATGTGTGGCAACATGAATAATTCAGTATCTGAATTAAGCGGAGTGGCGGAATGCGATACAAAATGCTATTTTCTGTTCTAGCCGTTATCACGTAAAACTTGCCGCAGACATTTTCATTTAGTCTTGGCTGGGAGTCGTTGCCGTCATTTTGACAGACAGACACCGTGTGAAACGATACACGACGAGGGTGCAAACTGCTGTCCACCGAGTTGACCTAAACCCCATCCCTGTGGGGATCCCAATATCCAGTGTTGTTAACAAGGACTTGACCTTCAAGGCCGAGGCCATGGACTCAAAATTTGTCCTCGAGGACATCATTCTCAAGGCCAAGGACCAAGGCCAAGCACAACAACACTGCCACTGTCAATGATAACGATGACATCGAGAATTAAATAACGAATAACAACTGAATAGAGCAGTGAACGGACGCAGGGTCGATGTTGTTTGAGTGTTAATGTTGGAGTTAATTGATAGACTGCACAGGTTGGTGTGCCAGTCGCTTCTGGTGGACAACTCGGAAGAAACGTTCTGACGCTGACAAACCTTCGTCGTTCAGCCATCTACACGTGTGTGGCGCAGTCTGTAATCGGCCTCGTTTGGCACAACGTCAACATCACTGTTATAGGTTTGTCTGTCTGTCTCTGTCTGCTACAACACTGACGGTTAACTGTATTCGGCATGGGGCGCTGGGATTTGTTGTCTTGACACATGACATGAGTAGGCTATCAATTAGGTGTTCCAATCAGCATTTACGGTGGATACTAAAGATGTGCTGTGTGCAACCATCCGACATTGTGCTAGTGCTCTGTAATTCGTCCGTATTGGTAAGTTCATGCTCAATCAATCAGCTCCAATGCTCTGGAGAGTGGGTTCTGCGTTAGTCGCACCGAAGCACTTGTCAAAGTTGTCATAGGCCTACTAATCGCAGTCGATATACGGCCCGTCAGTTACGTTACGTTACGGAAGTGGGTTTCGATGTTTACCCCATGTTTCGATGTCCGCCATAGCCTTCTCCCCAACCTAAAAAATACTGATTACAATGTTTTACTCAGAGAATTACATTTATTAATTTTACCTAACATCTGCGTTTACTCATTGTAGCGTGTGCGTTTGTCATACGTCATTAACGGATTTTTCTTACTTACTAACGTGTACACGCATGTTCAGAGCCGGTACAGATCATAGAAGCGCCTTATAGCGTGAATGTACTCAACAACTCGGTGTTGAGTCTCATCTGTCGAGCTAGCGGCCTTCCAGCTCCACGGATCAGCTGGTCTCACAATGGCCGCCCTATCATCCCTGACGGACGTCGATACATGATTGTCAACATTACCGGCGGGTCTGTGTTGAGAATCGGACGTGTGAGGTCGCCACAAGACAATGGCAATGTCGAGTGTACTGCTAGCAATGGGGTGTCAGTACCGGTCATCTCCCAGGCCAGAATTCACGTCTACTCGACAGACAGTGGTTAGTCTTGCTGCAATCAGCTATCGATTGATTAAACGAATATACAGGGCGCGCCAAAAAGTAAACCCCTAGGAAAAATTTTATATCTATGAAATTGTAGCAGAAGTTTAATTACTTGTTCACTTTGAAAAATGCACATTTAAGTTCAGTTAGTTATTATTTTGGAGCGCAAGCAAACATTGTAATGAAATTTGCAGAATATGTGGCCTGAATCCACCTCTTTAAGCGCTGTTAATTTGGAGAAAAAATTTACTACAGTTCCAGAGTTATCGAATTTTTCCTAGAAGTTACTTTTTGGCGCGCCCTGTAATATGGTCTCATTTCAAAATCACTGGTTACATTTCTTGATGCAGTTTTTTTCAGACGACGAAAGAGCATTTCATTACAACTGCCTTCCGTGCACATTTTGCAGAGAAATCGTGTATGCGTCGCTTTACGTGCATCATAATATGATAATAATTTATTCCTATGGGTTAATTCTTTGTTTTGCAAATAAAAAACCGTGAGTAAGACAATAGGCTATGTTGATGCAAAGAGAGGAAAACATTAGTAATTGAAGATGAAGAACACCAGTGTTCTGATTTACTTAAGCTGGATTTACACTGACACAAGTCCGAGTCCGTGTAGCCGTGTACGGGATATAAAATTGTAAACACGAGTTTTTCGTGTATTCCAATAGCAGCCGTTCACAATAATAGGCCTACGGGTTCTACGAATAAAGATAGATAGATAGATAGATAGATAGATCGATAGAAGTACGAGTTACCTTGACATACGAGCAGATTGTGTGTAGGCCCTACAGTTCGTCTTTTCGCCACGACAGCAAACGGAGAACGGACACCAGAAAGTACTGATGTTAATTGTGGCGCACGTAACGTAACATAACACTGTTTACAGTACAGTGCAGCCCTTGCAACTCCTGCAGAGAAACCCGCACTCGTATTCGGACTCTCACTCGTCTCAGTGTGAATCCGGCCTTACTTACTTACTTGTTTGCTTACTTATCTTGCTGTGAGGAAAACATCGGCGTAATTTGTAAGTTAGTTGTTTCCGGCGATTATTTTCCGGCGCCCTCAGATCACCTTTCTGTTAGTTCACTTCACTGTATGACCGTCTGTCTGTCCATTCCGTGATAACTAGGCCTACGTATGTATACTATTTGGTTCCGCTATTAGCCTATTAAGGCCGCAACCAACTAGGCGAAGTTGCCAATCCGGGTTAGCAACCCGGGTTTCCAACTAGTTTCCAACTAGTTCGCCTAGTGGGTTGCGGCCTTTAGTCCGCTATTCCATATGACTGAGCCGCATGAACGTTAGCTGTTTGGTGTGCAGTGCCGGCTGGTTTTCCACACATCGTGGATCATCCGCGAGTGAAGGTGGTTGAGCAGGGTCGACCAACAATAATGACGTGTTCGGCAAGTGGTGATCCTCAACCGACGGTCACGTGGTACAAGAACGTTGTTCCCCTCAACATGTCAGACACCAGACTTCAAGTCCTTCCTACTGGTGTGTTGATCTTCATATCGTCATGCCATGGGTAAATGGTAAGAGCGCTAGATAAAGCTGATGCTATGCTGACGCTTTCAAGCGCTCTGTAAAAATCGGGAGCCATTTATCATTTAGCCAATGCTGCCGCTAGTAATTACGGTAATGTAAGCTGTCAACCGTGATCTGCCAGTATAACACGACTGTGTTGTGATCGTATTCTAGGTTCGCTGCAGATCATGCCCACTCGAGAGTCGGATAACGGTAGTTACGAGTGTTTCGCTTGGAACAGTGTCGGCTTGGCTGTATCAGTCGCCGCTAACCTCTTCGTCGTCGGTCAGTACTTCGACCACATCACAGAACCGCTGTGAAGCTAACTGAGCTTAGATGAGGCACGCAGGGGCGTCGCCAGGCATAAACAAGTCAAGTACGGTGGTCAATGCCAAAGGTGTCGAGATCATGACAAGGGCTCGGGCTGGAGGATTAAGCCCTTACCAGTTACCACGGTGAAAGAGATGTGCCCGTGTACACAGAAACCTGGAGTTTTTAGCTCGCGACAGCATATAGCATACATGTATGCTATTGCTATTATGCTGTCGCGTGATATTGGCAAGAACGGCTAAACTCATAAAGATAGCGACATAGTTGTAACCCACTGAATGTACAGTTCAATATTTATTATGTTCCTTGGGTTGATTTGCCGGAGATGTCTTCGCTAGGGGCCTTCATACACGCACTGCTGTCGCGCGCTTACCTCAGTGTTAACTAGGCTTTCTTGTACATGTAAACAATACATACCCGATTCTGACTGGTTGGTTTACACGCAAATTTCGCAGACAAATTCCGCTTTGTGACAATCATATTGTACAACATTTTGTAATCTGCATTCATTATGTACTGGTATTGGTAGCGTTTTTATCGTTTACAGTGATTTTTGTATGTGTGTATTATTTCTCTTTCTATTGCCATTCACATTCTGCCTGAAATAGAGCTTGATCGATTGATTGACAAGTACGTGTTCACGCATGCGCAGAGCCGGCACGGATCACAGAACTGCCTCCTAGCGTGAATGTACTGAACAATTCGAGGTTGAGTCTCATCTGTCGAGCTAGCGGCCTTCCAGCTCCACGGATCAGCTGGTCTCACAATGGCCGTACTATCAACTCTGATGGACGTCAATACATGATCGTCAACATTACTGGCGGGTCTGTGTTGAGAATCGGACGTGTGAGAGCGCCACGGGACAACGGCACTGTCGAGTGTACCGCTAGTAATGGGATATCAGAACCTGTCACCGCCCAGACCAGCATTCACGTCTACCTACTGCACATGCACAATGGTTAGTCTTGCTGCAGTAAGCTATAGATGGATTAAACGAAAATCTTTGGTTGCCTTTCTTGATGATGCAATTTTATCAGACGATAGAAGAGCATTTTGATTACAACTGAGTGCTTTCCGAGCGCATTTTGTGTGGAAATCGCGCGTCGCTCTACGCATCATTTGATATCATAGTAATTCTTCTTAGTCAATTCCTTGTTCTGCGAACAAAAGAAACATTAGAAAGTTGAAGCAATAAGTAATTAGTAATTTTATTGAAGACTGAACACCAGTGTCCTGCTTTACTTCAGCTGGATTCACATTGAGTGCGAGTGCGAGTCCAGGTATCCGTGTATATTTGTTGCAATTTTTACTGTGCGATGCTATATATGGCATCTCTTTGCTGACAAAAGATTCCCAGTTGTCTGTCCGTCCTTCTACCAAGATCGATGGCCTTGAATGACATTGAACTGCTATAATTTCGAATTCTCTCGGAATTTTTAGGGATTTCGCTGATTTCGGAGCCAACGACGGCTAGACAAATCAAGATAGATCCATATTTTCAGCGACGGATTTGTTTGTGCTTTTCACCTGTGTATAGACTACGTTGATATCATAGGGCGTTCCTCGGCTAGGCGGTGTCAAACAAAAGTGGGGTGTGAAAACAAGCTATTTTCGAGCAACATGCGTCAATATCTCGAAAACGGTACGAGATGCATCCTAAGTTGGAATTTGCATGCGCTTTCGATTGGCACCAAGATCGATGACCTTCGATGACCTTGAACTGCTATAAGGTCGAATTTTCGAAAAACTGCGTGCGATTTCGCAGATTTGGGAGGCAACAAAACGAATGACGGTATAGACATATCGTCTATTTCGGTGGAAACATTTTGAGCACTTGAAAACAACATTGTCACCGGTTTGTAAGGTGTCAATGAATCTGCAGTCTGTTTACAAAAGCATCAAAGAGAGACTGGTGGGTATAGGTACTGATAGGCGGTTGCTGAGGAAAACAGGGTTAATTTTGGCCGCACGTTGAAACTTTTGTAGACAAGGTATAGATTTTCGGTCATGCGCAGTTGCGGCGCCTTACAAGTCGCAATGTGTGGATGTTAAATAATAGGAACAAATATGAGACTATTGGCAGACAGAAAGGGCAATATTCCGTGTCCTTAACTCTTTACTGTCTAGAATGTCGTGTGCTTAAGACTGAGCAATACGCCGATGCGGTAAGAATGTTTTTAGACTTTGGTCTTCATCGTAAAACCGAATGTGTGAGCACGCACTGCAGTCACTGAGATTCAGCGGAGTTGCATCAATAGACTTTATCACCAATGGGCAATGTAGGTCTAGGGTGGGCCGTCCGTGGCCATCCACCAAAATGTAGAGTTATGGTTACTTTTCTTCGTTATGGCGTCAATTTGGTATAAACCTATCGCCTAACATCGTATGTTAGCTACAATAGCGACGTCGTTGGCTATACAAAAAGACTTTAGGCCTACTACTCTGAACAAAAGACAGCAGACAGAAGTTCGTTCAGTGAAAGCATTGCAAAACTCATTTCACGTTGGAAAATTATACGGCAAAAATTTTTGCATCTGCGATTACTCTGTGATGAGTCAACGAAATGTGACCGAATATCCAGTCTGCCTCTACGAATGGCGTGTCTTCTGCATTTTAGTTCGCTCAAAAACTACATACACGGGGTGCCGAAATTTACGGATGTGCAATGTCAAGTGACCTTAAACAATGTTTGGAACCACCAAACACAACTGTATAGTGTTGTACTACATATACATGTTCGTCGTCTATCGACGGCGTATAGTTAGGACACTTGCGATCCAATTACGACGGAGTTTAGAGCGAGACACTTACTGGTCAAGTTATTGTAGAACTTATAGTCACGTGTTTTTTCTGAGACGCAGTGTACATCAGACTGTTGTTACAAAATACGTGTAGTCGGTGACAATGTTTATAGCAACACTCACGTCGTCTGTCGGTTTGTAGCACTCGCAAGTTGGTGACATCAGTAAAACCCTCTCGTAATTGTTTACGACTCTCTTAGTCGAGCGTAGTGAAATGCTCAAATTTTCTCACTCCATGTCGGCTATTGTTCAAGCACGGCGTCTTTCTCTGTTCGGCCATATTGCAAGAATGCCAGACGAGACAGATGCCAGGAGTATCATAACTGCTTCCCCTTCAGAGGACTGGAGGAGACCACCAGGACGTCCTCGAACCACGTGGATGAAGACTATCCAGCAGGACCTGAGATCAAACAATCTCTCACTGGATGAGGCGATGACTGTGGCTCAGAATCGTCCACTCTGGCGACTGATGTCTGCGTTTGGCGCTACGCACCCCTAGTGGTGCATGCCATACAAGAAGAAGAAGAAGAAGATATTTAAGGCCGCTGTTACGATAGTACCGTCGGAATTTCGTATAACTGCGTATTTATTTCGGAGAAAACTAGAACGTTGTTATACTCTCAATCAGCGGAATAATGTTGACGATATGTTCAGCCGTTTTGACATCATGCTGGATAGTGACAGTCAATTAGACCGACAAACAGACAGCAGCATCTTGGCGACACCACAACTCGTTATAAACAGCATCGCGCGTAAAGAACGAGATGTTGACTAAAATACAGGCAACTTGTCGCGACTGCGTGATGACGTCGAAGATACGCCATGCTAAGTACAAGGTCGACTGCTGTACGCGCAGGCCTGTACTCAATAATGATGCAAATCACACATTGTTGACTGGTTAGCGAAGTTCCGCTGCGAAACAGTCTCCATAATAGGCCAAACACTCGAATACAATGGCTTCGACTCTGCTGTTGACTCTGCTTCTTTTGGCGTTTGTCTACTCCGCAGCTGGTTCTAACCGTAAGTATAATGATCGCTTCCGTATGACGTATATCGTGAGACTAGCCGAAGACACTACAGTAAGTGATGCTGCGCTCCAGAGAGCTCCACATATATCACTGGTCATCTCCTGGAAAGAGAAGAAAACGTATGTGGAGGTCAGAGCTAGAACTGGGCAACAGACCATGGACAACATTCTGAGAGAAAGACTGGCTCGCTGGCTTGGACATTGTGATGGGAATGGATCAGAGCAAGCATTGCACTGGCAGGTACAAGAGAGGACCATGTTGACCAAGAGCGAAATGGAGGAGCGTACAGTCAACAAAGACCTACAAAAGATGTGGTTCACTGGGGAGGAAGCAGAGGTGGCAGCTCTTTACAGACACGGATGGCGTTGGAGTGTGACAAGTTTGATGTGGGTTAAATCAAGGCTAAGGTCAACTCTGTAGTCTTGCTTGCGAATCTTACGAGAGGGACCACGCGTATAACTGTCATTATAAACAGTGAAAAATATCCTCTTTTGTTAGTCAGTTTAACCCATGAGCGATATTGTGACACGCTACTAAATCGTAGCGTAATCAATGTATACCTCGAGGCGTTAAAGATTCAGTAAATCACAACGATCATCATACGACAATGAAGACACATAGACACGGCATCTATAATTCCTTAGTAAAACGTCACTGAACGCCTGAGTGAACGGCCTCAATACGATACGCTATATGAAAGTAGAGTTTAACGTGGACTCAAAAGCTGAGTGATCAGCTTAATCTAGCACATGTAGCCAGTACGCGGGGAATACTATATACTCTAAAATGTGTCCAACACAAACCTTAAATGCTTTTATGAGAACTATGTGACGTATCTCTGTATGATCAATTCTGATAGCTCTTCAGAGAACTTATACTATCTCTATTAAATTGTAACTAATATCTTATTGTTTTTGCCACTGCCTTGCACTCTACGCTACTGCCACTATACTACTGTACATATGTCTGTGGATGTTATTATTACACATCACTTACTTACTTACTTACTTAATTAATTAATTACTTATTAGTCTTTCTGTCTGTGTCTGTGTCCTGTCAGAGTGTACAGGAGGTCGTGAGTGGACGGAATGTGGCGGATGTGTGCGGACGTGCCGTGATCCAAGGCCAATTTGTCCAGATACGTGCCGCAGAGGATGTCGCTGTCCAGATGATACTCCCATCTGGCACCGGGGCCACTGTATCACTTTTGACCAGTGTGGAAGACGTGCGTACACAACATTGATACTATGACGTTCGGTTTCTGTGTGTCAGTTGGGATACGAGAATCAAATTTTGTGGATGTAAGTCAAGTCGAGTAGCAGGCCAATTTATTGACATTAAACGCACAAAATAATAATAACAGTAACAAGCCGGTAGGCGAATTGGCTCGCGCGCTGCTAAGATTTAAGCAACCCTTATTGTGAGCCGACCTAATGGTTGGCATGTATGATAGCATCGAACGATAGATATCCTGTCTAACCCTGCTAATTTCACGCCGCCGACGTGGGCTAGCCCATTATACACTACACTCTGCAAAGCAGGGGTGGCAATTGCTGACGTCATGAAAAGTGTCAAATTTTGGTCGGAGTGCGGTTGCGCCAAATGCTCTTTCTCCCACAGTTCTAAGCCGAATGAGCTGATTTTTAAAAAAGAATGTTCTACGATAGCGTGTCCCTTAAGCATCCACATTGATAGTTGATCCGAGTCCTAGTGTCTGAATGCCATGACTTTGAACATTGTGACGTCACCAGTATGACGTCATAGTCACATGACGTTATCGATGGCGTCACCAATCGACGCGCAATAGGCACTTTCCAATTGGCTCACTATTGGACACGAACCTCTAAATCACTTAGTTTTTGAGATATATAGCGTCAAAGTTGCCGACACACAGAGACGTAGACACGTCGACTGATAATAAGGGTCGCATAAATTTTGCAGCGCGCGGGTCTCAATCCACGGGGGGAGGGCATTTTCTTGCCAAGAGGCCGTGCCTCCCCCGAGATTTTCCGGCCTAGAACCGTCACTAGATCTGAGTAGCTCTTTCAATATCTTATACTAAGCCTATTAAAATTTTCACTGCATGGCGTCGTACTTGCGTCTTCTTGTTTTTACCACCACTACTCTAGGCTACTTCCAGTCGACTAACGTAGACCTTCGTCTGTGGTGGACGTTACGATTAAGCCTTACTTACTTAATTACTTACAAACGTCAGATAACGGGCTTGCTTGTGCTCTCAGCTACGTTGATCAGGACACGTCGTACGAATGTCTAACAGTCGCACACGAAATATGGTCTTTTGTGTACAGCCTGCCAGGGGGCACCTCTCAAGAGATTCAAGGATAGCTTGAAGGCACATCGTAAAATATGTTATCTGTCACCCGGGAACTTCACTTCACCAAGCCAATATCGATCCGATTGGCGTCAGATATGCTTCGATGCATCAATGATAATTGAGGAACAGAGGAATCGCCATGTCAGTGGAGTAGCGCGGCGTTCACAAAAAGACGAAGATGCTGCTAACATTCTGTTGTTGACGTATACGATGATGAGATACGTCTCAGTGAGTCCAGATACTTATTTATTTACTTATTAACACATTAGTCTGCCTGTGTGTGTTGTCAGATTGTACAGGAGGTCGTGAATGGACAGTATGTGGCGGATGTGTGTGGACTTGCAGCAATCCAGCGCCAATTTGCCCAGCGATGTGTCACATCGGATGTCGCTGTCCAGATAATTCTCCCATCTGGCACCAAGGCCACTGTATCACTCTTGACCAGTGTCCGAGTGCGTACACAGCATTCATACTATGAAGTAGGCCTATTCACGGTTTGGATTCGCTGTGTTAACTCTGATAGGAGAATCAAAATATGTGGATGTAATGTAAGTCAAGTCAAGTAGTATTACGTCAAGCACGCAAAACAATAATAGCAGTGATAATATGTGCGACCCTTGCTCGAGTATAACTCCGTTGTTTGGTCTCCTTATCTAAAAAGTGACATTGAACTAATTGAGAATGTGCAGAGACGCTTCACAAAGAGATTGAAAGGACTTAGTGCGTAGTCGTATGATGATCGATTGAAATTGTTAAACCTGGAACGGTTAGAATATACGTAGGCTTCGTTTCGATCTGTTGTGTTGCTATAAAATAATATTTGGTCTCATGCGCATAGATCGTGAAGCCTTCATTGAATTACGTACGAGTTGCACAAGAGGTCATCCATACAAACTCTTTAAACATCACAGTAGCGTCTCTGTCAGGTCAAACTTCTTTGCCGAAAGAGTCATAAATGCATGGAATGGTTTGCCAGCCGATCGCATAGATTTTAGTTCATATCCGAAATTCCAAAGTTCACTACAACATTGTGTTTTAAATGCTAGTTAATGATCTATTGTTGCATGATTGTAATTGATTTATGTGTGTTTTAAGGTCAACTATAAGCGCAGTTTCTGCCTGGTTGTACCTGCCATCTGTACTGATTGTATTCTCTGTGTTTTACCTCATGTTATTATGGCTAATATATGATTGATATTGATTGATAACAGACCCAGGCCCCGTTTTTTGGCCAATACCCTGGCTGTATAGGCTACAATACAACAGTACAACTCACCGCCAACGCGTTACTCCGACACATCTGACGACAGGGATATCCCCACGCATCACGCTGGCCCTCGCAAAAGTGCGCAGCCTACACTTTGTATGTTGGTGCAAAAATATCACGATTTTTATGAACCACGTGTATGTGACGTTCCAGGTGATGACGTCGGCGACGGAGTTACAAGATCGTAGTAAACTGCAAATCCGGAGTGATTATGCGCTGAATAGTACTAAGTTAGTCCGCAGTCGTGACGGATACGCAAACATCGGCTGCCGTAGCGCGTTTCGCTTAACGAACTTCAGAGAAATAAAGCATTGTAGGCTAGCAAAAACGTTTTGGTCGTTAGAGAACGTTGAATAAACAACGTTGCACGAAATTACGTTTGCTGTTATTCATTTATTCGTGAACTCTGAAGACTAGGACTTTCAATTGCATGGCAGAATACAATATTTCAGTGTTCGTGAGAAAAGAATGATCAATGAGCGCGTATAAAGGAAAACAATGAATGACAATTGAATGTTTTAAAGGTCATCTTATTGTTTATTAATTGATTGTACAAACATACATGCGTTATGATTTTCAGCATCTATAATAAAACTTGAAAAACGTTAAAATGCATGTTATTGAAAATATAAAAAAGTAAAAAAGTAAAAACTTTTTACGTGAAAAACCTTCATGCAGTGAAAGCAGTACAAAACTCGTTTCATATTACAATATCATACCGCGAGATTATCACGTATGCGAGCACTCTGATTGTTAGCAGCACGGCGCTTCAAACTGCCGCTTGGCCTGCTATAATGCCATGCACCCAAAATTGTCGACGTTGTGTCCCGTTGCTAAAGCACTAAACGCAGCTGCAGACGGCGTTCGGTATAGACAACAGATGTGCTGATGTCAGTGATGATGTGATCATACACTTCGAACTGGCTTCACCTGATCCGTCAGCATTTTGTGGTCAGTGGCGTCACCATGCAACTATGATCAGCATAAAGTCAATGGCAAAACGGGGATTTTGACCCCCCCCCCCATGTAGATCTGATACCCTGAAGATGACAACATCGCAATGACGACGGGAAATTTTGCACGTGAAAATACGATAAGCGAATTTTTACTGTTTTCTACTACGATTAGTTGGTGTCTCGTTATACTAGTGTTAAAAAGACAGCTTCTTTTACATAAACAAATGGTAAATGGCTCCCTGATTTTATAGAGCGCTTGAAAGCGTCAGAATGGCATCAGCTTTATCTACCGCTCTTACCATTTACCCATGCCAGATCCGAGTCCATCAACGCTGACAGTATTAAACTCCAACTTCTTACAGCTCGGAAGAAGGAGTGGTGGCCGGCCACAGCCGACAGTTTACCCCAGGCGGTTTACCTGACAACTGTGAAACACACAAATAACAGTGTGTCGAATGAAGTCGAAATTTGCCTTCTGCCTTCTCTCATTATTAAGGCTCATCGCTTATACAGCATCTGATTACTTACATGTTCTGACATATTTAAATATATTCGTAAGTGGTTTGGGTCCGCCATTCCGAATTCCGTCATTCAGGGTTGTTGCGGGGGATACTTCCCGATTTTGTCTCTTGCTATTCGCATTGTAGCTAAAATAAGCCTATTGCATCGTTCCAACGTTCTCTCTGTGGAAGTCTTCCTATGTTGACAACCACGTCGGAACTGTCGTCAGGGCGTGCAACCCAACTACCACACTCGTGCCCTGCGACACGTGCGTAAACATTTGACTACTGAAACGGCGAAGACCATTGCCTTCAGCGAGATAGTTTCCCAACGCACGAGCCACCACTGTGCTGGTGAAGATTGGATACGCCTTGTTAGATAGACGATCGATTGCTAGACACGGGTCTGTACTAGATGTTGATGCACGTTATAATTGTAAGCTTACAATCTGTTGACAGCGAAGTTCTGCTGTGAAACAGTCGATCATAGGCAGTTTACGATCGACAATGGCTTCAACTTTGCTGTTGGCTCTGCCTCTATTCGCGTTTGTCTACTCCGCTGCTAGTAAGTAATATATCAAATGTAAACACTTATCAGTTTACAACACCGTGTAAGAGCGATAAAGTCGCATCCAAAACGGCACAAATCATTTTTCTGGGATAATAATGATAGCACGATCTTATTGCACGGCTACCCAAAATCGGGGGGTTCCCATTGACTTTGAATGTCGCTCTTAAAACAGTGTTACGCACTAACGTGCTACACTGTGATATTTTTTGTTCTGTCATCAAAGAATTAGTGGCGATTAAACAAATTAACTCACATACATCAATCTGTGAAGAAAGAGTTCCCTCATTCAATTAGACTGCAGTTATTTGACAGTTGACACGGTGGTGTTGGCGGTGGTCGTGTTGGTGGGAGTAATGGTAGCGGTAGTGGTATTGACACTGATAGTTGATAGTTACCATTACCATTATCAGTCACTGTAGTTTTAGTGGTATTAACGGTAAGCAAGTCAGTAAGTAAGTAAGTAAGAACATTTCTAAAGCGCTAATTTTAAAAGTCACTACGTGCTGTGGTCCCATAAACCAAACATGTGGGTCTTGAATCGCTGTTTAAACTGTTCTAGACTGTCAGATTGTCTTGGTTCGGCTGGCAAAGAATTCCACACTCGTGGGCCAGCAACGGCAAAACGCCGGTCGCCGTAGGTGGTCCGTGTACGTTGGACGGCGCACGTCACAGAGTCAGACGAACGGAGTCGACGCGGACGGACGTCGGAGACGAGTTGACAGTCATCTGCCAAGTACGACGGTGTCAGGCCATTTAGACACTGGTAGACCAGGACAGCGATCTTGAACAGTACTCGCTGTCGTACAGGTAACCAGTGGAGACGTAGTAAGGTTGGCTTGATGTGATCACGGCGCCGTAACCCGTATACAAGTCGCGCTGTGGCGTTCTGGACGGACTGTAGACGACGGTACAGCCGAACAGCGACACCATACAGTAACGCAGACATGATGCGTCTTTGCCTTTCTCTTATTCCTACACAGACATGATTGCTACTTTTTAAATAAGTCTCATTTCGAATAGATATGTGAATAGTGCGACTAAACCTGTGAATTCTGTGTCCTGAAATGTGTATGCAGTGAGACCACGCGACTGTTCGGAGTTATACGATTTTGGCAAGCGTTCAGACGGCGTGTACACGATCTACATCGGCCAAACACAGCGTTCAGTAGAAGTATA
>Ga0209680_1000204_pt1 | contig 15287 bp, 15 predicted proteins | sample WorMetLIZISLAND1_FD_187413 | JGI IMG/M metagenome (GOLD analysis project Ga0209680, IMG submission 187413) | Marine gutless worms symbiont microbial communities from Max Planck institute for Marine Microbiology, Germany - Olavius loisae LIZARD... ... | reverse complement strand
GGAATCGCATCAACGGGATCGAGAACTTCTGGAACCAGGCGAAGCGGCATCTGCGGCGCTTTAACGGCATCCCGAAACAGAGCTTTCACCTGTTCCTAAAGGAGTGCGAATGGCGGTTCAATGGAGGTGATCACCGGGAACTGCTTAACCAATTAAAGACATGGGTGAATTCGAGACAAAAACGTCCTTAGCTAGGACAGCCCCTATGGTTTATGGTGTGCCTCACCCGAATTGATGAAACGGGTTGGTAATTGCTGGACGGATCCCCATATGCTGCAAATGGAAACGAACCGAACCTATAGCAACGTGATCGCCAGGCTGCGCGCCAGCGGTTTGCGTCCAACGCGCCAACGGATCGCGCTTGCCAAACTTTTGTTCGATGACGGGGATCGACACGTGACCGCCGAGCTGTTGCACGCGGAAGCCAAGACGGCCAACATCCGGGTTTCACTGGCCACCGTATACAATACGCTCCATCAGTTCACTGAAGCCGGTCTGCTCCGCGAGATCGTCGTCGATTCGCAGCGCTGTTACTTCGACACCAATACCGGTGAGCACCATCATTTCTTTTTCGAAAAGTCGAACCGGCTGGAAGACATCCCGGCCGACGAAATTGTTGTGACGTCGCTTCCTTCCGCTCCCGACGGCACGGAGATCAAAAGCGTCGACGTCGTCATTCGAGTCAGTTAATCGTTTAAAATTAGTAAGTTAGGGCATTTTTTATAATAGTTTAAAAATGCTTGACTTCTCCGATTCGTTCGATCATATTGCGAACGTGGTCGCCTGCGGCTTCGACATCCGTTGCGACACCCCGCCGCGACCCCGTAATTCTTAAATGATTTCACGCGAAACCCAGCCAGGGAGAACGGACATGCCAGCACTCAAAGACAGCAAAACCGAACAAAACCTCAAGGACGCCTTCGCCGGCGAATCACAGGCCAACCGCCGCTATCTGTATTTCGCCCAAAAGGCCGATATTGAAGGTTACAACGACGTCGCCGCCGTCTTCCGCTCAACCGCGGAAGGTGAGACCGGCCACGCCCATGGCCATCTCGAGTTCCTCGAGGAGACCGGAGACCCGGCGACCGGTGAGCCCATCGGCGGCACCAGCGACAACCTGAAAGCCTCCATCGCCGGCGAAACCCACGAGTACACCGACATGTACCCGGGCATGGCCAAGACCGCCCGCGACGAAGGTTTCGACGAGATCGCCGACTGGTTCGAGACCCTTGCCAAGGCCGAAAAATCCCATGCCGGGCGTTTCCAGAAAGCGCTCGACACCACGGACTGATAACGGCCTCGACCGTTGATGAACGGGGGGGGGCCGGTCTCGGCTCCCCCGTTTTCATTCGGGTGAAAGGGTTCGTTGAGATTCGACCCGGCGGCTGGAGCGTCGGCTGACAAGCAAAGGAACAGGCCATGAGAGAAGGTAGTCTCGAGGCGCCGACGCGCCATCCGATCGCGTGGAAGGAAGCGGACTTCTACGACGAAGACAAACTGGACGCCGAGCTCCGCCGTGTCTTCGACATCTGTCACGGCTGCCGACGGTGCTTCAACCTCTGTGACAGTTTCCCGAGGTTGTTCGACCTGATCGACGAATCCGAATCGGGTGAGCTTGATACTGTTTCCAGCGCCGATTTCAAGCCGGTCATCGACGCCTGCACCCTCTGCGACATGTGTTTTCTCACGAAATGTCCCTACGTGCCGCCGCACGACTTCGACCTCGATTTCCCGCATCTGATGGTCCGCGCCCGGGCGGTGCAGCTCAAAAAGGGCGAAATCGGCTGGGCCGAGCGCCAGTTGACCGAAACCGACCGCAACGGGCGGCTCGGCTGCGGATTTTCCGGGATCACCAACTGGGCGTCGAAATGCGGGAACAGCATGACCCGCCCGGCAATGGAGAGCATGCTCGGCGTTCACCGCGACGCCGCGCTGCCCCGTTTCGAGGGAACGCCTTTCACCAAGGAAACGGCGAAATCGCCGCCGGCGATCAATGAAAAGGCACCCGGATTCGGCCGCAAGGTCGTGCTCTATGCGACCTGTTTCGCCGAGTACAACAACGCCGCCATCGGTCACGTGGCGCGCGCCGTCCTGGCCAAGAACGGCGTCGAGACGGAAGTCGTCTATCCGACCTGTTGCGGTATGCCGCAGTTGGAGCACGGTGATCTGGCGCGCGTCTCCGAAAGCGCCGCTGAGGTCGCCGCCGAACTCAAGCCGTGGATCGAAAAAGGCTATGACTTCGTCGCCACGGTGCCGTCCTGCGCCCTGATGATGAAGTTCGAGTGGCCCCTGATCGTGCCCGACAACGCCGATGTCAAAACCCTCTCCGAAGCGACATTCGATATCACCGAGTACGTGATGGCGATCGCCGGCAAAGAGGGCTTAGCTGAGGGGTTGAGCCCGCTCGACGGCGGCGTCACCATCCACGTCGCCTGTCACGCCCGGGCCCAGAACATGGGCCAGAAGGGCGCCGAGATGCTGAAGCAGATCCCGGATACCGAAATCAAGGTCATCGAACGCTGTTCCGGCCACGGCGGCTCCTGGGGCGTCATGAAGGACAACTTCGAAGTCGGCATCAAGGTTGGCCGCCCCGTCGTCCGCCAGGCCAAGGAGGCCGGCTCGGCCCACATCGTCTCCGAATGTCCATTGGCCCGGGACCATATCCTTCAGGGCATGGAGCGCCAGGAGGCAGACACAGCGCAAACGAGTGCGCACCAACACCCGATCCAACTGCTTGCTCAGGCCTACGGGCTTTGACGGCAGCGATTACCCGCCCGGTGGAGAAAAATGACATGAGCAACCGAACCGAAATCACCCGCGCAGACATCCTGTCCTTGGACGAGTACGGCCAGCGCCGGGCGGAAAGCCGCAAGCGGATTACGGCGATCAAGAAAAATCGCCGCCTCGCCATCGGCCCGGACGCCACCATCTACTTCGAGAACTACGACACCATGTGGCATCAGATCCACGAGATGCTGTGGATCGAGAAAGGCGGCGAGGAACAAATCGAAGACGAACTCAGGGCCTACAATCCGCTGATCCCCAATGGTTCGGAACTGGTCGCCACCCTGATGTTCGAAATCGACGACCCGGAGCGCCGGGCGCATGTGTTGGCCGGCCTCGGCGGCGTCGAACATACAATCGAGATTTCCCTCGGCGACGAGGTCATCGCCGCGGTGCCAGAGGAAGACGTGGAGCGGACCAATGCGGCCGGCAAGGCCTCGTCGATCCAGTTCCTGCACTTCCCGTTCACGGCGGACCAAATCGTCCGGTTACGCGATCCGGATGTCCGCGTCACGGTCGGAATCGGCCATACCGCCTACGGGCACATGGCCATCCTTTCGCCCGAGGTCCGCGAGGCGCTGTCGGGCGATTTTTCGGACTGACCGTCCTTGGTCGATTGTCGTCGGTCGGTGAGCGGTTACTCGACCGCTTCCCGCCGATAAGTCCCCCAGAAATCGACCCGCCGGAGCCAGCCCTCGTGGCCGCCGACCTCGACCTTGCACCAGGCGGAGTCGGATGAGCAGCGAAGCACCCGGCCGACCGAACCCGGTTCGGCCTTGGCCGCCGCCGTGCTGTCGGAGCTGGCCTCGCGCCGCACCGTGCGCACCGCACCGGTGACGACCAGCGAACGCCGTCCGGCCAGCATACTCTGGTGGATCCAGCCCTGGGTGCCTTGCCAGTCACGGACCTTGCGCCAGGTGCCGTATTCGGCGATGACCTCGACCGGCAGGTATTGGCGGTGATAGACCCATTCCACCGGATACTGCACGCCCGGCCCGGCCCGCATGTTGACCTCGTCGGCACGCAGGCTGACGAAGCGCGGCAGCGGCAGCCCGGTTCCCTTCAATTGGGCGGACACGGGATGCGGGGCGCCGATGGACGCCACCGTAATCAACAGGAGGAAGGAGATGACCTTTCCGGGGGCGAGCATGGCGTGTCGGCGATCATTCCGCGAATGGATTGAGTCGGTTTCGCATTATTAGGCTTTACGCGGTGCCCCGGCAAGAGGCGGTCTTGGCGGCTTCCGCCGGCCGCAGGACAAAGCACGCTGGACATCACCGGGCCCTGTTGCTATGGCCTGAGGGCTGGATGCCTTCAGTCGAGGAGGACCCATGGTCCACAAAAAACCAAGCGTGGTCGTCACCCGGAAACTCCCGGACGCCATTGAAACGCGCATGATGGAACTGTTCGACGTCCGGCTCAATCTGGATGATACGCCGCTGTCGAAAAGTGATCTCATCGAGGCGGTGAAGTCGGTCGATATTCTGGTGCCGACCGTCACCGACCGTATCGATTCGGCGATCCTGTCGCAGGCCGGACCGGATTTGCGCCTGATCGCCAATTACGGGACCGGCATCGACCACATCGATCTGGCGACGGCGCGCCAGCGGGGCATCACCGTCACCAATACGCCAGATGTGCTGACCGAGGACACGGCGGATATGACCATGGCGCTGCTGCTGTCGGTACCGAGGCGCCTGGCCGAGGGCGTGCGCGTCCTTCGCACCGAAGATTGGGCCGGTTGGTCGCCGACCTGGATGCTGGGCCACCGCATCTACGGCAAACGTTTAGGCATCATCGGCATGGGCCGCATCGGGCAGGCCGTGGCCCGGCGCGCCAAGGGGTTCGGCCTTTCCATCCACTATCACAATCGCCACCGGGTCCACGAGGAGATCGAAGAGGAACTGGAGACGACCTATTGGGAGAGCCTGGATCAGATGCTGGCCCGGGTCGATTTCGTCTCCGTCAACTGTCCGCATACGCCGGCCACCTACCACCTGCTGTCGGCCCGGCGTCTCAAGCTTCTGCAGCCGCACGCCATCGTCATCAATACGTCGCGCGGTGAGGTCATCGACGAAAACGCCCTGACCCGCATGTTGGCAGCCGGCGACATTGCCGGCGCCGGCCTCGACGTCTTCGAAAACGAACCGGCGGTCAACCCGAAGCTCCTGGCCATGGACAATGTCGTCCTGCTGCCGCACATGGGATCGGCCACCGTCGAGGGCCGTGTCGACATGGGCGAGAAGGTCCTCGTCAACATCAAGACCTTCGTCGACGGTCACAATCCGCCGGACCGGGTTCTCGGCGACACGATCTAATCGCCGCTGCACACCAACCGCCTTTGCGGCCACGTTCGACGGGATGCGGCCGGCAATGGAATAAAGGGAAGGTGCGATGACAAGTGTTCGCGAACTGGCCAAGGCGCGCTACGGCCTGCCGGTCGAGGTGGAAGAGGGTGCTTCGGATACCGTTCGCACCCTGCTCGGGCATCGCTCCTGTCGCCGGTTCAAGCCGGAAGGGCTCTCCGAGGATTTGATCCGGCTGCTCCTAAGCTGCGCCCAATCGGCGCCGACCAAATCGAACCTTCAGCAGTATTCCATTGTCGCGACAACGGATGAGACCAAACGGGGCGAGATCGCATCCCTGGTCCCGACCATGCCCTGGATCGCCGAAGCGCCACTGATCCTGGTCTTTCTCGGGGACGTCCGGCGCATTCGGCGCCTGGCCGAAATGCGCGGCCACGATTACTGCAACGACAACGCAGATACCTTCATGAACGCGACCATCGACGCGGCGCTGGCCATGCAAGCCCTCCTCATCGCCGCCGAAAGCCTCGGGCTCGGCACCTGCCCGATCAGTTATGTGCGCAACCGCATCGACGACCTCACCCGGATTCTCAAGTTGCCGGACGGGGTTTTTCCCATCGCCGGTCTGACCGTCGGCCGAGGGCAACGTTTCTCTGCGGCTACCCCAGGACATCGTCGTTCACCGCGACGTTTACGATGACAGCGCCCTCGAAGGCGACATCGCCGATTACGATGACCGGGCCCATGACCACCAACCGCTGGCACCGGCGAAACAACGTCACACGGATCGCTACGGTGTCCTCGAAAAATGCACCTGGTCGGAAAATGTCGCCCGACAGTTGTCCGTGCCGGAACGCGACGGTTTCGCTGGTTATCTGGAAAGAAAGAAAATCAACTTGACCTAATGCCCGGACGGGCCGCCTTCAACGCGCAACGAGGGACCGAAGCCTGTCGTACAGATATGCGGCAATCTTCGCCGAGCCCTGTGGCGTGGTGTGCACCGTGTCGTAGAAATCCCCATCCTCGAAAAACAACTCCGCGAACAGGTCGACGCAGATTCCCTTTTTCACGCGGCAGGTCTCCATGGCCGCCGTTGTAGGCGGCGATGGTTTCGTACAGTCCCGTGTCGGGTCTATCGCTGCCAGTTACGCCATAGAGGACGCCTTGCCTTACGCGATAACCGTTGGTCCCTTGCGTGATGATAACCGGTTCGGCGCCGAGGCCGCGTATAGCGTCGATCAGTATCACCAGTCGGCGTGAATATCGCTTGAGCAGCACATCGTCCACTGCATCCTTATCCTGGTACAGTGGCGAAGGTACCGGCCCGGCTGGCACCCACTTGACGTCGTCGTAGGTACGCGATCCAGGGCCCGCGACGACGGCCTTCGCCTTAATCCAACCCTTTACCAGTCTGTACAACCTGAAAAATGCGCTGTGGTTCTTGATGTAGAAACGCAGTTTTTTGGTTCGTTTGCGGGGCGTCAGGTCGTCGACCCACTGTTTGTCGTCGTCCGGCCCAAGCATCATGTCATTGATCCCGACGTAAGCCGCAACATAGCGGGGTTTGGCACCCGGTAGCAGGGGGAACCACTTCTTCAGCATGGTGATGTGCCCGATCGCCGTTTGGCTTTCGACGCCGGCGTTGACGATGGTGAAAGCTTGGCCGTTCTCTCGGAAATGATTTCCAAGCCGGTAGACCCAAGTCTCCCGGTCGTCGACATGGAGCTCTTTTGTCGTGCCGCCGCCGAGGACGACCATGTCGATCTCCGAGAGCGTCCCGTATCTGCCCCTCAGTCCGTAGAAATCCCGCGTATAGCTGATTTCTCCTCCGCCTTCGTATAACCGCGACGTATCGATGTGGAGACGCTGGTTGCGAACGATATTGAGCACGCCCCAGTCGTCGCCAAAAAGCCAAGTCCCGAAGGTCAGTTCGAGGATAACGAACACCATCGCGATCAAACCGAGGCTCCAGCCGATGATCCTTGCGAACGGGCGGAGTCCGGTGAGCGAAGTTCGTTTTGACTGGAGGGGCGGCATCGCGGTCTGGTTCAAATGAGTAGCATTGCGCCGTCCTTCGAGGCATCGTCGATGAAGGTGACGACGCCCGAGTGTTCGATCTTGGCATCGTCGCGCAACGGCTCGTCTTCTAGGCCCTGGGCCCTCAGGCCCATCTCGCAAACCAGGAACCGGACCTCCAGTGCAACGCAGGCCTCCCAAAGCTCACCGAAGGTGGCGACCCCTTTTTCCGCGTAGGCCCGGTCCTGGTCGCCGCCGGTTCCGTCGCCTTCGCTGAGCGGCATCCGCGTCCACGGCCAGACACCGTCTTCGCCCGGCCGGCGCAAGGCCTCACAGGCACCCATGGTGAAGAACAGGGTCACCGGCCGCCCGATCGCCGCGGCGGCCGAGGCCATGACCAGGGCGTAGTGGACCTTATCGAAATGCCCGGCATAGACGACCACGGACAATTTGTCGGGCGCGGCTTTCTCAATCGTCATGGATCGACAGGTCGGTGATCGTCGGCGCTTCGCCGCACAAGGGGCACCCCGGGTCCCGTTTCACCTTGATCTTGCGGAAGGTGGTGCCGAGGCCGTCGCATATGAGCAAAGAGCCCGCCATGCTCTCGCCGATGCCCATGATCTCCTTGAGCACTTCCGTCGCCTGCAGCGACCCGACCATCCCGCAGAGCGCGCCGAGCACGCCGGCCTCGGCACAGGAAGGGATCTGTCCTGGCGGCGGTGGCTCGCGGAAGATACAGCGGTAACACGGCGCCGGTTCGCCATCGTCGGTTTCACCATTGGCCCGGAAGGTCGCCACCTGCCCGTCGAACCTCAGGATCGCCGCCGACACCAGGGTCTTGCCGGCGAAGTAGCAGGCGTCATTGACGAGAAACCGGGTCGGGAAATTGTCGCTGCCGTCGGCGACGATGTCGTATCCGCCGATGATGTCCAGCGCGTTGGACGCGTCAATCCGGCTCCCGTGCGTGACCACTGTGACGTCCGGGTTGATGGCGGCCACGGCCGCCGCGGCGCTTTCCACCTTAGCCCGGCCGATGTCGTCGGTTCCGTGCAGGATCTGGCGCTGAAGGTTCGACAGGTCGACCGCATCGTCATCGACGACGCCGATGGTGCCGACCCCGGCGGCGGCCAGGTAGAGGATTACCGGCGAGCCGAGACCGCCGGCACCGATGACGAGGACCTTCGAATCCAGGAGTTTCTGCTGGCCGGTTCCGCCGACCTCGCGCAACAGGATATGACGCGCATAGCGGCTGATCTGGTTTTCCGTGAAGTCCACGTTTTTGTCGGCCCCCCGGGCCTGCTCCAATTGTCTTCTGGGCCGACCCCGATCGTCCCCCGGGTCGACCCGAATTGTCCTCTGGGTCAACCCAGCCCGTCAAACAGCGCGGTTGAAAGGTAGCGTTCGGCGAACGAGGGAAGGATGGTGACGATGGTCTTGCCTTTCATGTCCGCCCGCTCGGCAATCTCGATGGCGGCGGCGAGCGCGGCGCCGCCGGAAATGCCGCAGGGCATGCCTTCCAGCTGCGCCACTTTGCGCGCCATGGCGAAGGCACTTTCGTTGCCGATCTTCAGGACCTCGTCGATGGCGTCCGTATCCAGGATCCCGGGAACGAAGCCGGCGCCGATGCCCTGGATCTTATGTGGCCCTGGCGTCCCGCCGGAAAGCACGTCGCTGTCCTCCGGCTCGACGGCAACCATCAGAAGGTCGGGATTGCGCGGCCTCAGGACCTGGGCAATGCCGGTGAGCGTACCGCCGGTGCCGACGCCGCTGATCACCACGTCGACCGTGCCGCCCGTATCCGCCCAAATCTCTTCGGCCGTCGTCAGGCGGTGAATCTCCGGGTTGGCCGGGTTCTCGAACTGCTGGAGCATGACGGAACCGGGCGTCTGGTCGACGATCTCCTGGGCCCGTTCGACCGCACCCTTCATACCGAGCGCCGCCGGCGTCAGGTCGATCTCGGCCCCCAGCAGGAGCAGCATCTTTCGCCGCTCCAGGGACATGCTTTCCGGCATGGTGAGAATCAACTTGTAGCCCTTGGCCGCGCATACGAAGGCGAGCGCGATACCCGTGTTGCCGGACGTCGGTTCGACCAGCGTCGCTCCGGGCTTGATCTCACCGCCGCGTTCGGCCGCCGCGATCATGGAAAACCCGATGCGGTCCTTGACCGACCCCAGCGGGTTGAAGAACTCGCATTTGCCGAGGATGTCGGCCTCGACCCCGGCGTCCTTGGCCAGAGCCGATAGGCGGACCAGCGGCGTCGCGCCGATGGTATCGACCAAATCTTCGAAAATCCGCCCGCGGCTCTCGAATTTGGTGTCAGAAGCCTTCGAGGGTTGATCGTTCATTGCGGACAATTCCTCCCTTGTTCGCATCCCCTACGGACCGGCGGCGGTCCAGAACGGGTCAAATCGTAAAGTCCAAGTTCTCGCGCCCTTCGCTCATGATCCCGGCGGCGTTGGCCCGGCTGCAAAGGTCGTCGATGGTTGTCGAGTCGAGACTGTCCATGACGTCGTCCTGAAGTTCCTTCCACAGGGGAAAAACGACGAGCTGACCCAAGTCGGACCCTTCCGCATCGTCCTTGTCCTTCTTGCCGACCTCCATGGACCGCACGACCCGGACGATGTCACCGACGGTTATGCAGCGCCGTTCCCTGGCCAGGCGGTAGCCGCCGTTCGGGCCACGCACGCCGACCAGAACGCCCTCGCGCACCAGCTGCTGCAGGGCCTGTTCCAGATACCGCCTGGGAATGCCCTGGCGCCGTGTGATCGAACGGCTCTGCACCGGTTCGGCGCCGGCGTGATAGGCAATGTCGAGTACCGCCTCGATGGCAAAAAGAACCTTCCTCGAAAGTCTTAGCATTCCTGTTAGTCCCCCCCCTTCGGTGCCCGTAGAACCGAAACCGCCTGCTCCCCTGTCACTCTCTCCGAGCTCATCGGTTTCCGTCCAGCGCGCGGAACAAACCGGCGCGATGATCAGCTGCGCAATCCGCATGCCTCGTTCGACCCGGAATTCTTCGGTTCCGTGGTTGATCAAAATGACCCCGATCTCACCGCGATAGTCGGCATCGATAGTGCCGGGGCTGTTGAGGCAGGTCACCCCGTGTTTAATGGCGAGCCCCGATCGTGGCCGCACCTGAGCCTCATAACCGGCCGGCAATTCGATCGACACGCCGGTCGGAACGATGGTTCTTTCTCCCGGTGCCAAGTCGATGCTCTCAACGACGGCGGCCAACAGGTCGGCGCCGGCGCTGTGCGCCGTCGCATAACGGGGCAACGGCAGGTCGGCACCATGCGGAAGACGCCACAACGGGACGTCGATGCTCTCGAGGACCTGAATCATGACGCCTCTTTCGTCAGGAAGTCGGCGATGCGGGCCGCCAGACGATGCCCCACTTCCGCCTTGCTCATGGTCGGCCAGTCCTCGACGCCGGTGGCGGACACCAGATGGACCGTATTGGAGTCCCCGTCGAAGGTGCCAGTCGCCGGCGACACGTCGTTGGCGACGATCCAGTCGCAACCCTTGCGCGCCCGCTTGCCCTCGGCGTTGGAGACGACGTCTTCCGTTTCCGCGGCAAAGCCGACCACCAGGGCCGGCCGGCGGTTTTCCGTCTGGGACAGGGCCGCCAGCACATCCGGGTTTTCGACCAGCGCCAGGGGCGGCGGCGGGGCGCCCGGTACTTTCTTCATTTTGGAGCCCGCTTCCTGCGACGCCCGCCAATCGGAGACCGCCGCGGCACAGACGGCAACGTCGGCGGGCAGCGCGTCGGTACAGGCCGCCAGCATCTTTCGCGCCGATTCGACATGCACCACCTGCACGCCCGGCGGGTCCGGCAGTTTCGTCGGCCCGGACACCAGGACCGTTTCCGAGCCCAGGATGGCCAATGCCTCGGCAATGGCATGGCCTTGTTTTCCGGACGAACGGTTGCCGATGAACCGCACCGGATCGATGGCCTCGAAGGTGGGGCCGCTGGTAACGATGGCGCGGCGCCCTTGCAGGGGGGTCGCGTCGCGGAAAAAGCCTTCCAGGGCGGCAACGATATCCATGGGCTCCGACATCCGGCCCATGCCGTATTCGCCGCAGGCCATGTCGCCCTCTTTCGGCCCGATCAAGGCGACGCCCCGTTGCTTCAGCGTTTCAATGTTGGCGCGGGTGGCCGCGTGTTCCCACATGCGGACGTTCATGGCCGGCGCGATGACGACGGGCTTGTCGGTTGCCAGAAGCGCCGTCGTTGCCAGGTCGTCGCAAATACCCTGGGCCATCTTGGCAATGATGTTGGCGGTCGCCGGGGCGACCACAACCACATCGGCGTCGCGGGACATCTGGATATGCCCCATCTCGTTTTCGTCGGTGAGTGAGAACAGGTCCTGATAGACCCGCTCCTCGCTGACCGCTTGCAGAGCGAGGGCGGTGACGAATTCGGCGCCGCCGGCCGTCAAAATGCAGCGTACGGCGGCGCCTCGCTCCCGTAAACGCCGCACCAATTCGGGGCATTTGTAGGCCGCGATACCGCCTGAAACGACGAGCAGGATACGTTTTCCGTCAAGCATGCGCGATTAATCTGCGTTTCACTAAAAATAAGTGTTGTTAACTTAGACATACACCCGCGGCGGTGCAAGCAGGCAAATAACCGCCTAGAAAATTTTCACGAAAAGAAGGACGACGACGAAAAAGAGCACACCGACCCAGATGGCCGGCACCGGGTTTTTGCCACCGGGCTCGTTGCGCAGAGCGCGGATCGTGTCGGGATGGAGTTTTACGTGGCCGTCGGCAAGCTTACCCACGCCCTCCTCGAAGTCGTTAAGCACGCGCGGCAGACGACCGACGGCATCGGTGAGGACTTCGACGGTGTCACGAACACGGGCTTCCGGACCGAGATGGCTGACCATCCAATCCTCAATCAAAGGCCGCGCCAACAGCCACATGTTGGCCTCCGGCGACAATTTGCGCGCCGTCCCCTCGGCGACCAGCATGGTCTTCTGCAGGAGGAGAAGCTGCGGTTGGGTCTCCATGTGGAAGGTCTCGGTAATCTGAAACAATTGGCCGAGGAGGCGGCCGATGGAGATCTCGTTTTGCGGCTTGTCGAGGATCGGCTCGGCAATCGACCGGCAGGCCTGCGTGAAAGCATCGACGGAGCGATGCCCCGGGACCCACCCCGCTTCGAAATGCACCTCCGCGGCGCGCCGGTAATCGTGGACCAGGAAGGCGAGCAGGAGTTCGCCCAGGTGTTTCCTCGTCTTCAGATCGAGGCGTCCCATGATCCCGAAGTCGACGGCGCCAATGCGGCCGTCGTCCTTAACGAACAGATTGCCCGGATGGGTATCGGCGTGGAAGAAACCGTCCCGGAAGATCTGCTTGAACGTCGCCCGCGCGGCTTTCTCCAGTACGCCCACCGGGTCGTGGCCGGCCGCCTCGATTGCGGCCCGGTCGTCGAGCGGGATGCCGCTCAGCCGTTCCGTCGTCAACACCCGCTGTGATGTGCGCCCCCAGTCCACCTCGGGGACCATGAAGTCTTCGTCGTCGTCGAAGTTCTCGCGGAGTTCGGCGGCCGCTGCGGCTTCGAACCGGAGGTCCATCTCCAGTTCGACCGTGTCGGCAAGCGTGTCGACGACTTCGACCGGTTTCAGGCGGCGCAGGTCGGGCCGCGTCCGCTCGATGATCCGGGCGATCCAGCGGAGAAGCGCGACATCGCGATGGAAGGCGCGTTCGATGCCCGGTCGAAGGATCTTGACGGCGACCTCGCGGCCATCGGAGGTCACCGCGAAATGGACCTGGGCGATGGAGGCGGCGGCGACCGGCTCGTCCTCGAACGTCGAGAAGACGGCATCGACGGGCTCCCCCAGTTCGTCCTCGACCGTCGCCCGCGCCTGGGCTCCGGAGAACGGGGCCAACCGATCCTGCAGTTTCGAGATATCCTCCGCCATCTCTTCGCCGAGCAGGTCGGAGCGCGTCGACAGGGCCTGGCCCAGCTTGATGAAGCTGGGCCCGGCTTCGGTGAGGGCCCGGGCCAGGCGCTCGCCTGGACGTCCGTCGACGTTCTTGCGCGACACCAGCCCGGCCAAGGCCGTAATTGTCGGCGCGACACCCAGGTCGGCCAGGGGAAACAGCGCATCGTGGCGGGCCAGGATGCGCGCGACGGTGATCAGCCGCCTCAGGTTTCCGATCGTCCGCAACATCGGACCGGCTAGGTCCGCCAGGCCGCGTGGATCGCCGCGATGCCGCCCGACAGGTTGCGGTAGGTCACGCGGCTCAGCCCGGCCGCCGAAATCATCTCCGAAAAGCATTCCTGGTCGGGAAACCGGCGGATGCTCTCGGCAAGGTATTCGTAGGACTCCCGATCGCCGGCCACCTGGGACCCCAGCCAGGGCAGCACCTTGAAGGAATAGAGGTCATAGGGCTTCTCAAGGGCACTGAGCGAAAGATGGGAAAATTCCAGGCACAGGAAACGCCCGCCGGGTTTGAGGACGCGCCGGGCCTCGAGGAGCGCCCGGTCCATGCGGGTTACGTTGCGGATGCAAAAGGCGATCGTGTAGGCGTCGACACTGGCGTCGTCGAGCGGCAGGCTTTCCGCATCGCCGGTCACCCATTCGATCCCGGTCAGGACGCCGCGGTCAATGGCGCGGTCCCGCCCGCGCCGCAGCATCGCCGTGTTGGCATCGACGACGGCAACGGAACCGCCGCCGGCCTCGAGAAACCGGAACGCGATGTCGCCGGTCCCGCCGCCGACATCGACCAGGGCCATATCCGCCGTCGGCCTGAGCCAGCGGATCATGGTGTTTTTCCACAGCCTGTGGATCCCTAGGCTCATCAGGTCGTTCATCAGGTCGTATTTGTCGGCAACGCTATCGAACACGTCCTTGACGAGTGTCGCCTTGTCATCGACGGCGACGTCCCGATACCCGAAGTGTGTGGTGGTTCCGTTGGATGGGGTTTTTTGCGGCATGGCCGGACCATAGCCCAAGCCCTCCGGATAAGCTAGATTGCCGGCGGCCCGAACTTTTCCTTTCCTGTCGGATATCACGAATGCCCGAACTTCCTGAAGTTGAGACCGTGAGGCGAGGCCTTGCGCCTTGTTTCGAAGGTCATCGCATCGATCGCGTGACCCTGCGCAGGGACGGGCTTCGGTTTCCGTTTCCAGAGGACATGGGTCAGGTGCTGACGGGCAGGCGGGTCCTCAATCTCGGCCGTCGGGCGAAATTCCTGCTGTTCGAACTGGAAGGCGGAGCGGTTCTCATTGCCCACCTCGGCATGTCCGGGCGCTTTCGCGTGTTCGACAGCGAGCGGCCGCCGCTCGACAAGCACGATCATGTGGTTTTCGAGCTCTCGGGCGGTCGCCAGGTCCGCTACAACGATCCCCGCCGGTTCGGGTTGATGGACCTGGTCATCGATGGCCGGGCCTCCGAGCATCCAATGCTGGCATCCCTCGGGCCGGAGCCGGTTTTTCCGGCGCTCACCGGAGCCCAACTGGCGAAGCGCCTGGCCGGGCGGAAGGGCCCGATCAAGTCGGCGCTGTTGGACCAAGGCGTGATTGCCGGTGTCGGCAACATTTATGCCTGTGAGGCGCTGTTCGACTCCGGGATATCACCCAGGCGGAAGGGGCGGACGGTGGCGGGAGGGCGCGCCGAGCGATTGGCAAAAGCTATCCGCGATGTCCTCAAGGCGGCCATCGATGCCGGCGGATCGTCGCTCCGCGACCATCGCCAGCCGTCGGGCGAGCTCGGGTATTTCCAGCATGCCTTCAAGGTCTACGGCCGGGAAGGGGCGGTGTGCCCTCGATGCGGCAGCGGCCACGCCATCAAACGGATCGTGCAGTCCGGCCGTTCGACATTTTTTTGTTCGAACTGTCAGCGGTGATATAAAGGAAGGGGCTGTCCTAGCTAAGCGAGATGCTTGGGCTAGGATTGCAGGATGTATGCGAGAAGAAGCCGGCTCAGTGGTTGGAAGCGTGATCGTTTGATGGAGCACTTTGTGGCGGCGACGACGGCACGAGCAGCCGCTGAGTTGGTTGGCGTCCACCGGAACACGGCGGCCTCGTTTTACACACGGCTTCGCAAGGCGATTGCCGAGGAGACGGAGAAGGCCTCGCCCTTTGCCGGAGAGATCGAGGTGGACGAGAGTTATTTCGGCGGCGTCCGCAAAGGCAAGCGAGGCCGGGGCGCTGCAGGGAAAGTCCCGGTTTTCGGT
>Ga0209680_1000203_pt1 | contig 15398 bp, 13 predicted proteins | sample WorMetLIZISLAND1_FD_187413 | JGI IMG/M metagenome (GOLD analysis project Ga0209680, IMG submission 187413) | Marine gutless worms symbiont microbial communities from Max Planck institute for Marine Microbiology, Germany - Olavius loisae LIZARD... ... | reverse complement strand
GCGCAGAACACGGGTTTGGACACCAAATCAAACGCTCAACGAAGAGCGAAGGCCGAAAATCATGAGGCCGGAGTACAGCAGCAATGCCACCTTGATCTCGCAAAGGCATTTTTCGAGGTGCCCTGAAATCAATATAGGAATTCGCGTGAACCCTCGATCCATTAGGCAGAGACCAATTAGGATTCGCGGGGATATTAACGACAGTTTACTTATTCTAGAACGGGTGAACGACCCGAGGCGATGCCCCAACCATCTGGCTCAAATCGAGGCAAGTACTTACGCGCCGGTTCCCCGCCATATCGATGCACCTTGATGACGCCCTCGACGAGGTCGTCCTCGTTCCCGCGCGCGACAGTCCGGCTGACAGCGGCACCAAATGAAACGGCTTGAATCAGCGACGTCGGAAATGAGGGCGATGGCGAAACACGTGCGGGACAGGTGTGGTCCCCCTTAGCCGTCATTCGGCCGCGTTCGGAGAAACGCCTGGTTTCGGATCGGATTTCCGATGTTGAAACGACCTTGTAAGGCGGTTGGAATCTAGCCTGTATCGGTCGAATCAGGGCGTTCTACTCGTTTCATCGTGGCGGCGTCGCTGCGGTCCAAGGCGTCATGCTGCTGATAGTATTCGCGGCGGAAGTCACCGATGAACCCATTTATCTCATCTTCCAAAGTGTCGACTCTCATCAAGGCGACACGCGCAAGTTCGATACCCGCTTCCAACGTTTCCGATATGACCGCGTCCGCGCCCAGGGCTTTGAGTTTCTCGCAACGTAACCTGTTGTGCCCGCGAGCGATTACGCAAAGTGCCGGAAATTTTTCACGCAAGGATACGACGAGCTGTTCGGTCAAAGGTATATCGTTCACCGCGACAATGACGATGCGTGCGCTCTCGGCCCCCATGGCTGTCAATACGGTCGCCCTTTGAGCGTCACCATAGAACACAGGCCGCCCTTTGGCGTGTTCTTGGGCAACAGTATTCGGATCGATGTCAATGGCCGTATACGGGACTTCGGCCAGTTCGAGGATGCGACCGATCTTGTGCCCCACTCGACCGAAACCGATGATCAGGACAGGTATGGGTCTGGTGTCCTCCGCGTCCGCAAGAACCGGCGCGGCAACCTGTCCTTTGTCACCGAGTCCCCTGATCTCTCTCGCCAACCGGGCCATAAGGGGCGTGGCCAGCATGCTGAGAATGACGACCAGAAGAAGCTGCTGGAACATGGCCTCGTCGAGGAGGCCTTTCCCGAGGGCCACCGTAAACACGACGAGCGCGAATTCCCCGCTTTGCGCCAGCAAGAGCCCGGACGCGAGCGCGTTCTTCCAGTTAAGTCCGAACAAGCGGGCCAAGGGCCAGATCACGATTGTTTTCAGGATCAACAAAGTCGCGACGAGTCCGAGAAACAGCAACGGTTGTTGGATGAGTTGGTTGAGATTGAGGGACATGCCCATCGACATGAAGAAGATACCGAGCAGCAGCCCGCGAAAAGGCTGTGTCTCGGCGATGATTTGGTGGCGAAAGGAAGAATCCGCGATCAGCAACCCGGCAAGGAAGGCCCCCATCGCCATCGACAACCCCACATGTTCCATCAGGACAGCGGCGCCCAAAACGAGCAGCACGGCGGATGCGGTAAAAACCTCAGGGTTTTTCGACGTCGCGACCTGGTGAAGGACAGGCTGAAGAAAATACCGACCGAAGAAGATTACGACACCGATGATCAGGGTCGCCTCGACCAGGGCGAGTCCGATATCCTCGGCCAGGCTCAGCATCGGCATGGTCAATAGCGATGTCAGGGCGAGCAACGGGACAACAGCCAAATCCTGCAGCAACAGGATGGAGATGGAAGCGCGTCCCTGTTCGGAGGTCAGCATCTTGGATTCGGTCAGCAATTGGAGAACAAAAGCCGTTGACGATAAGGCCAGGGCCGGGCCGATCAGAATGGCGGTCCTCAGGGGCACCGCGAAGGCGTAATGGACAACGGCGACGAGGGCGATGCTCGTTAAGAGGAACTGAAGGGTGCCCAGACCAAACAAAAGTCTCCGCATCATCCACAGGCGTGCGGGTTTTAATTCGATACCGATGATAAACAGGAGCAGAACGACGCCAAGTTCCGCCAGCTGGCCGACCTCTTCCACGTTTCCGATGAGTTCCAGGCCAAAGGGGCCGACGATCATGCCGGCAACGACAAATCCGGGTACAGCCCCCATGCGCATGGTCTGGAAAAGGGGAACCGCAATGACGGCGGCCACAAGCAGGATCGCGATATCTGTGAGGTAATTGATCGTGCTCATCGAGGCCTTGGTTCACTGCCAAATCGATCGTTCTCCAGAGGGCTCGTTTAACACTACTGTTAGTACCCTGACCGAGCACTCAAAAAGTGGGTTGGCCCATCCGAGAAAAGACGAGCGGGCGTGCAACGCCGATTCGTGTTATGCGTCAACTCTCAATACGGAGCCCCCACAGTGACCCCACGCCTGGAAATCGAATACTGTACCCAATGCCGTTGGCTGATGCGGGCCGCGTGGATGGCGCAGGAGCTGTTGACGACCTTCGACGAAGGCCTCGGCGAGGTGGCACTCGTTCCCGGCCGCGGTGGCGTCTTCGAGGTGCGCCTTGACGGGGAGACGATCTATTCGCGAAAGGAGGCCGGGCGGTTCCCGGAATCGAAGGAATTGAAACAGCTGGTCCGCGACCGCATCGACCCGGACCGCGACCTCGGGCACAGCGACCGTTCTTAGAGCGGTTACTGCCGCAGCCGGCGCGCGCGGGCGCGGACGGAGGCGGCCGGATCGGCCTCGCCTCGTTCCAAGGCGGCCTCGGCATCGGGCCTGAATTTGGGGAAGGTCCGGCCCAGGACGACGACGGCATGCAGGCTCCAGGCCCGGACAAAAGGGCGCTTGTGGCCGGCATGGGATCGGGCCCAGCGGACGACGCGTCCGGCCTGAGATTCGTCGAGGGGAACCCGCTCGATCATCTGAAAGACATGCAATAGGGATTGCCAGGAGGTGAGGGCGCCCAACGAGGAGACCAGCCGTTCCGTTTGATCCGGGAGGAGTTTCGCACCGTCCTCCAGCTCCGCTTTCAGGATCCAGGTCGCCCCGTCGGCGACGCGGGCGTCGGGGTCGAAAGATAAAGTGATCAGGTCGTCGAGAAAGCCCGCGTGCTTACGGCAGTTCGTGCGGGCTTCCGACAGCATGGAAACGGCGACGCCGTCGAATTCCTCGAGCCTGGCCCTGAGATCGTCTTCGGGCAACGTTGGTCCCTCCCCAGAAATGCGTGTTCCTCCTGCACGCCGATGTCGGTCGGCGTCATCGCCATCCCCTTCACGCTTCCGTCGCCTGATCCGCCGTGACCGCCTCGACGTCTTCGCTCGTCGGCGGCGACCATCCGCGGTCGGTGCGCGTGGCGTAGGCGCGGCCCTTGCCGAAGATCTGGGCTTCGTGCTTTTCCATGAGGGCCTTGGATTTTTCCACGTAGGCGGCGTTCCGGTGCAGGGGGACGGACGGGTCGAAGACGGCGGCGAGCTCGGCGAGGATGGAGCGGTCGTCTTCCGTGAATTTCCTCGCCAGCTGTTCCGCATCGAAGGGATGCATGCCCAATACCTCGTAGGCCGTTCTCGCCGTCCGCACGCTGCTGTCGAAGGTCTCGCGGATGATCTCGCGGCAGCCGGCCGCGTAAAGATCATAGACATGGGAGCGGTCGACGGCCCGGGTGATGATCTGCACTTGCGGATAGGTCATCCGCACATAGCGCACCAGCTCGCTGATTTGCTCCTTTCCGTCGAGGGCGACGACCAGCAGCCGGGCCTTTTCGATGCCGGCCGCATGAAGCAGGTCGGGCCGGGTCGCGTCGCCGAAGAACACCTTGAAGCCGAAGGCGCGCAGGAACTCCAGATGCGACGAGCTGAAATCGAGAACCGTCGGTGTATAGCCGGCAGCCCTGAGCATGCGGTTGACGATGCCGCCGAAGCGTCCGTGGCCGGCGATGATGATGTCGCCGGGCTCGTCGATGTCGTCGGCTTCCCGTTCCTGGACCTGCGTGAGGCGGGGCAGGATTACGCGCTCGTAGAGGATGAACAGCACCGGCGTCAGCAGCATGGAAAGGGCGACGATGAGCAGGAGTTTATCGGCGATGGCCTGCGGGATCACTTGATTGGCCACCGAGAACGACAGCAGCACGAAGCCGAACTCGCCGGCCTGGGCGAGCCCTAATCCGAACAGCCAGCGCTCGGCCCCTTCGAGCCGGAACAGGCGCGCCAGGGCCAGCAATACGGCGATCTTTATGGCGATCAGGGCCAGGGTCAGGGCCAGGATCGAAGCGACGTTGGCGAACAGCAAAGCGAAGTTGATGCCGGCCCCGACGGTCATGAAAAAGAGCCCGAGCAAGAGCCCGCGGAACGGGTCGATATTGCTTTCCAGCTCGTGCCGGTACTCACTGTTGGCGAGCACGACTCCAGCGAGGAACGTCCCCAGCGCAGGCGACAGGCCGACCAGCATCATCAGGAGCGCGATGCCGATGACGAACATGAGCGCGGCGGCCGTGAACAGCTCACGGAGCCCGGCCATGGCGATGAAGCGGAAGATCGGCCGGGTCAGGTAGATACCGCCGAGGATCACCGCAGCGATGGCACCGACGGTGACGAGCGCTGTCTGCCAGCCGCTGAGGCCGGCGACGAGGCTGAGCCCGCCGGCGTGGTCGTCCGCCGAATGCTCAGGCGTACCATGCCCGGCCCCATCCATCAGTTCCGGCATGGCCAAGAGCGGAATGAACGCCAGCATGGGTATGACCGCGATGTCCTGGAATAGCAGGACCGAGAAACTGGCCTGCCCGCCCTCGGTTTTCATCAGGCCTTTTTCGTTCAGCGTCTGCAGGACGATCGCCGTCGACGACAGGGCGAGGACCAGGCCGATGGCGAGCGCGATGGTCCAGGGCTGGCCGAGAGCCATGGCGACAGCCATGACGGCGCCGATCGTGCCCGCGACCTGCAGGCCGCCGAGGCCGAGGAGCTTGCCGCGCATCTCCCATAAAAGCCGTGGTTCGAGTTCGAGACCGACCAGGAACAGCATCATGACCACACCGAATTCGGCGAAATGCTGAATGGACACGACATCGACGCCCATAGTCACCAGCAAGGGACTGATCACGATGCCGGCGATCAGGTAGCCGAGAACCGAGCCGAGCCCAAGCCGTGTGGCGATGGGCACGGATATGACACCGGCGCAAAGGAAAACAAAGGCAAGGAGTAGGAAATCCGTCATCGGTCATGCACCTGGTAAGAGGTGGAGGTCGGTGTGGGTCACGATGTCCTTTGACGTGGCCCGCTCGAAATCATAAGTCTCGTCGCGGATCGCCTCCAGGAGCCGGGAATAACCCGCAGCATGCACCGCGATCCCGTCGGTCTCCTGGGCCTTCAGGGCTGCGTGCAACACGTAGGGCGTGGCAAACCTCATTTTGCAAAGGCGCGCGGTCTGCTCGAGCGGGGTCAGGAAAGTGCGCAGCGGAAAGAGCTGGTAGCCCGACGGCGTATAGGCATCCTCGGGCCCGGCCATGGTGATCGCCAGCATCAACGTCTTGCCGGCCAACTTGTCACCGCCGGCACCATAGGCGAACCTGTGTTCGAGCACCAGGTCCTGCCATTCCTTCAACAAGGACGGCGTCGAGTACCAGAACAGCGGGAATTGAAAGAGGATGACGTCATGGTCGAGGAGCCGGGTCTGTTCCTTGTCCACATCGATGTCGTGGCGCGGGTATTCGGCGTAGAGATCGACGAAGGTGATGCCGTCAATGCCTCGCGCGGCGTCGGCCATGGCCTTGTTCGCCCGCGAGAACCGCTGGCCGGGATGCGCGTAATAAACAATGAGCTTTCCCATCTGTCCTCCGGCAACTGAAAAAATGGGTGAGTGTTAAGGGACTATGCTTTGGTCAAAATTCGCAGGTGCGTGTTTCGCGAGCGTCGCCCTTTCCACTTAGTGAGGCCGGTTTCAGCGCGCAATGTCCGGTGAACGGCAAAGCGGCACCGTGCAACGAAATCGTTCCAAGATCGGGATCCCCCGGGCATAGCCGGCGACCCTGGGCTTACGGCCCGTGCTTGCCCGCCGATTCGCCGCGATAGGGATGCGCCTTGTAGATGCCGAGAATCTTGACCTCACGGGAGAAGAAGCGGAGTTCCTCCAAGGCGTTGGCGAGGCCGTCCTGGTCCGGGTGGCCCTCGACGTCGGCGTAAAATTGCGCGGCGACGAAATCGCCTCTCAGGTAACTCTCCAGCTTGGTCATGTTGATGGAGTTGGTGGCGAAACCGCCCATGGCCTTGTAGAGAGCGGCGGGCAGGTTGCGCACCCTGAAGACGAAGGTGGTCATGGTGTCCGGTTCGCCGACATCGGGGACCTGCGGCTCCGTGGCCATGACGACGAAGCGCGTGGTGTTGTGCTCGGCGTCCTCGACATCGCGCATCAAGGACGTCAGGCCGTACATCTCGCCGGCCATCTTCGAAGAGATCGCGGCCTGGGTCTTGTCGCCCCACTTGGCGACGTCGGCGGCCGCACCCGCCGTATCCACATGCTCGACCGGCTCGAAGCCGTGGTTGCTGATCAGGTCGCGGACCTGGCTCAGGGCATGGATGTGGCTGTGGATATGGGTGATATCGCCTATGGACGCGCCCGGCACGGCGAGCAGGTGATGGTTCACCCGCTGGAAGTGCTCGGCGACGATGTGAAGGCCTGAATCGGGCAGCAGGTGGTGGATGTCGGCGACGCGGCCGGCCACCGAGTTCTCGATGGGAATCATGGCGTATCGCGCCCGGCCCTCGTGGACGGCGGCGAAGGCGTCGTCGAAGGAGCGGCAAGCCAGCGGCCCCATGTCCACATAGGCGCCCTTGCAGGCCATGTTGGAGTAGGCGCCTGGCAGCCCCTGGAAGGCGATGATGTTCGATTGTTCGGCCATTGGTTTCTCGTCGTCCCCCGCGGGGCGTTTCCCGCCGTCGATTTCCCCTCAACCGTCCGCCAGCATCTGCCGCGCCCGGTCGAGGTCGGCCGGAGTATCGACGCCGAAGGGGACGGTGTCAACGAGGGCCGCATCGATGCGTATGCCGTTCTCCAAGGCCCTCAGCTGCTCCAGTTTTTCGCGGGCCTCGAGGACGCCTTGCGGCAGCGATACGAAGCGCTCCAGAGCATCGCGGCGGTAGGCATAGAGGCCGATGTGGTGGTAAAGCGGGCCGTCGCCGGAAGGCGTGGTCGCGCGCGAGAAGTAAAGCGCCCGGCCGACGGTCTCGCCGGCGCTTAAACCGACCACGGCCTTGACCACGTTGGGGTTGGTGCGCTCTTCCGGGTCGGTGATCTCGGCGATCAGGGTCGAGATATCGACAGACGGATCCTGCAAGGGTGCCAGCACGGCGCGGATGACATCGGGGTCGATGGTCGGCAGGTCCCCTTGCACGTTGACGATGCAGTCATAGGCGCCGGCCGTATCGATGGCTGAAAGCGCCTCGAAAATGCGGTCGGAGCCGGAGGGGTGGTCCGGCCGGGTCATCACCGCCAGTCCGCCGGCGGCCTCGACGGCGTCCTTGATGGCCGCGTCCCCGCAGGCGACGACGACGGGCCCGAGCTCCGCCTCCAGGGCCCGGCGCCAGCAGTGCACGATCATCGGCTCGCCGCCGATGTCGGCCAGGGGCTTGTCGGGCAGCCGGGTCGAGGCCAGGCGCGACGGGATGAGAACGACTGGGTTCAGTGGCGGGTTCAGCGTCGTGTTCATGGCGCTCACCATAAAGGGCGCTGTGGGGCCGTTAAAGGCCGGGGTGCGGCCGGTACCGCCCAAATAATCGGGTGATTGCGCCCGTGCGCATGAACCGATGATTGCGCCCGGCGGCATGAACGGGTAGATTCCGCCGCGAATTTTGGAGGGCCCCTCGCATGAAGTTCAAGTTGTGGGAAAAGATCGCTTTCGGCGTCCTGATCGCCGCCTGGCTGACGTTCATCAGCAATTTCATCGGCGACAAGCTGGTCCAGGCCGAACACCTGGAGACGCCGGCCTATGTGGTCGCCGCCGCGGACAAGGACGCGGAACCGGCCGAGGCGACGGAGACGGCCGCCGCCGATGACGCCCTGGCGCTCCTGGTCTCCGCCGATCCGGCCCGCGGCATCAAGGTCTTCGGCAAGTGCAAGGCCTGCCACACCACGGAAGAGGGCGGCAAGAACAAGGTCGGGCCCAACCTGTGGGAGATCGTCGGCAAGGCCAGTTCCGCCGGCTTCAAGTATTCGCCGGCCCTGAGCGAACTTGGCGGCGAGTGGACCTACGCGGACCTGGACGCCTTCCTGACCAACCCGAAAGCCATGGTGCCGAAGACGAAAATGGCCTTCGCCGGCGTCAAAAAAGCCAGCGACCGGGCCTCGGTCATCCTGTTCCTGCGTGGATTGAGTGCCGCACCCAAGGCCCTGCCCTGACGGCAGCCTCGGTGGCACCCCCAGCGGCATTCCAAGTGGACGACGCCCGCCTGCAGCCGTTGGTGGCCCTAGCCGAACGGCTGGCCGACGCCGCCGCGCCCGTGTCGCTCAGCCATTTCCGCAGCGGCGTCGGCATCGAGACCAAATCCGACGAAAGCCCGGTGACCATCGCCGACCGCGAGGCCGAGGCGGCCATGCGTTTCATCATCGAGGCCGTCTACCCGGAGCACGGCATCGTCGGCGAGGAGCACGGGAGCACGCGTGCGGATGCGGATTTCGTCTGGGTCCTCGATCCCATCGACGGCACCCAAAGCTTCGCCACCGGCAAACCGCTGTTCGGCACCCTGATCGCGCTCCTGCACGAGGGCGAACCGGTCGTCGGCGTCATGGACATGCCGGCCTTGGGCGAACGCTGGGTCGGTGCCAAAGGCCGGCCGACGCTGCTCGACGGCAAGCCGAGCCGGATCCGCCAATGCCCGGCCCTCGCCGACGCCTGGCTCTATGCGACGTCACCGCAGATGTTTCCCGGCGATCATTTCGATCGCTTCGAAGCCCTGCGCCGCTCCTGTTACCGCGCCGTCTACGGCGCCGAATGCCAAGCCTATGGGCTCTTGGCCAACGGCTGGGTCGACGTCGTCTGCGAGGACACCATGCAGCCCTACGACTACGCGGCGCTGGTCCCCATCGTCGAAGGCGCCGGCGGGGTGATGTGCGATTGGGCGGGCGGGCGGCTGTCGATGACGTCGGACGGCACCGTGCTGGCGGTCGGCGATCCGGCGCTCCTGGAGGCCGCCGTCCAGGCGCTGGCGCCGTGACGGTTTCTTGATCGATCGACAACCGCGGTCAAATCTCCGCCATAATCGGCGGCCATACCTTGATCCCGTGCCCGGCAAACCCCAATATTCGGGACATTCGAAAGACCGGAAGAAGGAATGGGCCATGCGCCTTTTGGTAACCGCTTTCTGGGTTGGGTTTTTCTGGGTGTCCGCGGCCGCCGCGGGGACGCTCGACGGGGTCGAGGGCAAGCATGGCGTGGCCATGCACGGCGACCTCAAGTATGGCTCCGACTTCACGCATTTCGACTATGCCAACCCGGACGCGCCCAAGGGCGGCCTGGTGCGCCAGGGTACCATCGGGTCCTTCGATTCGTTCAACGGCTATATCGTCAAGGGCAACTCGGCGGTCGGCCTCGGCCTCATTTACGAGGGCTTGACTTCGGCCTCGGCCGACGAGGCCTTCACCCGCTACGGGGTCCTGGCCGAAGAGATCTACATGCCGAAGGACCGTTCCTGGGTCGCTTTCAAGTTGCGCAAGGAAGCGCGCTGGCACGACGGCAAACCGGTCACCGTCGACGACGTCATCTGGACCTATAACACGCTCCTCGAGAAGGGCACGCCGTTTTTCCGTTTCTATTACGGCAACGTCACCGAGGCGGTGAAGGTGGACGACGATACGGTGCGCTTCAACTTCGCGCCGGGCGAGAACCAGGAACTGCCCCTGATCGTCGCCGAGATGCCGGTGCTGCCCAAACACTATTGGGAGACGCGCGACTTCTCGAAGACGACGCTGGAGCCGCCACTCGGCAACGGTCCCTACAAGATCGAGTCCTTCGAGCCGGGGCGCTCGATTACATACGTCCGGGTCAAGGACTGGTGGGGCGAGAACCTGCCCGTCAACAAGGGCTTCCAGAACTTCGATCGCATACGCATCGATTACTACAGAGACACCACCATCGCTCTCGAGGCCTTCAAGGCCGGCGAGTTCGACTACCGGGCCGAGAACTCGTCCAAGGCCTGGGCCACCGCCTACAAGATCCCCAACGTCGAGAAAGGCCTGATCAAGAAGGAAGAGATCACCCATAACCGGTCGTCCGGCATGCAGGCCTTCGTCTTCAACACGCGCCTCGACATGTTCAAGGACCGCAAGCTGCGCCAGGCGCTCGCCTACGGCTTCGATTTCGAGTGGTCCAACAAGAACCTCTTTTACGGCCAGTACGAACGCACGCGCAGCTATTTCGACAACTCGGAACTGGCGGCGACGGGGTTGCCGGACAAGGACGAGCTGGCGATCCTGGAACCCTATCGCGGCAGGATTCCGGACGAGGTCTTGACCCAGGAATACAACCCGCCCAAAAACGACGGGTCCGGCAAGGTCCGACGCAACCTGCGGACGGCGTCGAAGCTCCTCACCGAAGCCGGCTGGGTGATCAAGGACGGCAAGCGCATCAACGAGAAGACCGGCCAAGCCCTCGAATTCGAGGTGCTGCTGGTCAGCCCTCTGTTCGAGCGCATCGTGCTGCCCTTCGCCAAGAACCTGGAGAAACTGGGCATCACCGTCACCGTACGTACGGTCGATTCGTCCCAGTACCGGCGCCGCCTCGACATCTTCGACTTCGAGGTCATTGTCGGCGGTTTCGGCCAGTCCCTGTCGCCGGGCAACGAACAGCGTTCCTTCTGGGGGTCGACGGCGGCCAACCAGGAAGGCGGGCGCAACACCATCGGCATCCAGGACCCGGTCATCGACGAGCTCATCGAGAAGGTCATCGCCGCGCCCGACCGCAAGGGCCTGATCACGGCGGTCAAGGCGCTCGATCGGGTGCTGCAATGGGGCCATTGGCTGATCCCGCACTGGCACGCCACCTACGACCGCATCGCTTATTGGGACAAGTTCGGGCGCCCCAAGGTGAAGCCGCTCCGAGGCAACCAGTTCTCCGCCTGGTGGGTCGACGCGGAAAAGGAGAAGGCGCTCAAGGGCAAGCTGGCCTCGGCCAAGTGAGCGCCGGCGCGGATCCCATGGCACCGTAACCCATGTACGCCTATATCCTCCGCCGCCTTCTGCTGATCATCCCGACACTGCTCGGGATCATGATCATCAACTTCGTCATCGTGCAGTTCGTGCCGGGCGGACCCGTGGAGCAGGCCATCGCCCAGTTGACCGGCGAGGCCGTCGAGGCGACGGCGCGGGTCGGCGGTGAGGCCGGAAGTGAGATCACGACGGGGCCGGATCAGACGGGCCGGCAGGCCGTCGGCGGCGGCACGACCAGCCGCTACCGCGGCGCCCAGGGGCTGCCGCCGGAACTGATCGCCGACATCGAGCGCCAGTTCGGTCTCGACAAGCCGGCCCACGAACGCTTCGTCCACATGATGGGCAATTACATCCGTTTCGATTTCGGCGACAGTTTTTTCCAGGACCGGAGCGTCGCCCAGCTGGTCGTCGACAAGATGCCGGTGTCGATATCCTTGGGCTTGTGGACGACGCTCCTGGTCTACCTGGTTTCCATACCGCTCGGCGTCGCCAAGGCGGTGCGCGACGGCTCACGCTTCGACGTCTGGACCTCGGGCCTGGTGATCTTCGGTAACGCCGTGCCCGGCTTCCTGTTCGCCATCCTGCTGATCGTGTTGTTTGCCGGCGGGCGCTATTTCGACTGGTTCCCCTTGAGAGGATTGACCTCGCCCAACTTCGACGACCTCGCCTGGTACCAGCAGGTGGCCGATTACTTCTGGCACCTGACCCTGCCGCTGCTCTCCATGCTGATCGGCGGCTTCGCCGGCCTCACCATGCTGACCAAGAATTCGTTTATCGAGGAGATCAACAAACAATACGTGATGACGGCCCTGGCCAAGGGCCTGACCCGCAACCGGGTGCTCTACGGGCACGTCTTCCGCAACGCCATGCTGATCGTCATCGCCGGCTTCCCATCGGCCTTTATCGGCATTCTCTTTACCGGCGCCATGCTGACCGAGATCATCTTCTCGCTGGACGGTCTCGGGCTCATGGGTTTCGAGGCGGCCTTGAAGCGCGACTACCCGATCATGTTCGGAACACTCTATTTCTTCACGCTCCTGGGGCTGATCATGGGCATCATCGGCGACGTCATGTATCACATCATCGATCCCCGCATCGATTTCGAGGCGCGGGAGGCTTAGGCCTATGAAAGACGACGCGCCCCTCACCGCCCATTCGTCTTCCGAGGCCCTAAGGACGGAGCGTTTCCTCGGCCTCCATGTCACCTCGATCACCCGCCGGCGCATCGAGAACTTCAAACGCAACAAACGCGGCTTCTGGTCGCTGTGGATCTTTTTGGTATTGTTCTTCGCCAGCCTCTTTGCCGAGGTTATCGCCAACGACAAACCGCTCTTGGTGCGCTACGACGGCGCCTTTTACGTGCCCGTCTTCGCCGCGTACCCGGAGACCGCCTTCGGCGGCGAGTTCCAGACGGAAGCCGATTACCGCGACGAGTTCGTCGTCGAGTTGATCCAGGAAAAAGGTTGGATGCTGTGGCCGCCGGTGCCCTTCAGTTACGATACCGTCAACTTCGATCTGCCGGTGCCGGCCCCGGCGCCGCCGAGCGACGTCAACTGGCTCGGTACCGATGATCAGGGCCGCGACGTGGTGGCGCGCCTCATATACGGGTTTCGCATCTCGGTCCTGTTCGGCCTGGTGCTGACCATCATCAGTGCCGTCGTCGGTGTCTCGGTGGGCGCCTTCCAGGGCTTCTATGGCGGCCCGCTCGATTTGCTCGGCCAGCGGTTCATCGAGATCTGGGCCGGCCTGCCGATCCTCTACCTGCTGATCATCATGGCCAGCGTCATCACGCCTAATTTCTGGTGGCTCTTAGGGCTGATGCTGCTGTTCAGCTGGATGGGCTTCGTCGGCGTCGTCCGGGCCGAGTTCCTGAAGGCGCGAAATTTAGACTTCGTCCGTGCCGCTCGGGCCTTGGGCGTCGGCGATCTGAAGATCATCTACAAACACGTGCTGCCCAACGCCATGGTCGCCACCATCACCTTCATGCCGTTCACCCTGGCCGGATCGGTAACGACTCTGACGGCGCTCGATTTTTTGGGTTTCGGCCTGCCGGTGGGATCGCCGTCGCTCGGTGAACTCTTGAACCAGGGCAAGGCCAACCTGCATGCGCCCTGGCTCGGCATCTCCGGCTTTTGCGTCATCGCCCTTATGCTGAGCCTGCTGGTCTTCATCGGCGAGGCGGTGAGGGACGCCTTCGATCCCAGAAAGGTCTACCGATGAGCAAGGTCTACCGATGAGCAAACTCCTCGACATCAGGAACCTGTCGGTAACCTTCGGCACCGGCGCCGGCGAGATCGAGGCCGTCAAGAAGGCGTCCTTCACCATCAACAAGGGCGAGACGGTGGCGCTGGTCGGAGAATCCGGGTCCGGCAAGTCGGTGACGGCGCTCTCCGTCATGCAGCTGCTGCCCTATCCCCTGGCCCGCCACCCGGAAGGCAGCATCACCTTCGAGGGCGAGGAACTGGTGAACGCACCGGACCGGCGCATGCGGGAGATCCGCGGCGATCGGATATCGATGATTTTCCAGGAGCCGCTGTCCTCCCTCAATCCGCTGCACTCCATCGAGCGGCAAATATCCGAGGTGCTTTTGCTGCACAAGAAGATGACCCCCGAACAGGCCCGGGCCCGGGTCGTCGAACTGCTGATGCTTGTCGGATTGGAGGAGGCGACGACGCGGCTTTCCGCATTGCCGCACGAGTTTTCCGGCGGCCAGCAGCAGCGGGTCATGATCGCCATGGCACTGGCCAACGAGCCGGACATATTGATCGCCGACGAGCCGACCACGGCCCTCGATGTGACCGTCCAGGCCCAGGTCCTCAAACTCCTCAAGGATCTGCAGGACAAACTGCACATGGCGATCCTGTTCATCACCCATGACCTCGGCATCGTGCGCTCCATGGCCGATCGGGTCTGCGTCATGAACGACGGCGAGATCGTCGAACAGGGCGAGACGGAGCAGGTCTTCGAAAGACCGGAACACCCCTATACGCGCCACCTCTTGGCCGCCGAACCCAAGGGCCGGCCCGACCCGGGACCGGAGGGTGCGGAAGACGTCATGACCGGCACCGACGTCAAGGTCTGGTTCCCCGTCAAGAAGGGCCTGCTCCGCCGCACCGTCGGCCACGTCAAGGCGGTCGACGGCATCACGGTCGGCATCCGCGCCGGGCACACATTGGGCGTCGTCGGCGAATCAGGCTCCGGCAAGTCGACCCTCGGCCGGGCGCTTTTGCGTTTGGAGAAGAGCGACGGCGCCATCCGCTTCGAGGACCGCGACATCCAGGGTCTGACCTTCAAGGACCTGAGACCTTTACGCCGCGAGATGCAGATCGTCTTCCAGGACCCCTTCGGCAGCCTGAGCCCGCGGCTCTCCATCGGCCAGATCATCGAGGAGGGGCTCCTGGTCCACGGCCTCGGCGGCGCCTTCGAGGAGCGCCGCAGGATCATCGGCGATGCCTTGGAAGAGGTCGGCCTGGAACCCGACATGCAGGACCGCTACCCGCACGAGTTCTCCGGCGGCCAGCGCCAGCGCATCTCCATCGCCCGGGCCATCGTGCTCAGGCCCAAGTTCATCGTCCTGGATGAGCCGACCAGTGCCTTGGACATGTCCGTGCAGGCGCAGATCGTCGAACTGCTGCGCGAACTGCAGATCCACCACAACCTCGCCTACATGTTCATCAGCCATGATCTCAAGGTGGTCCGCGCCGTCAGCCACGACATCATCGTCATGAAGGAAGGCCGCGTCGTCGAGGCCGGCCCGGCCGAACAGGTCATCGACAACCCGTCCGACCCCTACACGAAAGCGCTGATGGCGGCGGCCTTCGAGATGAAGGCGGACGAGACGGGGACGGTAAGGACGTGAGGGGTTGGCGATTTCAAAATTAACCGAACTATCGAGTTCAGGTGTTTTGTCGTCAAACAGACCCGTAGCTGATTCAAAGATGTGCTCGTCGGCTTTCTTAGCCTTTTTCGTTAAGTTAAGCTCGTGTTGGAAACAATCCAGGGGCGAGACTTGATTCGGGCTTTCATTCTAAGTGTTTTGGCTCTTCGACGTTTCATGTGGAATTGAGGAGTTTTCCGAGTGGGGCTGCGATCAAGTAGATGATGGTAATAAAGGTGGCGGTGTTTCGGTAACCCCTGGCTCTCGCACGGGCGGCCTGGAA
>Ga0209680_1000202_pt1 | contig 15408 bp, 12 predicted proteins | sample WorMetLIZISLAND1_FD_187413 | JGI IMG/M metagenome (GOLD analysis project Ga0209680, IMG submission 187413) | Marine gutless worms symbiont microbial communities from Max Planck institute for Marine Microbiology, Germany - Olavius loisae LIZARD... ... | reverse complement strand
TGTCTGCATTGTGCCGATGAGACCATCTGCTGTCACTGTGATAGTTTTACGTGATCGTACCCAGTTACAAAAAATTAATTGTCTGTTGTAAATTTTTGTTTATTTTGTACAGTTTTTGTTATGTAGTGCTGAGATTATATGCCGATGAACCTGTTACATGTGTTTGTTTTTTTCACAGCATATTCCATGAAAGTCATCAACATGTTATACCGTACCGGTATTAACTCTATTCTGCTGAGTTGTCGTGCTGAAAACTGTACTTTTACAGTTTTTGTCTTTTCAGTTGCTGTTCGTTGCCAACTTGTAGAACTGATGAGTGATTTTTGTGGTTTTATAATGACCTATCAGACCTCTGGCATTAATGCACACTCAGCGTCATATCCACGTTTTCAGTTTGGGAACATATCAGTATCAGGTATGTATGTATGTCCAGTTTTCCTTGAACGACATTATATTTTGTCAAACCCCTTTGCTCTAAATGTTTAATTTGAATTTGTAAACAACTTTTTGGCACATTTAATTTAATAGGAAGTTGCATACAATCACGACACTTTTCAAAGGCAAGTGTCTCAAAACGGTGCAGTCATCCAGCAACAGAAAATACCGCGTAATTCATTTATTTACTTTACCTCCAGTGTAATGCCACTGAAGATAGCGGAGTCTCTTGTTCTTATATATTATCACGCTACATAATTAGCAGCGAGAATCTGTTGATTTAAGATTGCTGGCCACCAGTGAAGTGTAACTTGTTATGGCCTGATGATATGCGTATTCAATAGACAGCTTCTATGTTGAGTTGAACTATCAGTCACTGCAGTGATCAGCACTGGCTTGTATAGAGTTGCATTATTTTCACATTCTGTATCGATATGCTGGGCATTTTGCTTTCTGTTCATAAGTTATGCATTAACTATGGCTGAGTGCATCGTATTTCATCTGAGCCATCACTAAAAGTTAAAACATTTACAGTTATGCTCATGCAGTTGCAGCAGCATTGTGCAAACATACTTTTTAAACAAAAAATACAAATATTTGCCGCGATGGAACAAACTGAATGTTGTGTCAATTGTTTTTTGTTCTTAGGTACTAATTTATGCTAATTTATTACTTGATTGTAAAAATTATTGTTCTAGTTGTAACAGCTAGACTGTCACATCCAAGTTACCTAATATTGTCTGAGATGAAGTGACCAGGGATATGCTCAAAGACAGCCTTTTGATGCCAAGGCCATGATAGGTTTCATGGCGAATGCCAAGTCCTGTGGTTTAAAAGTGATGTCTAGTAGTTCAGTTTAGCCGCAGTGACAACAGTCGACAAATGCTGTCAGTATAGAGTAGGGCTGTACCGAATCGCGAATAGTAGATTTTATTATTCGGCCGAATAAGAATAACTGGAACTACTATTCAGCCGAAGAATACGAATAGAATACGAATAGTTGATGCACAACTCAGGAATATTCCATAAATACTTCTAAGTTCTAACTAATGTCAGAAATTATTCAAATTTGCCTTAAAAAATCAAGCCTTCAACATTTTCGGCCATCAGACATGTTCTTTTTTCCGAGCATACTAGTTTACGTGTTCTAATGATTAATTGACACCTGTGGACCGCTGTCTCCCGTGGAGATGGATACAAGCAGTAACAGCATAAAATGTCAGGCTCACAGAAGAGCTTGCTTTCGAGGCTTTATGCAGGAGCAAGTGAGCAGTCGCTGCATGGCAACTATTATTCGTATTCGGTGTATTTTTTGCAGAACTATTCGGCCGAATATGAATACACTATTCGGCCTACTATTCGGACCGAATAGAATATTCGGTACAGCCCTAGTACAGAGCAGTGGAAGGAGACTATGTCGTATTTGGCTGCAAAAAGTGTTACCTATAAAGAACTGAAAGCCAGTGGCTTTGCAGGCCAGGCTACTTTGAGGCAAGGCCAGGCCATGCCAAGGTTTCAGGTCTTCGAGGACAAGGCCACAGAATTTTGTTTTTTTGAGTTGTGTTCTTAAGGACGATGACAGTCCTTGAAGACATCATCACTGGAAGTGACCGCGTAACAGATTTCCGTTCATTTTGTCGTTGTCAAATGTGTACAAAAAGTGTTGTTTCATGTTGACATGTTATCGCGCTGTGATCGGTCTTCCTATCATTTGTTGTGATAATTGTAATGCGATGCTGACTGTTACAATGCAATGGTAAATTTCACAAACTGAAGCAGTAGCCTTGTGGGCCATGTTTACCTTTGAGTTGATGTTTCTGATATATTACATCATCTGTTGACTGTTGTTGTGATACAAATGCTCTAACTATGAGTTGTGTAGTATAACACACATGGTCCTCTCTGTTGCCAAAACCACTGCGATCTACACCATGTTCCAATAAAAGTGACTCTCTTGCAGATTTCTTAATAACATGCAATAAAGCTTACCGAATAAAACATAATTTTATGAACACATACCCCTATGTATTGCAAACAATTATGCAAATAGAAAATTTGTCATAGCATTACTCAGAAATCAAACTGTGAACAAAATCACATAAATGTACGACTCTGTGACTACTCAATAACAACTTGTTCTCAGTCTTACAATGACAATGTTTAAATCAGATGTGTAAAGTGTCCGCTTTTTCATCGATACAGTTATGCAGACACTGTCGCCACTGGCCGTCTGCTCTGATACGCCGATCAAAGAGTCACCTTTCATAAATCAGTCGTTCTTTCAAATGGTCGATGTCACAAATCAGGCAATGATACACTCGGTCTTGCCCCAGATCGTGTAGTCAACCGGATTGAGATCCGGGCTGTTTGGTGGCTGGTACTGCAATCCGATGAAGTTCGGCGTATTGGCTGACAGCTGCAGTGTAACCGTTTTGCGAGCATAGTGAGCCGGGGCATTGCATTGTTGAAACATGAAGAAAGCTCCAGATATTGAATGAGTGCCTGGCACAAAAGATGTTGCTGCCATAGCGTGTTCCAGTAATGCAAGCCATTTATCTTCAAAAATCTGCTAAATGGTACGATGGATTTGTACAAAATACATCATGGCTTGTGCATGTGTAATCACATGTGTAATTACGTGTAACGCGGTGCATGTTTGCACTTGCACACTGTAGTAAAAATGCAGTGTTGCCAGTGCCATTTTATGGCCTTGCAATACCGACAAGTATAGTGCCACAAGTGAGTTTGATGGTTAGGGTGGTTGGTTGGTTTGTTAGGGTTTAACAGCATTTTGAGCATGCAAACAGCGGCTATATCATGCCTAAAAAGTTTAAAATTAGTAAGGTCAATGGCAAGTATAAAACAACTCATTTAGAATGAAATTATGAAAGAGATTTTTTGAGAATAGGGGCTGTATAGAAGGGATGGATAGTTAGGGTTTTATGGCATTTATACCATTTTCAGCACAAAAACTGCAAGTAATTTTACACTGAAAAAGAAATAACCCGCAACTGGATCTGGCAACAACTGCAAAAAGTATTGTGGATGGCCACAGTCCCCGACCCCCTGTACGTGATGACATTGAGCATTGCACACTGCATGCAGTAGCTAATGAATATTCAATGAATGCAAATAATCAGTTACTGTTGTTATGTAGTTGTTACAAAATAAAGTAAAGTGACAACAACATCCAGTAGTGTGCTTACGGATATTCAGACACTGAAACTACTATCAATGCACTAAACGATTCTCATTCAATTTACAAACAGTTTGGCACTAAAACTACATAATGCTTTACATAACAGTGATGACATGTCATCCATATGCATAATTCACATAAACAGATACCACATAATAAGATCTTGTATTGCTTATCACAATTTAAACATAATGGAAAAATAATGTGTCAGCACAATTCTAAGTCACCATACAACTAGTGTACAGATGCCTGATGGAACCAACATCCAGATTATCGACAAATAACGAAATCCAGAAGCAACGTTCACACGTAACACTTGCAATTGGAACATATGGCAGAGCTAGAAATAACCGTAATTTGGAAAACGTAAAAGTTATAATTTGAAAGCACTGTTTATCATGGAAAATTGACCATTTAATAAAATATTATTATAAGTAGTCCAATTTACACACTGTAGTGTAGAAGCTTATTACTGCACATAGCAGTCCATATAGCATACACTGAACAGTACAGCAGAAGCTGTAGAAAAGAAGCCTGACAACGTTATCCTGTGGTAAATGAACTCCAGTTAACGGAGTTTCTACCATTTCAGACAAAAAATTTCGTAGGCTACTAGCAGCATTTTGCATTGTACAATATTCTACGTTAAATATCTTAATGTGCAATAGGTTCTGAAAAGGCCAAACACTAAATTGATTCGACTGTCCCAAGAGTAATAATAAATCACAAACAGTGATATTCACTTAAGAAACTAAACAGTAGAACAGACTAAGCAGCAACAGCTTACTATAAAGTGCAAACCACAGCAGAACTACAAAACAGTCAATGAACGTCAGTTAACGGCACTTTGAACGCAAAGTGTATATGAGTGTACCAGTATATCCCGTGATTTAGATCACAGACAGGGATCATTTCCAGCAGGAATTCCTGGGAACAGCGTTCCCAAAGTTATTTTGACAACGGGAATGGTGTTCCCAGGAACACAATAGGCACTAATTCTCAATTCGCTAAATCCAATTTTTTATGGCGCTTGAACTCAGCACCTCATCCCTCATATTGAATCGCCTATGCCTGGAGCCCCTACTCAGTACTCTCTGGTTCCCACTCTGCTTTATTAGGAAACAATCCCTGATAACAAATATAATTACTCAACATTATATAAAATCAAACTTTAAACAATCTGCCAAGTCACATCTCATGGACTAAACAGAGCCGCTAGCACACAACCACATGGCAATATCAGTACTAATATACCACTAAGAAGCTCAGTTGATGCTGAGAAGGCCAAGCGTTACAACCAGAAATAGATTTGAGATAAATAAACCTTTATATCAACCTAGTACTTATGCAACAGACACTGCCCTGATTAGGGACCCTTAGTATCCGCAACTGCCAGGGGGTGGGGGAAGGGGCATATGTAGATCTTGGCACAGACCTTGCAGTAGACAGCAAACGATTATACATGTATAACAGAGACAATCAATCTGCAAAAGGATACAACAAGGCAAATGCTGCGAGAAAAGTCTGTCTAAACACGGCACTGGCAACAGAGCAGATACGAGATGGGTTTACTTTAACAAACACATGACGTAATGTAATACTCAGCTACAAACGAAAAACAAACCTAACAAAGTCAGTCTAACTTGTTGTAGTTTACTTACGTCACACACATCCAGCCAGGAAGTGGACTTGGACTCGGTAGGATCTTTAACACAGAGCATAGCTACTACAATATGCATATTGATACAAATCAATATTGATAGGAAGATCATGTCAGCTGCATATACATGAATGCAAACATCAGCAAGATACCAGTGAGCAGTAACAGTAACACTGATAGCATGTTACACTGATCAGTTTAAATGTCTTAAAAATACCATTTCGACAGCCACAGTGACACACTGAGAAAACTCAATGTCAATAACATGTAGTTAGTCAGGCAACAGCACGGTCACGATGAATGCTGGAAATTAGATCTTTAATATGTAAAAAAAATTACAATGTACCTTGCTGTACGAAGATTGGCACTGAAAAATAAATAGGTGTTAAAATTAATTCTCCCAAAGTTGTAAGATACTGGAATGAATGTGAATGTCAATGGAATGAATTATATTAGCATACATTGTTAAAGTAGGTGTGTGAGCAGCTAGTGCACAGAAGGTATCAATGCAATGCTATGTGCAACTACTTGGGGACTTATCGACTGCTGTGTGCAAATCACTGGCTCACAAGTGTCATTTGCCAAGCAATGCAATAACTGCCAGTTTACATTCAAAATTTATAAAAAATATAAAAATCACTTATATACAACATTAATTTACTCTAGAAAAAGTCTGTTAAGCCAATCTTTATATATCCTTTCTGAGTCACACATCTGGGTTGACATGTTTTGACAGAAAGAGCTTTTAGTGGCTATAAAACTGGCTACAGCTACAAGTGGCCACTAAGCATGGCTGATCGCGCACCCTTGTAATGACTTTGTCGTGTTACGGCGCGTTAGAAATTGTCTGTGTATTATTATTATTATTATTATTACAGTTGCTGTATTTTAACGTACTAATGATTTCCACAACAGATAGAGATAGGTACTTTTCTGCATCATGAGCATTTTCCAAAAACTTTCAGATGTATTTTGTTCAGTGACTGGACTGGTAACAAAACCCATTACAATTATGGGTGGCTATCTGGTCAATGAGCATGGCTAATCACACCCTAAACAAACTATCAACATTTACAGTCGTTAAGTAAGTAGTGTTTATTGTTTTTATTTTGATGCTGGCAATTTGACATCTGCTGGCGAAGTGTAAGTTATCAGTCAGCAGTCAACATCAGTGACACACTATAATACTAATAGTATTAGCATCACTGACCAGACAACTGCTGCACATCAGAGAAGAGATTAGTAATACACATACATCAATTACAGATCCAAAACAGAAGCAAATTAACAAAATCTGAAACACTTATAAACTACAAGCAGTTTTGACACTATAACCATAGTCTTAACAATGACATCTGGTGGCAGCAGAGGAAACCAAAGAGTTGGCAACAACAACATCCAAAGCTTTTGTCGGTGGAATGCACATTACTCGTACTTGGCAAGCCTTGACCGCAACTCCACAAGCTCCGAATCTTTCTCTGCCAATGAAGCCTTTAGTCGCGCTATCTCGGCCAGCAATTCAGCCTCTTTGCCGGCATCCTGCCAAACACACGATCACTACTATAGTCCAGCAAAACAGAAGGTGACTCTAACCCACTGAGGTCTAAAAATAGCTAGAGGCTTTACTGCTGATATCACTACGCACTTCTTGGCTACAGCTGCCTAGGTCCGATGGTGATTTGGCACTTCCCAGTTGAATAGCGTGTATCGTTGAGCAGGCTGGTAGTTGAGCACCTAGTGTCTCACTGACCATAACTAAAAAAACTCAGCTGTCTGATTAAATGACAGTATTTTACATGAACTAAGATTTATGACCACTTTAAAAGGCTGACAATTAACATTTCAAAACTGATTTTAGCATTTTAACCATGGTTTCTAGCTAAAATATCATACTGTTCCAAATAAGCCATCAGTAAAGTGTTTGTAGTGTTACTTCTTGGGCTCAACACAGAAACAATTTTTAAAATGTCATTCCGTTGAATTTTAGTATACAAGAAAGTGCAGTTTTGCATTACTCTAAGTGTTGTATTCATCAGAAGTAACACTATTATCGCTCACATTCAAGTCATGCAAGTAGTCTGGCAATCAGATGGTCTAATTTGCATACAGTGTCAGTACTCTAGCCGTTGATTTGATGGAACAATAAATTAATGCAATTGATATATGACTGTTGTTCAACCTAAAAAAATCTACTATAGAAACTGTAAAGTAAACGTAGGTTGATGGGGAAAAAGTAATGTCGTGATACAGAGAATACTGAAAACATGTAAAATAAACCTTGTTTGCTGCTCCGGCTGGCTTTGTTGTGACCACTTTAGCCATGCCAGCTTTTTTCGTGGACTTGTAGCCATGTTTTAGTGATACCTAGCAACAGAACAGCATAACAGATTCATGCGCATTAAACCTAGTACCACCCCAACAGCTAAGTTTCTGGCGTCTGGAACATGCTAAGAATCATTACATCCAGGCCATATTGTGGCTAGTTTATTTCATATCATAGATTTTATACCAGCACTGGTGATGCATTTTTCCCAGCAATCCACTCGTCGGCAGTTACTGCTGATACGTCGCCAGGAGTGTCGGGATAAAGGTCGTCTTGAAATAACTCCGACTGCAACAATGCAGCATCTACTGATAATCACTATTCCAGTAGGTACTATTATCTTTGGAGTGAGTGAGTGAGCAGATTCTTAACAGCACATCAGCACAATTAGGCTATACAGTGACATTCACGTCGGTAGCAGGTACATGCTGGAAAATACAGAACAGACGACAAATCAAAAATACATACACAAATTATGTCATCAGTTATCTTTGGAACATATCATTAAAATAACATAACACACAAACACAGAACACATCTGACATGATATATTTAACGAGCAGACACTGATCATAGCATTACCACTAAGAACCAGAAATATAAAACAACCCAACAAGAGCTATTTTACATCACCAAAATCCATCCAGCTAAATCACTTCAATATGTTACAACAAGCCAATTAACTCAATACAAGCCACAACGAATAATTTCATTTACTAACTTAATTTTCAATTTTAACTTATTTACCATTTATTAAATTACAAACAGCAAGGAAACAGTTTGTAGTTCACTCTTTAACAGAAGTGGGTATATTTTTCTAACTTTTTAACGTCATTATATCTGTTTGAAATGGCAATTCTCTGTCTCAAGAATGTTTAAAATATCCGACTTTTCCCTTGCAGCTTGCTGAAAGGGTGCAGAATTAATCAATTATTGAAACACAACAGAGTACAAAGCACACTGACAACAACAGAACTTTATGAGATTCACAAAGAATTAAAAACAATCCTTATTCTGCAAAATGCAGACCTTAATGCCATAGTCAGTTAATTAAAATGAAAACAATATCATTGACTAAGCAAGAAAATTAAAAACAAACCTTTCTTGGGACGGTCATAGGAATCACTTCACATAAACCTTTTGTGTGCAACTTGTAGAATCTGTTGTCAAGGCAACATAACAAAACCCCATGTAGATTGACAGACATGTAATCAATCAAAACGTATGTCATAATAAAACTACAAGCAAAGAAGAAGGATATTACGTACAAACATTCTCTGACACAGAGACTACACTGTGAATTCTACACAATCACTAACATTTATTGTATGGTCCACAAAAAATATCAAAAAATTTAACAAAAAATAAAAATGTGAATATACATGTACTACATAAAGAAAAGAAGACTCTGTTTAATACTATGAACAGTATTGGAGAGCTTGGATGACGTTGAATAAGATGATTAAAAACAATAATGATAAGGAATTGAGTAAAAACAACAAAATTTCAGATTTTAATTGATAATTGAATTTCTTGAGCAACTGCATTAATGTTACCGAGAGATTTCACAGATGTTGACATTGACTCCGCGCTTCGGCATGAAGCCGATTCCACGCTGTGGATCAGACGACTGATACATGTTGAGATAGTGAATATAGGGAGCATCGTCAGTTATCTCAAAGTACCGGATCATGCAGTCTCCCTACAAGACAAACGTCATTAGACAACACTGGCTTAAGCGTTTCTTCTTCAATATGCTAATCACCTACAATCTAGTTATGTGAATGTGTGAATGTGAATGTGATTTATTTGCTCTCAACAGTCATTAAGCACCATAAAGCAGCATGCACAGTCAATGAGCTGGACAGCAAGGCAGCAATGCGGCACTTACAACTGCCCACTAACTAACTAACTACAAAAGGAAACGGATAAAACCAACTCGACAACTAGCGATTTAGTACTAACCGAATTAAAAATAAAGAATATAAAGTAAAAACAACTAAAACTAGACTAGACTAATTACTCACTACAGAATTGTCGAAATATCTGTTTTCTTGTACATTCACAGATTGAACTTACTACTAAAAAAACCCACATTTTAAGAAAGTAAGTTTTTGCCTAACAAAGCAAAGAGTACATGATGGCTGGTAAAATATGTGCTACAGTTTGAAATGACAGCTAGCGGCAGTAAATGAAGATTACTGCAATTCTACTTCTCAAAGTCAAAAACTCTCCAAATTTACCCAACTTTACAAGATGAATGGACGGACGGATAGTTAGGGTTGTACGAAATTTTAAGCATGCAAATAGTGACTGCATCATGCCTGAAATAGTTTAAAGTTTATTAACTATTATTAAAATTACTATTAAATTACTATTAAAATTCTGGATAACAAAATGTTACATTTATAACAATAACAGAATTTGGAAGATCATTTTATCATATGTATAAGTAACGATTAGCAAAAGCCGTATGTCATCCACAGTAGCTTTCATTACTGCTTGTATAAAGCATATTCACTCTGCAGTTAGACAACAACAAAACCACACAAGCACTTGTATATTTAAATAACCAGCTGCCGCAGCAGTTATTTTACTCAGGAGACAGAATGGGATGCAACAGAAATACTGGTCATAAAAATGGGAAGGGTGTAGAATTAATGCTAGAACAATTAGGTATGGCAACAACACGCTGCTTCTCTGCAAATATTAACAATAAAGAAAAACAGTCACGACCTTTCCGCACAGATAGACCATCTGTGTATCAGGATCATAGCATATAAACAGCACACCGTTGCTGTTGTCCAGTTCAGTCATTGTAACATTGCTAAGGTTCTGCACATTGAAACAAATATTTACTAATATTTGCTATTCAATGACAAATGCGCAGAAAATTAATTACAAAAGAACACCATGAGGCATCAAGTCCCAAACTATTTCCATTATCACCTAATGTGTGATCCACAAATATGTTGTATACCAATGTATTTCAGTCCCAAGCATGTCCTGTCACAAGTTATATTATGTCATACTATGTCAAAAAGGCCCAAAATATCACCAAACTGTTTTAGACCACACACTGGTCCCATTTCTGCAGTTATCTCAAACCAAAAATCATAACAAAATTCTAACAATTGACATGTTAAACAGAGGTAAGGCAGGAAATGTCCGTCATCAGTTACTCCCTCGAAAGATAAGAGTAGTTCTGTAGTCTCTTTGTTACAATTCTGCCAACTCTCAACTTTACAGTTTTTTTGCCTTTTCAATACATTAAATCTATGCTACATCACAGTATCTTCATTGCATTATTCACTGTTTGTGCCATTGATCTGATTTTGATGTAACTAATGTACCTATTAGTAGTAGTACTTTTAACAGATTCAATATAACATGATTCTGTTAACACATAAACTACAAAATACTTTAAAGACATACAACTCACAGCATCCCATAAGGCCATCTGCCTGTCACCCATCTTGGAGAAACCTGTCGTGAATAGATGACCGTTTCGCAGGTAAACGACCTGTGCAGGTTTTGCACCTTCGTGACCAACTCCCTCCTTCACATAACAGTCGAGCAGTAATTTATTTCATAATACAAAACTCTCAAAAGCATTGAAATGATATAGCTCATAAAAAATGTCATAAAATACCTCTCCGTGCACTCAAAACTCAGTTTGTTTTACAACATATATTGAAGATTCCACAGAATTTTAATTAATAACTCTTGGGTAACAAAAACAACTGCCGACAACAACACAAAGAAAAATGTTGGTAAAACGTTCACAATTTCCTGATAAAGCAGCTGCAGAAAGTACTGGATTGCAGCTAGTCTAGTCAGTCTTGTGAGAACTTAAGAAGACAAAAATGCCAAGAATTTATATAGCTGTGGTGTTAAGTGACTTTGAACAGTGTTTTGAACAGAATACAACAGTAGACAGCATGGGCTATACTATACTGTCCCTCCCAACTGAGTTTAGAAGTCGACATGTTATTTACAAGATAATTTCCCAACACAGGCAAAGACTAAACATTCTAGTCCTTGACAAACAATCTGCATCAGACAAACCTGTAATTACCTGTTTATAACTACACCTGTCATCTTCTAGACTGTAAAACTGCACGAGTTGATAGTATCAATTAGCATCTCGTCACACTGTTTAGCAAAAACTTAGTCAAATGTGGTAAAAAGTTGACCGAATGTTCAAATTTCTAAGCCTACCTGTATTTATGGCCTCTGTTACAGGAGATCCCATTGGAATTTCATACAGGCATTCAGTTGTGAGAACACTTGAATGATGGGGCTAATTGGTGGAATTCATGGTATGTTTAGCCATTTTGATTGACAGGATAACAAATAATGACAAACACACAGAGACCGACATCATCCGTTGTGCAGGTAAAATTACAAAAAGAAAAAAGTAAATATGTTGTCTCACCTTAACGACATTACCAGTCCTTGGATCAAACAACCGTATCTTCTTGTCCTTGCAAGTGGCAACCAGCTTGCTACCATCCCAATTCCATGAGGCACAAAGCGGAAGGTCAGGAAGCTCAATCTCTGTTATAGCCTCTGCCGTGCCGACGTTCCAGATGAATATCCTGTTGTCAGAACCTAAAACACGATGCAGAAAGTCTCCTACTTAGATTTTTTTAAAATAAGCTGTTGTGGCCCATTGGGCTGCTACAGCTTGATTTAGTGGCTTGACTTGCACGTGGCAGTTGCATGCAGCCAGTCTGCTTAGGTCAGCGACCTATATTAGTAAACATGCAGGGGCCAATCAGATTGCAACACACCTGCCACGTGGCTGTATCGGCCCAGCGCGCTGCTGCAACCAGCCAGCCAGCCGGCTGGTATAGACCTACTGCCTGGGGTTGCACCGACTGACCTAAGGTCACCACAGCAAAACTCTAGGCCTATCTGCATGCATTTTTGGAAAATGTCATTATTTTCGTAACGACGACCCCTATAGACATAAAACCCAGCACATGTCCTGCACATGGTTGGTACCCATCTGTGTGCTAAATTTCGCCGTCCTACAATGCGGCATTTAGGAGGAGATAGGTCCCAGACAAAATAAACAAACTCTCAAATATTTAGTAGACAGCAGAAATGGCAGACATGCCCCTATGTCATGAGTATTTAAACAACTTCCATAAACCACATTTCACACTATCTTGTCACATTTAGCACACACTGGCACAGATATACAACAGCCTAATACTAAATGACAGGGTTAAACACACACGGCTGTTGGCATATGGTCGTTTGTTGTCCACAGAGTACGATGATTACATGATCTCTAGCCCATTTAGCATCACTGGTGCAAGACTGTGTCATATTTTTCCAAACAATCTTGCTCTCGAGATGCTGCTTCAATACTCCAATTCAGACTAAAATAAGAAAGATTTTGTTCTTCTTTCAATGAATAAAATATTGGGCTGCAGACAATGGGAACTTGCAGCTTACAGTACCTCCGCTAAGCAAGATGTTCTGTGCAGTAGGATGCCAAACAACAAGCCCGACACGCCGCTGATGTGCAACTAAATCAGCTACTGGTTCTTCAAGATTTGCTGTGAGGCCACCATCGGGGATTTGCCACACTTTCACTGTGCAATCCTCAGATCCGCTTGCAATTAGATCGTCGTCATGCGGACACCACTGAATATCTAACACTGCAGCTTTGTGTCCAACAACGAGTGGTGCTTCACGGTCGACACGTCCAACCTGAAACATGCAGATTGGATTGTTACAGACTACACAAATACGGATCATAAAATTACTTAGTGTACATGATAATTTTAAGACCTCACCAATAAATAACATTATCAGCACTGATACCAACAGTATATTTAAGTATAACTAACCAGCCTCTCTGTCTAGCAACCCTAAGTCTGGTTGCACTACATTTTAAACAAGTTATTACATTTGAAACGAAAGATCATGGAGCTCTGACTCCCAATAGCCTAAATTTTGAAATCTGTTAAACCCCTGATCATTCCTTTCCGAAGATGGGTTATCATGCCAAAATTTGGTAGCTAAAAACATACAAACTAAGTAACCAAAATAATCGGATTGATATAGCATTTAAAAGCTGAAGCATTAAAAATCATATATTTGATATGCTAGCATTTGTAACTATTCAGTGTTGCTGACAATTACAACTTCTGAAAAAACCTCTGTACAATAGTTGCAATTTTTGAGACTGCAAATAAAAATCTTATAACAGCACACAAAAATTTCTGCACAAAAACAACAACAACAAACGACAATAAGCAGTAAATATCAGAAACCAACCTTGTCTAAAGACAGCACCAGAAATGCTCCTCCACCTGCTGCTTCAGTAATCACTGCTAGATATTTAGGATTCACTGAGCAGAAAGTTGAGTCCCATGAACTCTTGGTAATGCGGATGTTGTCGTAGCATTGGTCACGCTTTGACACCTGGCCGAAAACATGGCGGAATTTGCTCTGGCGAACAAACTGTGATCTTCTGTCTGTCATCTTCTGCTTTTACAAACATTTAAATTATAACCACAAAATTGCATTAGATGTCTGGTTAAAGTCAAATAACTAGATGCCCACTGGTAAACTGTCAAAATCCAGATATGGGGTTGCACATAATGAAGTTTTGGAAATAATACGATAACAGTATAGCAGTTTTTGTTTCAGCCATCTGTCATCATCCAACGATGGCAGAAATATGGTTGAATAAGCCATTACTGCTGGCATTAACGTCAATACTTTCACAACTGATGTTGGCTTTAAGAAGAAGTCCAGCTGTAGCGATGCCATATTTTCCTTACGGTCTGTTGTTGAGCATTGCTGCAAATCCAGTTCCACGGTGACACTATGTGCCTTAGACATTTCAAAGGCATTTGACCGAATGGATCAATATGCACTTTTGAGACTGTTGATGGATAGGAAAGTGCCTAAATATGTTATTAATGTTATGTCCAATTGGTTTGAGAAAGGTTGTGCTTATGTCAGACGGGGTAATGCTATATCGTCTACGTTCACCATATCAGCGGGGGTGCGCCAGGGTGGTTTTTCATTTCTGTGCTTTTATAGTGGAACTCAAGCCTAAGCAATTTACATATCACTAGTAGTGTGAATTACGAATGGAACACTGGTACAGCATCGGTCTGTTCGCCCGATTTATAGGTGCGGGTTTCGAATCCCTGTTCAGACTTGCATTTCATTCAGTGCTAAGTCAGTGCGGAAGTCTCCGTCAATGCACCATAATGAAGCAGATACCGGAACTATAGAAACGACGACGAAAATACGACATTACCAAAATTATTAGTACTACAGGCGAATTTAACAGATTATTCTCAAATGCGTATTATTCTAGTTCGTGTCATCAATGTTAATAAATCACAACAATGAACAAGAATCCAACATAACATTACCAAAAAATGCCGAAATTTTCAGCCACACCCACCGAGAATATTTAACTCGCACCTGTTGTCATGACTTAGATATTTTAATTTAAGTAAGTAAAGAAGTAAACACATGATCGCAACTTCGTCTGTGTACTCTGGTCGAACCAGCTTTTAAGAAATGCGGAAGTTAATATGTTGGCATGCAGACTGACGAAGTACGTTCGTTTTTACAGCGCGATGCTGTGCAGTCTGCAGAGCGCGGTTATGCTATATGTTAAGTCTAGGGATTGCAATCCCGGGACCATTTTCCAATCCCGGGATTTCGGGATTGAGAAACGCCAATCCCGGGATCCCGGGATTGGGAACTATAGTAATCGTCTTTAATTACTTATGTACATTTCTAGCC
>Ga0209680_1000201_pt1 | contig 15417 bp, 16 predicted proteins | sample WorMetLIZISLAND1_FD_187413 | JGI IMG/M metagenome (GOLD analysis project Ga0209680, IMG submission 187413) | Marine gutless worms symbiont microbial communities from Max Planck institute for Marine Microbiology, Germany - Olavius loisae LIZARD... ... | reverse complement strand
CGTCGCCGCCACAAAGTGCTCCATCAAACGATCACGCTTCCAACCACTGAGCCGGCTTCTTCTCGCATACATCCTGCAATCCTAGCCCAAGCATCTCGCTTAGCTAGGACAGCCCCATCCTCAAATAGTGGTTCCAGCGTATTTCTGAAATACGCCAGGTGTGCATCCGCGTCGGTGGGCCTTTCGGAAACCATACTCAGCAGCTTCTCCGCCTTCATTCTGTAAACGGCCAGTTCGGAGATGAGCTCCTCGACCTCACGGAGTTCCTCCTTCTCCGACAACCACGATCCTTCGCCTTCGGCTTCCTGTTCATCCCAATCTTCGCCTTCCTCGGCGAAGGCCTCGAGGTCACTGGCAATCGCTTCGCGCATTCTGCCGGCGGCTTTATCAAGCTCGGCGAGCCCGGCAACAACGGTTTCGACGGCCTGCGTCACCTGCGCCGGGTCGTAAGCGGGCCGGGGTTCCATTACCAGCGCGCGAAGATCGGCCTCGACCTGGCGGAGGTTGATGGCGACATCCGAAGCCGCCGCGTTCTCCTCGATATTGATGTTGATCAACTCATCGATGTCCTCCTGCAATCGGTTTTCATTGAGAATGGCGACCGTGCTGGCCATCCCAACCACCAGGGCCATCGAAAAGAACCCGAGAGTGAGCTTTTTGCGCAGATTCATGAGAACCACCTGGCTAGGCGTGTCGCGCCTGCGTCAGTAGGTGAGTTGTTCATTTCTTAACCTCCGTGCCTCCGGTGGTCGCGGAGAGCCGTTCGTGTATTCTTGCCGCAAAGCGGCACATCCATTTCGATCCGTTACCCCTTTTATTGACACGCCTGTTCGATTCTTTCGGTTTGGGTGTATTTCACGATCGAATGCTCGCTGAAGTCAATGCGGGCGAAGGAATTCTCAACTGAGTCAGGGGGGTGTCCCGCCTTCGTTGCCAAAGATGGCGATCACCTTGTTGCCTTTTCCGAGATAGGCAAGGGTCCGCGAAAAGGCTTGGCAAAGCCCGATGCCGCGGCCGTGGAAACCGGTCTTTGCGGCGAAGTCCGCGTCCACGTAGTCGCGCCATGAAAACCCGTCGCCCTCATCGCAAACGAACACGACCGTTTCATCGGGGAACTCCCGGACCTCGACAAAAGCGGTGCGGCCCGAGAACTTCTCGTCCCGCATGCGCCGATCGATCTCATCCAGGACGCTGTCCGTCTCGAGCAAACACGACTTTTCTTCATATCCGATTCCCAGAATCCCATGCTCGACGGCGTTTACCAGAAGTTCGGTGATCGCCATTTCGGCTGCCGTGAGCTGCGGAAACTCGTCCAAGATAGCCGTCATCGTGGTGGTGATGTCGTCCAGGGTCCTGAACTCATGGAAAGCGCTTTTTTGAATGCCCATCCCTTGCTCCGAGCGCTACAGCAACCGCCGCTGCAGACAAAGACCGGCACCACCGTTCCTTAGCGATCCACCCGCGTCCATGTTTACGTTTCGAACGGGATCATTTGATCGGATCGCGAGATGTCGAACATCTTGTCTAGGTGTCCGTCCGCCGGTCGGCACGCGAATGCAGCAATCGAATTCTAGTGGATATCGATGATGGCCAAGGTTTCAAAATATTTCCAGAAATGACCGCTTCAGGATATCTAATATGAAGACGGCCTAGTGTTTTTGTTAAAGTCGAAAGCCAGAGGTTTTAGGTCCAATTGTCCGCTCGAAAGTCGGGTCAGACGTGGTGATGGTCGATGTCGAAAGAAATTGAGCGCAACCTCGATATCATCTTCCGAAGCATGGATTTCCTTGAGCAGGGATTGTCTATATTCGATTCGGAACTGCGCCTGGTCGCCGCCAATCAGCGTTTCGTCGAAATCCTTGATTTCCCGAGTCATTTCAAGAGCCCAGGGACGCGGTTAGAGGACATCTTCCGGTTCAATGCCGAGCGCGGCGAATACGGACCCGGGGATGTCGAGGAACTCGTACGCGATAGGATCGAACTGGCCTTGTTATTCGAATCACACCGGTTTCGACGGACGCGTTTGGATGGCGCCGTCATCGAGGTCACTGGCAACCCGATTCCCGGCGGCGGGTTTATTTCGACTTATCAGGACGTGACCCGAGAGGTCGACCGCTCGCGTCAGTTGGAAGAAGAGCTCCTGGCGGCACAAGCCCTGCAGACGCGATTGCTTCCGTCGGATGATGCGATTGGGCGAGTCGAATCCAATTGCGCTGTGACGATTAAAGCGTTGTGCCGCCAAGCGGAGGAGATCGGCGGCGATATCTGGGGTTTGAGCGAAGTCGAAGACGGGAAATTCGCTTTTTTCGTCGTCGACAACGTCGGTCATGGTGTCGTCGCGTCATTAAACGCCTTTCGCGTCCACACCATCATTTCTCAGTATCTTCCCCAGTGGGAGTCCCTGGACGGGTGGGTGTCCTGGGTCAACGACCAAATGTGTGAGGTGCTCGACGTCGATCAGTTTGCGGCCTACGTGTTCGGCACCATCGACCCGAAAACACGGATCATGAACTACGCGGCCGGTGGCGCACCGAGGTTCCTGTTGGGTCGCCTCGGTCCCGAACCGGCGCCGGTAATGGTCGACACGGCGGGATTGCCCCTTGGCGTATTGGAGGGCATGGAGCCGCTGGTTAAGGAACTCGACCTTCCCCGTGATTGGGTGGCGGTCTTCTACAGCGATGCCCTCACGGAAACGGAAATCGCGCTCAACAATTTCCTGGGTGAAGACGAGTTGAAATCGATCTTTCAACAAGGGTGCGTTCGGGGCAGCGTCTCCCGGGTTTTTGAGACATTCAATGATGTCGTCGAAACTTGGTTCCCGATGGGGATGTCCGATGACTTGACCCTGGTCTGTATCGGCGAAAAAGGCACACTTGCCGGTGATGCGTCTGCTGGCGCAGATATAGGTGCGGGCGGCTGAATGACGGTTACGGTTATTGCGTAACGAGCAGCGTCAATTTCATTCCCGGGTGTAAAGCGCACCTGATGGCTGCGCTTCCCGTGTTCCTGATGACGATCGACGTCTTATCTCCCGGCAGTTGTTTGCGAATTCTGATGTACTGGAACCCGGCGCTGTCCGTGTAGACGGTGTGACGCCGTTTTCTCGTTTCGGCGTTTACGAACGTGATGGTGTCTCCAACCTTCACGTTCAGGGTCGCCGGTTGGAACTCCTTGTCGACCTGGATGACCGTCCATTCCTTGGCGAGCACACCAGCCGGCGAAAGAAGCGTCCCGAGGGCCAGAACCGCCGCAACAAATTTCATCGGTTTCTCCTGTTGTATCTTGATCGGTTCGCGCTCACGACTCCATTGCGGCACCGAGGGCGCCCTTTGGTTGGCTTCCCTTGGGGGAGGGCAATAGGCAATCGGTTTCTGTGCCATCTCCTCCATGCCAAAACAGGCGGATCGCGGCCCCACGACCGAGCAGAGCTGCCAAGAGAATATTCCATTCACTTTCCGAAAAGGCTTCAACATCGGTCACAACAGTGTGAAACCAGTCCGCCTGTATTCACTTTCCGGAATAGGCCGCTACCATGGATGGCAGACGGCCCACGATGCGGCCAGACGGTCGCCGGCTTGATGGAGGGAATGGTGAAGTCCGTTTTTCGATCCGCGATCCTTGTGATTGCAGCGGCGCACATATTTTTGCCGGACCCGTTATCCGCCGAGCAAGGCGGTTCCATCGTCGGGCCGCCGAAGGTCATCGAGGGGGACCTGCTAAGGGTCGGCGATACGGTGGTCCGCCTTTACGGTATCGACGCACCGGAACCAGACCAGACATGCCGGGGGGAAACCCGGGAATACGATTGCGGATACATCGCAGCCACCGGCCTCATGGACCTGACGGCCGGTCTTTCGAGCATTACCTGTCGCATCGAGGGGCGTACGGCGGACGGTACGACCGTCGCGTCCTGTTCGGATCCCCATGGTTTCGATCTCAGCCAGCAGATGATCCATACGGGCTGGGCGCTGGCCCTGCTCGGTGCGGAAGCGCGTTATCATCGCATCGAAGAAAAATCGCGCGCCGCGAAACGGGGATTGTGGAAGGGGACGGTCACGCCGCCCTGGGAATGGCGAAAGGCGAACGGTCGGCGGTAACCGGCCTTCACGGTCGTCGTCATTTATCGGGAAAACAGCCGGTGTGATCTAGATCACTGCGCGCCGATGGATCGGGGCGTAGAGTTACACTCGATATTCACAAGTTCTCCCCTTCACCGGGCCCCCGCTGGCGGCCCGGCGTTTTTTTGCCTTTTTTCGAGAGCGAGTTCGCTGGCGCTAAGCCTCTGCCGACGCGTCAGAGAACTTGACCGCCGTCGACTTGTCGGTGACTCGGGTGACGGTACCCGGGCGGGCGCCCCGTTCCGGGACCTCGATTTCGATTGAGCTGCCCTGATTGACGCTGTCGACCCGCTCAATCTCGGCACCGGTCGCCGACACGTCCTTCAACGTCGTTTCCTCGGTCGAGCCGTTGACCTTGACCCGGGTCGGCCGATTAACACGCTGGCGCTCGGCGCCACGCCGGTTGCCGGCTACCGATTCGCGAACGATCATGGTCAGCTTCTGCTGCAACTCGCGGATATCCGACGACATGCTCTCCGTCGTCGTTTTCACTTCACCGGAAATACGCCCGGCCTCCGCGGTGGAGTCGGCGATGTTCTTGATGTTGGACGTGACCTCTCCCGTGCCGCGGGCCGCATCCTCGACGTTGCCGGCGATCTCGCGGGTCGCCGCGTTCTGCTCTTCGACCGCCGTGGCGATCGCCGCAGCCGTTTCGTTGATTTCGGCGACGACCCGGTTGATTCCGTCGATGGTGGTCACCGTGTCGCGGGTGGCATTCTGGATCTCACCGATCTGCGTCGCGATCTGGTCCGTCGCCGTCGCCGTTTGATTGGCCAGGTTTTTGACCTCGGACGCGACGACGGCGAAGCCCTTGCCGGCGTCACCGGCCCGGGCCGCCTCGATGGTTGCGTTCAACGCCAGCAGGTTGGTTTGCTCGGCGATGTCGGTGATCAGGGCGACGACTTCGCCGATGCGTTGCGCCGTCTGATCGAGGCTCTTGACCTTGGCGCTCGCCGCCTGGGCTTCGCGTTCGGCATTCTGCGCCACCTGGCTGGCTTGCGAGACCTGACTACCGATCTGGGCGATCGAAGACGACAATTGTTCGGCGGCCTCGGCTGCGTTCTGGACATTGCCGGAGGCGTCGTCGGCGACGGACGCGACCTGGGCACTGGAGTCGGTAACCTCGTCGATACGGCCCAGCATCGAAGATGCGGACTGGGCCATCTGATCGGCCTTGGTGACGACAGCCGTAACCGTCGTCTGAACCTCTGAATCCAGTTCATTGGCCATGTTCATCATATTGTCGCGGGTGATCTGCTCGTTGCGCTCGCGTTCAGCCTTCCGTTCGGCCCGCACGCGTTCAGCCTCAACCGCGTTGACCTTGAATACGTCGACGGTTTTCGCCATTTCGCCGATTTCGTCGCCCCGCTGGGTGAACGGGATCTCCACGTTGAGATCGTCGTCGGCGAGGCGGTTGGCCGCGGCGACAATTTGATTGAGGGGGCGTTTCAGTACGAAGGTGGCGAGCCAGACGAAATACCCGAGCACCAGAACCTGCCACAAGGCACGGCCAACCATGGTCAGCACGCCGGTCTCCGATGCATCGCCGATGATCGCCGAAACGGCGCGGGAGTCCGCTTCCTGGTCGTCATGGAATTTCTTCTGGAGGCCGTCGAGACGGTTGCGCACGCGGTCGATGGCGGCTTTCGTCGCGTCGGCGCTGGCGCCCGACTTCTCCATCTCGGCGCCGAGTTCGCCGAGCGCACCTTCAACGGCGTTGGTCATCTCGTCGATCTGGGCCGACGTCCGCGAACTCGCCTCGGTGAATTTCTGCTGGATGGAGTCGAGGCTGGTGTTGGTGCCCCAGAAGGCGAAAAACAAAGCGACAATGCCGATGACCTGGCCGATGTTCCCAATACCGACCTTTTGGACGATGCTCAATTGCATGTCGAGACTCCTCAAATCGACAATTAAATTCCCCCCGCGACGTATACCCCGGCGCCGCATCGGACCCCTGTTTACACTGGGTTGCCGGGGGAGTCAGCGCGAAATCGTACGAAAGAGATCAACCGAAGTTTAACGCCTGTGACGAAGATCACTGCACGCGAACGAAAATGGTGTATAATCAACCACGATATTCACAAGTTCTCTCCTTCACCGGGCCACATACGTCGGCCCGGTCTTTTTATTTCCGGACGGAACCGGACGCGGCGAAGAAGTTGATTAGCCGCCGGACAACATCGTTTCAAAGTCGTCGATCAGGTCACCGATATCCTCGACACCGACCGATACGCGAATCAGGTTTTCCGGCGTCGACGTCAGTTCGTTCTCGCTGGTCTTGCGATGTTCGATCAGGCTCTCGACGCCGCCGAGTGAGGTCGCCCGTTTGAAGACCCGGGCCCGCTTCACGGTTCGGATGGCTTCGTCGCGCCCACCCGGCACCAGGAACGACAACATGCCCCCGAAGCCGCCTTGCATTTGACGGCTTGCCACTTCATGCCCGGGATCGCTCTCGAGTCCGGGATAATGGACAAGTTCGACGCCCGGGTGCGCTTCCAAGAAACGGGCCACGGAGAGGGCGTTCTCCGATTGCCGGCGCACCCGCAGGAACAACGTGCGCATGCCGCGGCCAGGAGATAAGCCTCGAAGCTGCCGAGCAACGGCCCGGCGACGCGCCGGTGCATCTGCATCCGTTGCCAGAATTCGCCGTCCTCCTTGGTAACGCCGGCGCCGGCGATGACGTCGGAATGGCCGTTTAGGAACTTCGTCGCCGAGTTCCAGGGGCCGGGTCAGGACCGGGGTGGCGGCGGTCGAATCGACGGCGAGCATGGCGCCGGCTTTGCGGGCGATTTCGGCGGCGGCAGCAATGTCGGTCACGGCCCATGTCGGGTTGGCTGGTGTCTCGACCCAAACGAGGCGAGTCTCCCCGGGGCGAACGGCGCGGGTGAGGCCGTCGAGGTCACCGGAATCGAAGTAGTCGACGCCGATCCCCCAATCGGCAAGAAAGACCTCGGCGAAACGCAGGATACCGTGGTAGATGGTTCGCGACATGGCCATCCGGTCTCCCTGCTTGAGGCCATGCAAAGGAGCGGTGCAGGCGGCGATGCCGGAGCCGAAAACCATGGCCGCACCACCGCCCCGGTTTCCCGGTCCTCCCAGCCGAGGGCTTGTACCGCCAGTGTTTCCGCCTTCCGTTCCGTTTCGTCTGTCATCGCGTTAACCTCGGTTCATATCAGCAACACACTGTTTCTCCCAAATGGATTTAATAGGCAAACAAGCCAATATATACTGAATACTCGATTGACCGGCCGTGAAACCGGAAATTGGGGGATTCCCGGGCAAAGGGGGCGAATATCGCGGCGGTCGGGTATAAGGGGTAAGACATGACGAAACTATCAAAACGGGCGTTCCTCCCGGTCCGTATCCTTTTCATCATTTCGGCTTTGTTCCTTTTTCCAACAGTCTCCTGGTCCGATGGCGGGCGGCCATTGAGCGAGGTTCAAAAGAGCGGTCGCTTGGTTGTCGGGGTCGACATCCCCTACGGCGTTATGGAGTTCTACGGCGCGGACGGCAAACCCGCGGGAATCGATATCGACATATCCAAAGAGATCGCCGCCGGCATCGGCGTGATGCCGGAATTCCGCACCATGCCCTTCGACAATCTGTTCGAAGCCCTGAAAAAGAATGAGGTCGACGTGCTGCTTTCCGCCGTGACGATCACGCCCGAACGCCAGAAGACCTTGCTCTTCAGTGTCCCTTACCTGAGTGCCAGCACGGTCCTGGCCGTCGCGAAAGACAATACGGCAGTCAATTCGGTCGCGGATATCGCCACCGCGAGGTTGGGGGTTCTCAAAGGGACCTTGGGCGAAAAAATGGCCGGGGAAATGGATGTGCTCAAAGGAATGACGCCGGTTGCCTATGCCAACAACGACGAACGGATCGCCGATCTCGTCGCCGGCAAGATCGATGCCGCTGTCGTCCATTTCCTGGTTAAGACCGACTTGCCGATCAAGATCATCGGCGAACCCTTACGCCAGAACTTCTATGGTGCCGTCGCCCACATGGATAGCAAGGATCTCATCGCCGAGATCGACAAGATCCTGCGCGCCATGAAACGCGACGGGCGACTGACTACGATCAAAAGACGATACATAAAATAGGCCGAAATCGGTCGGGGTTGCTGGGGTCCCGAGTCTCGAATAACCCTGGGGAACGAAAAGTGACATCTGAGCCACCAAAAGGGGGCTGACGCGGCGATGGGCATTTTTCGCTCTTTGTTTCCGGGCACGTTGAGTGCGAAAGCGATCATCAGCGTCGCCATCGCATCCTGTGTCGTCTTCCCGCCGTTCGCCTATCTCAATATCCAGTCAAACCGCTCGTTGATCACCGACGCTTTCGTCGAGAAGGCGATCACCGTTTCCCGGCTCCTGGATAGTCATGTTCGGGAAGAGAAGGACTTTTCTCAACCGCGCCGCCTCTGGGACAGCCTGCAGAAGATCATATGGCTCAATCCCGACGTTCTGTGGATCGACGTCAATGAACGCGACGGCGATCGAATGACGACCAGGTTCTCGAGCCGCTCGGAAAGACTCGATAGAGATGAAGAAGGACGCGATGATGAAGGACGGGGAGATGAAAAAAGACGGCATGATGAAGAAGGACGCAATGATGAAGGAAGGCGAGATGATGAAGAAGGACGCCATGATGAAAAAAGACGAGATGATGAAGAAAACCCAGTAACGAAAAAATCCGGCGACAGAGGGACGGATTTAAGATCAAAATAAGGGAAACGAGCGAGAGATTTCCCATCAACGTCAGAGGATAAGGAGTTGCTCATGGTCACGACGCCCCAGACAACTCCTTCTCCGCATTCCGAGCGCCGTGTCCTGGTCGTCGAGGACGATCCCGATATCGCCTCGCTCATCTCCATGCATCTCAAGGATAACGGTTTCGCGGTCCATATCGAGCCGCGCGGGGACCATGCACGGGCGGCGTTGAACGCCGGGGGCGAAGGCGGCAAGGCCTTCGACCTCCTGGTCCTCGACCTCATGTTGCCGGGCGTCGACGGCCTCTCCCTTTGCCGTGAAATCCGCGGCGGCGGCAACTACATCCCGATCCTCATGCTGACCGCCAAGACGACGGAGCTGGACCGGGTCCTGGGCCTCGAGATGGGTGCCGACGACTATCTGACGAAACCGTTCAGCCTGCCGGAACTGATCGCCCGGGTGAAGGCCCTGCTCCGGCGCGTCGACGCACTTACCGCGCAACAAGCGGCGCCAACCTCGGCGCCGCCCATCGAGTACCAAGGCCTGATCATCGATGCCGAGAAACGCCAGGTGACGATCGACGGAAAGGAGGTCGACCTGACCGCCCGGGAATTCGATCTGCTTTATCATCTAGCCAGCCGCCCGGGCCGGGTATTCAGCCGGGTCGATCTCCTCGATCAGGTCTGGGGCTACAGCTACGAAGGCTACGAGCACACGGTCAACACGCATATCAACCGGCTCCGGGCGAAGATCGAAAAAGACCCGGCCCATCCCGCCGACGTCCAGACGGTGTGGGGCGTCGGCTATAAGTTTGCGCAGTAGGGCGCTCGCGTGGTGTTGCGCACATTGTACGCGAAACTGGCCGTCGGCCTGCTGGTCCTGCTGGTCGCCATCGGCGCCATCTACACGGCCATCAACCTGGTGCTGACCGAGAACTACCTGCGCCAGACCAATCAGGAGGTGAACCGCCACCTGGCTCGAAACCTGGTGGCCGACCGAAACCTGGTCGCCGAAGGCCGGCTCGACGAGGAGGCGCTGAAGGAAACCTTCAGCCTCTACATGTCGATCAACCCGAGCATCGAGATCTACCTGTTGGACAACACGGGGCGGATCCTGTCCTACTCGGCCGATCCCGGAAAGATCAAACGCAATTCGGTTTCGCTGGAGCCGATCCAGGCCTTCCTGCGCATGGAGGACCCTTATCCGCTGCTTGGCGACGACCCGCGCAGCCATGACGGGCAAAAGGCTTTCTCGGTGACGGAAATCCCCGGCGGTACGGCGACGGAGGGTTACCTCTACGTGGTGCTGCGCGGCGAAGAGTACGACTCGGCCGAGGCCCTGGCCCGGTCCAGCTACCTGGTGCGCATGAGCGGCTGGGCCATGGCGGCCAGCCTGGGCTTCGGGTTGCTCGCCGGATTGGTGGTCTTCCATCTGCTCACGGGCCGTCTGCGCCGCCTGACCGAGCGCATGGAGGCGTTCGCCGAGCATACGGTTACGGGCGAGACGCAGGCGCCCGATGGGCCGCCACGGGGTGATGAGGTTGAGGCGCTTGCGTTCACCTTCGATCGCATGTCCGAGCAGATCGGCCGGCAGATCGAGATGCTGAAGGAACAGGACGCGTTGAGACGCCAGATGGTCGCGCAGGTGTCGCACGACCTGCGCACGCCCTTGGCCTCCATGCAGGGATACCTGGAATCGTTGCAGATGAAGAAGGACAGCCTCAGTGAGGAGCAGCGCGACGAGTTCCTGCGCATCGCGCTTCGCCAAGGGCGACGCTTGGGCGACATGCTTGGCGAACTGTTCGAACTGGCCAGCCTGGAGGCTCGCGAAAGCCGGCCCGAACCGGAGCCCTTCCCGCTTCCCGAGCTCGTTCACGACGCCGTCGCCAAATATCGCCCGAAGGCCGAAGAGGCGGGCGTGACGTTGGCGCTTTCACTATCGCCGGACATACCCTTCGCCTACGGCGACATCGCCATGACCGAGCGCGTCCTCGATAATCTACTCGACAACGCCATCCGTTATTCGCCGACAGGGGGCACGGTGACAGTGTCGGCGGTCGCTACGGACGGGCATGTCGCCGTTTCCGTCCGCGACGGTGGCCCCGGTGTCTCCGCCGATCAGTTTCCGCGCCTGTTTGATCCTTTCTACCGAGCCGACAGCGCCGACAAGTCAGGGCGGTACGCCGGTCTCGGCCTGGCCATCGCCAAGCGGATCATGGACATGCAAGGGGGTTCGATTTCGGCGGCCAACGCCGACGACGGCCCGGGCTCCGTGTTCCGGTTCGAGTTGCCCTTGCTCCGCGCCTGACCCGCCGCGAATCTCCGCCGCGATTATTGGTCTCGATGTTATGAAATCGTGATTTTTACGTGATACCCACGGGACATCGGCATCCCATATATAGACCGTAAGGCGGCCCTAACGGGCCTCGATATTCAGGAAGCCAGGAATTCGAAAGGTTTCACCATGAGAAAACTTGCCCTCGGCGGTATCGCCGTCATCACGCTGGCCATCGGTGCCGGCACCCTGAGCTGGGCCGAGACCATGTCGGACAAGCGGCCCGAAGGCCTGGCCGGGCTGTCGGTGGCGACCTTCGCCGGCGGCTGCTTCTGGTGCGTCGAGTCGGGTTTCGAGAAGGTGCCCGGCGTCAAAGAGGCCATCTCGGGTTATACCGGCGGTGACGAAGTCGACCCGACCTACAAGCAGGTCGCCGGCGGCTACACCGGCCATACGGAAGCCGTGCAGGTATACTACGATCCGGCGGTCGTCAGCTACGAAGGCCTGCTCCAAGCCTATTGGCGAATCTTCGACCCGACCGACGGCACCGGGTCGTTCTACGACCGCGGTCCCCAGTATCGCCCCGGCATCTTCGTCGCCAACGACGCCGAGCGCCGCTTGGCCGAGAAATCCCGTGCCGACCTCGACGCGTCCGGCCGTTTCGACAAGCCGATCGCTGTCGAAATCGTCGCCCTCAGAGAATTCTACCAGGCCGAGGACTACCACCAGGACTACTACAAGAAAAACCCAATCCGCTACACGCTTTACACCACCGGCTCCGGGCGCACCGACTTCGTCGAGAAGGCCTGGGGCAAGGACTTGAAGGTCGACTATTCCAAGTACCGCGGGCAATCGGGAACGATGGAAAAAGAGATGGAGAAGACCATGGACAAACCTCTCCAGAAATCCTCGTCGGAAAACCGCTACGTCAAGCCTTCGGAGACGGAAATCCGCAATCGCCTGACGCCGCTCCAGTACAAGGTCACCCAGGAGGACGGCACCGAGCGCCCCTTCCAGAACGAATACTGGGACAACAAACGGGCTGGCATCTATGTCGACATCGTCACCGGCGAGCCTTTGTTCTCGTCGACGGACAAGTTCCGCTCGGGCACCGGTTGGCCGAGCTTCACCCAACCCATCAAGGGCGGCGTCCTCACCGAGCACACGGACCGCAGCTTCTTCATGACCCGCACCGAGGTGCGCAGCAAGATCGGCGATTCGCACCTGGGCCACGTCTTCGACGACGGGCCGGCGCCGACCGGGCTTCGCTACTGCATCAACTCGGCGTCACTCAAGTTCATTCCCGTGGAAGAATTGGCGGGCCGGGGATACGGTGAATTCGCCGGGCTCTTCGCGGGCAACCGGCAACAGGTTTCACGCTGACGTCACGCTTCGCGACGACGGCTCGATCCGGGCCCGAAGGCGGTCTGCCTTCGGGTCCTTTTTCTTGAGACCACCGGGCGTTACCCTGGGACCCGTGCCCGGCCCCGGCGTCCGTCCCGACGTCGGCCTCGGCGGGCGAAAGGGAGGGGGCATGACCGATCAACAGACCACCCACACCGGCGGCTGCCTCTGCGGCGCCGTGCGTTACGAAATCACCGGGCCCATCCGCGGCGTCGTCAACTGCCATTGCTCCATGTGCCAGCGTCTGCACGGGTCTTTCGGGGCCCATTCGAAGGCGCCGAAGGCGGCGATTGCCGTGACCGAGGGCAGGGGGCTGGCCTGGTACGCCACCTCAGAACGAGCCCGGCGCGGGTTTTGCCGGTTGTGCGGATCGAATCTCTTTTGGGGACCCGTTGACCAGGACGCTACGGGCATCGTCGCCGGCTGCCTCGACCAGCCGACCGGGCTCACCACCATCGGACATATTTTCACCGGCGAGAAAGCGGATTTCGTCTCCATCGACGACAAACAGCCCCGTTTCGAGGGTTCGTCGGAGGGAGCGCTGGACGGCGACTATCTTTGAAAACTCATCGGCTCTGGCCCAATGCGTGCGGCGTTGATAAGGTCTCTTCCAGCAGGGCGTGGAGCAACAACCTGGGAGTCAGGCAATGACGGAAAACTTGGTGCTGACATTCATGGCGCGCGACCGGCCGGGGCTGGTCGAGACCGTCGCCGAAGTGGTCGCCGATCACGGCGGCAACTGGCTGGAAAGCCGTATGGCGCACCTCGCCAACAAGTTCGCGGGCATCGCCCGGGTCGAGGTGCCGAAGGCCCGCGTCGATGAGATCAGAGCCGCCCTGGGCGCACTCGAGAACGACGGCATCCACATCCTCGTCGACACCAGCCGCGAGGGCAAAGCGCCGGGCGCCAGCCTGATCGAGATTGAGCTCGTCGGACCGGACAGCCCGGGCATCCTGCGCGACATCACCGGCTGCATCGCTGCCAAGGGCGGCAGCGTCGAAGAACTGCAGACCGAGATTCGCGACGCGCCCATGGCCGGCGGTACGCTGTTTCACGCCAAGGGGCGTATATGGGTGCCGGCCGGCATGGACACGGACGAGATGGACCGCTGTCTCGAGGAAATGGCCGGGAACCTGATGGTCGACATCACCGTCCAGGCGGTTGAGCCTGGTTGAACCGCGGTCGGGTCTGCTGGGTGTTTCCGGGGCGGCGAGTCCCAAGACTCCGTTCGGCGAACGTGGTAAAATAGCCCCACGTTAAAAACTTGAACGGGGATGGTTCGGAGATGACCCCAGCCGAAGCCGCCTCGCCCGTCCCGCCGTCCGCCAACGGCTTTATTCCGTCCGTCGGCGAGATCGATGTCGCACGGGTCGAGGGGCGCATCGAACGATCGCTCCTGAAAAAGGTCCAGGGCCTGATCGAGGGTTACCCCGACGAGGCCGTTGAGGTGGTCCGCGGCTGGATGGCCGAGGACTATTACCGGCACTAATCCTTTTCCTCCACGTCGTCGGTCCGGCCCTTGGAGCGCTGCGCGCCCGGTGCTACCGTTCGTGCAACCGATATCAGCTAGGGACAAATCATGACCGGCTATCAGGGACCTCTATCGCGTTTCCGTGTGCTCGATCTGACCCGCGTGCGCTCGGGCCCGACCGCCGTCAGGCAGTTGGCCGACTGGGGTGCGGACGTCATCAAGATCGAGGCGCCCGCTGCCGTCGATACGGCCAAGGGCATGGGCGGGGCCCGGAACGGCCCTGACTTCCAAAACATTCACCGCAACAAGCGCGGAATCACCTTGAACCTCAAGGACCCGGCCGGTCGCGACGTGTTCATGCGCCTGGTCGAAACCGCCGACGTCGTCGTCGAGAACTTTCGCCCCGACGTCAAGGATCGCTTGGGCATTGCCTACGAAGACCTAAAGGCTGTGAACAAGGGGGTCGTGCTGACCAGCATCTCCGGTTTCGGCCAGGACGGTCCCTACATGCGCCGGCCCGGCTTCGACCAGATCGCCCAGGGCATGGGCGGTCTGATGTCGATCACCGGCCTGCCCGGCCAGGGCCCGGTCCGCGTCGGCATCCCCATCGCCGACCTGACTGCCGGCATGTACGCGGCCATGGGCATCCTCATAGCCCTCGTGGAGCGCGAACAGTCGGGGGAGGGGCAGTGGATCACCACCTCTCTCCTCCAGGCGCAGATCGCCATGCTCGACTTCCAGGCGGCCCGCTGGACCGTCGCCGGCGAGGTGGCGCCGCAGGCCGGCAACAACCACCCGACCTCGATCCCGACCGGTGTCTTCAGGACATCAGACGGCCACATCAACATCGCCACCACGGGCATGGCCATGTGGGATCGCCTCTGCGAGGCCTTGCAATCGCCCGGGATCCACGAGAACCCGGACTACGCCACCGGCGAGTTGCGTTCCGACAACCGTGACGCCCTGAACGCCGAAATCGAGGCCGTCACCGTCACCAAGACCTCCGCCGAATGGATCGATATCCTGGAGGCCGCCGGCGTCCCCTGCGGGCCGATTTACTTGATCGACCAGATGTTCGCCGACCCGCAGGTCCAGCACGTCGGTATGGAACACCCGGTCGAGCACCCCGACCTCGGGTCGATGAACCTGGTCGGCCAGGCGGTGCGCATGAACCGCTACGAGCCGAAGACCGGCATGGCGACGCCGAACCGTGGCCAGCACACGGACGAGGTGCTGGCGGCGGCGGGCTATTCCGAGGACGAGATCGCGGCGATGCGGGAGGGTGGGGTGATCTGAGGCGTGTCCAGACGGCCTGTGTCCGGCCGACCGCCGTAAGGCGTGGCATTCATCCCGCAGTTAAGCCGCCAAGGGAATCACCCCCGCCCCAACCCTCCCCCATCAAGGGGGAGGGAGTCGTTTGCCGGGAAGTCGTTCCCTCCCCACT
>Ga0209680_1000200_pt1 | contig 15420 bp, 11 predicted proteins | sample WorMetLIZISLAND1_FD_187413 | JGI IMG/M metagenome (GOLD analysis project Ga0209680, IMG submission 187413) | Marine gutless worms symbiont microbial communities from Max Planck institute for Marine Microbiology, Germany - Olavius loisae LIZARD... ... | reverse complement strand
TGGCTCCATCAGCGCCCACTGACGATCCGTGATGACAAAACGCTCTTCACTCATTCAAGCCTCCTCCAAAAGGAAGCTTGAATCATAAATAGGACGGTTTGGGAATCCTGAATCTCAACAGGCCCTAGTCGCCGCACACCCGTTTTGCACAGTCGAGAATGGCGGCGAGCGATCTCTCGATGTCATCTTCCGTGGTCGCCCAGGAAGACAGGCTGATTCGCATCGCCGTCCGGCCCTGCCAAACCGTGCCGCCACACCAGCAGGTTCCGTCTTCCTGGACCGACGTGATGACGCGTTCCGTCGTCTCCGGCGGACCGAAGGAAACCATGACCTGGTTGAGGACGACGTCGTTGAGGATCTCGAAGCCCGCCGCCGCCAATCCTTCCGCCAGGTGCGACGCCTGGCAGCAATTGCGTTCGACCATTTCCGCGAGGCCATCGCGGCCGAGGGACTTGAGCGCCGCCCACACCTCGAGACCCCGCATACGGCGGCTGCATTCTGGCGTGAAGTCGAATGGATCACGCTCCTCGCTTTCATGGAGATAGGCGGCCTTAATCGACATCGCCGCCGCCAGGGCGGCCGGATGGCGGGTCACGACGATGCCGCCGTCATAGGGCACGTTGAGCCATTTATGGGCATCCGTCGCCCAGGAATCGGCGGCGTCAAAACCGTCCATCAGAAAGGCACGGTCCGGTGCCGCAAGGGCCCAGATGCCGAAGGCGCCATCGACATGGACCCAGGCGCCGGCATCGCGAGCCGCCGGGATGATCTCGGCGGCCGGATCGAAGGCGCCGGTGTTCACGTTGCCGGCCTGCAGGCAGACGATGGCCGGACCGGTGATCTCGGGAAATGCGGCCGGGTCCATGCGGCCCTGCCCGTCAACCGCCACGCGGACGACCCGCTCGCGCCCGAAGCCGAGCATGGCCAGCGCTTTCAGGAGCGACGCGTGGGCCTCGGCACCGACAATCACGGTGACCGGCGGCGCGCCGAAGAGCCCGTCCTTTTCCACCGACCAACCGGCATCGGCCAGCACCTTGTGTCGAGCCGCGGCGAGGCCGGAGAAATTGGCCATGGTCGCGCCGGTGACGAAGGCGCCGCCGGCATAATCGGGAAAACCGAAGAGGTCGAACAGCCAAGAAAGCGCCACGCTTTCGATCCGTGCCGCCACAGGCGACGCCGTGGCGGAAAATCCGTTCTGGTCCCAGGCCGTGGCCAACCAGTTGGCGGCAACCGTGGCCGGAAGGGCGCCGCCGGTAACATAGCCGAAGTAACGCGGCCCGGCGCTGGCGACTGTGGCCGGGCCCGCGGTCTCATCGAGCATGCGCAAGATCTCCTCGGCCGTGGTTGGCCCCGTCGGCAAGGGCTCCTCAAAACGGTTCAAGCCGGCCTCTGCCGCCGGCGCCGGCGCGACGGTGCGGTCTGGCAAGCCAGCGAAATAGTCGGCGGCCCGATCGGCCGTTTCGGTGAGCAGTGTTTTCATGGGATGCCCTCCAGCGACGCCTGTCTCAAGATAGCGAGGCGAACGACCGGCCGACAACGAAGGTATTGTCACGGTGACAATTCGCGAATTGCGATCCGCAAAAACCGGGTGGCATCGGGTTGCCGGACAGGTAGGATCCGGCCCATGGAAATGCTGATGCCCGACAGCGCGACACTGGCGTTGTTCGTCACCGCTTCGCTGGCCCTCTACATTTCACCGGGGCCGGACATGCTGTACATCGCGTCCCGCAGCATCGCCCAGGGGCGCGCTGCCGGTGTCGCCTCGGCAATCGGCGTCTTCGCCGGTTTGGTAGTCCATATGCTGGCCGCCTCCCTGGGACTCGCCGCCGTCCTCGTCGTCTGGCCGCTCGCCTACCTGATCGTCAAGTGGCTGGGAGTCGTCTACCTCGCCTACCTGGGGTTCAAGATCCTTTTCGACAGAAACGGTGGGATCACGCTTCCCGGCGGTGACACGGCAGGCCCGGATTATCGGCGCCTGTTTCGCCAAGGACTTTTCGTCAACCTGTTGAACCCCAAGATCGCACTGTTCTTCATGGCTTTCCTACCGCAATTCGTCGATGCCGAGAAGGGCAGCATTGCGTTACAGATGTTGTTCTTCGGATCGCTCTTCAATGCCGGCGGTCTGCTGTGGGTCCTGTTCCTGGCCATCCTGTTCGGCGCTATCGGCAACCGCTTTGCGGGCTCAACCGGCATCTGGGGTTGGCAGCGATGGATTACCGGGTCCGTGCTGCTCGCCCTGGCCGCCAACCTCGCCTTTACGGAACCGGATTGATCGCTTCTTGTGACTAAGGGGCGTCCCTTTCCTTGGGCAGAAACACGTAGTCGCCATCGACGAGCCTAGGCGTCGGTTCCAATTTACCGTCAGTGGCTTCATGGCCGGTGAAACAGAGATAACCCTGTTCGGCAAAGAAGGCGTGGACATCGTCGACGGTATCGCCGGCCCGGCTTAGAGCCGCCGCATTGAGTTCACATATGATGACCGGGCGGAACCGGGATATGCAGGTCTCGGCACCCCGCAGGCCGCGCAACTCGAAACCCTCAGTATCCAATTTCAACAAGTCGAGGCGTTCGAGTCCGATCTGTTCGACGAATTGGTCGAGCGTGGTCACGGCGACGACGTCATGCCTGAGGTCGAAGCGCTCGGCGAGGTCGGACTCGCCGCCCAAATGGGAAAGCCCAAAACCAACGGCGCCGGATTTCTTGATCGGCATGCTGAGCAGCTGCGTTCCCTCTTGATCACTGAGCGCCATGGGAATGACGGTGACGTTGGTCCGGCGGCTGAACAGCAGGCCGACACGCAATACGGCCCGCGTGTAGCTTGCCGGTTCGAAGGCGAACACGTGCCCCTGTTCGGCGAGACCGGAATAAAGCTTCGAGAACTGACCGGCGTGGGCGCCACCGTCGATGACGACGCCATCGGGCGGGATCAACTTGCGGAGATAGGGAAGCGCTTCGCGATGATGCTGGCGGAACGCCGCTTTGAAGGCGTGTGCGAAAAAGCTGCCCGTCAGGCGAAATTGAACCAGTTGTTTCACGGGACCTCAACCAGGGCTTTTTCGCTGGTGACCGACTGCGCCAAGTAAACCGACCGATGCGAATTCGCTATAAATCCTTCTTCGCTTGCTCGATGACCTGGAACAACCCGTCGCCCGGGGCTTTCTTGGGTTTATGAAGATCCAGATAGTGCTCGAGAAAGCGGATGAACTCCTCGACAGCGGTGTTCGGGTCCTTGGGCACCTGGTCGTCGCGGAAAAAGGCGTAGGCCGAGAAATTCGCCGTCGCATGCCGCAGACCCGAGGCGATGTCCTGGACGTCGCTGCCGTTCTGGATATGGGTGTTCGCCATATCGATGAACTGATTGGCAATCTGGACACTGGGACTGTTATCGGTTTGGTCGGATTCTGCCATTTGAACACCTTTATCGATTGGAAGTCATTCAGTAGAGCCCGCCGATGCCTGTCGCCGGACCGGCCGAGGCGGCACCGCCCGGCGTCCAGCTCTCGCCTTCGAGAACGAAGGCCTCACCGGCCGGCTCGCTACCGGGTTTGAAGGCTTCGAAGATGACGTTCTTGTCACCCGGTTCGGCAAGACGGCCGCTTCTCGCGTTGATTCGCACGATCCGCACATTGGGCGGAATTCGGAACGGAATGGATGCCTCGCCCTTCAGAGCCAGAGTCATGAAATCCCGGAAGATCGGTGCCGCGACGGAAGACCCGGTCTCGCGTTTGCCCAGAGGAATCGGTTTATCGAAGGCTGCGAAGACGCCGACCGCCAGATCCGGAGAAAAGCCGATGAACCAGGTATCGCGCTCCTTGTTCGTGGTCCCGGTCTTGCCGGCGAGCGGCTTGCCGACGGCCTTGATGCGCCGGCCGGTGCCGCGATCGACCACGCCCTTGAGAATGGAGACGATCTGGTAGGCGCTGCCCGCGTCGGTGATCTGCTGGCGGGTGTCGGGAACGGCGGGCGGCGGCTGGTTGGTCCAGAAGCTGGCCCGGCAGCCACTGCAGCCGCGCCGGTCGTGACGGAACACGGTGACCCCGTGCCGGTCCTGGATACGGTCGATGAAGGTCGGAAAGATGCGCTTGCCGCCATTGACGAGCATGGCATAGGCGGTGGTGATCCGCATCAAGGTGGTCTCGCTGGCGCCGAGGGACATGGCCAGCGTCGGCGTCAGCCTGTCGACGATACCGAACCGTTTGGCGTATTCCGACACTTTCTCCATGCCGATCGTCTGGGCCAAGCGTACGGTCATCAGATTGCGGCTTTTTTCGATGCCCAAGCGCATGGTCGAGGGCCCGTAGAACTTCTTGGTGTAGTTGGCCGGCCGCCACTTGGGCAGCCCCGGACCCTGGTCGATGACGAATGGAGCGTCGAGGATCAGGGTCGAGGGCGTGTAACCCTCGTCCAAGGCCGCCAGGTAAACGAACGGCTTGAAGGCGGAACCCGGTTGGCGCAGGGCCTGGGTGACGCGATTGAACTGGCTGAGATCGTAGTCATAGCCGCCAACCATGGCGAGGACTCGACCCGTGTGCGGGTCGAGGGCGACGATGCCGCCGTTGATCTCGGGAATCTGGCGCAGCCCGTAAAAGCCCGGCGGATAGGGTTTGTCTTCGGCATCGGCAAATACCGGCTCGACGGCAACAATGTGCCCCCGCTGCAGCACGTCCGACGGCGCCTTCACCTTGGGCCCGCGTTTCTGTCCTTCCTCCCAAGCCCGCGCCCAGGTCAACTCGGCCAGGGGAATCTTGCCGGCCGTACCGTCCTCGACACCGATCTGAACCGCCTCCGCATCGGACCCGAGGACCACGGCCAAGGACCATCCGTGCAGGGCACCCGGCCGGCCGACCGATTTGATGGCCCGCTTCCAATCGCCCGGCAGATCGAGCCTTGCGTCGTCTCCGAGGGCGAACAGCGGGCCCCGCCAGCCGTGGCGGCGATCGTACGCGATGAGACCTTCGCGCAGAGTTTTTTCGGCCATACTCTGAAGCTTGGGGTCAATCGTCGTGCGGACCGAAAGCCCCCCCTTGTAGAGCTCCTCTTCGCCGTATCGCTGGGCCAACTCCCGGCGCACTTCCTCGGCGAAATAGGGCGCCGAGACGTACTCGGTCTCGTCGCGGCTGTAGACAGTCAGCGGCCGCTCCTTGGCGGCTTCGGCATCCGCCGCGTTGATGTGGCCTTCGATCACCATCCGCTCGATAACCCAGTTGCGCCGCGCGATCGCCGCCTTCGGTTTCTTGATCGGATGGTAGTTGTTGGGGGCTTTCGGCAGAGCGGCGAGAAAGGCCGTCTCCTCGATGGAAAGCTGGTCGAGCGATTTGTTGAAGTAATTCAGAGCCGCCGCGGCGACACCATAGGACCCGTAGCCGAGATAGATTTCGTTGAGGTAGAGCTCAAGAATCCGGTTTTTGGTCAGGGCGCGCTCGATGCGGAATGCCAGAATCGCTTCCTTGATCTTGCGCGCCCACGAGACCTCGTTGGTCAACAGGAAGTTCTTGGCGACCTGCTGGGTGATCGTCGAGGCACCGACCGGACGGCGGTTCGATCCGAGGTTCTTGACGTTGACGATCACGGCACGGACGACACCGAGGAAATCAATGCCAGGGTGGACGTAGAAGTTCTTGTCCTCGGCCGCCAGAAAGGCCTGGATGACACGCCTGGGCATGGCCCGGATCGGTACGAAAACGCGTTTCTCGACCGCATACTCGGCGAGCAACCGGCCGTCACCGGCGTGGACCCGCGTCATCACCGGCGGTTCGTAGTCGGCCAACTGCCTATATTCGGGAAGATCGCGTCCGAACTTCTGAAACACATAGACCGCCCCGCCGGCACCAATGGCGGCGAGAAGGAAAAGCGTGCCAAGGGTCGTCAGTAGGGCTCGGATCATCGTATTCGGATCATCGTATTATGTCGGGCTGTCACTTCAGGACGGTCGCTGTCGGGGTCGTATCGGAGTTCCAGGCGCCGGCGGCTCGTAACGACGGCCATGGCCGGCCAACAAATAACCTTTATCACAAGAGCGGCACCGCGTAATCGCTTATCGGTAGATTATGGCCGCCTTGTGGCGCCAAACAATGGATAATACCGCTTCGCCCGGGCTTTAACGCCGGCTCGCTTCCTCGACCTGGCTGAAATACCCGTCGACAGCATGGGTGACGGCGATGGCTAACTTGTTGCGGTAAGCCTGGCTGCGCAAGGCGCGCTCGTCCTCACGGTTCGACAGGAACCCCATTTCGACGAGCACGGACGGAATATCCGGTGCTTTCAACACCGCGAATCCGGCGAAACGATGTGAATTGCGCAGCAGCTTGGTCTGCTTTTTCAGTTGCGGCAGCAGGGTGGTCGCGAACCGGACCGACTGGTTCGTCGATTCACGTTGCGCCAAATCGATCAGGATGTTGGCGATTTCCGGACTTTCGTGGGTCAGGTCGACACCGGCGATAACGTCCGCCTTGTTCTCCTTCTCGGCCAGTGCAGCGGCCTCCTTGTCGGAGGCCTTTTCGGAAAGCGTGTAGACCGACGGCCCCCTGATCCTGCGGTTCTTGATCGAGTCGGCGTGCAGCGAAATGAACAGCTCACCGCCGGAGTCGCGGGCGATCTGAATGCGGTCACGCAAGCGAATGAAAATGTCGCGATCGCGGGTCAAGACGACCTTGTAACGCCCGGTCGCCTCAAGCTTGTCACGCAACGTCCGGGCCATGGCCAGCGTGATGTGTTTTTCGTAGGAGCCGGAAAGGCCGATGGTGCCGGGATCCGGTCCGCCGTGCCCCGGGTCGATGACGACCACGCGTTTCGCCTTTTCGGGACGCAACGCTGGTTTTCGAGGTGCCAATCGGAAAGACGAAGCCGCCGCCTGCTCACGTGTACCGGAGGATACCTTGACCGTTTTCGGCGGTGACGGCTGCCTGGCCGTCGCGACGGACCGTTTGGTGCTGCCCGGAACGCTGCGCGTCGCGGCCGCGACCACCGGCGCCTTCGTTGGCGCAACAATCGGTTTGGCGATTGCCCCGGGTTGCTCCGGTTTCACCTCGATCGGTCCCTTTTTCAGGAATTTGGCGAATTGCCGCTTTGTCGCCGGGTTCAAGTCGACGACGATGCGGTGGCCGTGGGTGCCGGACGGTCCCATCAGGAAGGCCTTGCCGATAACCGCAGGCGACTTCAAGTCGACGACGACACGGGAGTTGCCCGGTTTGTAGAGACCGTATCGCAGGGTTTCAAAGACACCGACCCGCTGCGGCAACGGCCGCGGCGGCAGGCGCCAACCGACCTCCGGAAGATCGATGACCACGCGGCTGGGATTGCCGAGCATGAAGATCCGGTAGGGAACGAGGCGGCTGATCTCAAAGACGACGCGCGTCGCCTTAGCGTGAGGGCCGACCCGAACGTCGGTAACGATCGCCTCGGCCGCACCGGCCGTATTCGGTACCGCCGCAACCGCCGCCGCAATCGCAACGAGCATCGATAGGGCGGATATCCATCGCCAAGGCCTAAACCGCATTACCCCCAACATTTTGGGCAATCCCTCCTAAACTCGACCAAATATACGGTGAATTCCGTCAGACCTTCAATCATCATCGTCATCGCAAAGCCGACCGTCCGGACTGGAACGAATATTCGATCGAGCCGATCCCCTTGAACAAAGATGATTGTCGAACCAAATTCCTACGGTTAGATTAACAAAGTGACGATTTAAGAACCGCCTGCATCGGCCCGGCTACGACTACGGGTTTGCTGCAGGCGGGTAGAGCGTCGCTAAAGGTTTTGTCCCGGTTTTGGGCCATTATCCGCATACGTTTGTATCGGGGGCCGCGGGACTTGAATGAGGTTCGAGGTTGGGCCTCGGGAGTTTTTTCAGTGTCGGTAAGAGCAGCGCGAGAAATTGACACCTCCCCATCAACGGTAATGCCGGCGATGGGACTGATCGCAAGCGCCTCCGGCACGATCGAAACAAGCGGTGACGGATCCGAGGGCCGGTCGGCCCGGGGAAATGTCGCGCTTTGGAGTTACACACCACATGACTACCCAACGTATGCTAATCGACGCATCCCATCCGGAAGAGACCCGGGTGGTCGTCGTCAAGGGAAACCGCCTGGAAGATTTCGACGTCGAAGTCGAATCACGTAGGCAACTCAAGGGAAACATCTATCTGGCCAAGGTGACGCGTGTCGAACCGTCGCTGCAGGCGGCGTTCGTCGATTATGGCGGCAACCGCCATGGATTCCTGGCGTTCAATGAAATCCACCCTGATTATTACCAAATACCCGTCGCCGACCGGGAAGCGTTGATCGCCGAACAAAAGGCTGATTCGACCGAAGACGGCGACGAAGAGGGCGGCACCGGAGAAGGCAGCGTCGAGACGCTGGGCGGTGACGATCTTGAAGAGGTCGAAGCCCGGCGCCCGGCGAAACTGAGGCGCCACTACAAGATTCAGGAAGTCATCAAACGCCGCCAGATCCTGCTGGTGCAGGTGGTCAAGGAAGAACGCGGCACCAAGGGCGCGGCCCTTACGACTTACCTGTCGCTGGCCGGACGGTATTGTGTGCTGATGCCGAACACGGCGCGCGGCGGCGGTATTTCCAGAAAGATCAGTAACGCCAATGACCGCAAACGCCTGAAGTCCATTGTCGGCGACCTCGGCACCCAGGAAGGCATGGCCGTCATCGTCCGCACGGCCGGTGCCAAACGCTCCAAGTCTGAGATCAAGCGTGACTATGAGTACCTGCTCAGGTTGTGGCACCAGGTCCGCGAACTGACCCTGGAATCGATCGCGCCCTGTTTGGTCCATGAGGAAGGCGATCTGATCAAGCGTTCGATTCGCGACCTCTACAACAAGGACATCGACGAAGTCATCGTCGCCGGTGAAGACGGTTACCGACGCGCCAAGGACTTCATGAAGCTGTTGATTCCAAGCCACGCCAAGCGCGTGCAACCGGACAAGGAATCCGGCGTTCCCCTGATGCAGCGTTATCAGGTGGAGAACCAATTGGCAGCCATTCACTCACCTGAAGTGCAGCTCAAGTCGGGCGGGTACATTGTCATCAATCCGACCGAGGCCCTGGTGTCGATCGACGTCAACTCGGGTAAGGCGACGCGTGAGAGGAACATCGAGGAAACGGCCCTCAGGACCAACCTGGAGGCTGCCGAGGAGATCGCGCGGCAACTCAAACTGCGCGATTTGGCCGGCCTGATCGTCGTTGATTTCATCGACATGGAAGTCAACCGCAACCAGAGCCGGGTCGAACGTCAGTTGAAGGACGCCATGCGCTCCGATCGGGCGCGCATCCAGATCGGACGCATCAGTCCGTTCGGCCTGCTCGAACTGTCGCGCCAACGGTTGCGCCCGAGCCTGATCGAAACGAGCTCCGAGCCCTGCCCCCATTGCGCCGGCACCGGCATCCGCCGGTCGACGGATTCGACGGCCCTTCACGTCCTCAGGGGTATCGAAGAGGAGTGTATGAAACGTAAGGCCGAGACCTTTACCTGTTTCGTGCCGACGGCGGTCGCGCTTTATCTCCTCAATCAAAAACGGGCGGCCTTGGCCGAGATCGAACAGCGCTACGAAACCACGATCCTGATCGAGAATGACGACAGCCTGATCCCGCCCGACTTCCGAATCGAACGCGACGGCGATAGCGGCGAACGGGCATCGTCGGGCCGTGGAGCGGAGACGCCGGAACGCGAAGGGTCGGAAGAAGAAGGCGGAAAACGCCGGCGGCGGCGGCGCGGACGGCGGCGCGGGCGGCGCGGCGACAGCGATCAGGTGAGCGAAGAGGCGCCGCAAGAGGAAAACGCGGCTGCCTCGGAAGACGGCAGCACGGAAAAGACAGACAGCGGCGACGACGAAGACGGCGGCAAACGGCGGCGGCGCGGACGCCGCGGCGGTCGGCGGCGGGGTCGCAAATCGGCCGACGACGGAACGCAAGCGGAGGCGCAGACGCAACAGGACGGCGAAGCGGCAACGGAAGCGGCCGATGAGCAAACAGGTGAACCGGCTTTGTTGGAGGCGCCCACGGCACCCGAACTTCTCGAAGCGCCGGCCGAGACCGAGGCCGAGGTGATCCCGCTTCCTGATCGGAGTGGCGACGGTGAGGCCGAAGCGGAATCTGGCGAAAAGAAGAGATCCCGGCGCCGTCGGGCGAAGCCGAAACCCGCGGCGGAGGCATCGGAACCCATTGTTCGTGAAGGTGCACCGGAACCGGCCGATCCCGAAAGCCCGCCGGAACCGGCAATAGCAGAGAGCCAACCCGAGGAAGACCCCGAACGACTGCGTGAAGCCGCGAAAACCGTGGTCATCAACGTCGGTGGCGGTGAAGGCGATGCCGAACCGAAGCCGGCGAAACGGGGTTGGTGGAACCGTTAATCCTACTCCGGGGACACTGAACCGGCCGTCCACGCCTGTAGGCGTCGGGCCGCTTCCGCCATGACATCGGTTTCGCCGGAGAAGGAAAACCGAAGGAAGTGGTTTCCGCGCGACGGATCGAAATCCGTTCCCGGCGTCACCGCGACACCGGTTTCGGCGAGAATCCGGCGGCAGAAGCCTGGACTATCGTTGGTCATGTGTGCGACGTCGGCATAGATGTAAAAGGCCCCGTCGGCGGAAGCGAGCTTTTCGAAACCGGCTTTCGGCAATTCGCGCAACAGCAATTCGCGGTTGGCCGCGTAGCGGCGGACGTTGTCATCCAACTCGTCTAAACAATCGAAAGCGGCAACGCCGGCGACCTGTGACGGGGTCGGCGGCGAGATAAATAGGTTCTGCGCCAGGCATTCGACGGAACGCAGCAGGTTCTCGGGCACCACCATCCAGCCAAGGCGCCAGCCGGTCATCGAGAAGTATTTGGAGAAGCTGTTGATGACGATAGCATCATCGAGAAGCGCCGCGACCGTTTGGGCCCGTTCGCCGTAGGTAATGCCGTGATAGATCTCATCCGAAATCAGACGGATTCCATGGGCAGCACAGAATTCGGTCAAACGCTTGAGATCCGGTTCAGCGATCATGGTTCCGGTGGGGTTGGATGGGCTGGCGATGATCAATCCGTCGAGATCGCCACTGCGCGCCATTTCCCGTTCGATGATTTCCGGCGTCGGTTGGAAGTTGGTGTCGGGACCGACCGGCAGGTCCACGACCTCAATACCGACGGCGGACAGGATGTTGCGGTAAGCCGGATAACCAGGGCTGGCCAACGCCACGCGGTCGCCCGGATCGAAGGCCGCGAGAAAGGAAAGGACGAACCCCCCGGAAGAGCCGGTCGTGGCGAATACCCGCCCGGGATCGACCGCGACCCCGTAGGTATCGGCATAGTGGCGGGAAATCCTTTCACGAAGCGGCGGGATGCCGAAGGCGTCCGTGTATCCGAGCTTGTCGTTGCCGAGTGCCGCCTGGACGGCCTCGACGACCCCGGCCGGTGCGCCGGTTCCCGGTTGTCCGACCTCGAGATGAAGAACGTCCTCGCCCGACGCCTCGCGTTCGTTCGCGGCACGCATGACATCCATGACGATGAACGGCGGAATGGCACCGCGCTTTGCGATCTTCAAGACCATGATCTCAATCCGAACTCGATGCGATACCGAGGCCGCGGGGGTCGGACCCGGCACCGCAATCAATGATTTCGGCCGGCAAGCCGCTCGAACAATAGACGCTGTTGACGTTACCGAGCTTTTCGACAAGTGCGGTTCGGTGTCCGCGACGAATCAACCCCTCGAGGATCGGCCGCGGGGTTCCCTTCTCGGCATAGGTGACGCCGTCCGATCCGCCATGGTGGATCCGTCTCAGCGCCAACGAGTTCGACAGGTCCGCCTCCTCATCGAGCAGGACCTTGGCCGCCACGTTGACCAGCGCCGTCGGCGCAACGGCGCCGCCGGTGGATGCCGAGGCATAGAACACGCTGTTGCTGATACTGCTCGCGAGGATCACTGCGGCCAGGGACTCGCCCTCGCGCCCCGGGAGCGGCGGCGCGGCCATCAGCACGCCGGAATCGCGTGCGAACAAACCGGCGCCGAAAGGCCGGTTCATGGTCACCGAACAGGCGACAACGGACCCTCTCTGGTCGAGTACGGCGAGTGACGCCTCGCCGGCTTCCAGAACCGACTGAACGGGAGCCGGTGCGGCCCCTTTGACCGGGCGTCTTTGCTCGGAACTGTAGGTTCCCATCAGCTGTTCCGCGCGGTCTTCCGTGATCCTTTCGCTGGCGGTCACCGATCCGCCGGTGCGCGCCAACCGCTGCTTTTCGGCCAATGCCCTCTCGGCCGTTTCCGCAAGAAGGTGTGCTCGCTCACCCCCGTCGGCATCTTCATAGGCGTCATCGACATTCAACATCGCCATCATCTCGGCGGCAATCAGCCCGGCATCGCCGGTGCCCGCCGGAAAGTAGAGGTTGGTGCTGCGGATGAACGGAACCGTGATCGGTCGACCCCATTTCGGCACGAACGCCCGGAGGTCGTTGTAATTGAGGGCGCCGCCGGAATCCGTCACCGCCTGGGCGAACTGACGCGCGAACGGCCCGGAGTAGAAATCGCCACCGCCCCGGGAACGAATCCGGCCCAATGTCGCGGCCAGTTCCAATTGATCCAAAAACCCGCCCTCGCGGACCAGCCGGTTGTCGTTACCTTTGAGCGCCCCCCACATTCTGGGGTCGTTGCCGAGCAGTCGTCCGGCGATCCGGAGATCGGCTGCCAGCGCCTTGGAGACCTGTGTGCTGAAGCGTGCAAGATTTTCAGCCGGACGCAGCAACTCGCCCCATTTCAAGCGACCGTACTTGGCATGAAGCGCGAAGAAACCGCGCGGGTTACCGGGCACGGCAACTGGACGCAGACCGGCGGGCCGGCTGCTTGAAGGCGGGCGCGCCCGGAAATCGAGCACCTCGACGGCCTGGGTTTCGTGGTCGCGGATCAGACACATGCCGCCGCCTCCGAGCGACGCCGCCGAAGGCAAGGTAACGGACATGGCAAAATAGACGGCAACGGCCGCGTCGGCCGCCGAACCGCCCGCCGAAAGCACGTCCCGTCCGATAAGGACAGCGCGCGGTTCATCGGCCGCGATTCCCCCGATGAAACCCTTAACGAAACCGACCCGGCCAAGGGGGACTTGGTCTTCTTCGTCGCCGCCGAATGTCGAACAGGCCGATAACGACAGCGTTATCGCGAGTGCCGTGAATTGACGCCACCCCAAGCGGCGTTTACGCTTCCTGAGGCTCGTGGTTGGGCCGACGCACAAACAATCGTCGCCGAGGGCGAAATTCGTGTCGAGACGGATCGCCGTATTTCTTTTCATATCGTTGTTCTCCGTATTGGCCCTGGCGCCGCGCCATGCGACCGCCCAAGGACTGTCGGTGATCCGTGATGCGGAAACCGAAAATACCATCCGGGCCTTTGCCTCCCACTTGTTCACGGCCGCCGGTTTGGACCAGGACGCGGTCAACATATATATCGTCAAGGACAATTCCCTCAACGCCTTCGTCGCCGGCGGGCAGAATCTTTTCATCCACACCGGTCTCATCATGCAAAGCGAAAACGCCTCGCAGATCATCGGTGTGCTCGCCCACGAAACCGGTCACATCGCCGGCGGCCATCTGACCCGCATGCATGATGCGATCGCCAAGAGCTCGCGATCCGCCATCCTCGGCTTCATTCTCGGCGGTGCCGCCGCGATTGCCACAGGCCGCAGTGACGTCGGCGCGGCGATCGCGGCCGGTGGCCAATCGATGGCGATACGGAATTTCCTCAGCTACAGCCGCGGCGAGGAGTCCTCCGCCGATCAGGCCGCTCTCAAACTGCTCGACACGACCAAACAATCGGCCCGCGGCATGCTCGAGTTCCTTAAGGTTCTGGAAGGTCAGGAACTGCTCAGCTCGGCCAACCAGGACCCCTACGTCCGGACCCATCCGCTGTCCGCCGATCGCATCCGGACCATCGCGCACCATGTCATCACCTCACCCTATTCCGACGTTCCGACACCCGAAGACTTCGTCCGCATGCACGAACGCATCAAGGCCAAGCTGCAGGGCTTCATCAATCCGGTCGGCCGGACACTGCGGGTCTACAAAGCCAACGACAACAGTGTCCCGGCACGCTACGCCAGAGCGGTCGCGCACCACCGGAAAGCCCGCTTTGAAAAGGCTCTTGCGTTAATGGACGGGCTGATCGCCGAACACCCCAACGACCCCTACTTCCACGAACTGAAGGGTCAAATCCTTTTCGAAAGCGGGCAGGTCCGGGAGTCCATTGTCCACCACCGGAAAGCCGCCGACCTCCTGCCGACCTCGCCGGTCATCCTGTATCAACTGGCAAAGGCCGAGTTGGAGACCAACGATCCAGCGTTCATCGACCCGGCGATCATTAATCTGGAAGCAGCGGTCGCCAAGGAACCGCGAACAGCCATGCTCTGGCGCCAGCTTTCCATCGGCTATGGTCGCAAGGGCGACATCGGGCGCAGTTCCCTGGCACTTGCGGAAGAGGCCCTGATCCGCGGCAAGGCGGATGTCGCCCAATTCCACGCTGGTAAGGCGGAACGGTATTTTCCGGAAGGCTCGCGCGAATGGATTCAGGCTCAAGACATTTCGCTTGCCGCCAACGGCATGGCGAGAAAGAAGAATAAAGAGAAATGACGGGATACATGATCCGGTGCGCCCGCTGGGCCCGGAGCATGAAATTTTCGGCGAATCGGGTATGCGAAGCCGGGTTCCGCGGGCTTATTATTCGGAATTTGGTCGCCGCCGCGCTGGGTTTCCTGGGCGCTTGTTCGGCCCCGCCCGCCGCCGTTCCGATGAGCGAGACACTCGACGTGCTGCCCCTTTCCGGGCGTTTCGAAATCGAAAACCTACCCCCGGACTGGATCGTGACTGGCGATGTTTCACCATCCCAGATTACCGGCGGCCGGGCTACCGGATACCCGATGATCGGGGTCACCAGCGGGGCGTCGGCGTTTCTCGTCGCCCGGCGCACGGATGCCCATCTGGCCGTGACACCTTTCCTCCACTGGGCGTGGTCGATCCGCAAGGGGGCGGCGGAGGTACACCCGGTACGCATCGTCGCCGGCATCCGGAGCCAACCGCAAGACAGGGAGAAACGGGGTCTTCTGGCCGGTTTGATGGCGACGATGAGCGGCAACCACGGGCTCCCGGAGCACGACCGTTTGATCTCAGTGCTGTGGGGACATTCCGCGTTGCATCGAGGTATGGTGTCGCCAGTTACGACGATCGCCAAGGGCCGACAGCAGGTCCAATACACGGCGCGCGGTGGCCGGGAGAACACCGGTGCGTGGTGGGATGACTCCGTCGACCTAGAGCATCGGGCGTTTAATCTGCAACGTATCCTGCATCTATGAGGTAGTTCCAACATTCCTGGGGATCGAAGAGGGCGCAAATGTCGCCGACGGCGCGCCAGAGGGCGTCATAGGTGCGTGCTTTGGCTTTTCGCAGCAGGGTTTTG
>Ga0209680_1000198_pt1 | contig 15502 bp, 15 predicted proteins | sample WorMetLIZISLAND1_FD_187413 | JGI IMG/M metagenome (GOLD analysis project Ga0209680, IMG submission 187413) | Marine gutless worms symbiont microbial communities from Max Planck institute for Marine Microbiology, Germany - Olavius loisae LIZARD... ... | reverse complement strand
AAATGGCAGAAAATTCTCCACCGTCCCGCCTCGACGACGGCTCGACGTCGAAAAAACCGGTTTCGCTCCTCGAAAATCGACCCGGAAGAAAAAAAACGGCCTCTATCGACCTTCATGAAATATCCGGGCTAGCGCCTCTTCCGAGAAATCGATCGAAAGCGCAGTGCCGCCGCCGCCCTTGCTTGCCTCGTCGGCCGGGCCCGGACGCAGGGGTTCGTCCAGCTTGGCACCGAGTTCGTTGGGATGCATGGGGAGAGCGCCGATCTTGTCGATCATGGAAAACCTTCTCTCTTCCTTCCGCGATGGCCTGTTCTGCCGCGCGCTGTCGCCGATCGTTTCACCGATAGGGGCATATCTTAGCCCAAACGGCAGTCGCCGCCTATGACGATGATCACAGGGCAGAGTAGCACGGTTTCGCACCGGTTGACTAGCCGCCAGCCTCCATCAACTTCCGCATGCGCGATCCCGCCGGATCGAAGGCCGCTCCGGGTTGTGTTCGGGCCGAGTGGCGGGAGCCGGCGATGTCGATCTCGACGGCGGTTTCGGCGGCGGCCCGTTCGACAACGGCGAGGGCAATGGGTTTGCCGATACGGTGGCCGAAGGCGGCCGACGTGGTCTGGCCAACGATGCGACCGTCCCGGTAGACAGGCTCGTCGCCGAGGGGCCAGGCGTCCGTATCGTCGAAAAGGACCGTGACGACGGACTTCGCGGGTCCCGTGTCTCGAATTTGCTCGAGGACGTCCCGGCCGACGAAATCCGTATCCCAGGTAAGGGCGAAGGCAAGGCCGGCGGTCAAGGGGTCGGTGTCGCTGTCGATGTCGTGGCCGTAGGCGAGGAAACGCTTCTCGATGCGCATGGCCGTCTGGGCGAACAGGCCGGCCGGTCGGGCACCGGCACCGGCGAGGGCTGCATAAAGGTCGATTGCGCGATTGGCCACACAGGTGATTTCCCAACCCGCTTCGCCGACGTAAGACATGCGGACGGCGCGTACTGGCACACCGGCGATTTCCGTTTCCCGGTGGCGGAAATATTTGAGGTCCAGGATGTCCGTTGCGCCGGCCATTTCTGCCGCTTGCGGTGCTTTGGCGCCGGCCAGGGCAAGCGTGGCGTAACCGGCGGTTGCATCGGCGATCTCGACCCGTTCATTCTCCGCCTGGTGGCGGTTGAGCCAGGCTATCGCCCGCTTGACGGCGCCGGTGCCGACACTCAACCGGTAAGACTCATCGTCGAGACGCATGACCGTCATATCGTGTTCGATGCCGCCCCGCGGGTTGAGCATGAGGGTGAACCAGGCGCTGCCGGGCGGGCGGCGCAAGTCACCGGTGCAAAGCCTGTCCAGGAAGCGCTCCGCGTCGGGACCGGTGACATCGATCTTGCCGAGGGTCGACTGGTCGAAAAGGGCGGCGCCCGTATGGGCCTGGACGGCCTCGTCGGCGACAGCACCGAACCAGTCGGGTTTGCCGAAGCCAAGCGTCGGTTCCGACGTCTTGCCGAAATAGAGCGGTCGTTCCCACCCGTGGACCTGCCCGAAGTGAGCGCGTTCGGACCGCCAGACCGCGTTGAGCGGCAGCGGGCGCAGGTCGCGGGCCGTCGTCCACTGGCGGCTGGGGTAGGTGATCTCGTAATGGCGGCCCAACACCTCGGGCACGCGCTCGGCCAGAGCGTCGACGTCGTTCCAGCAGCCGGGGAAACGGGCCGGGTCGGCCTCGCCCAGGTCCATGGGCATGTGGCCGTGGACGATATTGTGGGCGAGCGCCATGCCAGCGCCGCCGCCGGTGGCGACGCCGACCGAGTTCATGCCACAGCCGAGAAAGAGGCCACGTGTTTCGGTCGCTTCACCGAGCAGGAAGGTGCCGTCCGGCGTGAAGCTCTCCGGGCCGTTGAGCAGCGTCTTGACCTCCGCTGTTTCGAGCGCCGGCAACCGATGGAGCGCATTGATCATCATCGGCTCGAAATGGTCCCAATCCTCGGGCAAGAGCTGGAAGGCGAAGTCCTCACCCAGGGTCTCGGGCGCGATGGCCTTGCCCATCGGCTCGAAGGAACCGACCAGGAGGCCGCCCGAATCGTCGCGGATGTAAAGATGGGAATCATGATCGGACAGCGTCGGCACGTTGCCGTTTAGCCCCTCGATCGGTTTGGTCAGGAGATAGAAATGCTCGCAGGGCCAAACCGGCACGTCGACTCCGGCCATGGCCGCCGCGTCCCGGCTCCAGAGGCCGGTGCACAAGGCGATGGCGTCAGTCCTTATGGTGCCTCGCGTCGTCTCGAGACCGGCGATGCGGCCGCCTTCGGTGAGAATGCCGATGACGCCCGTTTCCTCGAAGACTTTGGCACCGCGAGACTTGGCGCCCTTGATCAGGGCGGCGCAAAGGTCGGACGGACTAACGCGACCGTCGTCCGGCGACCAGGCGGCACCGATGACGTCGCCCGCATTCATATGGGGCCAGATGTCCTTCGCGTCGGCGGGCGAGATGGAGGAGGCGGTGAGGCCGAACATCTTGGCGAGCGCCACCTGGCGCTCGATATGAACGAGGCGGTCCGGCGTTGTCGCGATCGACAGCGATCCCTTGTTGATCCATCCGGTCGCCTGGCCGGTCTCCTGCTCCAGTTCCGGATAGAGGGAGATGGAATAGCGGGCCAGTTCGGTCATGCTCCGCGTCGAGCGCAGCGCCCGGACCTGGGCCGCCGAGTGCCAGGTCGTTCCGGACGTCAGTTGGTTGCGCTCGACGAGGATGGCGTCGCTGACGCCCAGCTTGGCGAGGTGGTAGAGGGTCGAGCATCCCATGACGCCACCACCGACGACGACGACGGAGGCATGGGCCGGTAGGGGCCGGCCGGACGTCATGGGGTGTCGGTCCAGTAGTACTCGTTGGCCCGCAGTACCGCTTCGTAGTCGGAGATGGCGGCGACACCAGCTTCACCGCATTTTACGGCGATCAGGGCGCTGAGCATTTCAAGGGTGGTGTTGAGGCAGATCGTCGACGGGAAATAGTGTGGGCTATGGGTATCGGTGAGGATGGCGGCGTCAGCGATCCGCGCCAACGGCGAGGCGCGGTTGTCGGTGACGACGGCGACTGTTGCTCCGCGTTCCTTGGCGAAACGGGTGGCATCGACGGTGGCATTGGCGTAGGGCGACGTGGAGACTGCAAGCACTGCGTCGTCGACACCGGCGAAGGCGACCTCGCCGATGGAACTGATGCCGAGTCCGTTGGCCAGTTCGACCGACGGCAGGGCCATGCGGCAGACATACTGGAAGCTCACGGCCTGCCCGAAGGAAGAGCCGCTGGCGACGACGAAGGTGCGATTGGCGGAGACCATGATTTCGGCAATTCGCTCGAGGCTGAGGGCGAACATCGGATCGCGAAACCGTTCAAAGCCGGTTTCCGCGGCATCGACGGTCGCTTCGACGAGTCCGGCGACCCCCTGCTTGTCCGTTGCCTTACGCAGACCGTCGGCACGGACGCCGTAGCTCGAGCCGGCGACAATTTCCTTGAACACGTCGCGAAACGCTTCGTAATTCTCGAAGCCGAGCCGCTGCGCCAATCTTAACATGGTCGGCGGTGATACCTTGGCCCTGGCCGCCAGGGTGCGCATGGAATTGACGGCGACGTCGCCCGGATTTCCAAGGATGACGAGGGCGGCGCGTTGGAGTTGCGGGCTCAGGCGCGGATATTCTCGGGAGAGATGGTCGATGATTTCTTCCATATCGAACCTCGCGGGGACGTAACAAATGTTACAATTATTTGAGCCCTGTTACTGTTGCAAATGCAAGACCTAAAGTTTTCCAGCACAATCAAGTTGACACTAGAAACAAATGTTTCATAAGCTTTCCGCACTCGTCACCGCAGGTGGGGGACTGGTGGCGCGTTGAGCGCTCAGTTCTGGCGGGTGGCGCCAATGTGGCGGTCCGATCGAGGCAACCGCCAACGAACATGTACAGGGAGTAAAATCATGAAAAAAGCGATCCTGGCCGCATCAGCGGCCGCGCTGCTGGTGTCCGCGGGTGTCGCCGAGGCGGCCCAGTGCACCAACGACGTATGGAAGAAGGTCATGAGCCGCGGCAAGATGGTCGTCGGCGTCAAGGCCGACTACAAGCCGTGGGGATTCCGTAACGAGTCCGGCGGATTGGTCGGCATGGAAATCGATATGGCGAAGGCTGCCGGCACGGCCATGGGTGTGGAAGTCGAGCTGGTGCCGGTGCAATCGTCGAACCGCATGCAGTTCCTCGAGCAGGGCAAGATCGACCTGATGATCGCGACCATGTCGGACCGCCCGGACCGCCGCAAGATCGTCGGCATCGTGCAGCCCAACTACTACACCTCGGGCACCAACGTCATGTCGCCGAAGGCGCTTGGCCTGAAGAGCTGGAACGACCTCTCTGGCAAGCCGGTCTGCGGCAAGCAGGGCGCCTTCTACAACAAGATCGTCACCGAGCGCCACGGCGCCAAGGTCATCGCCTTTACCGGCAACGCCGAGGCCAAGCAAGCGCTTCGCGACAAGAAGTGCATCGCCTGGGTCTATGACGATTCGTCAATCGGCTCGGACCTCGCGTCCGGCAACTGGGACGCCTTCGAGATGCCGCTCAACTCCGAGGACGACAACCCCTGGGGGCTGGCGGTTCCTCTGGCCGAGAAGGACTGCATCTTCGGCAATTTCATGTCCGGTCTCTCGTATAACTGGCTGCAGAACGGCCAGCTGATCGAATGGGAGAAGAAGTGGAGCATCAAGGCCACCGCCTTCCTGAAAAAACAGGCCGAACGCACCAAGGACTGGCTCGACAAGTAATCGCCTGACGGGGGAGGGCGCCCGGTCGGGGCGCCCCTTCCTGCCGTTGCCGCGAGCCCGCGATGGTCGACTTCATCCGCCAGCTGTTCCTCGACCTCTATGAGGTCGCACCGCGCTGGAACTTCATTTTTTTCCATGATCCAGTCCAGTGGGAGCGGGTCGTTTCCGGGTTCTGGGTGACGGTGCAGTTGTCCATCGCCTGCGTCATCTTCAGCGTCGTCATCGGCGTCGCCGGTGCCTGGCTGCAGGGCTCGCACCTGAAGCTGGTCCGCCGCATCGTCCAGGGCTACATCCAGTTCTTCCGCAACACGCCGCCCTTCGTGCAGTTGCTGTTTTTCTATTTCGCCCTCGGCCAGTTCACGCCGACCTATTCGCCGGATGGTTGGCTCGAGGTGCCGATCATTTCCAATGTCGGCTGGGCGATCATTTCTTTGAGTTTCTTCGCCGGCGCCTTCAATGTGGAGATCTTCCGGGCCGGCATCGAAGCCGTGCCACATTCCACCCAGGAAGCGGCCGAGTCGCTTGGCATGTCGCGGCTGCAGTCCTACATCTACGTGGTCCTACCGCTGGCTTTCCGAGTCAGCCTGCCGGCGCTCAACAACAACCTGGTCAATTTGGTCAAGACGACAACGCAGGCATTGGCCATCGCGGTGCCCGAGCTGCTTTATGAGTTCCTAGGCATTTGGAACGATTATCCGTCGGCGCTCTATCCGTCGCTGACCATGGTCTTCATCATCTACATCGGCCTCGTCGGCATCCTCGTTTACTCCATGCATCGATGGGAGCGGGCCATGCGCATTCCGGGGTACGGGCAATGACGGCGACCGCACGTAAAGGGATTCCCGGGGTCAATACCGCGCCGGCCACAGATCTCCCGGTTTTGCCACCGCTCGACCGTTCCAAGGCGGCCGGACCCGATGCCTTGCTGGTCAGCCGTTGGCTGGCTGGAATGCCGGCCTGGGTTCCGCTGGCGATCCTTGCCGTCATCCTCCTGTGGCCGCTGACAGCCGAAGCGGCCCGGTTCACCTATTTCAATGCCGTCGAGACCCTGTTCAGGTGGCTGCCGTTCCTGATCAAAAGCGGCTTCCTGTTCAACATCCTGATCTCGTTTTTCGCCATGGCCATTGGCACAGTCCTCGGCCTCGGGCAGATTTCGCTCAATCCGGCGATCCGCTGGGCGGCCAAGTTCATGACCCAGGGGTTCCGGAATTCGCCGTGGCTGGTCCTGCTTTACATCGTCTTGCTGGCCTTTCCGTTCGAGATCGTCATCGGAGACGTCATTATCCCCGTCCCCGATTGGATGAAGGCGGTGATCGGCCTCAGCCTGCCGATCATGGCCAATATCTCCGAGATTGTTCGGGGCGCCGTACTATCGGTACCGACGGCGCAGTGGGAAGCCTCCGAGGCGTTGGCGTTCTCGCGCACCCAGACACTGTGGCGGATCATCCTGCCGCAGTGTTTCAAGCGCATGATCCCGCCATGGATGAACTGGTATGCGATCCTGACCATGGCGACACCCTTGTGCTCGCTGCTCGGCGTCGAGGAACTGATAACCTTGTCGCGCCAGGCCATGGAAGGGTCCGACAACCATCCGGAGCTGCTGGTGCCTTTCTACGGTTTCGCGCTGCTCATCTTTTTCGCCTATTGCTATCCGATCGCGCGTTGGACCATCCGTCTCGAACGCCGGTTTGCGGTGAAGCTTTGAGGGAGTTGTACCCATGACCGCCACCTGGACCCCCGACCAGCCCATGGTCAGTGCCAAGGACGTCCATAAATCCTTCGGTGACCTTGAGGTGCTGAAGGGCGTCTCCATGGATGTCATGAAGGGTGAATGCGTCTGCGTCATCGGGTCTTCAGGCTCCGGCAAGTCGACTTACATCCGTTGCATCAACGCCTTGAACGACATCCAGAAGGGTTCGATCACGGTCGAGGGGCAGGAGGTCAACGATCCCAATCTCGATAAATTGGAGCTGCGCAAGAAGGTCGGTATGGTCTTTCAGCAGTACAACCTGTTCCCCCACAAGACGGCGATCGAGAATATCATGATGGCGCCGGTCCTGGTACTGAAGGAAGACGAGGCCCAGGTCGAGGAGCGGGCCCGTGACCTGATCAAGAAGGTGCGGCTCGACGGCAAGGAGAACAGCTACCCCGGTGAACTCTCCGGCGGCCAGCAGCAGCGCGTCGCCATCGCCCGGTCCCTAGCCATGCGCCCCGACGTCATGCTGTTCGACGAGGTCACGGCGGCGCTCGACCCGGAGACCGTGAAAGAGGTTCTGGTGACCATCCGCGAACTGGCCGAGGAGGGCATGACCTGCATCCTGGTCACTCACGAGATGGGCTTTGCCAAGGAAGTGGCCAACCACATCTATTTCACGGACCGCGGCATCATCGTCGAGCACGGCCCGCCGGCCACGTTCTTCAACGACGCCAAGGACCCGCGAACCAAGGAGTTCCTGAGCCAAATCCTCTAGCGGCTCGGGTCGGTGCCGGCTTGACGACACGCCGCTGCTTTTCCGACCCGCCTTCATTGTCTATCATCTTGAGGCTTTCGGATGTCATTTGGGGGGCTCGGTAGATCGCGCCGGCGGTGCGGGCTGTCGGCCAAGCTTCTGAGGGGGGTCCCGTGCAGATCAAAGCTCTCGCGTTCATTCTCGCCGGCGGCAAGGGTACCCGGCTCGCGCCTCTGACCAATGAACGGGCCAAGCCGGCCGTGTCCTTCGGCGGCAAGTACCGCATCGTCGATTTCGTCCTCAGCAATTTCATCAATTCGGGCATCTACTCGATCTACGTGCTGATCCAGTTCCGCAGCCAGTCTTTGCTGCAGCATTTGACCGAGGGCTGGCAGTTCGCCGGACCCCTGGGCCATCAGTTCATCATCCCGGTGCCGGCCCAGATGCGCTCGCCCGGCGAGACCTGGTATCGAGGCACCGCCGACGCCATCGCCCAGAACCTCAACCTGATCGAACAGTCGGCGCCCGACGTGGTCTGCATCTTCGGGGCTGATCACATCTATCGCATAAACGTCCGCCAGATGATCAATTACCATGTCGCCAAGGGCGCCGACGCCACCATCGCCGCCTTGCCGGTTCACAAGCGCCACGCCCATGAGTTCGGCGTCATCGAGGCCGATGCCGAGGGCCGCATTCACGGGTTTCATGAAAAGGACCCGAACGCGCCGACCATCGCCGGGCGGCCGGATGAGATCTTCGCCTCCATGGGCAATTACGTGTTCTCCGGCAAGGTCCTTGTAGAGGCCATCCGCCGCGACATGGCCGATGAGAACAGCAGCCACGATTTCGGTGCCGACGTGTTGCCGGCGCTGCGTGAAAAGGGCAGGCTCTATGCCTACGACTTCTCGACCAACCGCATTCCCGGCGAACCGGAAGACAAGCCCGCCTATTGGCGCGACGTCGGGACGCTCGATGCCTACTATGAAGCCCAGATGGACCTGCGTTCGATCGAGCCGGAACTGAATCTATACAACCGCGAATGGCCTGTCCGCACGGCGTCCTACGACGATCCGCCGGCAAAGGTGTCGTTCAACGAGGACGGACGTCGGGGCCGGGTCATCGATTCGATCATGTCGGGTGGCACCATCGTCACGGGTGCACGGGTCCAGAATTCGGTATTGGGGCGTTACGTCCGCATCCATTCTTATTCGGAGATCGACGACTGCATTGTGTTGGACAACAGCAACATCGGCCGGCGTTCGAAGATCAAGCGGGCCATCATCGGCAAGAACGTCAATCTGCCGCCGGATACGGTGATCGGCTACGATCTCGAGGAGGACGCCAAACACCACATGGTCACCGACAGCGGCATCGTCGTCGTCGACGGTGTCCGTTCGCCGACCCGTTTGGGACAAATCACGGTTACGGGATAAAACGTGGTCACACGGGCTCGACGACAGGTCACTGTGCTTGACAGCATCCCATTCAAGAGAAATATTCTCTTTTATGGGAATTATCGAAACAGGGGGTTCGACGGTCGATCAACGCATCGCGGTGCGCCTGAAAGGCTTGCGCGCCGAGAGAGGCTGGTCATTGAACCAACTCGCGGAGCGGAGTTCCGTCAGCCGGGCGACATTGTCCCGGCTCGAGAACGCGGAGGTCAGTGCCACGGCAAACGTCTTGGGTCGTCTCTGCGCGGCATACGGCCTGACCCTGTCCCGCCTGATGGTGATGATCGAGAATGATTTCGCGCCGCTCATCCGTCCGGCGGACCAACACCTATGGACGGATCCGGAAACCGGTTACCGGCGCCGCTCGTTGTCACCTCCGGCGCAAACTCTGGCCGGCGAGGTACTGGAATGCCGGCTCGAGCCCGGAACCCGGATTTCCTATGACGCGCCGCCCAAACCCGGTCTCGAACATCATCTGATTATGAGAGCGGGTCGGTTGGCAATCTCCCTAGGGGACGACACCCACGATCTGCAGACTGGCGACTGCCTTCGGTATCAGCTGTTCGGCGCCAACGTTTTCTCGACGCCCGACGACGAAGGCGCCGAATACCTGCTTTTCATCGTTTGAGGCGCCATGGACACGAGCCGACACGTTTCGATCGACACCGTTTCGCCGGACGACTTCAGGGGCTGTCTCAACGGTCTCGGTGAACTGCTGCACGCCTGCGTGCACGCCGGCGCCAACGTCAACTTCGTGCTGCCGTTCAGCCTCGCCGATAGCGAGGCCTTCTGGCGTCAAAAGGTGGCGCCGCCACTGGCCAGCGGAACCCGGTTGTTATGGGTGGCGCGCCATGCTGGTCGTCTCGCCGGAACCGTTCAGTTGGATACGGAAACGCCGCCCAATCAGCCGCACCGGGCCGAGGTGACGAAGCTCCTGGTCCATCCCGATTGCCGACGCCAGGGCATCGGTCGCGCCTTGATAGGCGAATTGGAACACGTGGCCGAACACCTGGGCCGCCGCCTGATCACGCTCGACACCCGGACCGGTGGCGCGGCGGAACCACTCTACAGGTCGATCGGCTATGAGACCGTCGGCACCATCCCGGATTTTTGCCACGACCCCATCGACGGCCGGCTTCATCCGACGACGATCATGTACAAGGTTCTTTAGTCCCGACGGTAGAGCTCACCCTGAAAGCGGAAACCGGCGACGGTCGGTCTTCCGCGCGGGTTCTCCTCCAACATCAAAGTGAAGTCCCGGGCTGGTTCGGCGACGGTATCGAAATACGGGTTGTCTGGACCGTTGACGAGGCGGCCCGATGCGGTATCGAGATGCAAACGCCACGAGGCGTCGGCCCAGTTTCGCCAAAGGACCGTTCGACCGTCCCGGCCGACTGTGAGTTTCCCGACGTGCCAATCGTTTTCCACGGGTTCGCGGCGGTAGGTGCCGGCGATGTCGGCGGGCGTGAGATGGGTGATGGAAGCAGGCACGATGCGGGCGTATCGGAGCGTTTTGTAGAGGGGCGGATCGGCATTGAGCAGGCGTTTGTGCAGGGCTTCGTGGAAATAGTCGGCTTCGTGACGCCCCTTGAAATCGGACGGCCAGGTGTTCCGGTCGAACCATTGGTGGCTTTTCGCTTCGAGCCCGAAATGCGGATAGAGCCTGAAAAGGTGGTGGAAGAACTCGTGCTGCAGCCACTGCGGCAAATAGGCACGGCGCTCGAGATCGCTATAGGGTCCGCGGCCGAGGTGTGGCGGTTTGCGCAGCAGCCAGAGGTCGTCGATGATAAAGACCGGCTCCCCCTTCGGGCCCAGACCCATTCCGCCGGAGATGAACTCCGACTTCTTGAAATCAGGGTATTTGGAAGGAACGTGTGACGGATAGAGAACCCACCACCAATCGGTTTGGTTCCGGGTCTCGGAACCGACAGCCTTCCAGATCTTTCTCCAGGCTTTGCCATCGAGACCGGCGAATCGACGAGGAGACCCGGCCGTTCGGACGGGGACGGTTAGCCCGCGGAGGGTGACGATGTCGACGTGCAGCCGAAGGCGGCCGTCGGTCAAAAAGGAAACGTATTCGCCGAACAGCCAGAGGGATTCGTCGATCACTTCGGGCGCGTGGGTGAGGCGTTTGTCGAGGCGGTTAACGATCCGTGTACCCTTGCCGCGATCAAGCTCACTTCGGTTTTTCGGCTGCGAGCCCTCGGAGCGCGGGACCAGGAGCACCGTCAATTGGACTGGATCGGCGTTCGCGCGGTTTTTGCCTCCGCGCCGGGTCCGCCAATCGACGATATCGGTGAGCATGCGGAGCGCATAGTAAAACGGCGGCGAGCCGAAATTGCGTGCCTTGTCGGCGGGCCGCGCGCGGTACCACGTCGTTGAACCTGGCGGGTCGGTACGCCACAAGGCGTCAAGCCGTTTCTTGGCGGCGGCGTACCGTTTGCGCTCGATCAGGGCCGAAGCTTCAACGAAGGCTCCCTTGGCGCGATCGAAAAGACGGTTGGTTTCTCTGGCGCTGCCTTCTTCCGCTATGAACCCGACGAGAAGGGCGAATGCCGCCAACACCCATAGCCTTGCATGCGTGGACCATTTCCGCATGGAAATACCTTATCACGTCGCCGGCATTCCCCGATCAAGCGGCTTCCGTTTCCCCCGAGCCACTGATGCCGGCGACCACCTGTTCGCCGTCGCTTTCGAGGAATTCGAGGAACGTCCGTGCCGCCAGCGGCAGCTGGCGGTTGACGGGATGCACGGCGTACCAGGGGCGGTGCAGAGGGAAGGCTTCGCAGTCGATAATGGCCAACCGGTCGAGGGCCAGTTCGAGACCGATGCCGTGGCGCGACATGACGGCGACGCCGAGGCCGGCCATGACACCCTGTTTCAGAGCCTCGCCGCCGCCCAGTTCCATGAACGGTGTCACAGAGACCTCGTTGGCGGCGAATAGTCTTTCCACCGCCTGGCGGGTGCCGGAACCGGGTTCGCGGACCAGCATGCGCTCGGCGGTCAGGTCGCCGAGCGTGATGGGGCCGCGCCGGGCGATGGGATGGTCCGGGTGGGCGACGACAACCAGTTCGTTCTCCAGGAATGGCACACTCTCGACATCGATATTGTCCGGCACCTGGCCCATGACATAAAGGTCGTCTTGATAGGATTCGAGCCGGGAGATCATGCGCTCGCGGTTGGTCACGGTCATCGACGGCAGGACCTTCGGATAACGGCGCACGAAAGCGCCGAGGAGATGGGGCAGGAAATACTGGGCCGTCGTCACCGCCGAGACGCGGACGGGACCGGCGACTTCGCCGCGTAGTGTCTCCAGGGCGTCGTCCAGTTCCGCCATCTGGCCCAGTATGTTGCGGCTCTTCTCCAAGAGCGTGCGTCCGGCCGCCGTAAGGTAGAGTTTGCGCCCGACCTGATCGAACAGCGGCATGCCGACATGCTCTTCCAGGCGCTTGACCTGGATGGAGACGGCGGGCTGCGTCAGGTGCGCTTCTTCGGCCGCTCGGGTAACGCTTTCGAGGCGTGCCACCGCCTCGAAAAGACGTAGTTGCTGCAAGGTCGCGTGCATGGGTTACATTAACATATATTTATGGAAAACATAAAAAGAAATAATTTTTAATTTATGGAGGAATCCATCACATTACGGCCCAGACACGAATTCCACAGTCATATGCGCTGGTTTTTAAGTGATGCCGGCGTGCCGCAGAGATCAAAGAGGACAGACCGAAATGGCCGAAAAAACCTATCAGGCAGGTGTTAAGGAGTATCGGGAAACCTACTGGATGCCCGAGTATGTGCCCAAAGATACAGACATCCTGGCGGTGTTTAAGATTACCCCGCAACCGGGCGTTCCCCGCGAGGAAGCGGCTGCCGCCGTCGCTGCCGAGTCTTCGACCGGCACTTGGACCACGGTGTGGACGGACCTGCTGACCGACCTGGAATACTACAAGGGCCGCGCCTACGCCATCGAGGATGTGCCGGGTGACGACGAATGCTATTACGCTTTCATCGCCTATCCGATCGACCTCTTCGAGGAAGGCTCGGTGGTCAACGTCTTCACCTCGCTGGTCGGTAACGTGTTCGGCTTCAAGGCCGTTCGCGCGCTTCGCCTCGAGGACGTTCGCTTCCCGCTGGCCTATGTGATGACCTGTAACGGTCCGCCGAACGGCATTCAGGTCGAGCGCGACAAGTTCAACAAATACGGCCGCGCATTGCTCGGTTGCACCATCAAGCCGAAACTGGGCCTTAGCGCCAAGAACTATGGCCGTGCTGTCTACGAGTGCCTGCGCGGCGGCCTCGATCTGACCAAGGACGACGAGAACATCAACTCGCAGCCGTTCATGCGCTGGCGCAACCGCTTTGAATTCGTCATGGAAGCCGTTCACAAGGCCGAGCGGGAAACCGGTGAGCGCAAGGGCCACTATCTCAACGTCACGGCCCCGACCCCTGAAGAGATGTACAAGCGTGCAGAGTTCGCCAAGGAACTCGGCGCGCCGATCATCATGCACGACTTCCTGACCGGGGGTTTCACCGCCAACACCGGCCTGGCGCAATGGTGCCGCGACAACGGCATATTGCTGCACATTCACCGCGCCATGCACGCCGTGCTCGACCGTCACCCGCGCCATGGAATTCACTTCCGGGTGTTGGCCAAGGCCCTCCGCCTGTCGGGCGGTGACCACCTGCACTCGGGCACGGTCGTCGGTAAGCTCGAAGGCGACCGCGAGGCGACGCTTGGCTGGATCGACATCATGCGCGAGAGCTTCGTCAAGGAAGACCGTTCGCGCGGCATCTTCTTCGATCAGGATTGGGGTGCCATGCCCGGCCTGTTCCCGGTCGCTTCCGGAGGTATCCACGTTTGGCACATGCCGGCCTTGGTCACCATCTTCGGTGACGACGCCTGCCTGCAGTTCGGTGGCGGAACGCTCGGCCACCCGTGGGGCAACGCCGCCGGCGCCGCTGCCAACCGGGTGGCGCTGGAGGCCTGTGTCGCCGCGCGCAACCAAGGCCGCGAACTCGAGAAGGAGGGCAAAGACATACTGACCGCTGCTGCCAAGCACAGCCCCGAGCTCAAGGCCGCCATGGAAACGTGGAAAGAGATCAAGTTCGAGTTCGACACCGTCGACAAACTGGACGTCGCCCACAAGTAGGCCGCCGTTTCGACGATACCCGAATTCGAACCAAATTTGAGGACAATGACAATGAGTGACGTTCAAGACTACGCTTCCAGCCTTTCGGATCCGAACAGCCGGAAATTCGAGACCTTCTCCTATTTGCCCGAGATGTCGGGCGAGGAGATCCGCAAACAGGTGGAATACATCGTTTCCAAGGGCTGGAATCCGGCTGTCGAACATGTCGAGCCGGAGAATGCCTTCGACCATTATTGGTACATGTGGAAACTGCCGCTGTTCGGTGAGACCGATGTCGACCGCATCCTCGGCGAGGCCGAAGCCTGTCATAAGGCCCATCCGGAAAACCATGTACGCTTGATCGGCTATGATAATTACGCCCAGTCCCAAGGCACGGCGATGGTTATCTACCGGGGACCGATCAATATCTGACGGACGAATATCCTATGCGGCCGGGCTTCACAAACCATTCCCCGGTTTTCAGCCCGGCCGCATACCGCTTTTTATTTCTTTTTCGCAGACGTAATTTTGGATCTTGTTGATCCGCGCTCTACGGGAGGACTCCGACCATGGCCGATGCCGGGAACCCCGAAACACCCATCGAACAGTATGATGCGGCTCAATACCTGATTGAGGATGAACCCTATTACCGGACCGTAAGCGACGAATTGCCGCTCTACGAGGCGGCTTACGAAGCCCGGATGCCGGTAATGCTCAAGGGGCCAACCGGTTGCGGCAAATCCCGTTTCGTCGAGCACATTGCCTGGAAGTTGAAGAAGCCTTTGATCACCGTGGCCTGCAACGAGGATATGACGGCCTCTGACCTGGTCGGGCGGTTCCTGTTGGATGTTAACGGAACCCGCTGGCAGGACGGGCCCTTGACCGTGGCGGCACGCATCGGCGCCATCTGCTACCTCGACGAGATCGTCGAGGCCCGCCAGGACACGACCGTGGTCATCCACCCATTGACCGACCACCGCCGAGTCCTGCCGCTGGAGAAAAAGGGCGAACTGGTCCATGCCCACCCGGATTTTCAGATCGTCATCTCCTACAATCCCGGCTACCAAAGCCTGATGAAGGATCTCAAGCAGTCGACCAAGCAGCGTTTCGCCGCGCTCGATTTCGATTATCCGGACGAAGAAACGGAAGCGGAAATCGTCGCTCACGAGGCCGGCGTCGACGCTGGCGTCGCCAACAAGCTGGTGCAGGTCGCCCGACGGTCGCGAAACCTCAAAGGTCATGGCCTCGACGAGGGCATGTCGACGCGGCTCTTGGTTTATGCCGGTCAGCTGATTGCCAAGGGTATCGACGTCGAGGCCGCCTGCAAGATGGCCCTAGTCCGGCCTCTGACCGATGATCCGGACATGCGTGATACCCTGGACGCAGCCGTCGGAACTTATTTCTGAAGGCCAATCGGAGGGTGAAGGACCGACACCCATGACCGGCCCCGCCGACTTCCGCGAATATCTCAGCTGCCTCGATGTGGATCACCCGCATTTCGCGGCGTTGGACTCTGCCTATCACGAGGCGGCGCGGGTGCTTTCGCCGCGCGGTCTCGCGAACTACCTTGAAGGCGTCAAGGCGATGTGCTCCCTCGGCCGGGGCGAGGACCTGATCCTGACCTATATTCAAGTGATCCCCGACGTCGCCAAGGAAGTGGGCGAGGACGTCGTCCCCGACATCGTCACGG
>Ga0209680_1000196_pt1 | contig 15553 bp, 9 predicted proteins | sample WorMetLIZISLAND1_FD_187413 | JGI IMG/M metagenome (GOLD analysis project Ga0209680, IMG submission 187413) | Marine gutless worms symbiont microbial communities from Max Planck institute for Marine Microbiology, Germany - Olavius loisae LIZARD... ... | reverse complement strand
CGCGCACGCGTTAATTGGCAATGTTGGCGACGGCAATTTTCGACCATCTTTTTATAAAAAGCAATATCTCAGCAATGGACAGACTGGTTGTCGTGAAATTTCACACAAACATTGTAAATAGATGGCTTTTCATGATACAAAGAAAAATAATGGCTATCATTCTCTATTCATAAAGTTATTTGGACGTGTTTAGGGCGGCCGTTTTTTTTCTGGACACGGTGTAGATGCTCTGTATGTCTCTTTATAATATTACTGCATGATCTCTAGCCTCCATTATCTCCTCAAGTACATGTTAAAAAAGAGTTAAAGCTGGACAAGTTCTTTATGGACAAGCCCTCTCAGAACTACGGCGTGTCACCGAAGTATGGTGACACAATTTTACTTGCAACCCTACATAAGCGAGCACATCCTGCCTTAACCCCAGCTAGTAAAGGCTGGTACTCGATTTACCTACTGCGGAGGGATGGAAGGCTGAGTAGACCTAGGTCTGATAAAGCACGGACCAAGAATTGAACCCATGACTGCTAGGACAGAAGTCAGACGCTCTACGGCTGTGCCACTGAGATGATGTTTTATTTTTGTGTCTTAAAATACCTCTTCTGCTCAAGATTATGTCACCGAATCCGAAACACGTCGTAAAAAATAGCCAGCAAAAGACAGGAAGAGAAACTGCAATGTGAGAAGTGAACATATATCACTTGCCAGTTTGTCCAGGAAACCCAAGTGATGTCATCGCAGCTCCACACCTGCACGACCTTTGGCTCCAGCTGGTCAGTAAATATCTTTGCAGCAAGTTGACCGTACAGCACTATATCAGTCTGAACAGGTTGAGAATCACCAGGAAAAGGCGTGTATTCACAGTGCAAGAAACGCTGAGTGGGCGGTGCTTCAACGACCGACGTCTTAATTAGCTTCAATGGCACAAACTCTTCTTTGTCCTCAGGACCTCCACAACACAAACATAACAACAATGCACAGTTCCTGCCTTATTTGCTAACCACAATTTTAGATATCCACATTTATTTAATGACAACTGGTTAGCTTTCAAATACTTGTTAAAACAGTGCTCAATGCTCATATTGTATGCTACAGAGGTATCACTAATTCAGAACAACCAACTCAGCAACATGCTATTAATAACAATTTAATGCATATATTAGATCACAAGCTGCAACAAGAATTTGAGTGCTTTCATAACTGCAAGTGATAAAAGACAAATACAGTATACAAGTGCTCGATCAGTTTTGAAACCGAAAACCATGGTTTTTCAAGGAAACCACACCCAAATAAAACTGCAGTCTTCTGGCACTTTTTGGCAGTTTTCATTGTAATTAAATGTGATGTTTTAGAGATATAAGTTTTTTAATTAAAATGCCAGATTACTACCGAAGAACAAAAAATAAAGTAAACAAAAACGGCGACTGTTGCATAGTATTTGGCGAAAGCCAAGGTTTTATGCTCGGTATTTTCAAAAAACCGCTCAAATACTGCCTATTTTTGGTTGCACTTTAATAAAACTGTACTATTTTTCACAAAACGCTCAAAAACTACAATTATTGCACTATCTTTCAAAAATCAAAACTCTCACTGGGAGGTAAAGCAACAGAGATGGTTACAGTAAATGTAACTTGGTGAGTTCCAGGTTCATCTGCAGGTATAACTCGACGACTGGGCCGTGGATTGCCAGATGATTCATACATGTTTCCAGCGGCTACCAATGACGCATCAGAAGCATCTTCATTTCCAGCATCCATAGACAATCCACTTGTTGGTTGCTTGATGATCAACTGTGATCCAATCTGATCCCCGTACACTGTAGAAGTGTCAACCAATTTAACAGGTGACTGGCCACTAAACTCCATATTTCTAAATCCTTATTGCTTCAGGTATTCATACCACAATTTCATGAAAGTCAATGTCATCCAGCAGATCTGACTGAACCTAGTAAAAAAAACAAAAAAAACTGTAAGAATGAAACTGCAGACAATATTTACAAATATAGTACAATGTATATAGTTAAAATAATTCATCCAATGAACACCTTATTGCACTCAATATACTCATTTTAACAAATTCATCTGTTGCTAAATTGTGGCAAGTTACTTCACAATGCACATGCTGTGGTACTGTGTGCTGTGGTACTGCATTAACTTATCACCAGAACAATAATAATAATAATAAGTTCACTTATATTGCACAAATTCGCCAAGGCTACAAATGCACACTCAAATGTAAATAGTTCTGCAAAGGAAACTCTTCAATCTCTCTCTGAAACAGGCAGTGAGATGTCCGGTGAGTGACATTCAACTGGCAGACAATTCCACACAGCAGGACCACTGACTGCAAAGCTTCGGGCTTCGTAGTTCGTTCTGGTGCATGGAACTTTCAGCTGATGGTGACTGGCGAATCTCAGACTAGAACATCCAGGACAGTCTGATGTCAACTGACAGATGGCTACAAGTTAGAGTGGTGCCAGACCATGAACACAAATATAGACGAGCAACGCCGTCTTATAATTCGCGGACTGGCAGCCAGTGCAACTCACGTATCACTGGCATTATCCTTTCGCTACTAGCGACAAAGCGGCAGATCAGTTGCAGTTTCTGCAGCCAGTGGTGTAGTAGCAAATTTGGAGCTGGGGGAATGCTCGGGTCTGCAGCTTTTCACTACTGCATACCAGTTAGGACTACTGTAGAGAATTAAAGTCGTGCAAACAATATTACGATATACGAAATGAGGCATTTCACATCAATATAAGAGAGCTGTTAACTATTTTCTAGACTTTTCATTTTCTTTTCGTTTCATGACTTTTCTTTGCAGGCCTATTTGGGGGAACGCTACTGTATCAGCGTTCCCCCATGTCCTGATAGTAGGTGGGGGAATGATGTTCCTCCGACAAAATAGTTCGGGGAATGGAGTAAGAGTTCCCCCACATTCCCCCTCCACTACACCACTGTCTGCAACAGGTAACCGCTGACACATGCAAATTTGCTGTCAAGCTGTCAAGTCGTTTGAACACAAACGTGTTGACAAGTGTCTTTCTTGACTCGACTGTCAATGACTGGTTGATCGACCTCAGCTGTTGCAGTTAAAAGAAGCAGGAACGGCTCTGTGCGGGCACCTGGCTAACCTTTGGCAATCGTCGTCAAGTCAAAATGCATAGATCATATTGATGACATCTGAAATCCACACCACTGCATTCGGTAGAGTAAGTGACTGGCTCGTGACTCTGTTAAGCTGTTGGCGCATACAAACTACATGAGACAACCTGTGTCTTATCATCATTCAGCTTCAGTCGATTCCTGGAAATTTGGTCATTGATCTGCATAGTACAAGCAAAATTAAAATGGACATTTCTGCAAAGCGCAAGTTCGAAAATGGGGACGAGTAAAGATTGCCGGAAACAGCTGAATGTCCAAAAGTAGGTAATAAGGCATTACGTAGCAAGTATGCGAGTGGAGTGAAGAGAGACGATTGTGTGTCTCGTATATTCAAGTAGAGCCTTGGTCTACCCCACCTGATCTGTGCGAACTATCAATGTGCGAAATTCCTATACAACGTTACAAGTACGATTTGTCTGCGACGAAAGAAATACACAAGCGCATTGACGTAATCTGTTATCCAGTATAGAGATACCTGAAAACTAGCTGCACTACATGTTATAATATAACTTTATATATCATTTACAGTTTACCGTTGCCTAGCTACGGCAACAACTTTACAAAGAATATGTAATATAAGCATCGTTGGTATTAATTAGTGAAGGGCAATGTTAATAAAATTGATGTATTAGGTTATTTCGATGTTCAAGTTCAAATTAGATATCGTCAACGTCAATTGTCAGTCACGTAACACTGTATTAAATTTTATATAATAAAACCTTTTAAAAACTTCCAAAAATCATTAAAATATTCTGTGGGCTGCTGCCTTTATAAGTAGAAAATATTTAAATGCTAGCACTTAGCATTACAACTGTATCATCGACATCGTTAGTGCGCCAGAGAGTTATGCATAATAACTATTTTTACCGTGCGTTCGATGAGAAAATTAGCCTGTACCAGGCAAAGAAACACCGATCTGCTCCACGTGGCTGTGATGGGAACGTGGCATTTCCTTGCAAGAGCACAGCTTTTTGGTCTCTTTGCAGAATAAAATTGGTAATAGGGCATAACTAAGTTTGCATTCTACCTACCAGCCGATCGAATAATACCTACAGCATATTATTTCAGGCAATGCTTCACAACAATCACAAATCAATGACGATTAGTTACTTGCGTCTGTCGTCGCCTGTGACGTTATGTATTGTGGCTAAACGGTACGTGCTAGAGCAAAAGTTACTATTGACACCTATAGCGTAAATCAATTGGTACCAAAATGAATGACTTTGACCTTTGTTTAGAGGTCGTATCAAGGTCATGTCAACCATTGCGTCACATTCTCCATTGAATTTGAATATCTCGGAAACTGTTAGAGATAGAGGATTAATTTAGTTCCAAAGGACCACCAATAGGAAATGGCCTATGGGGTAATACTATCATATGGTCACGTGACTGATGACGTCAGGCGACTCCAAAACGTCAAACTCGTGACCCCAATACGCTTAGAGATCAATATCTGGAAAACAGCTGGAGATGCTATTTAGTAACAATCGCGAATAGTCTGCTGTGAGGCAGTACAGTTGGCTATATCCTAGCGATAGCTTGACTTCTTGTCAAGTCTTTGGCCTTCACCTTTGCCTGTGTATGTTATAAAGTTCTTGAAAATTTCAAGGACACAGTAATAGCAATCTGATTGACTGTATTTTATATAACTAGATTGTTGTAAACCAAACGTTAAATACATATTTTTGCACCATTCTGAATGTTCCACACAATCCTTGCAAGTGATTGTATCGCATATGAAGACAATTATGTCCTGTTCTTTGTTCCTTGCCCTCAGCAAGCCTTGGTACAGGTCCTTGGCCTTGGTTCAAGTCCTTGGCCTCGAGATTTAAGTCCTTGACTCCATCACCAAGATCAAGATCTTAACAGTGATCAAGAGCCCAAACGTTTCAAAAGACAAAAATCCCACCTGCTGGTATTGTAAATGGCTGTATAGTATCAAAAGCTCAATTAGTCAAAATGGAAAGAATAGTTTTGTGTGCAAGGTCTTTCTAAAGAATTTTGTGTTATTATGATGCTTTGAAGTGGTAAAGAGTCCTTGAAATATAGAATGCATTGTTAATTTTATGGCAACTCCCTCCAGGTCTCTTGTCTGTGCCTTTCTGGATCTATGCTAATGAACTTGTGAATAGCAAACAAAAATCCTCTAATAACACAGACATTTATTTTAATAACGACAATAGCACAGCATGAAAGTAATGGTGAAAACAGTGTCCTGTGAAAACAATTAATACTGTGGAACTACATACCCCTCTCAGACCACTGCAGTAACTGTTCATCAATGCATTAGCATTACGAGGTCACAAAATTCAGAAATATAAAACCGACTGTCGACAGCATAACACAGATGAAAACTCCAAATATGCAAAAATGACTTCAGTACTTTCAAACGTGGATAATCATATATGTACATAATATATATGACAGTGTCAAACATTGCCAGTTATTCAGCAAAATAAGAAATTATCAGTGCTGCATGTAGATATGCACAAAATAAGCTATATACCAAACATGCCAGCTTGGCTGTTCACAATAATAGCCAAACTGGCATGTTCTGAATATGCAAGCTGGCTACTACTGTCAATTCATCTGCAAGAGATTCGCAACAATGAACAACAAGTACTATATTCAAGGTAATAATAAAAATATGACTACTGATAACATGAAATACAATACATACTAATCTGAAGCACTAACCACTAATAAATAGTCATAAATATGTAAACAAGCAGCTGTAAATATAAATACAACTAGGGTGCAATAAGGGATATTAACACGTTACAGTACTGTGACGATACTGATCTGTAGTGGTTACTCTGTGTTTGTGTCCCATTGCGACCACTTGCAAGCTCCGTGGCCCACCTGCAAATCTGTGTGAACACTGAACACAGCACAGGCTGCTGCTCCCAATAATCTCACCTTTGTTGCTACAGAAATCCCATAAGTTCACCATAACATTGTCAATGATGTATGTAACCTGTATATAGTCTGGCTCTAGCTCTTTGGAGCATTCAGCATCATTGCTAATCAGAGAATTATCTAAGTACACAAAGTATCCATGTGCTCTAGTTTCTGTCAATACAAGTGGTCGTCCAGCATTTGCATAAATTAACAGATTTGACGAAAAAGTTAACCTTAAAAACACACCAATTCAACAGTACAACACAGTAGTACAACATAAAATGTGTTAACCATGAGCTGTAAAAAGCAATGTAGTATATAATGGATGCATAAAGACTCGTACTCAATAAACGACTGACTATGTAATTGAATGGTTGGTTGACCAACTGATTCAGTGTTGAAGCCAGCCAGGGCTGATACTAGTCAATAGATATGTCAGCACAGGTGACCTCAGGTCATTGGGTGATCTAAGCTGTTAAACCAGCAGAAGGCTCCCATTACTTCCTGCCAGAGCCAGACCTACTGTTATGGTCACAGCCTCACAGAAACACCATGTGACCAGTCTTAAGTTATACAGCTCGCCAAGTTGGTTGGTTGGTTGGTTAGGGTTTAACGGCATTTTAAGCACGCAAGTAGCGGCTATATCATGCCTGAGGAAGTTAGCTCGCCAAGTGTTTGGTATCAGAGGCACACACACAATAGTGTAGAACTAGGCTGGAGACATTACACAGCCAAGCCATGACCCACAGACCAACAGGTGGCAGGTCAGATGCTCTAATTGCTGTTCTACCCAGTAAGGCTATGGCAGTCTGCCAAAGACGACGAACAGATCTGAAACAGATGGACAAACAGCTAACACACGTCCGGCTGGAACTGACCTTGAACCAGTCTCTGTGTGTATGTTTGTGATTGTCCTAGCAACTGCCAACAACAGCAAGTCAAAGACGAACAGGCAACCCAACCAATGCACCTAAACATAAACAATTTACAGACTCGGAGACGCTTTGACTAAGTTCATAAAAAGTTCAAACACATTTCTGTAAATCAATCAATCATGCCACTTGCGTATCTATGACACACAGGCCATATTAGACATAGTGATTCCACGTAGTTTAGCTATAATACGTGACTCAGTCTCATTTTCACACGAATAAATACGTGAACTGGGTTTACACTGGAACAAAGCATCAACTGCAAACATAACATAGAAGAGGTATTAGACGCGCAATCAGCCTAGAACGCATTTCTGTCATGGCACTCAACACTGGAACTCCATGCAGTCAACCAGCTGGCCATGTGTTGTCACGATCAATGGGAGGATCAAGGCAGCACTGGTGAGGAACAGTCTGGACTGTGGAACATGACTCATGGAACTGGCAGATTCGGACCATTCAGCAGACCGATGCGCTGTTTCTTCTTCCTTTGCTCCTGCATCTGTTTGTCAAACCAGAAAAACCAGTCATTACTGTATGGAAGCGAGGTGTGGGCTCTAAAGAAACATGATCTCAAAAGACCGCAAGCATTTGAAGTGTGGATATAAATGTTTCATGGACACAGCACATATCAAATGAAGCGGTACTTGAAATGGTGGGCAAAAAGAAGAATCTGATAAGTGCTCCGAGGAACAGACAACAGATGGTTGGGACATGTCTTACAACATGATTGCTTAAACATGAACAGAGTTGGAAGGAAGGATTGAAGCCCCGGCCGCTCAATGACAGTGTTACTGGGTTATTAAAGATAGATGACATCACATAAGGATGGATGGATGGATGGTTAGGGTTTAACATAAATGATGAGCTGAATAACAAAGCACAAGATACTAAGACACAGCAGCCTGGCGTCAGTGAAATGAATAACGTGTCAGCAGACAGAACACCAAGAAAGCCATCAATAAGTGCACATATAATCAGAATATAGCATGCCAGTAATGTAAAACATATTTGAAAGCATCACTCGACAACTAGCTTTTGACTCATATTATCAACCTGCACTACTTGGCTATCAAACACTACAATATTCAACAAACTATACTTCCAAATTATCTTCATTGTTGGTGCTTAGATGATACAGTTTCATTGCAGCTTTCAAGCTCACTCAACTACATTTACATGCAACTTTCGTAACTCGTCAACAATTGGTGATCAATTGACCTGTTCCTTGAGTTCGTTAAGTTGTCTCGAAAGAGTTTCCACAAGTTCGTTTGTCTGCAACAGTTGTGCATGCAGATTGCGCAGTTCACTCTGTTCACTTTCTGCATCGTCAGCAGCCAATGACATCGCCCGCATCCGCGGAAACCAATCCAAGTTCTTCTCCTGTGCAACACGCAAAACAGTTGGTCAATAAGTTGCGAAAAGACAATTACGAAGGCACGGACAAGTTGCTCTCAAACAGCCAAAAGTGCAACACATTTTAAAGCTTCAAATAGCCACAAATGTCAAAAATTTTCCAAAAATATCATCGACACTCTGCTGTGTCCTGATATGCTCCAAATTTTCTGTTGGGTATGATCGAAATAACACAGTTGTGTTTGCCAATATATTCAGTTAATCAGACACCAACCACTGAAAGTGGTATTGTATAAATAGGCAACTCTTACAGAAGGCACGTTCACACCTTCGGCTTCTGTCAGAGAGTATGCAACAACATATTTGACTAAAACATTATGGCAAACAACTGAAACGTTATAGCAGATTACATGCATGCATGCCAAGTAAAGCCCAAGACTAGTCACAGTTTCTGATCATCTAATGAAATCCCACGTTCTGAATGGTGCAGCTTGGTCACAGGTCACAGCTCATCCAACAAACTACCACTTCTGCTGAGGATTTTGTACAATTTTCAGCGACTTACAAAAATCACAAAATTTGTTTGTCTGAGACACTGACGTTACTAATAAGAAATTACTGTTATCACTTACACGTTACATACATATTTCTGTGGAGATTATGTCCAAAATAAGTTTGTGAAATTACATCTTAGTTATAAATGCCGAGTCAATCAGTGGAGCATTCTAGCTTAGCAGCTTGACTATCACTTGTTGCATATCACGATTACACTACGAGCATTAGTAACATTAGTAACCAGTCAAATATTAAACGAACCTTAATCATTGAATGAACATAGCTTTCAGGTCCAGTAAATTCAGTCGGATCTTTGACCCGAATGAGGACAATGAAGTATAAATAATGCCACATGTTGTGCTCCTGCTTGCAGTGTTCCTCAAACGATACTGTCTTGTTGTCAAATGATGCTCGTTCCAGGCCTACAATATAACACACGAATATGCCTTTGCATATACATGCTCTGAAACAATCAAACATTTGAGAGTGTTGATGCAACAACAATCATGGATTTTATCAAAGAAAGCAACTTCTACCATCTTGTATACTGGTAGTGTTATTTGTATTATTTATTTTTTTACATTAGCCATCATAGCTTTGTTTTTACTTTTTAATCACTTGTTTATAACCTTATTCTTGTTATGGTCTATAAATGGTATATATTTTCTGCGCAACAACCAACGTGAATGGCACTGTATAGCCCAACTGTGCTGATGAGACGTTAAAAAAACTACTCACTCACTCACTCATAAAACATTAATAAATCAAGATTTTCTCTTGTGCAAATTATGACATATGACAACAGTAACTCTCTGCTAAAAATTGAGCCATTTAATAACATCAACAAACTCGACTGTCAACATTCAAACAGAAAAAGGTTCGTTTTTGTTACCTAATGGGTGATACATATTCGCACGGTACATCCTCAAACAATCTCTACATATTTTTACACGATTACGAAACATTGACAGCAAGTCTTCTGTACCACATATGAAGCAGGAGTTCTTGAGAATCTCTTCTTTCTGCTGTTTCTCGCTCCTCAGGTCAGCAAACGTGTCGATAATGACACCAAAGATGAGATTGAGGACAATGATGATGACGATGAAGAAGAACAACAGATCGTAGATGACACGAGCAAAGAACAAAGGCTCCTGACAACAGAACAAATCACCACGTCACTGCAGATGACCCAGAGACTACAATGTACTTGACAACAAGTCACAACTATCATCAACATCATTCATCACTGAGAAAGCACAGCCATTTATTTTCATACTGCTTCGTCAAAAAGAACGTTTCGTTGCCTGTCACACAGCTGAATAAAGTCCTAGGCTGAACAGTCGGAGATCACTCTCGACCTTACAAAGCCAGTAGAGGCTGTAATAGCACCAATATGTAAGAAGACGACCCCCAGTGGGAGGCTCGAGAGCATGTGCATGTGCATGTGCAGCACTAGCTTTGTGTCTAAAACTCTACGACCAGGTTGACCCGATTTTGCCACGTACAAGAACCACCAGTATCGGTTGCAGAAGCTTCTCATTTATGCTCCTGTCATCTGAAACTCTCTTCCACTACAACTTCACTCACCCTCCATCAGTCAGAGACAGTTTTCTGGTGGACTGAAAGCACACCTTTTCAGCAGGACTACATGCTATGAGAACTATTTAAGAGCAAACTGAACTGAACTGAACTGAAGCTGCACTAAAGACAAAAGTAGCAACTGGTTGGGTTTTATATGGAGACATGTGCCATGAATGAGATGTAGCTATCTGTACTGAGGATGGAACTTTCACTGTTGGCTAAAGCCTTAAGCATCAGTGCCCCTTCATTCTGGAACTTTTAAGCCTGCATAGTTGAAAACAATTCTCTTCCTCCTTCCCCCAGTCTTAGCATATGATTTTTCAAAGGTATAACTAACTGCGGTATAACTAACTGGTAACTGCACTGGTTTCCCACAAAAACGAACACAGTTCCACTGTAGCAGTTTTTAACTCGTTGTGCTTCTTAGCCAGTACTATATCTTGGATGGTATAAGAATTACGAACGACAGAGACAGGGTACCATCTGATTACGCGTGTCCCGTCTAGGCCGACTAGAAAGTCAAGAATAAGTAAGTAAGGCAGACTGAAGAGACGCCAATTCAAGTTACCATGCTGCTGGGTTTGCGGAGAACGTCACCAATGCCGCCACCGTTCCGCAGACCTTCATTCAGCGTCGTAACAATACACATGATCAGTGAGTCACAGCGACTCTCTTTGCCTCCGTTGCTCTCAACATCTGCAACTACAGTCAGTTGCCTACTACTCTATACTCTTGGCGTTTTGTTAACAACGCAGCTGAGTTGAGTTGAGTAGGGTTTGACGTCGGCTCGACACAATATAGGTCATTTCAAGCCAGACTGGACTAAATAGTTCAAAGGTCTTTATGGAAAATGTCTGGGAATGCAGAAAATGGATTTCTCAAGAGAGATGCTCTTCCTGATAGATACACCATCCATGATGTCATCAAATTGTAAACAAAAACAAAAACGTTGAGAATCTGATGTTGTCATGAATTCACAACAGCAAGCACAAACCAACAACAGTGGGTCGCTTTAACTTTTGACTTAGCCTTTCGCTCAGCGATTCGCTGAGCAAAACCTTAAGCTGAACGTTAAAGTCCGCACTATTAGACCAAAGTTCAACTTAACTTCGGTCTAAGTCTGAACTTAAACCGTAAATTTGGCCTAAGTCTTTCGCTCAGCGAAATCACTTTACTTTAGTCTGGACTTAGACCGAACTTTAGCTCAGCAAAAGGCTCAACGACAGGCTAAGCCAAAAGTTAAAGTCACCCAATTATACAACACTTACTCGATAGCAGTTACACAAATAGCTGCAACGTCAGAAGAACAAGCAAATACAAGATAATTATGAACATCAGTACAGAGATAACAAGTTAGTGAAATGATGCAAATGTTAAGACTGTCTACACTATACAGCAATAAGACTACCTCCAACTGCAGCTGGTTCATCTGCAGGAGATGTTTGCTCTGTTGACAAGGGGCAGCTGTCATTTACCCAACAGTAATCAGACCAGTCACTGTCAACTGGTTCTGACCCGTTGTCTAGCAGGTTAGAAGCCACTGCCTTCCCTTCATCTAACAAACAAATTTATCACGTTCAGCAACACTCACTACTTCAGGACAATACTACAGCACCTGTGATGCACGAACGCCGTATAAAAACACACAAAACTTAACATAAAGCGGGTTAGTGTAACGTGCCAACAAAAGGCCGAGTCATCATCATCATCAGGATTTTTAAAGTGGCCTAAGCAACAACAGTTACTGCTAGGTCCACTGTAAGTCCGAATAAGAATGCCGAAAGAGTTGAGTCTTGAGACGCTGCCGGAAAATCTTAACGATGGTGCTGAGGTAAGGTTCACAGGAAGACTATTCCAAAGACTGGCGGCGAAGAATGGATGGATGGTTTAACGGCATTTTAAGCACGCAAGTAGCAGCTATATCATGCCTGAAAAAGTTTAAAGTTTGTTAGTAAGGCCAATGGCGTGTACAAAAGAGATTATGCGTTTAGGATGAATGTTATGGAAGAAATCCTTGAGATTAGAAGCTGTATAGAAATTCTGGTGAATGATATCAAAGTTGATACAGTTGATGAGTATATGCTCCACAGATTGGCGGCGAAGACTGGGAAGGCCCGTCTGCCGATGGTAGTAAGATTGTAGGATGGCACAATAAGTTGGTCGGGATTAGAGGATCGAAGTCACAGTCTGGATGGCACATTGGCGACCCGGGTGAAGTAGGATGACAAGGTACGCAGGTACGCAAAACGAGTCAGTACTATTAAAGCTGTGTGTTATAGTACTTCATAGATCTCCTTCAATATGTTGACGTCACATAAGGTGAAACTACAAAGAATTTCTCGCAATTTTAGCTATCAATCCCCAGTGAATCCCTAAGTTCATACCCTACAAAATGTTACAAAAAGTCAAAAGAGAAATTCTGCCACATAACCAGGCTGGCCAGGCATCATGGAACCATAAAACAACAACGAGACGTTAGGTAACCTAGTGCTGGGTTATAAATGAAGCAACTCGACAATCAACAACGAACACGTATGGATTAGCAAAATGTAAACATGACTGCAGCATTTCCATGACAAATTGGTTTATTCTCCACACGACACTGTCTGGTATTCAATCCTGGAGGTTGACTATAGCACAAGTTTTGACTGGCCAGATATGCCCACTCAACCTTACAAAATCCCCCTTGATTGAACTCTCATGCCATAGTATACATGCTAACTATTACTGTACACTGATAGAAGTACATATTAACAAAAAGTGAATAATTTGAATAAATGTCATTTTAAAGCAGATAATTATTAGTAGCCTTACAAATCAGCCATAGTTATCAAAAACAAATTTCAAGTGTGTATATCAAAATGCAAGCACAACACATGCAACCGTTTTAGAAGTGTACTGGTCACTGATCAACTGACTATGATTATTACACGGCAAAACAACTGTATTGATTGAGCATGGTTTAAGGTCTCCACCAACACAGTATAGGTTATACAAGTGCAATTAATTATATGCTGTGAGTTAACAAGTACCGTTGACAATGCCAACTGACTGCAGCGGATCAACTTCGATCATGAAGTCGTCCTTGAAGATGACGAAGCCAACTATAGAAAACAGATAGATGAGAATGAACGCTAGTATCGCAGTCAGGATGATCGACCGGCCATTCTTTGTCACAGATCGTATCACATTAAACAATGTTTCTTCACGATAGACGATGTCCAGCAACTGAAGCGCACACACACCAGTGGCTAGTCACAGAGCATTTTACAGTACTGGGAGTCTGGGTCTCAGGCTACTTTCATTAGTCACATCGGCTAAAACCACCGCTGTAAAATAGTTACATTAAGAATAAAGCATCACAGTACTACACACAAGCAGTCACTGGCTGCTGAACAATTTACCAGTATAAAATATGCTCTAAATAACTTGCTTTTTTACAGTTATGCTACCTTTCCAGCCAATTTTCGCATGAAATTTATGCCATCAGGCAGAAGGGGATGCTAAAATTAAAGGGCCATAGGCAATACCCTGTTTTAGTGGCAATATCATTCAGTATTGGACAACTGTAGTGTGAGGCTCAGGCTCAGTGGGGTAGTGGTTAACGTGCTGGCACTCAGGGCTAGAGGTCCTCCTGGGTTTGTATACCGGCACTGCCACTATTCTACTGTGTACCAACCTTGGGCAACTCACATTGCCTCCCTAGTCTTCTCAGCTGCTAGAAACTGGGAGGTACAGAAGGAGTTTCAGACTGGACCGATATAACAGCTGAACTGACTGAGTGCGTTAGATTAAGCAGAATGGCTGTGTAGCTATAGAGCTAAGAGCTTTAGAACTCAATATAAAATAATCTCAATTAAAATTTTGAATTTTTACGCGCCAAAAACAGGCACAAGTCCGATATATCAAATAACTAAGACTGAATAGTGATCAATAAAACTTAGCTTGCCGCAACAATGTGACTCAGTGACTCTGAAAAATACGAGATTCAAGAAAAGTGAGACTAAGCAGGTGTAAGACTATGCAGGATCCTAGGCAAGGAAAGAATGAAGACCACTCCAGGAACAAGTGGATGTAATATTACTACTAACAGAAACACATATCCACACCACATAATGACAAGTATAATAAAACAAATGTCTACCGATCATCGGCAACTTCTTATAAGAAACTCTGTGTGAAATGTGACACTAGTAACTCACAATAAGGCTGTAGAAGAACTCGTGCACTGTGAGGCCGAGCACGCCGAACGTCACGTAGCCGATAGGATAGAGAAAGTCAAAGTCTCGCAGTATCTGTCTGCATGGCTTGGTGAATGTGCCGTGGTTACCCATCACGCTCACCGCCAGAATAACACCATTCAAAACCTAATCATTCAATACACAGTCTACGACATGTACGTGGCAACGTGCCAATGCTTCAGTTGGCAATTATAAAAGTTAACAGTAATAGAGATGAATATTTCGTATGGAGGGAATTCTCCATATCAATGCAGCTTTGCCTCGTACACTAAGTATACTAGCAGAAATGTCATAGAAATCTGCACATCACTGACGCAGTGTCAATGTAAAGGTGCTAAAATGGCTGAGATTAGTTGAGTAAGGTTTAACGTCATGCTCGATACATAGGTCATTTTGGAGGTGATTTTCCCAGCCACTATCTTAACTGGTGCAAATCAGCCAGCCTTCTGAACCAATAACTTGGCTGGCATTGACAAACCTGAACCTAACTATAACCAAGAACACACATAAACCTGAATCACCGTGCAATAAAACTACTGATATAGGCTCCAACTAAAGCAAATAGAACTAAAGCCGGGCTAAGGGGCGCATCTTCTATGCTATAAAGCCAGAAAATGAACTGGGCCAATTCTAGAGCCGCCGGAGCTTGAAACCAGCTCCTGGGAATAATTATCAGAATAATACATCAAGGCAGAGTGTGAAGAGATCGTCTCTCAGCAAAATACGTACATTTAATGAACCGAGAAGTATAAGTGTCGGCTCAAGACCGATGGAAACCATCATTCGTATGATGGTCGACAGAATCAGAAGAAGAACTGCCAATCGA